>JAESGQ010000053.1_pt1 | contig 184035 bp, 142 predicted proteins | sample 9266251 | NCBI WGS metagenome assembly JAESGQ01 (sample SAMN17056778, study PRJNA650883) | algae metagenome | isolation source: Kaiparowitsia implicata GSE-PSE-MK54-09C and co-occurring heterotrophs from... | place: USA: Kaiparowits Plateau, Grand Staircase Escalante National Monument, UT ...
GTGCCGAACCTCTGATGCCGTAAGGCGTTGAGCACTCCGGTTTTCTGTGACTGAGCTGCCCACCTGGCTGGTGCCGAACCTCTGATGCCGTAAGGCGTTGAGCACAGCTTACATACAGCCTATATGAGGTTGATTTTCATGTGCCGAACCTCTGATGCCGTAAGGCGTTGAGCACTGCTCGATATAGCGAAGGTGGCCGCATTCTGAAACGTGCCGAACCTCTGATGCCGTAAGGCGTTGAGCACAGATAAGAGACGTTGAGTTTATTCGACTTGACGGCAAGTGCCGAACCTCTGATGCCGTAAGGCGTTGAGCACAAAACACCGAGTACTGGGTTGCTGTGCTCAGCAGCGCGAAGTGCCGAACCTCTGATGCCGTAAGGCGTTGAGCACCCATACAGCGAAGACGAGAGGTTGCCCGCTGGCGCACCCAGTGCCGAACCTCTGATGCCGTAAGGCGTTGAGCACCAACGAATTCCAGTGATAGATCAAGACGGAAAACCCCTGTGCCGAACCTCTGATGCCGTAAGGCGTTGAGCACCTGACCGTGGCGCTTCCCACTCGGGCGAACAAGCGACCCTGGTGCCGAACCTCTGATGCCGTAAGGCGTTGAGCACTGATCTTGATCTGTAACGTCTTTCGGTAGACGCTCAGTGCCGAACCTCTGATGCCGTAAGGCGTTGAGCACATCGTCGGCAGAAGGGCTATAAAGATGCTGCCTTAGTGCCGAACCTCTGATGCCGTAAGGCGTTGAGCACGCGTTGAACTATCTCTAAACCCGAACATAAGCTTAACTGGTGCCGAACCTCTGATGCCGTAAGGCGTTGAGCACGATTCGGCTCAGGGCGGGGCGATCGCCATTTTTCTTGTGCCGAACCTCTGATGCCGTAAGGCGTTGAGCACACACAGCAATCCGCGTGCTTACAGCGTGCCATTATGGTGCCGAACCTCTGATGCCGTAAGGCGTTGAGCACCATTCTTACGTGCGATCCGCCATGCAGTCTGTCTAGTGCCGAACCTCTGATGCCGTAAGGCGTTGAGCACTTGAGCTGCTGCTCAACCCGCTTCGCCGCGTAGGTGGTGTGCCGAACCTCTGATGCCGTAAGGCGTTGAGCACAAAAATATCTCAGAGCCGTTAACGAGTCGCAACACGTGCCGAACCTCTGATGCCGTAAGGCGTTGAGCACGAAATACGACTGCGACAACGTCTTCCGACGATACCGGTGCCGAACCTCTGATGCCGTAAGGCGTTGAGCACTGGCCATTAAGCTGGTCACTAAAGAAGCCTTGTGGCGAGTGCCGAACCTCTGATGCCGTAAGGCGTTGAGCACACGAATTAATGGCGCTTTAGATTGTAGCAGCTTTAAGTGCCGAACCTCTGATGCCGTAAGGCGTTGAGCACGCCTGTTCTCGGCGGGTGACCTGACCTTTGCCAAGAAGTGCAAGTGCCGAACCTCTGATGCCGTAAGGCGTTGAGCACTTTCAATCCCCCAATCGCTTCATCGCCGCGCAGCTGTGCCGAACCTCTGATGCCGTAAGGCGTTGAGCACAGGTTGGACGAAACACGCTACGCCTTGCGCTAGAGTGCCGAACCTCTGATGCCGTAAGGCGTTGAGCACCTACCGACCCAATTACGACCTGTCTCTACTGGTGCATGTGCCGAACCTCTGATGCCGTAAGGCGTTGAGCACTGCGGCGGGTGCAGAAGCTGAGCAGGCATAAGGTCGTGCCGAACCTCTGATGCCGTAAGGCGTTGAGCACCTGTACTGCGAGGCTCGTATTGCCTCACGCATCACGTGCCGAACCTCTGATGCCGTAAGGCGTTGAGCACTTGACCTGCCCACTTGCTCCGGCGTAGGTTGCGATTTGTGCCGAACCTCTGATGCCGTAAGGCGTTGAGCACTCTGGCAGCAGCACCCTCGCTGTGGCTCCCTCAACGTGCCGAACCTCTGATGCCGTAAGGCGTTGAGCACACGCGAAATCGAATTTGCGTCTCTTCAAATGCGTTGTGCCGAACCTCTGATGCCGTAAGGCGTTGAGCACCAACAGCACTCAACCAACGACTGCGCACAGCTAATGTGCCGAACCTCTGATGCCGTAAGGCGTTGAGCACCGTCAATACCGTAGGGTTGGCCGTTGCCGCCGCCGGTGGTGGTGCCGAACCTCTGATGCCGTAAGGCGTTGAGCACATGGCGAAGCTGGTAGTCGTGAGCGGGCCGCAGCAGTGCCGAACCTCTGATGCCGTAAGGCGTTGAGCACGTCTTCTCTTGTGACAGTTGGGACAGTTTTTCCTTGTGCCGAACCTCTGATGCCGTAAGGCGTTGAGCACCCGCCTCAACCTCAATAGGGTATGGACACTGCTTGTGCCGAACCTCTGATGCCGTAAGGCGTTGAGCACAACGCGTAAGACAGCGATATGCTTCCTATCTTGTCGTGCCGAACCTCTGATGCCGTAAGGCGTTGAGCACATTCTGGGGGCTGTCGCCTCAACCTGCTGGTTTACTGTGCCGAACCTCTGATGCCGTAAGGCGTTGAGCACTCCGGTGTTAAGCCGGTATTGGGAAGTCCCTGTTAGGTGCCGAACCTCTGATGCCGTAAGGCGTTGAGCACGTGAGTTTGGGGTGAAGGAAAAGACGCTCTATCAGCAGCTCAAGTGCCGAACCTCTGATGCCGTAAGGCGTTGAGCACCCCTTCAAGGCGTATGACCTGCGCCATGCCTACGGTGCCGAACCTCTGATGCCGTAAGGCGTTGAGCACCTATAATGAAAGTAAATTAATTAATATTTTATGATGTGCCGAACCTCTGATGCCGTAAGGCGTTGAGCACGCTGAGCGGGGGTTGCTGATTAAGGCGGAGCGGTTGTGCCGAACCTCTGATGCCGTAAGGCGTTGAGCACGACGTGATTTAAGCGCGGGAACAATCCCGACACATGTGCCGAACCTCTGATGCCGTAAGGCGTTGAGCACGACGATGTGCGGGGCGGCAATCTCGACGCGGTGATGTGCCGAACCTCTGATGCCGTAAGGCGTTGAGCACTTCCCAACGACTTCAAGCACCTCTCTAGGAGATGCGTGCCGAACCTCTGATGCCGTAAGGCGTTGAGCACCGCTATAGACTACAGCAGCTCTTTAGTTACAAGCAGTGCCGAACCTCTGATGCCGTAAGGCGTTGAGCACTGGCAGTGGGCATGGGGTCAACCTCTGATGAATCGTGTGCCGAACCTCTGATGCCGTAAGGCGTTGAGCACCTGCTCGGGCCGCTGAGGGAGATGAGCAGGTTGAGGGGGAGTGCCGAACCTCTGATGCCGTAAGGCGTTGAGCACATAGATTGCTGACACTCTCTTGCTAGGATCTGAGGGTGCCGAACCTCTGATGCCGTAAGGCGTTGAGCACTACTCGATGAGCTTCACATTGTCGATTTGTTTCGTGGGCTTGTGCCGAACCTCTGATGCCGTAAGGCGTTGAGCACTACCAATAACAGAAAAACAAACTTTAAAAAGAAACGTGCCGAACCTCTGATGCCGTAAGGCGTTGAGCACATATACGGCTCATCCTACCGAGAACCGACCCGTAGGTGCCGAACCTCTGATGCCGTAAGGCGTTGAGCACTTAAACGCAGGCCCTGAGAGAAAGCAGAATCGATCGTGCCGAACCTCTGATGCCGTAAGGCGTTGAGCACAACACGCTCGAATCTTCAGCGACCACTGCGGATATATGTGCCGAACCTCTGATGCCGTAAGGCGTTGAGCACAATTACTGGCACCATTACCTAAACCTATTCAAAGGTGCCGAACCTCTGATGCCGTAAGGCGTTGAGCACTAAATGATCAGGGCGTTCAACGCTGCTCCAATCAAGTGCCGAACCTCTGATGCCGTAAGGCGTTGAGCACTGTAAGCTAGGGTTGAGCCAGTAAAAGCTGCACCTGTGCCGAACCTCTGATGCCGTAAGGCGTTGAGCACCCCATAGTCGCCATTCAGAGGCGCTCAGGTTTGCGGTGCCGAACCTCTGATGCCGTAAGGCGTTGAGCACGATAGACTACGGAACGTTGTAGAGTCGCTTACAGACGTGCCGAACCTCTGATGCCGTAAGGCGTTGAGCACTGTCCCGCTTCAAGCTCTAAGCTAAGCATAACGGATAGTGCCGAACCTCTGATGCCGTAAGGCGTTGAGCACCTCTCAAGTCTAGGACGGCGCAACCTGTTAGGCTAGGTGCCGAACCTCTGATGCCGTAAGGCGTTGAGCACCCTACTAACGTTGATAAATATTTTGTCTTTGAGCAGTGCCGAACCTCTGATGCCGTAAGGCGTTGAGCACATATCAACGGTAAACCTATCTTCGCTAATGTCTGGTGCCGAACCTCTGATGCCGTAAGGCGTTGAGCACGGCGTGGCCTTGGTTCTTAGCTTTTCAATTCTATTCGTGCCGAACCTCTGATGCCGTAAGGCGTTGAGCACAGGCCAGAAGCAAAATCGATCTCCAAGTCTCCCGTGCCGAACCTCTGATGCCGTAAGGCGTTGAGCACCCTCTAACTGCAAAGGCCACGGATCTTAAGACTGGTGCCGAACCTCTGATGCCGTAAGGCGTTGAGCACACGTGCAAGCTCTATTTGCTGTTGAGCCGTCCTGGTGCCGAACCTCTGATGCCGTAAGGCGTTGAGCACAGCTTCTGTGAGCATGATCCTAATTTTCTCGTGGGTGTGCCGAACCTCTGATGCCGTAAGGCGTTGAGCACGTGGGATAGCTAATGGCGTTTGTGGCTAAATTTATTACGTGCCGAACCTCTGATGCCGTAAGGCGTTGAGCACACAGTGATTAAGGTTTCACCTACCGCCCCATCCATGGTGCCGAACCTCTGATGCCGTAAGGCGTTGAGCACGACGCCTTACTTGCTATTGGATTGATAGTAGCGCTGTGCCGAACCTCTGATGCCGTAAGGCGTTGAGCACTGATATTTAGGGGTATTATACCAATCACTTATATCGTGCCGAACCTCTGATGCCGTAAGGCGTTGAGCACGCTGTGGTGGCAGGACGGCGGCTGAATGGGACGCAGTGCCGAACCTCTGATGCCGTAAGGCGTTGAGCACATGGGCCAGATCGTGCAGCTTTTTGGTGCCCTCTGTGCCGAACCTCTGATGCCGTAAGGCGTTGAGCACCTAATTCTTCAAGTTCTATATTTGCATAATAGCTAGGTGCCGAACCTCTGATGCCGTAAGGCGTTGAGCACATATTTGCTGGCTTGATGCAAAACTTCAGGTAGCGGAGTGCCGAACCTCTGATGCCGTAAGGCGTTGAGCACTCAGTTGATTGGGGATTCCATCACCCACGTATTGGGTGCCGAACCTCTGATGCCGTAAGGCGTTGAGCACTACGAATAAATACCACGGGGGATGATGTAACAATAGAGTGCCGAACCTCTGATGCCGTAAGGCGTTGAGCACAATATGTGATTGACCGTTAATAAACAAGAGGTTTGTGCCGAACCTCTGATGCCGTAAGGCGTTGAGCACGAGGCAACGGGCGAGGGTCGCTTTGGGGCGACCACGTGCCGAACCTCTGATGCCGTAAGGCGTTGAGCACGGGCTGGACGGGCTGAAGCATGAGATTAAGCAAGCTGTGCCGAACCTCTGATGCCGTAAGGCGTTGAGCACCTTCATGCCCCATCAGCGCACAAGTTTTGCTTTCCGTGCCGAACCTCTGATGCCGTAAGGCGTTGAGCACAAGATTGGTAATCTCAACGTAATTGATAGTAGGGGTGCCGAACCTCTGATGCCGTAAGGCGTTGAGCACGATGTAACGATCATAGACGATCAACAGCCTGCAACGTGCCGAACCTCTGATGCCGTAAGGCGTTGAGCACAAAAAATCAAGGCGCAGTTGGTTGCCGCTGGCTACCGTGCCGAACCTCTGATGCCGTAAGGCGTTGAGCACACGACCAACACAACCCCCGCGTAGGGGCTGGAACAGTGCCGAACCTCTGATGCCGTAAGGCGTTGAGCACATACGGGAAGCGCGCAAGGTAAACATCCGACTAATCGTGCCGAACCTCTGATGCCGTAAGGCGTTGAGCACCTTATAACTGATTGCTTATATCTAACCAGGGCGTAAGTGCCGAACCTCTGATGCCGTAAGGCGTTGAGCACTAGAGTCTGAGGAAGATCCTACTGAGGAAATTCTAGTGCCGAACCTCTGATGCCGTAAGGCGTTGAGCACGTGATTGACCAGGCGGGGAGAGAGCTGCCGGGGTGTGCCGAACCTCTGATGCCGTAAGGCGTTGAGCACCCACCCGAAAGGTGCTGCGCTGCCCCGCACTCCCCGGTGCCGAACCTCTGATGCCGTAAGGCGTTGAGCACGAGTTAAGATTAACTCTTACGGTGCTGAACAAAGTGTGCCGAACCTCTGATGCCGTAAGGCGTTGAGCACCCCTGGAGACCTAGGATCTCGGCAGCTCAGAGAGGTGCCGAACCTCTGATGCCGTAAGGCGTTGAGCACGCCGGATTCCAGCAGCAGTTAGTTAGCGCACTGAGGTGCCGAACCTCTGATGCCGTAAGGCGTTGAGCACGGATGGGAAGGTGTATAGCCGCCTATTTCAGTCCGGTGCCGAACCTCTGATGCCGTAAGGCGTTGAGCACACATACGGTTAGATCAGAGACAAAGGATGCTTTCAATTATGGTGCCGAACCTCTGATGCCGTAAGGCGTTGAGCACGAAGGGAATCTGGGTGGAGCGATCCGCAGCTTTCGTGCCGAACCTCTGATGCCGTAAGGCGTTGAGCACCCTGTTCAGGGTTTCATCTCAAAACGAAGACGGCAGTGTGCCGAACCTCTGATGCCGTAAGGCGTTGAGCACGCATCTAAGCAGTTCGCCGATCGCATTGAGGGGGCTGCTAGTGCCGAACCTCTGATGCCGTAAGGCGTTGAGCACGCGGTAAGGTGTGCCATTGCAGACCATGCACAAGCGTGCCGAACCTCTTATGCCGTAAGGCGTTGAGCACAGCCTGTCGGTGAACGGCAAGCTGATTGAGGTTGACGTGCCGAACCTCTTATGCCGTAAGGCGTTGAGCACTTGGGGATGACGATTTCGATCAGCTCTTCATCGCCGTGCCGAACCTCTGATGCCGTAAGGCGTTGAGCACAGGCTTTTACACCTTGAGATGTCGCAATTGCAATCGTGCCGAACCTCTGATGCCGTAAGGCGTTGAGCACAAATCAATTCTACTAGGAATTGTAGCCGTGCTCTTGTGCCGAACCTCTGATGCCGTAAGGCGTTGAGCACGAATCGGCGCGAGTCGGCACTGCGAGCTGAGCTTGAGGTGCCGAACCTCTGATGCCGTAAGGCGTTGAGCACTCTCCAGAATCCAAGGGCATATAAGTCTCTCCAGGTGCCGAACCTCTGATGCCGTGAGGAGTTGAGCATCGCGCGGTGCCCCAAAATCCTGTTAACCCGAACCAACGCTATTGACGTTATTTAGCCGTTGCACGGGTTAGGGCACTGCAATGTTGCGGCGGGCATCGCCCAGTTCAGCAAAGTAGCTGGGGAGGCGATCGCTCGGTCGAATGTCAGGCGGCAGGGGTTCTGCCTCTCCCCAGCGGTTCACGAGGGTCTGCAGCAGTTGGTCTTGACTGCTGTGGAGTTGGGTTAGGTTGGCCCCGCCAATGTCAAAAATAGCAAACCAGACCAAGCCGCGATCGCGCGTCGGCACGACACCCGCCAGAGAGCTAACCCGATTCAGCGTGCCTGTTTTGATAGCTGCACCAGGCACAATAGCGCGACTGCCCAACGTGCCACGCTCTCGCCCCACTACAGGAAAGAAGTCAGCGACGTTGAGGTCATTGGTCTTAAGCTGGTGCTGCAAGGTCATCAGCATCGCGGTGACAGCGCGGGGCGAGATGCGGTTGTCTTCCCCTAGGCCCGACCCATTGATGAGAATCACTTCATTGGGAGAAATGGCGGCGGCAGCGGCGGCCGTTTGGGCCACGTTGGCCCCGCCCCCCAACTGTTCTGCTAGCCAGTCAGCAATAAAGTTATTGCTGTAGATGTTCATGGCTTTGAGAATTTGGGTCAGCGAGAGACTCTGATGGCTCAGGATGGACGTATAGGCTGGGGGCGCGTCTACTGGCCGCACCACGCCCTCAATGCGGATGCGCGGTGTACTGGGTGGATTCGTCATTCCACGATATTGACTAGCGGCTTCGCTGCTCCAGAGGTCGGCATTCATCCCCTGGCGCAGCAGCGCGCCTGCCGCGCCGGGGCTCGCCTCAAAGTTCATGGCAAAATTGCCGCTGATAATCAAATCGCCCGTCACTTGCTGAATGCCTTGGCGCTGCAGGGCTGCACCCAGGGCGATCGCCTCTTCCCACACAAACAGCGGATCGCCGCCCCCTTCAATCACTAAATTGCCTTCGATCACACCATCGCGCAGTGTGCCCTGCATGCCCACGACTGTTTCAAAGCGGTGGTCAGCGCCCCAGGTTGTGAGGGCTGCCAGAGTTGTCGGAATTTTGGTCAGCGAGGCAGCGGGGATAGGCTCGGTGCCGCGATGCTCGGCCAGTACCTCGTTTCCAGCCTGAAGCCAAATGCCTTGGGCTGAGGTTTGCAACCCCAAGGTTGCCAAGGTTTGCAGATGTTGCTGAGTGGCGGCGATCGCCACCGGATCTTGCACCCGATTGGGTTCACCGAGCAGCGACACCCAGGTTGTGTCATCGTTCCAGGTAGACCAGTCTACCGACCGCATCGGCACCCAAGGAGCAGATTGCGCTCCCAACAAAAGTATCCCGCCTGTGATTAACCATCCCTTCACCACAGTGGCCTAACGCTCCTTAACTGCGCATTTTTTGGGCGTTGTTTGGGCTGGTCTATGCCAGATAACCGCCTTCGCTAATGGTACACAACCGCACCCAATCTCTGGCACAACGATAGACAATAGAAAAAGGTGCCACACAGCCGTGTCCGAGATGGGGATTAGATTGGCATAGTTCTGACTTGCCAGGTTTTGCTATTAGGTGATTAGAAGACTGCATCTGGGGCCGTGAGCCTTGCACTCCCCTGATCGTTAAGATGGCATCGCTGAAGTTTGGGTGAATTCCAGTTTTGCAAGTTTACCCACTCTGCAGGAAGAGCATAGCTCTACATCCCCCAGCCCTTTCTCCCATTTTGGAAGAAGGGAAGCTGGATTCAAAGTCCCTGAAGGCGCTCATCTTAGGCGCACCGGCTCACTTTTAATCATGCTGACTGGCATCTCGATTTTGTATACCGATCATGACTACCTCTGACCCAAATCGAATCTTACGGTTGCTGCCGTTGGGCGTTGGCTCTCTGGCCGGGGTGCTGCTGCTGGTCAACCGCCTAGTAACCCAGACTCTGACTGATTCTCAGGCGCGAGCGGATGCTCTGGGCGTCATTCTCAGCGCGGTGCTGATTTTGACGGGGCTGCTATGGCAGCAGATTCAGCCGCGATCGCCCGACACTGTAGTCTTAACTGGTGAGCAAGGGTTTGATCTAGCAGAAGACTTGCCCGATGCGGTGCGGGTTGAGCTGGCCTGGGCCTCGCACCTGCTGCTCACCAACACGGTGACGCGATCGCTCCTCTTGTGGCACGACGGGCGGGTGCTGCTGCGACGGGGGGTGCTGGGGCCCTCTGCCCTAACGCAGCCCGGTGCCATTGTGCAACGGGTGCTGACGACCCAAAAGCCGATCTACTTAGTAAATCTGCAAATTTATCCAGGCAAGGTAGAGTTTGACTATCTGCCCGACAATACTCAGGGTGTGATTTGCCAGCCTGTGGGCGATCGCGGCGTGCTGATTTTGGCAGCCAACGCACCCCGCAGCTATACCCGACAGGATGAAGCCTGGATCACCGGAATCGCCGATAAACTAGACAATAGCTTGCAGTCTACGGCGATCGCCCAACCCAATTCACTGCAATCAACCTAAGCCCATGATTCTGCTGTATATCATCTTGGTCATTTTGATGGGGGTTGGCATCTTGGGAGCCGTGCTGCCCGGTGTGCCTGGTGTGGGGCTAATTGCGATTGCGATCGCCATCTGGGGCGCGTTTAATGGCTTTGCAGGGGTGACGATTCCCCTCGTCGTGGCGGTCGTGTCACTCTTGCTCTGCACCGCACTGGATTTTGCGGCCACCTACTGGGGCGCTAAGAAATTTGGCGCCACGCGCTGGGGGCTGATCGGCGCGTTTGTCGGTCTGCTGCTGGGGTTTGTGGGGCTGTTGCCAGCTCTGCCCGTGGGTGGGCCATTTTTGGGAGCGCTGTTTGGGCCGCTGCTGGGGGCGCTAGTGGGCGAGTTTCTCTATCGCCGTAACCTGGCGCTGGCAGCCAAGGCCGCTGTAGGGATTTTGGTCGGCAATATCTTTGGGCGGATTGTGCAATTGGTGCTGGCGATCGCCACTACAGCCATTTTCCTGTTTGCAACCATACCTGGCCTATTTGGCCCAGCCTCTCAGCCTGCGCTAGGACTCCTTGGCGTTGGCCTGTAGCGTCAGATCGGAGGAAATCAGATCGGGGGAAACGGGGTTTAGCTTATCCCAACCTCTTAAGAAACTTCCTCCGGTACAGTTTGAGGGATTAAGTCAACAAGAGCTTGAAGTTTCTGACGGGTATGACACGGTGCGCAGCACTGGGGCAGCCGCTCCTAAGGCATAAAGATTAAGAGATAAGGCTGAAACCCTTGTTGGTCATGCCTTTTACCCTGACTCTTTGGTTCACCTTCCTATCCCCCGGCATTGGAGGCTCAGGTTGAACTGTAGGGTTTCACTGAAGCAGAATTTGGGTTGCGAGGTAAAAAATGTTTGAGGCACTGCACGCCGTGCAGTGCCTCAAACATTTTGGATATTCCGGTTGTGTCGTGCATGAACTATCAGGAGATTAAGCGAGTCCTGAATTCAGGTTTACTAACGCGCAGCGCCATTCAGTTCTTCAGACGCTAGCCCAAATACACTGCCGAAGACTTTCTGCACCTTATAGCCAGAATCCATCGACTCCAGCGGGTCTTTGCGGAGGCGGTGGCGCAGGCACAGCACCGATACCCGACGAATGTCATCTACGGTGGCCTCTGTGCGGCCTTCTAGCGCGGCCAGCGCCTTGGCTGCCCGGTTGATCACAATGTCCCCCCTCAGGCCATCCACATCGGCTTCTGAGCACACCTGAGAAATTTTGATCTGGAGTTCTCTCTCGAGCGTGACCGACTTAAGCCGCTGTTGCGCGTCAATGAGTTGGCGCTGCATGGCCTCTTGCTCAGCTTGATGCTGCGCCAAAAACGCTTGGGGATCTTGGTCAAACTCGGTGCGCTGCTCTACGATTTGCACGCGCAGCTCGGGCTCTTTCACCGTGCGAATTTCGGCATGCATGCCAAAGCGATCCAACAGTTGGGGCCGCAGCTCGCCCTCTTCGGGGTTGCCAGAACCCACCAACACAAACCGCGCCGGGTGACGAATGGAGATGCCTTCTCGTTCTACCGTATTCCACCCTGAGGCGGCAGAGTCGAGCAGCACATCGACGAGGTGATCATCCAGCAGGTTGACCTCATCCACATAGAGGATGCCGCGATTGGCTTTTGCCAGTAGCCCAGGTTCAAAGGCTTTCACCCCTTCTGAGAGGGCTTTTTCAATATCAATGGTGCCGCACACGCGGTCTTCGGTCGCGCCTAGGGGCAAGTCCACCATTTGCACCTTACGCTGAGCAATGGGCAGGGTTTCGCCCCGCTGCACCCGTTTGCGGACGTCGTCGCTCATCAACTCAGGGTCAATGGGCGAACTGCTGTAGGGGTCGTCGGCTACTACGTCCATTTCGGGCAATAGGTCGGCTAGCGCGCGAATCGTGGTGGATTTTCCAGTGCCGCGATCGCCCATGATCATTACACCGCCAATCTTTGGGTCAATCACGTTGAGCAGCAGCGCCAGCTTCATTTCTTCTTGCCCCACAATGGCCGTAAAGGGAAACACAGCCCGACGCGTCATGGAGGCAGAGGAGGGTGCTGGAGCAGTAAAAGTCACGATGATACCTAAGCAACGAAGGATGAAGGCTGTCTCTCATTGTGCCACAGGGCGGCTCCCCTGTCGGGATGCTGGCGGGTTTCACCCTGAAAAATGGCCTAAGCTAAAGAGCAATGTAGGCACAGAATTAAGCAGAGTGGATCATGACAACACAGGCTCCCACCCCGGTGGTAATCAATGGCGTCACAGGCAAGATGGGACGCGAAGCGGCCAAGGCTGTGGCGATCGCGCCCGATATGGCGCTGGTTGGTGCCGTTAGCCGCAACCCTGAACTCAATGGTGAAGACGTGGGGCTGGTGTTGGGACTGGGTGAGTTAGAAGTGCCCATCACCAACGATTTGCAGGCCACGTTGGTGATGGCAACTCAGGAGCGCCAGCCCCCCGTGATGGTGGATTTTACCCATCCCGATGTGGTGTATGAAAACGTGCGGGCGGCGATCGCCTATGGAGTTCGCCCCGTCGTCGGTACTACGGGCTTAAGCGCTGAACAACTGCAAGACCTAGCAGAATTTGCCGATAAGGCTAGCCTCGGCGCGGCCATCATTCCCAATTTCTCCATTGGTGTCGTGCTCATGCAGCAGGCGGCGATCCAGGCCTGCCAATATTTTGACTATGTCGAAATCATTGAGCTGCACCACAACCGCAAGGCCGATGCCCCCAGTGGCACCGCTATCCAAACGGCACAGCTCCTCTCAGAATTTGGCAAAGCCTACAATCCACCCCAGGTGAGTGAAACTGAGCAACTCGCGGGTGCACGAGGTTCGACCACCGCTAATGGCATTCGCATCCACAGCGTTCGCTTGCCGGGGCTGCTGGCCCATCAAGAGGTGCTGTTTGGCGCACCAGGGCAACTGTATACTTTGCGTCACGATACGAGCGATCGCGCCAGCTATATGCCCGGTGTGCTACTCACCATTCGCAAGGTGCTGCCGCTCAAAACCCTGGTCTATGGGCTCGAAAAACTGCTGTAGCCCCTTGGAATGGTTACGCCACATTAAAAATAAACCAAAAAAATAGACAAAAAAATGCCTGACCCCATAAGCCCCCAAGGTCAGGCACAGCACCTGTAAGGACGCGTTCCATGTGAAAGAGCTGTCAGACTCAATTGCCCCCTTAGTCATCCAGCCCTTCCGGTTGCGTTCTCCAGAAGTACCCTTATTCTGCTAGGTTCTTCTTGCAAGATCCTGAACAATCCTACGGAAGTTTTTAGCTGGTAAACACCAGGCAGCTCAGGATTTGCGTATATTTACTCTGCTCACCCATTACAACCGCCATTGCGCTGACTGAGGTTACATGCAATAGCGGTTCCAAGAGAGGAGGCTATCCCTGACCCACGAGCTGGGGCGTTTTCACGGCCTGGGTTGCCACTGTGACATTGCCGTCATCATCGACGTCTAGCATCGCGGTATCGCCAGGGTTGACGATGCCAGCCAGCATGGCCTCAGCCAGGTAATCTTCAACGAGGCGCATGATGGCGCGGCGCAGGGGACGTGCGCCGTAGGTTTGGCTATAGCCCTCGACCACGAGCTTTTCTTTGAGGGCTGGTGTGATGGTTAGGGCGATCGCCTGTTGAGCTAGGCGTCCACCCACTTCTGCCACCATCAGGTCTGCGATTTGAGCCACCTCTTCGCGGGTGAGTTGGCGGAAGACGATGATCTCATCCAATCGATTCAGCAGTTCAGGGCGGAAGAACTGTTTCATTTCATCGTTGACGCGATCGCGAATGCGGTTGTAGGTCGCTTCGCGTCCATCTTCAGCAAAGTCGAAGCCAAGGCCGCCCCCATTCTTCTCAATCACCTTTGACCCGATATTAGAGGTGAAGATGATCAGCGTGTTCTTGAAGCTCACCACCCGTCCTTTGGAGTCAGTAAGGCGACCATCTTCTAACAACTGCAACAGCAGGTTAAAGATATCGGGATGGGCCTTCTCGACCTCGTCAAACAGCACCACAGCATAGGGCTTGCGCCGCACGGCTTCTGTGAGCTGTCCGCCATCGTCATACCCCGCATAGCCGGGAGGAGCCCCAATCAGCTTTGAGACGGTATGAGCTTCCATCAGCTCTGACATATCGACGCGGATCATCGCATCCTCAGAACCAAAGATGGCATGGGCTAGCGCTTTGGTCAGCTCGGTTTTGCCGACCCCAGTTGGGCCAGAGAAGAACAGGCTCGCGATGGGGCGCGTTGGATTTTGTAGCCCGACTCGATTGCGACGGACTGCCTTTGCCACTGATTTCACGGCTTCGTTTTGGCCGATAACCCGCTCGTGCAGGCGTTCTTCTAGGTGCATCAGAGAGATGGATTCCGATTCCGTAAGCTTGGTTACGGGCACGCCAATCCAGGATTCGATCACTTGAGCAATGTCTTCGGGAGTGACTTGGGGACGCACTGTGCCGTCAGTCACCGGATCTGGGGAAGATTCCCTTAGCTTTGCTTCTACATCTCGTTCGCGATCGCGCAGTTCAGTGGCTTTGTTAAATTCCTGCGCATCGACCGCGGCATCTTTCTCCGCAGAGATTTTTCGGAGCTGTTGCTTTAGCTCTCGGTCTGAGGACGTGATGGCAGAGCGGAACCGCACTCGTGACCCGGCCTCATCAATGAGATCGATGGCTTTGTCGGGCAAAAAGCGATCAGTAATGTAGCGATCGCCCCACTCTGCTGCCACCGTCAACGCTTCATCTGTAATGGTGAGGCGGTGATGTTGCTCATAGCGCTGCCGCAAACCGCGCAGAATTTCGACTGTGGTCTCGACCGAAGGCTGACCCACCATCACAGGTTGGAAGCGTCGTTCTAGCGCCGCATCGCGCTCAATGTATTGGCGGTACTCATCTAGAGTGGTGGCCCCAATGCACTGCAATTCGCCCCGTGCTAGGGCGGGCTTCATTAAGTTGGCCGCATCCATGCCGCCTTCGAGCGACCCCGCCCCGACCAGAGTGTGAATCTCGTCGATCACTAGAATAATGTTGCCGGACTGACGCACCTCTTCCATGATTTGCTTGATGCGTTCCTCAAAGTCACCCCGGAAGCGGGTACCTGCCAGCAATGTGCCGACGCTGAGACTAATCACTTGCTTATCGAGCAGCGTCTCGGGCACATCTTGATTAACGATGCGATGCGCCAATCCTTCGGCGATCGCCGTTTTGCCAACACCCGGTTCGCCCACAAGCACGGGATTGTTCTTGCTGCGGCGACCCAAAATCTGGATGATGCGTTCGATTTCAGAGGCCCGCCCAATCACTGGATCAAGCCGACCCTGCTGGGCCAGATCAGTCAGGTCAGTGCCAAATTCATCGAGCATCTTAAGCTTGGAACGCTCGCGTAATGGGCGATCGCCCCGCCGACCTGCGGTGACGGGCGTCTCTTCACCAATGGCGCGAATCAAAGCCTTGCGAACCTGATCTAGCTCGACTTCGAGATTTTCCAATACTCGCACAGCCACACTGTTGTCTTGTTGCACAAGGCTGAGCAACAAATGCTCCGGTGCAATGTAGGGCTGATCAAGCTGGCGCGACTCTTGAAACGCCTGAGCAAACAACTGCTTAACTTTTGGGGTGAATGGAATCTCAGGCGGCACAAATCCTGCCCCACGCCCCACGATGGTTTCGACCTCAGTTCGAGCCTTGGCCAACGTGACGTCTAGCTCTTGTAGCACCGTTGCTGCAATGCTGCCCTTCACCTGAAGCAGCCCCAGCAAGATTTGCTCGGTACCGACAAAATTATGACCCATGCGACGCGCCTCATCTTGGGCGGCCATCACAACGGCGATCGCTTTTTCGGTGAAATACTCAAACATTATGATGATTCCTTGCGAGGTTCCCCTAACCGACCATTCGGCTACTGTGTTGAAGTCTCAGCGGTGTATCCGCCCACATTGTGACTTGGCAATTAATTCGTAATTACTTACGGCTGTCTATGAAGTTTTATTGCTCTGATCTTAATGTACTGACTTGCTGTTGACCAAGTTAGGGAGGATAACCGTAACTTCATTGATATCTGCGGACGTTGCAGAAATCCCCCCTCATGCGGCGAGGTTCCCACACCTGCTAGCCCCTTCAAATTCCATTCGGCAACCGGAATACTAAAAGAGTACGGATTGAGCCAGCTTTAGAACAGCGCTAAGAGGGCAGAACCCAGGCCACCAAACCTTACGGTAGAGAATCACATGATGGTTATGAGTCAAGGTTGCCTCTTCTTATACTGACCGATATTGACTGACACACCGTTGGCAATACCACCAGGTTGAGACTTCTGCTCTGACCCCACGGGCTTTGTAGTGGGGTCAGGTACTCATAAACTTCAGCCGCTTCATCAATTTACCGCTGAATAGCTTGCACGTTGCGCAACCGTAATTTCCCGGCACTGGCATAGGCAATCCCTAAGCCTATAGGCAAGTCTGCAAGTCGCTTTCAGGATTAGGGATGCTGACTGTAGCCAATAACCCTAGCAAGCTTCTCGTTGTTCTAAGTTGCTGCGTGCCCGTCTCAATCGCTATTGCCCCCATACATGTTCCCAAGGAGAGCCATGTTTCACCCAACCCATTGGCTGGTATCACGCACTAAAAAAACGCCCGTTCAGCTGATCCCGAGTGCGACAGGGTTCAGCTTAATGAGCCAGCATGACGTTGAAAGCCAGAGCGAGCCTTCCTTTGAGATTCGCACCCGGTTAGGCATTTTTTGCCGCAATGTGCCTATTCTAGGATATTCTCTGGAGCCGATGCCCCTTACGCAATCCATGTTGGATCAGGCAGTGGCATCTACCACTCATCCGGGCGATCGCTCTTAATGGCTATGTGACCTTTGAGGCGAGAAGCCCTAAGAAGAGAGCGGGCGCTCCAAACAGCCCAACTATCAATCCGGGCATAGGCTAGATCCATCCGGGCATAGGCTAGATGCTACCCAGCTAAGTACTACTAGGTAGCCACCACTCAGCCAGACATTGGCTGTTTAGATATATCAAAGGCAAAAGAGCACCAAAAAAAACGCGCGTTGGCTGACCCGAAGGACAGCTTAACGCGCGTTTTTCATGGGCGTTGATGGGTACTACGACACGTTTTGAACGGCTCAAGCGGGCGATCGCCGCTCTGACCTCCCATAGCCAGAAGCCCAGCCCACAAGCGGTTACAGCCCTAGCTGGTCGCCTCGGCGGTATTGCAAATAGGCCGCTACGAATAGGCCTGCCAGCGTGATAGGAATTAATCCCAATACAATCCCCGACAAAAGTGGCTCAACCATAGCGTTATCTCCCGTTATCGTCTTTAAGTATAAGTAAGAGTAAGGCGTTTAAGTCCGTAAAACGCTGTAAACCTGTGAAATCGAAGTTAAGACCCATGACACTCTAGACACCCGTGGGAAATGACGTCTGAGATGGATGCTCAACTCGGCTACAGCGCTTAATGTTAGCAATTGTATAGCATCCTGAGAGCAAGACGATACCTGACTGCAAACCCCGCATCCTAGCCGAGACCTACCCAGTACGCCATTTGCAAATGTTACAGACGTTAAATAAATCTGTGATCAGGCAGGGTGGCACTCAAAGAACTTTAGTTTAAGTTATAAATTGAAAAGATTCCGTATTCAAAGTAATAAATTTTGACTGAGGACTTGCTGGAGAATCAGGTTTTGAGTACGCACTCTCCCGAGGCACCCACCGCATCCGCGAGAACTAGGGGTTTTGCGGTGCGATCGCTCGTTCTGCAATGCTTGGGAATCGTGGCGGCGATCGCTCTCATTTTCTCTGGTATTTACTACATCCAGCATTCTGAACCCTATATCAAAAGCGTCCTATCCCTAAAGGGTGACGCTAAGCACGGGCAAGAAATCTTTCAGATGAACTGTGCAAGCTGTCATGGGCTATACGGGGATGGCGTGGTAGGGCCAAGCCTTCATCATGTGTCGGCTCGCAAATCGCGCATTGGTCTGATCCATCAGGTAACAAGTGGTGACACTCCACCCATGCCACAGTTTCAGGCCAGCCCACAAGAAATGGCCGATTTGCTGAAGTACTTAGAAAGTATGTAGCGCTTCTCCAGTGCCGTCAGATCGTTTCAGGTCGTGGTTTTGCAGGGTTGCCGTCTCAACGTCAGGGTCAGTTAGGCGGTCTAATTTAACCTGAGTTCGGGATAAGCTCAAACCCTCAATGTGTCGTGCGCGTCGCGCACGACACATTGAGGGTTTTGGGGCACCGCGCGTCGCGCGGTGCCCCAAAACCCCCTTAACCCGAACTGACGTTAATTTAGGATTAAAAGCCTTGCCTGTAGACGTTGCTGAGCAGATTACAAGACCATATCTTCAAACTTGTACCCTGCTCCAATTACTGTTCTTACGAAGATAGGACTGGATGGATCTGGCTCAATTTTTTTGCGTAATCGAGCAATGTGCGTATCGACGACCCGCTCATCGCCAAAGAAATCGTTTCCCCAGAGTTTTTCGATCAGCTGGACTCGGTTCCAGACTCGCCCTGGATAGCTCATAAAGTTTGCCAGCAAATCAAATTCCAGCGTCGTGAGTTCTAGTAGCTCCATATGGCCTGGGGATAGGTGCCGATGGGCCACACGCCGATCGATATCTAACGTAAAGTTCTGCGTTTGATAGGTATGCGTCTGTCCGGCCTGTCGCAAGTTGCGTCGTAGCAGTGCTCGCACCCGTGCTACCAGCTCGCGAGGGCTAAACGGCTTCACCATATAATCATCTGCACCCGTAGATAGACCAATAATTCGATCTAGCTCTTCACCTTTGGCCGTCAGCATTAGAATATAGGGGTCTTTAGTGCCAGGCTGTTGCCGAATTCGAGCACATACTTCTAACCCATCTAGCTGGGGAATCATCAAGTCTAAAATTAGTAAGTCTGGCTGCTGTGACTGAAATAGGTCTAGTGCGGTCTGCCCATCGCGGCAGACCCGGCAAGAAAATCCTTCCTTTTCTAGATAAAGCTTAATAAGTTGGGCGATTTCAGCTTCATCTTCAATGATTAAAATATCCATTGATTTATAAGGGGCGTTTCAGTCATAGTGTTCTCTGAACGTATGCTATCAAAGCTAAAAAAAACGGAATATATTATGGAGTTCGCGTTTAGAAGCGCTTGACAACACATTAGATACTAGATTAATTCGCTAAACTAGCACGTCAGGTCATTTGCCATGCGCCCATGGTTAGGTAGTTGTTTAGGGCTCTAGCGGGGTCAAGAGGTCGTTCCACATGGATACGTTGGTGTATCAAAATCAATTGGAATTGCTAGGCCACGACCTGCAAAAGGGGTTGCATGCTGCCTTTGAGGAGGCGCGTTTGTTGGTGCGGTGTGGGCGCAGACACCAACAGCTATTGGTCTTGGTGCAGCATCCGGCCAATGTGCCGTTGCCTGAACCGGAGGTGTTTGGAACGTTGGAGGCGCTGCTCTATCGGGCTGAAGCGCTGGGCTATCTCACAGAGTTTAAGTCGGATGAGGCGGTAGTTCTGCCTGTGCGGCTGTTTTTGCGTTTTACTGGGCACAAGCAGCCCTATGCAACGCAGGCGCTTCAACTGGATGTGCAGCGGGTAACGCAGCCCTTTGATCGCGCTGCATCTTCTGCGTGGGCTGCTGCCAGTGGTGCTGCTGCGAGTGATTCGTGGGCGTATGGAGAGTCGCCTAGCGATGGGTCAGAGGCTATTCCAGAGGATGTCGCGCTAGGGTCTGGCGCAACTGAGCCAACGCCGAGGATAGATTCAGAAGACGAGGCGATCGCCCAATCCTATTCTCCCTATTCCTCCGCAGACGATATCCCGCCTCGTGCTATTCCGTTTACTACTCGCTTGGCAGACTTTGCCACAGAGCCTGAGATGGAACCGCAAGCGGCGACAACTGTCCGGCCCCGACGGCGGCGAGGGTTCTCATCCTCCCTGGCCTCGGCAGGTTTGGCAGCGGCAGTGCTGACGGGCGGGATTGGAGGCTATGCGCTCAGCCGTCCCTGTGTGATTGGGGAGTGTGTCCCGTTGCAGACGGCACAACAGCTTAACTTTGAAGCGGCTCAAACCATTGATTCGCCAGCGTCAGCGCAAGATGTGGTCAATGCTTACGACCAAATTATGGAGTCGATCTATTGGCTGAGCACGATTCCAGCTTGGTCAAGCCACTACGATGATGCTCAGGCATTGATTCAGGTATATGGAGATAATGCGTCTGTGCTGGAACGAGTGGTGCTGGCCCAGCGCTTTGCTTGGTCTGCGGCAGAGAAGAGCCAAGATCCGCCTCATCCCTTGGTTGCGTGGCGAGAGATTCAGCAATTGTGGCAGGAGGCGATCGCCCAACTGCGGCAGGTGCAGACTGACAACCCCGTCTATGACCTAGCGCGCACCAAGCTAGAGGAGTATGAAGCCAATCTAACGATGATCGAGCGCCGCATCCGCATTGAGATTCAGGCGCAAGATCGGGTAAAAGAGGCCCGGCAAGTCGCCAAGGTTGCTGAAGCCCAAGACGGCATCGCCATTGCGGTCAACTCCCTCCGGGAGGCCACCGCCACCTGGCAAACTGCCGTCAGCTACCTGGCTGATGTGCCGCGCACGACCATGGCCCATGCCGAAGCCCAGCAGCTTTTGGCACTTTATGGACCGCAACTAGAGACAGTTCGCAGACGACTGATGGAAGAAGAGGTGGCGGCTGCCGCCTATGACCGCGCTCTGGCATTTGCGGCAGAGGCACAGCAGGCAGAGCAGCGCGATCAGTGGTCGCAGGCGATTGGGCAATGGCAACAAGCTTTAGGCCAGGTCGAATCTGCACCAGCTAATACGTCTCAATTTAGCCAGATGCAGCCGCTGGTGCCGGCTTATCGCGCTGCTATAGAGCGAGCACAGTCGCAGCTTGCAAACTCAATGACGATGCAAACGGTGCAGGCAGATTTAGAGTCTATCTGCGGTGGCGCAACGCCTATTTGCACCCACCGCCCCACGGCTCAAGGTGTAGAGGTGCGGATGACAGATGCATACCGCAATGCCTTAGAGCAGGCGACGTCACAGCAAACTGGGGCCGGTTGGGGGACGGTGGATACCACCTCCCCGACCTATTCCTCGGTGCGGATGGGGCAAATGAACCCTCTGCTGCGGGCGATCGCCGCGGTGGGTAAAACCTCTGGCTTGCCAATTGAGCTATATAACGCTGACGGTAGCCTATTTGGCGTTTATGATCCAGATGTTGAAGGCTATGTGCCCAGTCTGACGCAATAGCTGCTGTCCTGCATCCTTGTGACAGCCCTATGAAGGTTTCTGATGCGGTGCAACTCTATCGCGCTGTCAACAGCAGGCCTCAGAATCCAGTCAATTAAGCGCTGTCAAACTTGTAGCTACCTAGAGCCACCCACGAGTGAACGTGATTCCCCCCCTGGACCTAACCCAGCAATTTTCTTTGATTCAAGCCGAGGTCAACGAAGCTGTATCTGCCGTTTTGGCCTCTGGGCAATATGTAAACGGGCCGATTAATCAGCAGTTTGAGCAAGAGTTTGCCGCGTATGTGGGCACACCAGAGTGCGTCGTCTGCAACTCAGGCACAGATGCGCTGTATCTATCTCTGCGCGCCTACGATATCGGCGAAGGGGATGAGGTGATCACCACGCCGTTTAGCTTTTTTGCGACGGCTGAGGTGATTAGCATGGTGCGGGCTACGCCGGTCTTTGTCGATATTGACCCAGATACGTTCAATCTTGATGTGGCGCAGATTGAGGCGGCCATTACGCCCAAAACGCGGGCCATTATGCCGGTGCACCTGTTTGGGCAGCCGGTGGATATGACCCGTCTGATGGCGATCGCCCAACGTCACAACCTGCGAGTGATTGAAGACTGTGCCCAGGCCACCGGGGCCACCTGGCACGGAGCCCAGGTGGGCAGCATTGGGGATGTGGGGTGCTTTAGCTTCTTTCCAACCAAAAATTTGGGAGCTTGCGGCGACGGTGGAGCGATTACGACCCATGATCCGGCGATCGCCCGCCGAATGCGCATGCTGCGCGAGCACGGCAGCCATGTGCGGTATTATCACGACGAAGTGGGCATGAATAGCCGTCTCGATGCGGTTCAAGCCGCCATTCTACGCATTAAGCTGCGCTATCTTGATCGCTGGAATTCCCAGCGCCAAGCGGTTGCCAATCGCTATCAAGAGCTATTGCAGGCGATTCCAGGGGTGGTGGCCCCGAGGGCGATCGCCGGAGGACTATCAGTGTGGAACCAGTACACCATTCGCCTCACTCAGACCCAGACAGATGGGGGCGATCGCCGCGATCGCATTCGCCAAGCGCTGCAACAGCAGGGCGTTAGCTCAATGATTTATTACCCTATTCCGATTCATCGGCAGGTGGTCTATGCCGGTCTGGGCTATGGGGCTGGGAGCCTGCCCTGGTCAGAGCGTGTCGCAACCGAGGTGCTCTCACTGCCGATGTTCCCTGAACTGGCCCCCGAGCAGCAAGAAGCTGTCATGTACGCCCTGAAGGACAGCCTGTGAGAGGGCTCGTAAACCGCAGCTTATGCAGAAGAGACCGCGCGGCTGAGCAGGATGCGTCCCACCAACTAAGTGTCTAGGCGTTTTTCGGCGGGCGATCGCACCAGCAACAGATCATTAATATCAGCCCAAGCCGTTTGAGCCCAATCCTGCTTGGTTTCCATCGGTTGACCAAGGCAAATGCCATGCGCCTCTACAGATGCCGTGCGCTTCTACAGATTGACGAGTGTGAATGCGGGTTTGGTGTGAGTTGCGGTCTGCGGTTCAGAGGACAACTCATACAGTTCAGCCTTGGTTAATCCCACGTCAGTTCGGGTTAAGAGGCTTTTGGGGCATCGTGCGTCGCACGATGCCCCAAAAGCCTTAATGTGCCGTGCGCAACGCGCACGGCACATTAAGGCTTTGAGCTTATCCCGAACTCAGGTTAATCCCAGTGTTCTTTGTCGTGGATGCAAAGTTGTGGATGCAAACGCCTTATTCAACAGTGGCTGTTGCATTAGGAGAACTAATGTCTTCTCGGCTCAACGTTTGCCTGCTACAGGCTGCAAAGCTCGGCCACCGCAGCGATTTTGAGGCAATGTGTGGAGAATCACATATAATCTCTATCAATCAACTTTGCTAATTATGTAGCAAGGGCTTCAGTTTTGAGAAATCGCAGTAAAGTCGTTAGTGAGCCCTCTAAAGGCTTCTTGTAACTGGCTTCTAGCGCTTATGCCTTTCTGATTTGAATGGTTGACGCTAGATTTTAGTCAGATTCAATCAAGAAATATTGATTTTGGCTGGCGCGGCGATCGCCGCTAAGCGTTGAGCGTGGCGGTCACGAGGCCGCACCATCGCTGGATTCCAGTACGCCACAGCTGATGTCCCCCTTGGGACTGCTCGCTCCACTCAATCCACTTATGAAAAAAGAGGTCTTCTCATGGTTCATCTGACGCGATCGCAGTTGATTCGTCGAGCCTGGTGGACGGGGATAGGACTGGCGGCAGGGGTTGCCGTGGCGGCTTGCTCTGCGCCAGAGTCTTCCACCGAGGCTCCGTCCAATAGCGCTTCGTCTTCAGCCCCCATCACCGTTGCGATTGATCCAACCTTTCCACCGCTCCAGTCCACGTCTGAAAATGGGGATATTGAAGGCTTTGAGATTGATTTAATCAACGCCATCGCAGAGGCCGCCGGATTAGACCTAGAGATGATGCCGTTGCCCTTTCGCGAGATCATCCCAGCGCTCGAAGCCGGAACCGTAGACGCAAGCATCAGCGCCATGACCATTACGCCTGAGCGCGAGCGTCAGGTGTCCTTCTCTCGCCCCTATTTGCAGGCGGGGTTGGCGATCGTCGTCCCCTCCCTCGACGAAAGCATCACAGACTTTGATGATCTCAACGGCAAGCGCATCGGCATTCAGCCGGGCACCACCGGAGCCGCCGAAGCCGCCGAAGCCAATGCTGGGGAACTCGTCGCATACGACAACTCCATACTGGCGCTGCAGGGGTTGGCTAATGGCGAAGTCGATGCCGTGATTAACGATATTCCGGTGAACAAGTTTGTGATTCGCTCTGGGCAAATTCAGGGGATTCGCAACTTAGATGAGCCGCTGACGGTAGAACTGTATGGCATTGCCACCCAGCAGAATTCGCCTACATTGCAGCAACTCAATCAAGGGTTGACCACCATTCTGGAGGATGGCACCTACGATGAGATCTATCGCACCTGGTTTGATTCCGATCCTCCAGAGTTGCCCAGCGAGGGATAGGCTGACTCTATCGCGTTTACGAAGTGCCACAGTTCAGTAGGGCGATAGAGGCTGCTGACGCAGTGCTGAGCTAGACCCGCTGAAAGGCGATCGCCCGCCAGTCTGCTTGGGTTTCACGGGCGATCGCCCTCAGACCTTCGGCTTGCATCACGGTTGTCAGGTCGTCGTCATAGTCGCTGGTAAACCCGGCGGCAATGAGCAGCCCGCCAGGTTTTAGCGCCTGGTGATAGTCGGCGGCAAGGGCACTGTGGATGCGAGCAAACAGGTTCGCCACAATCATATCGACCCGATCGCTAGGCATGAAACCCGTGTCGGATTCTCCAGATTCTATAGTCGGGCCACCCATCCAGTGGCCGAGCGTGCTGCCCTGGCCCAAACTGCCTTCCACGACTGTGACCGTGGTGAGGTGAGGATTGAGAGCGAGGGCATCGCGCGTGGCCTGCGCTGCGACTGGGTCATTGTCTAATGCGGTAACGGTTGCGCCCAGTGCGGCCAGCGCTAGGCTCAAAATGCCAGAGCCGCAGCCGACATCCACCGCTGTCATCCCAGCTTGCCCAAACTGCTGTAGCAGTCGCAGGCTCAGCACCGTCGCGGGATGCAGCCCACTGCCAAAGGCTAGCCCAGGCGATAGCCGCAGCACGTGGCGATCGCCCGCTTGCTGCGGATCGACAGGCGCATTTCCCGACACAATCCACAGGCGATCGCCCACGGCCTGCCCTTGAAGCAGAGCCTCGGGCGGGGGTGTCTCAACCTGGCGTAGTTCGATGGCGCTGGTGAGGCGGGTGCGTTGTAGAGAGTAGAGCGATCGCTCCACCATGCGCACTTGGCTTTGTGCCTGGGCACTATAGGGCAGGTAGATCTGCACCGCATAGGGCCAGTCTGGCCCATCGCGGTCTGGGTTGCTTTGCGATTGGGGGATCACCTGCACCTGCGCTGAAACGTCGTGGGTGGCTAGCAGGGTGCGTATCCAGTCGATGGCTTCGGCTGTGGCCGTCAGGTGCAATTCTATCCAGGGCATTGATCGTGTCTGGGTGTTCTTGGCTAACGCTCTGCAGCTTGGAGTTGCCTGTGGCGATGGAACCTGCGTTGCAGCCTTCATCACCGTCCGCGGATTTAGGTCGTGGGCTCAACCATTGCAGTGAGGGAATGCAGTGGGGGCAGCAGTGGGGCAGCCATTGCTGCCCCCATCGCAATGGTATTCGTAAGCAATGATACAAACTGCCCCAGGTTGACCCATGAGGGCTGTAAGCTGATTATTGTGCCGTTTATGTCGATGAGCATTTGAGCAGGACGGTAGAGCGGGAGGATGATCCCGCCATGATCCCACCAACGCCTGTTTGAGGCACGGTTACTATCGACCCCGTCGTTATCTAACAATCAGGGCAATAGACAGAATAACCGCTGCGGTCGTCCTAAACAACGCTGAGGATACACCGTAAGGATGAGTGATGGGGTAGACTCCACTTGCATTGTCATTAATCCTTCCGTTTAATCTCTGGGGTGCGGCAGCTTGTTGGGAAGTCTAGTCGGTGGTCTAAAACAGGCTTAAGGAATTGCTGGATATGAATGGATGGGTCATCGGCTCGCTGGTGCTGGGGTTGACGCTGTTGGTTGTTGGAGCAGAGCTGTTGGTGCGCGGGGCGTCGCGGCTGGCGGCGCTGCTCGGCATATCGCCGCTGATTATTGGGTTGACGGTGGTGGCCTATGGCACTAGCGCGCCTGAGATGGCAGTGAGCATCCTCTCCAATTTGAATGGTCAGGTGGATATTGCGATCGGCAATGTGGTGGGCAGCAATATCTTTAATGTGCTGTGCATCTTAGGCCTATCGTCGTTGGTGGCACCGTTGGTGGTGTCGCGACAGTTAATTCGGCTAGATGTGCCGATTATGATTGGGGTGTCGTGCTTGATGCTGCTGTTTAGCATTGACGGCACCATTGGGCGCGGAGACGGGGTGGTACTGTTTGTAGGGGCGATCGCCTACACCCTATTTCTGATCCGCCAGGGACGGGAGGAAGACGTACCGGGATTGGCGGATCTCGCAGAGCATGAGGGGCGCTCTAGGGTCTGGGTCAAAAATCTGGCGCTGATTGTGTTGGGCGTTGCCATGCTGGTGCTGGGATCTCGGTTTTTGGTGGATAGTGCGACGACCATTGCCCGGGCCATTGGCGTCAGCGAGCTGGTGATTGGCCTCACCATCGTGGCAACTGGCACCTCGCTGCCAGAATTGGCGACCTCCATTGTCGCTAGCTTCAAAGGCGAACGCGACATTGCGGTAGGTAATGTGGTGGGCAGCAATATTTTTAATATTCTGGCGGTGCTAGGAGTGGCTAGCGCAGTGTCGCCGCAGGGCCTTGCCGTGGCCGATTCGGTCACGCGGTTTGATGGGTTGGTGATGCTGGCCGTGGCGATCGCCTGTCTTCCCATTTTCTTTACAGGCAGCATTATCGCTCGCTGGGAAGGCTTGGTGTTTCTGGGCTACTACGTTGCCTATACGGTGTACCTCATCCTCGATTCCACGAATCACTCGATGTTGCCGATGTATAGCACCATCATGTTTTTCTTTGTCATGCCGCTGACAGTGGTAACGCTGGCAACCGTGACCTGGCAAGAACTGCGCACGAGCCGCCGCTAGAGAGGCGTAGGCCCAAGTCCTGTGGGCCAGTGCTTTGGCGCAAGTGCTTTGAGCCAGTGCTTTGGCATCACGAGTAGGGCTAACGGGGTTCCTCTAGGGCTTTGAGCAGGGCGTTGCCCATGGCCTGACAGCCCACTCGGGTGGTGCCTTCTGAGGCGATGTCGCCCGTGCGATAGCCCTGGTTTAGAACGGTTTGTACGGCTGCTTCGAGGCGATCGCCCGCAGCGGGTTCATTCAGGCCATAGCGCAGCATCATGGCCGCACTCAACACTTGGGCAAGGGGGTTCGCCAAATCCTGTCCGGCAATATCAGGCGCAGAGCCATGCACCGGTTCAAACACGCCCGGCCCCGAGGCTCCCAAGCTGGCAGAGGGCAGCATCCCAATACTGCCCGTCAGCATCGCTGCCGCATCTGACAAAATATCGCCAAATAGGTTGCCCGTTACGATTGTGTCGAACTGCGTCGGGGCGCGCAGCAACTGCATGGCGGCGTTGTCTACATATAAGTGAGTCAGCTCTACATCGGGATAGTCGGCTGCTAGCGCGGTCATGCGCTCGCGCCACAGTTGCGACACATCCAGCACATTGGCCTTATCGACTGAGCATAGCCGCTTGCGCCGTTTACGCGCTGCTTCAAACGCCACCCGCCCGATTCGCTCAATTTCTGCTTCGGCATAGACCATCGTGTTGATGCCACGCCGTTCGCCCGTTTTGGTTTCAAAAATGCCGCGCGGCTGCCCAAAGTAGATACCGCCAGTCAGCTCGCGCACCACCATAATGTCTACGCCTTCTACCACCTCACGCTTGAGGGTTGAGGCGTCTATTAGCTGGGGCAAAATTTGGGCGGGCCGCAAGTTGGCAAACAGGTTCAGCCCGGCTCGCAGCCCCAGCAGCCCGCGTTCGGGGCGCTGGTCGTTGGGCAGGGCATCCCACTTATAGCCGCCAATGGCCGCTAGCAGCACAGCATCGCTGGCTTTGCAGGTGTCTAACGTCTCTGGCGGTAGGGGATTCCCGGTGGCGTCGATGGCCGCTCCGCCAATCAACGCTTCGGTAAAGTCAAACCCAATCCCCAACTGCTGCCCCACTTCTTTGAGCACTGTTATGGTGACGGCCATAATTTCGGGGCCAATGCCGTCGCCAGGGAGGAGGGTAATGCGGTAATGCTGGGTCATGGGTGCTGAAGGTGGGTCGATGGAGCTAGATCAGGACGCAGTTGGATCAGAGAAGGAGTGGGTTGAGCAGGGGGCGATCGCCCGGTCGGTGCAGCGGCAGCGCTACACTAGGATGGCTGAACTACCCAATCTTATCGGGTTTGTTCCCCCATTTTTTGCCGATCTCCTGCAACGGCTCAGGGTAGCACGGAATTCTTGAGCACAGAGTTCGGAGTGCTGGAGGGTTCTACCGCTCGATCGTCCTAGGTCTATCGGCCTTAGCGGTAGAGATCAGAGTAGTCCGAACCCTAAGCCCCCTACCGAGAGCAGCAGAGATACCGAGTGTGCCAGATGACGAAAAGGGGCGATCGCCTTGCAACCAGTTGATTTCACCACACTAATGGCGCTGTGTGCCGAGCTGCGAACGCAGTGGTTACCGTCGCGGGTTGAGCAGGTGCTTCAGCGCGATCGCCATACCATTGCCCTATGCCTGCGCACCCTCGATCAGCGGGGCTGGCTGACTCTTTCTTGGCATCCCCAAGGGGCGCGGCTGTGTATGGATGAGCCGCCGCCGCGCGACCCCAATACCTTTGCCTTTGCGCAGCAGTTGCGGCATCAGCTCAATGGTCTAGCGCTGGTGTCACTAAGGGCGATCGCCCCGTGGGAGCGAGCGTTGGATTTGCAGTTTGCCCGGCGCCCTAGCGACCTCTGTCAATACCATCTGTATGTGGAGGTAATGAGCAAATATAGCAACGCTATCCTCACGACTCCCGACAACCAGATCATCACCGTGGCGCACCAAGTGAGTGCCCAGCAGTCGAGTGTGCGGCCCCTGCTAACGGGGCAAGCCTATGAGTTGCCGCCCGCCTTGATGGAAACGATGCCCACGCTAGACGAGTCCTTTGAGCGCTGGCAAGAGCGGATCGCACTGGTGCCTATTCCGCTTAAGCGTGCGCTGCTGAAAAACTATCGGGGGTTGAGTTCGGCACTAGTGCTGTCGATGTGCGCAGAGGCTGGGCTAGATGCGGATCAGGACACGGGGGCGATCGCCCCCTATCAGTGGCGATCGCTCTTCCACCAGTGGCAGGTCTGGCTCACGGCCCTATCTACCGAACAGTTTCAGCCGGGGTGGTGTGCCACGGGCTACACGGTGCTCGGCTGGGGGATGGAACAGGCTGCAGACTCTACCCAGACACTCATCAGCAACTTCTACCGCGACCAGCTCAACCGCCAAACGCTGCGCCAACTGCATCACCAACTCACGCAGCGACTCGGCAGCCTGCTGAAAAAGCTGGACGTAAAGTTAACCGATTTTCAAACACGACTGGAGCAATCAGCAGATGCCGACGCCCTCAAAGATCGAGCGGATCTGCTGATGGCACACTTGCATGAGTATCAGCCGGGGATGACCCGCATGACCCTAGCCGACTTCACCACTGGGGAACCTATAACCCTGACGCTCGACCCCGATAAGAACGCGGTGCAAAATGCCCAGCGCTTTTATAAAAAACAGCAAAAAATGCGGCGATCGCGCGCTGCTCTAGAACCGCTGTTGCGCGATACCCAAGCCGAAATTGACTACCTAGAGCAGGTGCAGGTCGCGCTGGCACAACTGGCCGACTATACCGGCCCCGAGGATCTAGACGCCCTCGAAGAAATTCGCGAGGAGCTAGTGCAGCAGGGCTATCTGGAGGCCACTGAAGGGCGCGATCGCCCCCGATCAGCCACCCAATTTCGGCATTACACCAGCCCCAGTGGGTTTGCCATCTGGGTGGGGCGCAACAATCGCCAAAATGACGAACTCACCTTTCGCCTTGCCACAGATTACGACCTCTGGTTCCACAGCCAAGAAATCCCCGGTAGCCACGTGCTGCTCCGATTAAACCCAGGAGCCGTTCCCGAAGATGCCGACCTGCAATTTGCCGCCAACGTCGCCGCCCTCCACAGCCGTGCAGCCCAGAGCGACCAGGTGCCCGTGGTGTATACCGAACCGCGCCATGTCTACAAACCCAAGGGCGCAAAACCAGGCATGGCTATCTATAAGCAAGAGCGGGTGATTTGGGGCAGTCCCATTCGTTAGGCCCTCAATACGCGGTGTGGCGGCCTGAATCTGTGCCAGCGCCAAGCACGACCAATAGACGAAAAATGGCACACACACAAATGGCGCACTAGACCTCTTTTTCAAGAGTCTTAGCACGCCATTTACGGCTTATTCCACAACATGCCTTATAGATTGATTCCACCAAACGGCTGCATTGGAAAAGGGCAGACGCTATGGGCAAAACACTCTATTGAGCGTTGAGCCATGCTCTACGGCATGGGGTGAAACAGCAAATCGGGGAAGAACCGGTTGAATTCGATAATAAGCCCAGCGGTAAACAGCATCCAGGCGGCTGCTAACACTGGGGCGGTCGAGAGGTATTTCAGAAAATATTGCATGGGCTAAACTTCCTACACAGACGTCAGTAGTGCAATTGAGTGAAATCGAAAGAGAAACGGCATTGCTCCCTTACCAAGCACAAGTTGCCAAGGGAACCCTCAAGGGAGAGTCACGCTAGCGTGGCGATACAGTGATGTCGGCATCATTGGCCGTGAGTTCACCAGAGGTCAACTCTTTCAGCGCTGCCAAGGGCCACAGGAAACCCGACAGCATGAACTTGATGGCACGGGGCACATCAATGATGATTTCAGCCATTTCTGGAGACTTATCAGAGCGCACATCGATGACGTAGGCGCGACCGACCCAGCCAATCCAGCCAGCAATATACAAAAACATGATGCTAGGAATGATGAACTCACCCAGGTGAGCCCAACTGCCATCCACAATTAAGTGGGGGAGCCCATCGGCCCCACACAGCACAGACGAGTAATTTTCGAAACGAGCTTTTGCCAAATCAGTGGTGGCTTTAGCGGCCCGAGCCTGAAAGGCCGGGTTATCGCCACAGGTCGTGAGATTGTAGGCCAATGCTGGTGCGGCTAGACCGAGCCACAACAGGGGGATTGACACTAGAGCAAACAATTTACGCATTGGAATTGTTTCCCATTTATTACGAAAAGCAAAGATTTCTGATGAGATGATTAAGTTGTTTATACGAAATCATTCATACATTTAGAGCAATAATACCCCTCTGGTGAAGTGCCGTAAAGTTAAGCTTTTAGAAGCGTTTGCAGTCAGATTGAGGGGCGATCGCCCGGTTTCTTCCCACGCCCTCTAGTTTGTTGTTGCGGGAGCAGTGCATTAATTGCAGCGTTAGATGATTTCTTAAAAGGCTTTTAGGGAAAGGCTTTTAAGAGCTGAAGGGTCTGCCAATGCTAATTCAGCCCATCGAGAGGGCACTCGTCATCTCATGGACTAGCTCTTCTGAATTGCTACAGTTTAGATTGGCGGCAAACTCGGAATAATATGTAGTTTTATTAAGATTATGGGCTGGTCGTGCAGCCATTAGCAGCCATTTCATTTAATGATGGAGCGGTATTGGATTGCAACTTAGCAAGTTGGCGCTCCTATCAAATCTCGATACATTGTGCACTGTAGGATCTCCGCTATGGCTACCGTATTGGCAATTGAAACGAGCTGTGATGAAACAGCGGCAGCGGTGGTGCGCGATCGCACCATTCTTAGCTCTGTGGTGGCGTCGCAGATTGCAGTGCATCAGCCCTATGGCGGTGTCGTGCCCGAAGTGGCCTCGCGGCAGCATTTGGAGACGGTGAATGGGGCGATCGCCCAAGCGATGACGACCGCCCATTTGACCTGGGCCGACATCGACGGCATTGCGGCGACCTGTGCGCCGGGGTTGGTGGGGGCGCTGTTGGTGGGGCTAACCGCGGCCAAAACCTTAGCCATGCTGCATCAAAAACCGTTTCTGGGCATCCATCATCTAGAAGGGCATATCTACGCCTCGTACCTCTGCGATGCAGAGTTGCAGCCGCCCTTCCTGTGCCTGTTGGTCTCGGGCGGGCACACTAGCTTGATCTATGTAAAAGACTGCGGCCACTATGAAACGCTGGGACAAACCCGAGATGATGCGGCGGGAGAAGCCTTCGATAAGGTGGCACGACTGTTGGAGTTGGGGTATCCCGGTGGGCCGATTATTGACCAGCTGGCGCAGCAGGGCAATCCCCGCGCGTTTCCGCTGCCGGAGGGGCAAATTTCCCTGCCAGGGGGCGGGTTCCATCCCTATGACTCTAGCTTTAGCGGTTTGAAAACGGCGGTGCTCAGACTTATGCAATCGCTCAAGCAATCTGCCGATGAGATGCCTGTGGCCGATGTGGCGGCGAGCTTTCAGGCGTCGGTGGCGCGATCGCTCACCAAACGGGCGATCGCCTGTGCTCGCGATTATGGGCTCACCACCCTCGTCGTGGGGGGCGGTGTTGCGGCAAACAGCGGCTTGAGGCAGCACCTCACCCAGGCCAGTGCTGAACAGGGCTTGCGCGTCCTGTTTCCACCCTTAACGCTGTGTACCGACAACGCCGCCATGATCGCTGCCGCCGCCGCCGAACACCTTCAGCGGGGCCACTGCTCACCGCTTACCTTAGGGGCACAGTCGCGGATGCCGCTGAGTCAAGTCATGCAGCTCTATCAGGCCAATGCGGCAGATCCGGCGGGTACCGCCGTTCTGCATGCATAAAAAATGCCCTCTCATTCACAGATATGAGGATAGGTAAAGACATGAGGGAACGAAATATTTGGTTGAGAATGTGGAATTCTACGAGAACGTGAAGTTCTACGCCATTTGTGGAGGCGTTGTGTGTTGCCCCACCCATTGCAAAATCTGACGGGCGACTGCCTCTGGCTGCTCTAGCATGGCCAGATGTCCACAGTTGGCGATTTCGACTACGTTTTCGCCCCGGCAGGCAAAGGAGTGGTGAAAGCTGGCGAGATGACGCACGTACTGGGGTTCCATCACCGTGTCGCGATCGCCCGCCAAAAAATAGACCGGCTGCTGCAGCCGTGACACCACCTGCGGTAGCCGATGCACTTCGTCTGCAGTGGTGGAGTCGAGCAGCGCCCGCAGTGCGGCCTCAGGTTCGGCCAGTGTCCAATCCAGCACGCGCTGCCGCCCCCAAGCACGGGGCACGGGGCGAGCGACATTCATGCAGGCCATCATCACATCCACAAAGGGCAAATGGCACAGCCACCACGGGCGGAGCTTCACCAACTGCTGCCCCGCCATGCGAAAACGCTCGAATTCTTCTTTGAGGTAAATGCCACCCCCCGCATTTACGCAGATCACCCCCCGCACGGCCTGAGGCATTAAATCTGCCGCCCACAGGGCAATGCTGCCACCCAGGGAGTGCCCCACTAGCCAAACATTGGTCAGCCCCAAGGTTTTGATCAGCTGCGTGAGGTCGTTTGCATAGTCGGCAGGGGTATAGCCGAACGGCAGGGGACTGGTTGGGGGCGGTGGTGCCGTCGTTAGCGAGGATATGCCGCTGGGGCCTGTTGCGACGAAGTTTGCCTGGGACACAGATTGAGGCTGTAGGCGATCGCCCTCAGTACTGACGGGACGGACGGAGGGATGGGGCTGTGTTCCAGTCGACTCACCAAACCCCCGCAAATCGTAAGAGAGGCAACAATACTGAGACTGAAGCTGCTGAATGACGGGTCGCCAGTAGGCACGACTCAGCAGCCAGCCGTGAATAAACACCACGACGGGTGCCGATGAGGCAGGACTGGTGAGCTCGTAGACGTGGGGAATTCCCCAAACATTAACAGTTGTAGCCATGATTTCATCATATCCTGAATCCCTAGTTGAAATGCCCCAACCTTGCTGTGGGGGATGCTTAGGGCGGTTGGCGATCGCCCTAAACGCGGTGCGTGTTCGCTGCAGCCGACCCCATTCATCGCGGCTGATCGCCCACGGATTAGCGGGTTACAGGATGCGGCCTGCAAGGGCTAATCTCCGGCTGGATGAGCCGCTGGTTTAAGTCACAATCCAAGCCCAATCCGCCTAGATCCGCCAGTTCGTTCCAACTTTTGCCATACTGAAGAGTGGTTCACCCCAGGTTATGAAATCTCTATGCATATTATTGACGTGGCATTGAAAGAAACGCCGTCGCTGCTGTCGGTTCAGCGGAAAGAGTCCGCAGATGCGGAGGCGCTCTACAACACTCTGATCAGTGCGCTGCAATCGGGCAGCCCCACCACGATGGAGCTGACCTGCGAAAAAGAAGTGGGTAAAAAGGTGTGCGTGTTGGTGAGTGCGATCGCTGCTGTTCAGCTATCAGAGAAAACTGGGGTCGGTGGCTCGTCGGGTCGTCCCCCTGGCTTCTTTGCGCTGACGCAAGGCTAGGGTAAACACGCCATGACAGAGGCGGCGATCGCCCTTACCGATGTGTCGTTTAGCTGGTCGCCTGAGGTTCCGGTGCTGCGCTCCTGCAGCCTTGAAGTGCCTCGGGGCGAATTTTGGATGCTGCTGGGCACCAACGGCAGCGGCAAATCTACCCTGCTGAAGCTGCTCAACGGCCTGCTCGTGCCCGACGCAGGCGTCATTCGCGTGGTTCAACCGATGGGGTTTGTGTTTCAGAATCCCGATCATCAGTTGGTGATGCCCACGGTGGGGGCCGATGTGGCCTTTGGGCTGGGCAGCGATCGGCTGCCTCCTGCCGAGGTACGGCAGCGGGTCGATGAAGCGCTGGCGGCCGTTAACCTTGGGCACATGAAGCGACGCCCGATCTATGCGCTCAGCGGTGGGCAAAAGCAGCGGGTCGCCATTGCTGGGGCGATCGCTCGCCATTGTGATGTCGTCTTGCTCGACGAGCCGACCGCGCTGCTCGATCCCGACAGCCAGCTTGACTTAGTGGCGCAGGTGCAGCAGTTGGTCAAAGCGCGGGGCATGACAGCGTTGTGGGTGACCCATCGGCTTGCAGAATTAGACTATTGCGACGGGGCGCTGTTGCTAGAAGGCGGGCGAGTGGTTGATCGGGGTCATCCCGAACGGCTCAAGCAACGGCTGATGCGACAGTAGGGACTCCCGAATTATTTACAGTTCTCAATAAAACCCGCATCATAGAGGTAGGTTGGGTTCACCTTATCTGACGACCACCGCTATGGCGCGCAGCGTTTCTCAGGCACTCCTGTTGGTCGATGGCTACAACGTCATCGGCACTTGGCCTGATCTGAAGCAGCTGTGCGATCGCCACAGCATGGCCGAGGCACGGCGATCGCTCACCGAGCGCCTGATTAGTTTTAGCGCTGCCAAAGATTACGAAACCCAGGTTGTGTTTGACGCGCACTATCAAGACATCCCGGGCAATTGCGAAGCAGTCACCTCCTACTTCTCGATCTATTACACCGATTATCGCCAAAGCGCCGATACCTACATCGAGGCGTTTTGCGCTCACTATCGCCAGGATGCTCGCCGACACCGCCAGCCGTTGATTGTGGCCACATCCGACCGGACGCATCAGCATACGGTGCAGGGATATGGCGCGAACTGGATCTCGTCTCACCGCTTGCGAACTGAGGTGGAACTGGCATCGCAGCAGGTGCGGCGGCGGCAATCGTCAAAACGGCGATCGCCTGGACGGTTCTTGGGGCGATCGCTCGACCCGGTTGCCCAGCAGCGGCTGGCCGATCTGCAACGCGGGCTTGAGCAGCAATAGCCGCCCCGTCCATAGGATGAATTATCTCAATGGGTTACGTTAGGGCGTGTCATCAATTCCAGCCAAACGCCTGATGCTAGGAGCGTTGCCACGCCCGACCCAAAAAAAATTAGGCTAGGGGCTGTGACTGTTGATTTCTGGGATATCAAAGGCTAATTGATGACAGCCCCTAGCAAAAGCAATGTGAGTTCAATGGTGGTGCTTCAGTCCTACAGCACTGAGTGAACCATCGCTAAACTGTAGAAACAACGTCCATGGGTAAGGCTGAAACCCTGGATAGTCAGGCCTCTTATCTCTTTGCATCTGCTTGTCCTCCGGCATTGAAGACTGATGTTAAGGTAAGGTTTTTTGACGTGAGCCTTGCCAAATGGGATCATTTCTAGCTAGTATGAGATTCGGCAATCCTCCGTAGCTCAGTGGTAGAGCGGTCGGCTGTTAACCGATTGGTCGCTGGTTCGAATCCAGCCGGGGGAGTCTAAATCGGGATTTGTTCAAATTTCAAGCTGGTCTCAAGCTGAAGCGGTTTGCTTTGGGATATACCGTTGGAACTAGACGCTGAAACTCGGGAATGGCGATCGTACTGGACGCTTGATCCAACCGTCACGTTTCTCAACCATGGCTCCTTTGGCGCAGCGCCGATTCCCGTATTGCAGCAGCAGCAGGCGTTCCGTCAGCAGCTTGAAGCAGACCCCGTTCAGTTTTTTATAGACGCGCTGGAACCCCTGCTGGATAGTGCTCGGGCAACGTTGGCGGCGTTTGTTGGCGCGAATCCCGAGCAGTTGGCCTTTGTGCCCAACGCCACCACGGGCGTTAATACGGTGCTGCGATCGCTCCCCGTTCAGCCAGGGGATGAGATTTTAGTCACCAATCATGAATACAATGCCTGCCGCAATGCTGTGGATGCCGTGGCCCAGTACACCGGAGCGACTGTTGTGGTTGCCACCGTGCCCTTTCCCCTAAGTGTGGACGAGGCGACCGCCACCGAACATATTGTTGCAGCGGTGATGGCGCAGGTGACACCGCGAACGCAACTGGTGCTGATTGACCACATCACCAGCCAAACGGCGCTGATAATGCCGATCGGCACCTTAATTCAGCAGTTGCAGCAGCGAGGCATTGACACATTGGTGGATGGGGCGCATGCGCCGGGGATGGTACCTCTTGCATTGGAAGAGCTCGGCGCAGCCTATTACACCGGAAACTGTCACAAGTGGCTCTGTGCCCCGAAGGGCTGTGCTTTCTTATGGGCGAGAGCTGATCGGCGCGATCGCCTGCGGCCTCTGGTGATCAGCCATGGGGCCAATGCTCCACGTTCTGAGCGATCGCGCTTTCACCTCGAGTTTGACTGGACGGGCACCCATGACCCGACGCCCTACCTCTGCTTGCCTACGGCACTGCAATGGATGGCGTCACTGTTGTCGGGTGGCTGGGCCGAACTGATGGCGCACAATCATCAGCGGGCGATCGCCGTGCGCCAGTCCCTCTGTCATCAGTTTCAGATCGCGCCCCCCTGCCCCGATGCTCTAGTGGGCGCGATGGCGGTGGTGCCGCTGCCCGATCGGGTGCCGCCCGATTTGCAGCAGCAACTCTATCGGCAGCATCGCATCCAGGTTCCCGTGATTCCCTGGGAGCAGATGTCTTGGCTATTGCGGCTGTCGGCGCAGATCTACAACACCGATGCAGATTATGATCAGCTAGCTGCGGCGTTGCAGCCGTGGATGCCGGGATAGATGAGTTGCCACCGCAATGTTGCACAAGACTCAAATTCAGCAACGAGACTGGCTGGGGCTGGGGCTGTGGGTGGGCCTAGGGGTAGTGCTGCGGTTTGCCAATTTAGAGGCTAAGCCCCTGTGGACTGATGAGTTTTCGACCTTGGTGTTTAGCCTGGGCAATAGCTTTCGCGCCATTCCGCTGGATCAGGTCTTGCCGCTTGAGGCGTTGCTGCGACCCTTGCAGGCTGATCCGACTGCGACTCTGGGGGATGTGGGTCAGCGCCTCACGCAAGAGAGCAACCACCCGCCGCTATATTTTATGCTGATGCACGGCTGGCTGCGGTTGTGGCCTACCTCAGACGTGACTGGGGCGCTAGAGGCGCGATCGCTCGCAGCCGTGTTTGGGAGTCTTACCATTCCGGCATTTTGGGGATTGGGCTGGGTGGCGTGGCGATCGCCTACTGCTGCCCATCTCGCAGCGGCGCTGGCGGCGGTGTCGCCCTTTGGCGTCTACTTAGCCCAAGAGGCGCGCCACTATACCCTGCCGACTCTCTGGGGCCTTGCCTCGCTGGCCTGCCTGCTGCTGACGGTGCGCTCACTGCAGGCTGCGGTGCCGCTGCCCTGGTGGCTTTGCCTAGGGTGGGTTGGGGTGAATGGACTAGGATTGGCGACCCATTTTTTTGTGGGGATCACGCTGTTAGCGGAGGCGATCGCCCTCTTTGGCTGGATGCTGTATCGGTATGGCCGGGGCGATCGCTGGAAGCCGTTAGTCTGGAGTCGTCTGGGGCTAACGGCGGTGGGCACCTTGGCCACTGCTGCGGTGTGGCTACCGCTATGGCAGGGCATGGGCGACAGCGAACTGACCCAGTGGGTGTATCGGGGCGATCGCGCGGGTGTGGCATGGCTTGATCCGCTGGGGCAGATCATCGGCAGCACCCTCACCATGCTGTATCTGCTGCCCATTCAGGCGGCGTCAGACCGGGTGCAACTGGCGTCGATCATTGGCTTGGTGGCGCTGCTGCTGTGGACGGGCCTTTGGCTGTGGCGGGGCTGCTGGCAACTGAGCCGAGAGGCAGAAACTCGGCTAACGGTTGCCCTTCTGGCGGGAGTGTGGCTGGGGGCGATCGCCCTATTCCTCTTAATTTCCTACGGCTTTCAACGGGATATTACGAGCGCCTTTCGCTATAGCTTTGTCTACTATCCAGCTGTGCTGCTGCTGGTGGCAGGGGTGCTGGCGCAGGCTTGGCAGAATGCATCGACTCGAGGGGGACTCTGGCCCCTCTGGTTCCTGCTGCTGGGGCGCGGCAAGGGAGCTATAGTGCTGGTGCTGCTGCTGGGACTCGTGGGCAGCCTGTGCGTGCTCACCAATGTGGCCTATCAAAAAACTCATCGCCCCGATCTGGTGGTGCAGGCCATGCAGCAGCAATACTCGACGCCTACGCTGGTGGCGATCGCCCATCGCTCTCACGGGCAAACAGGGCGGATGATGGGGCTGGCTGTGGAATGGCAGCGACAGGTAGACTCTGCCGCGATCCAACCTGAACTCGCGCCGCCGCTGGTGCTGCTCGCGCAAGATAACCCCGCTAGAAAACGGGCGATCGCCACCCTAGAGACTTCGCTAGCGACCCTGCCGCCAGTGCTGGATCTATGGCTGGTAAACTTTGAACAAACCGATGGCGATCGCTTGGCGACCGTGCTGCGCCGCGCCGCGTGCACTGAGGCCGCTCCCCGTCTGCGGGCAGACGGCTATCGCGCTCAGCGCTATCGCTGCGGCGAGTCACGCTGAGCACGGGGAGAGTCGTTGATGTGGAGTCATTAATGTAGAGTCATCGATACTGCGGTCAAATCAAATTCTCTAGATGCTGAATGAGCTCGGGCGATCGCAGGACGCCTTCCATCCGATCTACGGGCTTGCCATCTTTAAACAGCACCAGCGTTGGCAAGGCATAGACATGGTGATGCGACGCCAGTTCGGGATAGCGCTCGGTGTCGATCTTCACAATTCTCAGCCGAGATTTGAGCTGCTGATTCACCTCTTCTAAGACCCCGGCCATCATCTGGCATGGGCCGCACCACGCCGCATAAAAATCCACCAGAACCGGTACGTCAGACTCTGCAATCAATGCCTCAAAGGTCGAAAATTTTTGTTTGACAGCCATGGGTTCTCATCCTTGCCTCATGCCTAAAGAGATGTGTAATCAGACCAACTGCCGACAGCACCTCTCGTGCCCTGCTCTCATCCTAAACGCAGAACTTCTCGCAGTGGAGATGTCCTCAAATGCCGTAATATATGGACTGTCTGATTGGCCTTTGCCGGGGGTCGGCGGTCAGTGTGAATTGCTTGAGTGGATTGCTTGAGTAGATTGCTTGAGTAGATTGCTTGAGTAGATTGCTTGAGTAGATTGCTTGAGTGGATTGCTTGAGTGGATTGCTTGAGTGGATTGCTTGAGTGGATTGCTTGAGTGGATTGCTTGAGCAGAATGAATGGTGTGGACTTGATTGAGGATACGTTGATGAGTGAGGCTCCGATGGCGACGAAGCGGTTGCAGGATCAGGTGGCGATTGTGACGGGGGCGTCGCGGGGCATTGGTCGGGCGATCGCCCGACAGTTGGCCGCAGAAGGGGCAATTGTCGGGGTCAACTACGCGAGCTCTAGCGCGGCTGCCGACGCTGTGGTGGCAGAAATTGCTGACATGGGCGGTCAGGCGATCGCCATTCAGGCGGATGTCTCCCAGTCTGATCAAGTCGACGCCTTGTTTAGCACCGTGATGGAGCAGTGGAGCCGAGTCGATATTTTGGTCAACAACGCCGGCATCACCCGCGATACGCTACTCCTCCGCATGAAGCCAGAGGATTGGCATGCTGTGATTGATCTCAACCTTTCGGGCGTGTTTCTCTGCACCAAAGCCGCCAGCAAAATTATGCTGAAGCAGCGCTCAGGGCGCATCATCAACATTAGCTCTGTGGTTGGTGAAATGGGCAATGCCGGACAAGCCAACTACAGTGCCGCCAAGGCGGGCGTGATTGGCTTTACTAAGGCTGTCGCAAAAGAGCTTGCGCCGCGCGGCATCACTGTCAATGCAGTGGCTCCGGGCTTCATCGCGACAGATATGACCCACGGCATCGCCGCAGACGACATTCTTAAGTTCATTCCCCTAGGGCGCTACGGCGAGCCTGACGAGGTTGCAGGGCTCGTCCAGTTTTTGGCATCCAGCCCTGCCGCTGCCTATATTACTGGGCAGGTGATCAATGTGGATGGCGGCATGGTCATGGCCTGAGAGTCTTCCATGGAAAAAAACATCCATCTGGCCCTCACCCCCTCAGTCCCCCTCTCCCAAACATAGGCGAGGGGGAAGGCAGACAAGGCATTCCGGCTCCCCTTCTCCCGTTCTGGGAGAAGGGGTATGAGGGCATACGTTGAACGCTTTATTAATTGGACTACTCTAACGCAACCTCAGTACATCAAAAGTTGTGGGAAACCGCGCGTTGTACGCTCGTTGCCCTAGAGATGAATCCTGGCTCTCTTCCTCACCGAGCCAAACTGTTTCTGAACCCAGCCTGACGTGAATCAAGCTGCCGAAATAGAGGGCAGAATGAAGTGGCGATTGCTGTCTATGGTTAGCCAGCCCTCTTCCCGCAGTTGACTAATCAAGCGCGTCACGGTCACACGCGTGGTGCCAATGGCGTTGGCCAACTGCTGATGGGTGAGGCGCACGCTAATGCGCGTTTCATTTCCCATCGGCTGTCCAACTTCTCGCTTTAGCAGCAGCAGCAGGTGCCGCAGTCGGTCTTCAACTCGGCGATAGCCCACCATCGCCAGCACGGCCTCGGTTTGGCGCAGCCGCCGCACAGTGTGTTGCAGCACACCCTGAGCCAGCATGGGCGATTGCTCTACTTCGCTCCAAGTTAGGCGCATTAGGTCTACATCTGTTAGGGCGATCGCATGATACGGGCGAATTAGCGTCATCGGCAGCCCAAAGGGCATCGAAGAGCAGGCTAGCCCCAGCAGCGCCTCGTCCCCGGTGTCATAGAAGGTTCCTAGCTGCACCACGCCACGGCATACAATCCACAGCTCATTGGGATGAAGCGCAATATCTTGCCCACTGCGAAATGGTTGCAGCGTTCTGCCCTGATACAGCTGTTCCAGCAAATGGCGCATATCTGGCAGCGTTGCAACTTCAAAGGAAGGTGGTCTTAGCATATCAACCTTACTTCGTCTAGTATTGTTGCCTACAACAGTAGGGGTCAGATCTAAAGGACAGGTAATTAAGAGATTCAGCTCAGGTTAAGATCTGCTTAACCATTTTGAGGGCGATCGCCGATATGACACTCGATATCCTCCCCACCCACGTCAACAAGCGCTAATATAGGGAGTAGCTTTCGTAAATTTGACTACCGACTGCCATGCTGGATATGTTTATATGATCGTAGTCATCTAGACCCTTAGGCAGTTGTGGAAAATGGGGGAAAGTGGCTTATGCCCCGCTGCGACCTAAGCATGGCTGTTGCCTCTCTAAGAGATGGCTGAGGGCGATCGCCCATTATAGTCAACTTTAGCTAGCTTCCACCATGCAGTCGATTCAAGCGAATGTTGCCAGTTGGGTGTCGCCCGCGACACATCTGCAACGCAATGCATGGAGTTCTCATTCAAAACACCGTATTCAGGATATTTTGGACATTGCCTCAAGACAACAGGCCAAACACAGGGTTGACTCGTTATCCCAGATATCGCAGCAAAAGCGCTGGGTTTTTGAGGGCAAGCCGATGAAGATGGCTCTGATGGGCGATCGCCTAAGTGTTGAATTTGTAAAGTTTGCTCTGATGCCCGACGCATCATCAGAGCGTTGGTGTGGCTCACCGTATCGTCCTATGACGAGTTGGTGGGCTATAGGTGTTGGCATGCCATTTGCGAGGCAAGCCGCCCATGTTCGTGATCGGTTGATTCATTTAGGAGAAGCGATTCATGCTACATCGCAAGATCTATCAACTCTGCTGCGACGGTCGAGACGTTTGGATCTTCTTGCGGGATCAGCAGCGATGGATTGAGCGAGCGCGCATCCTCGAAATTGAAGGGGACTTAGTGACCGTGCGCTACGAGTCAGAAGAAGAAGAAGAGATCTGCTCTTGGGAAGAAATGATTCGACTGGAAAGCATCGGTTCGGTAATGCAAAAACTCGCAACGGTGCCAAGAGGCGATTCAGAGCTAATGGTATCGGACGATTGCCCTGAAGCCGAGCGCATTCGCGATCGCTACCCAGAAACAAACGACTAGTCAACGTTTGCCACTGGGTTAGCGTGTTTGGAGGGGGTTGAGTAGCTCAGCTACTCAACCCCCTCTGCGTAAAGGCTTAGATAGAGAGTTATAGCGTCCTTCTCTGTGCTCGTACTCATCATATTTAACCTGAGTTCGGGATAAGCTCAAACCCTCAATTTGCCGTGCGCATCGCGCACGGCAAATTGAGGGTTTTGGAGGCACCGCGCGTCGCGCGGTGCCTCCAAAACCCCCTTAACCCGAACTGACGTTATTTTAGGATCACTCCCATATGTTTTGGGAAACCCTCGCGACAAGGGGAATTTTCCAAGAAATAAATCGTCTTGGCCAATTTCAAGACACAGCCTAAATCGCATTAGCGCTTTGGTCACTAATTTTGAGCCCGCAGACCGATAAAAAGGGCGTCGTGCATTGCGCAACGCCCTTTTCATCGGTTCATATAGAAGCCTCGTACAGATCTGTCTTAGACCTGCACACTGATTAACTACCCGTTCCCGCCAGCGTCCTCTCATCAGCCGCCATCCAATCAGCATGAGAAAACTCACCCCGAGGCTTGTCTACTCGCTCAAAGGTGTGCGCACCAAAGTAGTCACGCTGCGCCTGGGTAAGGTTTTGTGGCAGCACCGAACGGCGGTAGCTGTCAAAGTAGTCGAGAGAGGCGCTAAAGGCCGGCACCGGAATACCAAACTGAGCTGCCATCATGACCACATCTCGCCAAGCAGCCTGCCGATCGAGAATCGTTTGCTTAAACTCAGGAGCCAGCAAAAGGTTAGGCAAGTCAGGGTTTTCATCATAGGCATGCTTGATTTTGTTCAAGAATCCAGCCCGAATGATGCAGCCTCCCTTCCAGATACGAGCGGTTTCGCCCAGATCCAAGTTATAGCCAAACTCTTTTGAGGCTTTGCCTAACAGCGCCATACCCTGGGCGTAAGAACAAATCTTCGAGCAGTACAGCGCATCTCGGACTTTGTTGACTAACTCGTTTGCATCGCCTTCAAACTTGACCGACGGGCCAAGGAGCTCTTTCGAAGCGGCAACCCGCTCTTCTTTGATTGAAGAAATGATGCGCGCGTTGACCGCCGCAATAATGGTAGGAATGCTAACGCCTAGTTCGAGCGCGGTTTCTACCGTCCAGCGTCCGGTGCCCTTTTGCCCTGCTGCGTCTAGGATCAGATCAACGAGGGGTTGCCCCGTCTCACTGTCAATCTTTTTGAAGATATCAGCAGTAATCTCAATCAAAAATGAGTTCAGTTCGTCCGTCGTGTTCCATTCGGTAAAGACCTCATGTAATTTGGCAGCGCTGAGCTCACCGATGCTTTTCAGAATGTCGTAGGCTTCTGCAATCAATTGCATATCGCCATATTCAATGCCGTTATGCACCATTTTGACGTAGTGACCCGAGCCGCCAGGGCCAATGTATGTGACACAGGGGCCGTCGTCTACCTGAGCCGCAATTTTTGTAACAATGGACTCAATTTCGCGATAGGCGGCTTCGGTTCCGCCTGGCATGAGGCTAGGGCCATTCAACGCACCTTCTTCGCCACCGCTGACGCCCATGCCAATAAAGCGCAGCCCTACGGCTTCGATGTCTTTCACGCGGCGCTCGGTGTCGGTGTAGAGCGAGTTGCCGCCGTCGATGATCATGTCCCCTTCGTTTAGCAGCGGCTTGAGCTGCTCAATCACTGCATCCACGGGGCCACCCGCTTTCACCATGATCAAGATTTTGCGGGGGCGATCGAGAGACTCTACGAACTCTTGAAGAGTATAGGTAGCCTTGAAGTTTTTGCCTTGGGCTCGCGTAGCCATGAATTTTTCGGTCACTGAAGCGGTTCGGTTATAGACCGAAATGGGGAACCCATTGCGCTCGACATTGAGCGCCAGGTTTTCACCCATGACGGCTAGACCGATTAGACCAAAGCTCTGTCCCATAATTTAAGACCTGCCTGTTGTGATGTACTTCTGGATGTTGCTGGGGTTGTTGTTACTAATCAGGTTAGACAACTTTTTTGGAAAGCGCAGATGCCCAAAGGTTTTCTTTATGACTGACCTAGGATTTGATGCACTTAATCTACTAAAACTTGTCAAGAAAAGGTTGAACTCTCTGCGGAAACCCCCGCTGTGTCAGGTTTTTTTGAAATAAACCTGTTTGATATCTATCCTGTAATTGCAGTTGCCTGCTGTTTGTGCCATGGAACACAGTATTAGCCAACTGTCATAACGTCAGTTCGGGATAAGAGGGTTTTGGGGCATCGCGCGTCGCGCGATGCCCCAAAACCCTTAATGTGCCGTGCGCGTCGCGCACGGCACATTAAGGGTTTGAGCTTATCCCGAACTCAGGTTGTCATAGGGTGGAAAGGCCGAAATGATGGAGTAAGACGATTTCTCCTGCGGAGCGATGCTTAGTGGATGAGCTGTGATTGTGGTTGGGTATGGCTGATAGACATGACTGAATCAATCCCTAGAGAATCGTACTTGAAAGCCACTCGTTTTGCGGTAACTCGTGAGCAGCATTAATGGACTGTATCAGGGTTGCTAAAGGGATGAAAGCTTTGAATGGAGATGGCACCGGAGTCCAAGTGGATGATCTGGGTTATCAGTATGCAGAATGGTTCGAAATAAGCGAATCGTTGCGCATTGAGATGCTTCAGTACGTGCAGGTTTGCTGTGGGTTCTCGCCAGTTAGTGTCGCTGTTGCTCTAAAGCGCTAGCTTGCGGCGAGGGCGATCGCCCCAACAGGACTTATGCACTTCGTGCGGCGGCCTGGAAATTTTGGACGAGTTCTGGGAGGCTCAGCCTCCCAGAACTCGTCTAACTGCGTAAGTCAGGACCCAATTTTGGTGCCCTGAATGCTTCGGTTTTTGGCACGGGGCGGGGATGAGCGGATGAGAAGGGGATGGACGTTGGCGAGACGAAGAGAGGCGGCATGGTGTAGCGTAGTGTTGTGAAACCTAAACCCCTTACAAAGCAACGGCTGCATGTTGCTGTTCGGGTTGAGAGATTTGGGTTTGAAGATTAGGTGGCGATAGGGAAGACTGCCCTTCAGCATAGGTGATGACGACTGTTTCAATTATTATCCCAGCGTTAAATGAAGCCCAGTGCATTGCCCGCACTCTGCGCTGTTTACAGCAGCTTCAGCCTCCGGCTTGGGAAATTGTGGTGGTGGATGGTGGCAGCCAGGATGACACGATCGCACTAGCGGAGGCGGCTGGGGTCAGGGTTATTACTGCAACGCAGATAAGCCGCGCAGTGCAAATGAACCAGGGAGCTTCGATAGCGACTGGAGAGGTGATCTGGTTCCTCCATGCCGATACTCTAGTCCCGGATGATGGGGTTGCGATTATTTCTCAAGTGCTGGCCGATCCAAGGGTGGTGGGGGGCGGGTTTGTGTCGTTGATGGCGGGAGACGTGACTACTCGCTGGGGGATTTCGCTGCATAACTATCTCAAGACGTACTATGCACCCTTGCTATTTCGACCGCTGCTGTTTGGTCGGGGGCTGCGGCTGCTGTTTGGGGATCAGGCGATATTTTGCTGGCGATCGCCCTTTGAGCAATGCGGCGGGTTCAATGCAGCACTGCCCATTATGGAAGATGGGGATTTGTGCTTGCGGCTGGTGCGCCATGGTCGGTTGCGGCTGGTGAATCGGGTGGTGCAGTCGAGCGATCGCCGTGTCGCCAAGTGGGGCGCACTCAAGGCCACTGCAATTTATTTGTATGTTGGCATTTTGTGGGGCGTGGGCGTGTCAACGACCTACCTTAAGCGGTTTTATGCAGACATTCGCTAAGGCTCGCATAGGGTTCCCATCTCATCGTTGAGCGCCCAGTCGTAGGCTAGATAGCGAATCTGCACATCAGGCTGTAGGGGCTCAGGCCGATAGCTCTGAATATAGTGAGCGATTCCCTCAGAGCCAGCAGAGCCGCTCGCTGAAGCCACCGTCAAAAAATCCTGTTGGTACCAGCGAAAAATTTTGCTGCAGTGCAGCGTGCGCGTCTCGGCCTCATACCGCACTTTGGCAGGATTGGTGATAAACCGCCGCGCATCTTCGTCAAGCTGCTGGGAGAGCCGTTCTGGCCAATAGGCTTCAGCCCGCAAGAGGGGACAGCCCACCGCTGCGCACACCAGGGCAAAGTGAATGCGTGGCTCGCGGTAGTGCGGACGCACAATGCGATGCTCAATGTCGTTCAGGCTGTAGGGGAGCGATACATTGCTATACGGGCTAGACTGGGCCGCAGGCTCGCCGTGTGGATGAACAGCCCGCTGAAAAAACCGCAGAAACGCTAGCCAGTTGGGGATTCCCAGCATGGTTGGGCGGATGGAGCTAATGGGGTAAACCGCTAGCACCTGCTCAATCACATAGGCGTTGTAAAGGTTAAGCCAGTAAGCTAGTTGCTCCGTGTCGGAGTAGCCCCCCAACCCAATGGGCGACAGTTGCGCCAGCCAGGACTGGAGGTCGGTGCGGGCCTCTGTCTGCCAGCTTCTATAGTTGACGCGCCCTTGGGGGTTAACATAGCGCCGGAGCATCTGATCCCAAGGGGTGAAGTCGAGCATGGTGAAGGATACGGTGCGATCGCTCAAGTGGATCGGGGTGATGGGGCTGATTCGCCTGCGGTTTTGGCGGGTGCGCCCGCTCTCTATTCACACGCTACAGGGGTGGCTGCAGCAAGACAACTCTCCCCTGCTGCTCGACGCGAGAAAGGCTGAAGAATTTGATGTGAGCCACCTGCCCGGCGCGCAGTGGGTTTCGCCTGCTGCGATCGCAGCCCTTCATTCTGGAATGCCTGGATCAGGGCGATCGCCCCTGTCTCTCCCAGGTTCAGAACCAGGTTCGGGATCGCGTTCAGGCATGGACACCTTGCTCCCCCTCGATCAGCCCATTGTGGTCTATTGCTCCGTGGGCTATCGCTCAGCGCGGCTGGCACAGCAGCTTCAGGCGGTGGGGTATCGCTCTGTGTGGAACCTAGAGGGCTCCCTATTCGCCTGGGTAAATGCAGGGTATTCAGTACACCAGGGCGATCGCCCTGTGCCACAGGTGCACCCCTATAATGCGTCATGGAGCGCGCTGCTGCATCCGTCAGTGGTGCAAGCCGATCTCAGCAACCTTTCGCAACCTGCGGCAAATCTGACAGAGGATCTGGCTACAGATGCCGCTGACGAAACACCTGACTAGCGGAGCGATGCAGGATGGAATGGCGGTAGACCAGAGCATCAAAGTCATCCGCATAGCCCCCGCCGATCACGCAGGCGACGGGAAACCCCAGCCCAGCGCAGGTTTCGAGCACCTGCATGTCGCGGCGCAGCAGCCCTATGTCGGTGAGCGCCAATTTCCCTAGGCGATCGCCCCCATGCACATCCACGCCCGCATCATAAAGCACCAGATCAGGCTTGATCTGGGTGAGCAAATCGGGCAGGTAATGGGCCAGCGTTCGCAGATAGTCGCCGTCTTCCATGCCTTCAGGCAAGGCCACATCCAGATCGCTCTGCTGCTTTTGGTTCGGAAAATTCACGTCGCAGTGCATCGAGAACGTGACCACGCTGGGATCACCTCGAAAAATAAATGCAGTGCCGTCGCCTTGATGCACGTCGAGATCGACCACGAGCACTCGCTGCGCCAGCCCTAGCTTTTGCACGGCCCGAGCGGCGATCGCCAGATCATTGAAAATGCAAAACCCTGACCCATAGCTCGGGAAGGCATGGTGGGTGCCGCCAGCAGTGTTGCAGGCTAGCCCATGCTGCAGCGCCAACTGCGCCGTTAAGATAGTGCCACTCACCGCAATGCAGGTGCGGTTGACCAAGGCCGGACTCCAGGGCAACCCAATGCGGCGCATGGCTTTGGGGTCGAGCGTGCCGTCGCAGTAATGGCGCACATACTCGGGCGTATGCACCCATTCAATCCAGTTTCGAGGCAGCGGATCGGGTTCATAAAACTGGGCTAGCTGGGCGACGCCATCGTGCAGCAAGCGCTCATACAGCGCCCGAAATTTCTGCATGGGAAAGCGGTGCCCTAGGGGCAGCGGCGCTTCATAATCGGCATGGTAAACCAGCGGCAAATCCATAGGAACTCAAGTCAATTCAGACAGGACGCAGACGTTTGACCCAAGACTGAAACGGGATCGCTGCCCCAACCTTAGAAGCTTTTGGGCTGTTGTGGAACGCCTATGAATGCGATGCGCGTGCCTACTACTAGGCGCATGGTGTGACATGCGGGCCAGTGCGCAGAGTCGAGCGCGCAGGAACGTGCAAGGTTTAGGGATTGCTGGATGCTGCCGTGGGCGGCAATGCTCCGACATCGATCGAGGGCAGTGCCGGGAAGAACTCTAGCCGATAGCGGTAGAGGGCTACTGGGCGATCGCCCGCCCGAAAAAAGTCGGGATCGGTAGGAGACAGATACACAGCCGTGACCTGATCCCCGAAGATCAGGGGCGCATCGCGCAATGATCCTAGCCCGAGTTGAGCGGGGTGGGCGTTGTTGAGCTGGTAAGCCGTGGTCGTTTCTACTGTGTTGAAATACATTTGCGGCGCACCCCGAAATTCCTGTTGAGCCACCTCTGTGGTGACAAACTCATGAGCTGAGGGCGACTCGACTGCTCGCGAGGTTATCGTAGACACAAGCTGGCGATCGCCCCGCAGCAGCGTGATTTGCCGATTGGGGTTTTGCGGATCTACCTTGACGGCGCGGATCAGGCGGGAGCCCTCAGAGGCGTCATCTGAAAAGTAAGCTTTTGCCAAATTCAAGCCGTTGAAGGCCCGATCCGCCACAATTTTGGGGCTACGTTTGGGCGATCGCCCAGGCGACTGCAGTTGTAACGGAAACCTCAGCGGAAAGCCGAGCCGATTTGGACTCTCTGGCAAAAAGCGCGCTTGAAACGGAATCGCCTTGTTGAGAAATTGCTGATTGCCTGAAAACCCTGGCGTTACAATATCTGGCGCTAGCGGTGCCACCAAATCAACGAGCGTCGTGGCGACATCCCAAGTTCCCTCAAACCAAACGGGATAGTGCAGATCGCCCTGCGCCGGATGGACAGGTGGTTTAGTGTCCCAGTTGGGATACTGAGAAATGCGTGCGGCTAGGGGAGCCGCAATCGCGACTCCATTCCCCACGCTCAAGCCTAAACTCAGAACCAAGCTCAGGCCTAGCACCCACACGGCCAGCCCTAGCCATCGGCAAACACCCGGCCATTCCAAACTCTGTTGCCTCCAGTTCTGCCGCTCAAAATCCTGTATCATCATCCGTTTGATTTGTGCTGCCCTCAGGCTCTCTTCACCCGAAACCCTATGGTGCGGTGTAGGCAAGGATTTGCCGAGTTTTACATCAATTGCGTCGCTGCTGCTGCTTCAGCCTAGCCTAAACCCACCGTGAACAGGTGGGTAACTCCATAACTCATGACTTGATGATCCCCATGACTGCCATGGAATAGAGCGCGCTCCACTATTTCCTCAACGTGACGTTAACGTCACGTTGAGAAAATCCCTAAAACCGTGCGGTGTTAAAAAAATCAAAGTATTACCAATCCTGATAGATTTCTAATGAGTTTGTAAGGAATAGTAGAAGTATTCTTTTTCGGCCTTGGGCTCAGCGATAAGTATGTAAATCTGATTAAAAGCAACTTATAAAGAGAGCCACCCATCGGGCGCTTCCCCGGTTTCTGCAAGACCGTTTTATTCTGGCTAACTCCTAATCTTTGGGTTGTCTCTTTGCTTCTAGTCGACCTTGCCTCTAGTCAAAGCAGCGTAAGACGGCGGCACCAGGTATGGTTGATAGCGATTCCGCGAAAAGGCTTTTTATCAGGCAATTCCAAGACTTTTCTAAGAGTTTTGTGCCATTCTCATGGTGATGCTGGCTCATAGTAGTTCTGGCTCGGGATTGTGGGATCGCGATTTTGAACCAGGTAGGCTAAGCTCGGAATCTGGGGATTGGTTTTATGCTCAGATTGCGACCTAGAACCGCTACGGCATTGAGCTAGAGTCCGCTACATGAAGCCTGTTTGTGGAAAACTGTCACAGATGCAAAAATCCTCTTGTGGGGGATTACTACGGTTGATTAAATGTGCTTTGCTCTTTGGCGATTCCCATGCGCTAGCTGAGGCTTAGGTAAATGGCTCAGACGCTGACTTGAGGAGCGATCGCCCTCTACCTTCTATCTATTCCAGCTATTCCAGTGCTCGACTGACTGCTTTACTGCTTCCTCCATCCATTTTTTATCGCGAGTCTATGCTCATGCCTCAGCTTCTCCGCCGTGTTCGATTGGTTAATGCACTGTTATTTTGCGGAACGGTCGCTGCTAGCGCCGGTTTATCCCTGCTGACTCCTGCGCTGAGTCCGGCGGTGCAGGCTTCGCTTCAAGATAGCCCCAAGGCGGTGCTTGATGAAGCCTGGCAAATTGTGTATCGCGATTATGTGGATGGCAACTTTAACAATGTGGATTGGGTTGCGATTCGGCAAGAGTTGCTAAGCCGTAACTACAGCACCCGCGACCAAGCCTACACAACGTTGCGTCAGGCGCTGCAACGGCTGCAAGATCCCTACACTCGGTTTATGAATCCACAGCAGTTCCAAGCGTTGACGAACCAAACGTCTGGAGAGCTGTCAGGGGTGGGGATTCGGATGAAGGCTGATGAAGAAAGCGGTGAGATCTCGATTGTGGAGCCGATCCAAAACTCGCCTGCGGCGGCGGCGGGCATTCAGGCGGGCGATCGCATTCTGTCTATTGATGGTGAATCTACCAGCGGTATGTCTCTAGAAGACGCGTCTCAACGCATTCGCGGGGAAGAAGGCTCGTCGATTGTGCTAGAAATTCAGCGCGAGGAGTCCGCCCCCTTTGATGTCACCCTGACGCGCAGCCGCATTCAGCTGTCCAATGTTCACCATACTCTAAAGCAGGAGAATGGGGCGCGGGTTGGCTATGTTCGACTCTCCGAGTTCTCTGCCAATTCTGCTGAGCAGATGCAAGGCGCGATCAACTCTCTGCTAGAACAGAATGCAGAAGGGTTTGTGCTGGATTTGCGGGGTAATCCGGGTGGGTTGCTCGATGCCAGCATTGCGATCGCCCGGATGTGGTTGCCCTCTGGCACCATCGTTCGCACGGAAGATCGCACAGGCGGCAGCTACGAATACCGCGCTAATAATACTGCCCTAACGACCCTGCCCCTGGTTGTGCTGGTCGATGGTAATTCCGCTAGCTCAAGCGAAATCTTGACAGGCGCACTAAAGGACAATAATCGCGCCACAGTAGTAGGCAGCACCACCTTTGGCAAAGCGCTCGTACAGTCGGTGCATCGCCTGTCAGATGGCTCAGGGCTGGCAGTCACGGTCTCTCACTATTACACCCCAAATGGTACGGATATTAGCCAGTTGGGGATCACGCCTGACATTCAGGTCAGCTTGAATGAGTCGCAGCAGCGACAGTTGACGACAAACCCCCAAGAACGGGCTACTGCAACGGATGTGCAGTATGTGCGGGCACTATCGGCGCTGCAATCCACTATTTCGGCCCAGCCACGCCAGCCGCGCCAAGCCGCAGAACCCAACCAGCCGCGGCAAGATACCCGTTTGAGTCTGCCTCTGCAAATGAACTAATGCCAACGTCAGGGTCACGGCCTATCCCTTAAATGCCGTGGCTCTTGCCAATCACCCAGTGTCGTCGAAAGTAACGAGAAAGGCTAGATTCCTCTAGCGACAGGCAAATAGGGCGTCCGTGGGGGCACGTATAGGGGTGGCGGGTAGCTTGCCACTGATGCAGCAGGGCTTGCATTTCGCTGAGGGCTAGGGGTGTGCCATTTCTCAGAGCTGTGCGGCAGGCAGTTGCCACCAAAGCACTGTCCAAATCATCTCCCAAGCTCAGCTCGCGCAGAGCGTCGGCGCAGTCATCGCGCTGACGCAAGGCTGCGGGAACTGTCCGCACGGCCCAGAGCTGATCCCCAAACTCATCGACGGTCATTCCCAAGCGCTGCAATTGCTCTACCTGCGCGCCAGAAAGCTGCGTCAACATGATGGGAGAATCAATGGGGACAAGTTGCCAGCGATCGCACAATTGTTCATACAGCACCCGCTCATGGGCAATGTGCTGTTCTATTAGCCAGAGTCCGGTAGGGTGCTCGGCCACAATATACATGTGGTGCAGTTGGGCGATCGCCCGCAGCGACAGCATGGGATTGGGTGACGGGTCGGGGGAGTCTGTGGAGTGCTTGAAGGGGCGATCGCCCCTGTCCTGAGCCTCATCCTCATCTACGGACGTGCTCGAGGAGCCCTCCCTCCAACTCTGCACACGCCGCTGAGCGTTGTAGCCCCCTTCCTTTTCTGACGCCTGAAGCAATTGGTTGACGCGCGACCCGTAGCCCAGATCAGGCTGGCTGGCTGTGTGCAGCTGTAACGCGTGGTGGATAGCGCTCACTACCCGGCCCCGCCAGCCGTCCATGTCTTGCAGGTAGACTTCTGCTTTAGCCGGATGACGGTTCCAGTCAATGTCGCGGGGGGACAGGTGCAAATGCACGAAACAAATGGGATGGCGATCGCGCGGTAGTGTGCGGTGAAAGGCCGAGAACACCGCCTGCTCTACCTCGGGGCAGCGCACCACTCGCCCATTGACGGCAACCTTGATCCAGTCAGGACGGCGGCGATGGCAGCGATGGGGCAACCCCAACAGAATTTCCAGCCCCTGAGCTATCTGAGATGGGGTTGTGGCGGTTGGCGCTGCAATGGCTGGCATTCCGCTCTCAGCCAAGGATGGGGCGATGGACGTTGAAGCAGCAGTAGTTGCACTGGGCCAACATACGGTTTGCAGATCGCCAGCTTCTATCGTTCGCAATATCTGAGGCAAGATGGCCTGTGCCTGAGGGCTGCCCCACAGGCAAAACCAGTCGCGGCGAGCGGTGGCGGAGCCGTTGACCTCGCCACGATACACTTGCCACGTCACCTGGGGATGGCACAGGGCTAAATGCTGAACCACTAACTGCACCAGCCGCAACTGCTGACCGGCGGGCGGCAGGCTCTGACGGCGCGAAGGCAGGGAGTGAAATAGGTTCGACACCGTAACGATGGTTCCCGGAGCGATCGCCGTTACCCTCGTTTGCACAGGGTGCCCCTGAGGGCTATAGCGGACATGCATCCCATCCGCTACAGTTCCTGGACGGCTGCTGATCTCTAGCTCAGAGAGCTGTGCTAGGCTGTGCAGCGCCTCACCCCGAAATCCCAAACTGGCAATGTTCCAGAGATCAGCACTACCCCAAATCTTGTTGGTGCTGTGGGGCAGCGCCGCGCGTTGCAGATTTTCTAGGGTGATGCCGGCTCCGTTATCAGCAACCTGGATGCGCCACTGTTCTAGCCACAGCGTGATCGTGATACGCGTGGCTCCCGCGTCTATCGCATTTTCTGCGAGTTCGCGCACCACGGCAGCCAGAGAGTCAATGACCTCTCCTGCCGCCATCAGATGCACCACGTCATCCGGTAAGGTTTGAATCTGAGACCCCATGCCACCAGTGTAGGCGTTGGTTACGAACCTTGTCTGAAGAACCTTGGCGCGCTGTCAGCTTGTTTTTTGGCCTGTTTTCGCAACCCCTGTGTCCGTTTATAAGCCTTCCAGTCGCCGATACCACTCTTGATCGGTTTTATCTTTTTGGGCTAGTTCTTGTTCTGTGAGATCGCGCTCAGATGTATACGCCAAGTCATCTTCTTTCACCACAGTTTCGGCTGCAAACTGACGGGCAAAGGCCAGCTTTTTCTGCAAGGCTGGGTTGGCCTCATTGAGTCGCACGGCTTGGTCTTGGCGTGCCGTGTTGCGGGCCTCAAGCTTTTGATTTTGGCGTTGAACCCACAGATAGCGCACTAAGGGAATGGCTACAAATCCTAGCGCATAGGCTATCAGCACGCCATAAAGCCCCCCAGCGACGCCCACCAACCCCCCGAGAGCGGCGGCCCAACCATCGCGCAGGAGAAACCCTAGCCAAATTGCGCCGACCAGGTTAACGCCGCCCAGCCCGGCTGCTAGGGTGAGTTGGTTAGAGCTGGCGTTGCTGAATTTCCATAGGGTCTCTTTGAGATAAGCCGCGACAGGCGCTGTTTTTGCCTGCTTCGCAGTGACCTGCAATTCTGGGAAGCGGTAGATGAGCTGACCGTCATCGCTGACTTCGGGGCTGCCGTTGAAGCGTAGCAGCACAGGCAGCATGTAGTCTTCGTCGTCACTTGGGTTGGGCGGCACATCTAGATAAGGGGCAACTTGCTCAGCGGCGATCGCCCCACCCTGATTGCGAATAACCGTGGCGATCGCCTGCCAGCGCCGCTCCTCCAAATCTGCATTGGGATCCCCATCTCCGAACAAAAAGGAAAAGACCGCTTCTAAAAAGCCCATCTCGTCCTCTTTTGATACGGCACCCTTGGTGTTGCGCCCCATCGGACGGGATGTACCGCCATAGGCATAGCGCCGCCGCCGACCGTAGCCCGGAGAAAAGATGTAGAACCAGTTAGGGCTAAACCACAACAGCCCGCCACTGCCGCCGCGACCCCCTCCCAAATTGATCCCGCCGCCGCGGTCATCGCTCCGTCCGGCGCTGCTCATGGCAATTAGAATGGCAATGATCGCTAGCATGATCAGCACAATCGAGGCAATCAGCATGACCCCAAACGAAATGCGGATGACGTAGAACAGCACATTCCACACCCGTTGCCACGCTTGTTGCAGCCGCAGCCGCAGCGACTTGCTTTGAAGAATGGTGCGAAACTGTCGGGGAAACACATAGGCCACTTCACCCATGTCTGACACTTGCAGATGCCCACCAGCCTCAGTTGCTAGCGCCAGTAAGCCCTGCTGAGCTACTTTGACATCAATCCCCGCCTGGGTGGCTACATCTCCGGGGGTCACCCGATAGTCCAGCCGTTCAACGGCACTCATCACTTTGGGATTGAGTATCATACCTCTTGCCTCAAAAAATAGTGCGACCTACCTTCAATCTAGGCAGGTTTTCGGGCAATCGACAACGTCATTCTCGGGGGAATGTCCGAACCAAGGGCGATATGCTGGGCTGGTGAGTCTCTGCGGGCGATCGCCCCTTCCCATTTTCTCAGCAATCTTCTCAACCTTCGCAACGCGCAACAGTCTGCTCAACTATGCTATGGGCTAGCTGCGCCAAGAGGCTGTAGGACTCGGCAGTAGTACTCTACAATTAATGCAGATGCAGGGTAGTCGTAGGCGATCGCTAGTTGCTATTTGGCTTCATCCTCTTTTGTAGGCAGTCTGCTGGTTCAGGCTGATGTCAGTTCCTATCTATCTCGCTTAATTCCACATTATTGAGTAGTTGGTCAGGTCTATGCCCAGATCACAGCGCAACGACAACTTTATCGACAAGACCTTTACGGTGATGGCAGACATGATCTTAAAGATGATGCCTACCAACAAAACTGCGAAAGAAGCCTTTGCCTACTACCGGGATGGCATGTCGGCTCAGGCCGATGGCGAATATGCTGAGGCCATGGCGAACTATGAAGAAGCGCTCAAGCTAGAAGAAAATCCTTACGACCGCAGCTTTGTGCTCTATAACATGGGTCTAATCTTCGCCAGCAATGGAGATCATGACAAAGCGCTGGAGCAGTACCACGAAGCCATCGAGCACAATCCTCGGCTACCCCAAGCGCTCAACAACATTGCAGTGATCTATCACTATCTGGGAGAGCGCGCCCAGGTAGAAGGCGACACGGCCACTGCCGACAGCTATTATGATCAGGCCGCAGAATACTGGCAGCGTGCGATTCGCCAAGCGCCTAACAACTACATCGAAGCGCAAAACTGGCTCAAAACCACAGGTCGCTCCAAAGCCGATATCTTTTTCTAGGGGTTGCTCAGGCTTTAGACTCTAAATTTCTGATCCCCTATACTTGGCTGGGCCAAGGCGCAACTGTTAGCCTTGCTGCATTGCATTAAAGGCAACGTTGAGAGCCCATCCCATCTTCTTGCTGGCATGCTGCGCGTCGATAGCTGCCCACACTCACACCGTTCAACTCCTAATCCCCATCCTGCAATGTCAATCGATCGCGAACAGGTTCAAAAGGTTGCCCATTTGGCGCGGCTGCAGCTCACCCCAGATGAAGAAACCCAGTTCACCACGCAGCTCAACGACATTTTGGACTACTTTGAGCAGTTGAGCGAGCTGGATACGAGCCAAGTTGAGCCGACGACACGTGCCATTGATACCGTCAATGTGACACGGGTTGATCAACTTCAATCCACGGCTGTGCGGGAGCAAATTCTAGACTGTGCGCCCGACCGAGACGGTGAGTTTTTCCGTGTGCCTCAGATTTTGAATGATTAAGACTTGGGCCAGAGCCTCTTTGAGTTTGGTGGGACTAGGCAGTGGGTGTGATGCCGGTGCTTGGGCTCGTGCGATCGCGGCATGACAAATGTGGTGTTGCTGGTTTTGTGTCAGGCGATCGCCGCTACCAGTATGACGCTGCTGTTTACTGTGGCGGCGTTGGTAGGGCGTGATTTGCTCACTGACCCCACCTGGGCAACGTTGCCCTTAGCGCTGCTTCAGGTGGCGGTTATGGGGGCTACGATTCCGGCTTCGTTGCTGATGCAGCGGTGGGGGCGATCGCCCGGATTTGCCGTCGGAACGCTGATTGGCATCGTGGGGGCAGGGTTAGGGGCGATCGCCATCCTGAGCCATAGCTTTCTGCTGTTCTGTCTAGCGACCAGCCTGCTGGGGGTATTCAACGGCTTTGCTGGGTTTTATCGGTTTGCAGCGGCAGATGCGGCGCAGGTGTCGTTTCGAGCGCAGGCAATTTCTTGGGTGGTGGCGGGCGGCGTGATTGCCGCTGTAGTCGGGCCAAACCTAGCAAAATGGTCGGTGAACTGGTTGCCCAATGCCACCTATGCGGGAGCGTTTGGGGCGATCGCCCTGTTGTTAATGTTGACCTTTCCGCTTTTAGCCCGAGTTCACATCCCACCGCTCTCTGCGGCGCAAACCCAAGCGCTGGGCGACCGTCGCCCGCTAAAGCAGATTGCCCGACAGCCAGTGTTTCGAGTGGCTGTGCTGGGCAGCATGGTGGGCTACAGCGTGATGGCGCTGTTAATGACGGCCACACCGCTTGCTATGACGGCGATCGCCCATCCCTTTGAATCAGCAGCTTCGGTGATTCAGTGGCACGTGCTGGGCATGTTTGCCCCGTCCTTTTTCACCGGGTCGCTGATTGCCCGAGCTGGTGTTTTGCGAATTATCCTCTGCGGGGTGGCGCTGAACCTGCTGTGCGTGGGCATTAATTTGGCAGGCACCGAGCTGGTGCACTTTCATCTCGCGCTAATTCTGCTGGGCATCGGCTGGAATTTTATGTTCGTAGGCTCTACCACGCTGCTCACCGAGACCTATACGCCTGCCGAACAGTCAAAAACCCAGGCGGTTCACGACTTTTTAATGTTTGGGTTTGTGGCGATCGCCACGTCGCTGTCGGGGCAACTGCTCAACCGCATGGGTTGGGTCGCGGTCAATATGGCAGGAGTGCCGCCGCTGTTGCTGGTTCTTGTCAGTGTGTTGTGGCTAATGCGATCGCGCCCTTCTGCCGTGCTGAATGATCCCCGTGTGGGATGAAGCAGGCTCGTCCGCTTTTACCCTTCAGCATTCATAGATCGGTTATGGAATATGCTATTGCGAGGTCTGTATGCAAGACCTATGGAGTTTTGAGGTGGTGCTCCCAGGACTGCCCTCGCGCGCCATCACCGCATACCCATTTAGAATGACCCGAGGTTCTATATCACTCCTATGGAGCTGACGCGAGTTCGAGGTGCCCCATACTCTGCTGGCGGAACTACGGTGAGCTGGGATTCCAGATTGCTAGGATTCAGCAGGAGTATAGATCGCAGCCGCAGCCATGGCCTCTATTGATAGGGTAGTCTGGCCCGTCTCATCAACGACAACCTGATCTGCGGCATCGGTGCAGGCTTGGGGATCAGTGTAGGCACTGGGTTGCAAGATATTGCAGTAGGTGCCAGGGCGTAGCCCTGTTTGAAAGGTGTGGTGCAATGGGCGATCGCTCCGATTGATCACCACAAATCCAACGTTTCCACGGCCAAAGGCAATTTGGTTTGCGCCATCGCTCCACCAGTGAGTGAGCGGTTGCCCGTGGGTGGCCCGGCGAAATTTCACCATGCGGGCGATCGCAGGCCAGCGATGCTCGCACTGCCATTTGGCAAAACATTGAGATTGTCCATCGACAAACACCGGCTGGGTCGCACCATGGCTATCTGTGGGCGGCCCTTGGTCGGTGTCATCAAAGGCATAGCTCGACATGACCTGAGGATAGCCATAGGGGTGTGCCAACATAAACACGTTTGCCAGTTCGTAGAGCGTACCGTTTTTGTATGTGAGGTAGTTGCCGCCACCCCCATGCCCGCGCTGCTTGTCGTGATTATCAATGAATATGACAGACTGATGCGTGGGCACGAGGCCCCAGTCTTCTCCGAGCGTGTTGAGCTGCGCTAGGGTGCGATCGCCCTCATTAAGAAAGACTTCGCTGACGAGTCGCCCATACTCAAACTCGTGCACCGCTCCATTGCCGTAATACTCGTCTTTTTTGATGACTTCAGTGCCGGGATCAATGACTTCTTGGTAAATGTAAAGTTCACGGTCGGTACGCTGATGCAGTTGATCTAGAATGTCTCCCAGCTCATAGGCGGCAATATGCTTGGCCGCGTCAATGCGAAAGCCATCGATGCCCAAGTCCGCTAGATCGGCCAGATAATCCACAATGGTGGCTTGCACGGTAGCCGACCCCGTTTTGAGATCGGCGAGGCCGACCAATTCACAGGTTGTCACCTCAGCTCGATCTTGATAGGTTTCAATGGGGCGTCGGCAGGGGTGAAAGTCGCTGGGTTTGTAGAGATTGGGGTGGTTGTATTTGCGGTAGGCCGTGCCGCCGCTGCCAATGCCGCTGTCGATCGCCGCCATATGGTTAATGACGGCATCGGCATAGACCTTGACGCCTGCGGCATGGCAGCGCTCGACCATGTCGCGAAGCTGGGTGCGATCGCCGCTGCGGCTCATCAGTTTGTAGCTGACGGGCTGATAGCGCTGCCACCAGGGATATCCTTGATTGGACAACACCACATGTTCGTTGGGGGGAGAAATCTGCACCCCGTCATAGCCATTGGAGCCAAGAAATGCCTCGCACTCTTCGCCGATATCGTCCCACGTCCACTCAAACAAGTGAACAAAGGCTGACGGGGGAGCGGTGTCTATCGTTGCAATGGAGGGGGTCGCTGTATAAGCCTGCGAGGCTTCGGGCAGTCGAGATGATAGTCGCAGAGCGGCGATCGCCAAAAAAGCCAGAATCAACCCAGCCCACACCCAGTTTCGTTTTAGCTTATAAAACACAGCGCCACCCCTCGGAGTTAATGATCAATAGGGCGATCGCCCAAGGCTAGGGTCGTTGTGACATCTGCCTTTGGGGCGGATGTCACGCGATGAGCAGACCCACAGATCCTACAAACCACACTGATATGCTCAGTCGGGCGATCGCCCCATTGAATTTAAATTTGTTTCGATATATTTATAATCTTCCCTTTGCAGTAAACCCTCAAACGGGGCGGGCCTATCTTGGCTGATGATTTTTCTGAGGAGTTTCAGTAATCGCTGTGCTCCATATCGCATTTGATCGTGCAGTTTTAGCGTCATTAGAGCTAGGGGCTGTCATCAATTAGCCTCTGATATCCCAGAAATCAACCGTCACAGCCCCTAGCCTGGTTTTTGGGTCGGGCGTGGCAACGCTCATAGCATCAGGCGTTTGGTTAGAATTGATGACACGCCCTAGGGGCATGGGTAAAACCGCCGCTAGGATTTTACTGCGAACCGCAGCAATACTATCGCTGCGGTTCGAGCGCGATGTAATTACGTGCCATGCACTGTTTGATATTCCTCATATCGCCGCCCCATCAACCCAGAAATTAGCCCTGCCCCACGCGACACCTGCAGCAGAGCCTCTACAAATAGCGAGCGATTTAATACACTGAACGGCAGCAGCAGCAGCCCTAACAGAATGCGACCACACCCGGTCAAAAACCGTCGTGGCATGACCTGCATGGGAGGAGACACCTCCATTTCACACAGGCTGTAGGTGCTATAGGCGCGATAGTGGCGCTGCACCATCCAGCTTAGCGTTAGGCGGCTAGCGGGAATCCACTCATTCACCACGGCTTCATCGGCCCAGACAAACCGATATCCGGCCTGGTGCAGGCGCATAAACAAGTGCGTATCTTCGCCACCTGTGGTCGCAAAGCGGTCATCAAAGGGTGGATCAAACTGGGTGAAGATGTCGGCTCGAATCAGGACGTTATTGGTGGCAGCGATGGTAAGCGGGTGCCCTGTGGGGTGCCGCGTGATGCCAAAGACTTTGCTGGTCGCGATCCACTCAGGCACTTGATCGGTCATGTAGTGCGGGAGGGATGGTCCCCATACGACATCAGCGGTGTAGGTGTCTTGTACGGTCAGCAATACATCTAGCCACTCGGGTACGGGTACTTCGTCATCATCAATGAAGGCGACAAAATCGGCGGTTTTGGGAACGGTGGCGATCGCCCGATTCCGCCCGTAGGAAATGCCGCGCCGCTGCTCTACGACATAGGTCAGCGACCAGCGAAAATTAGGGCGCATCTCATCGCAGATCGCCCGCGTCGCATCAGCCCCTTCGTTATCAACAATAATGACCGAGATATCTGGGCAAGCCCTCTGCTCAAAGGTCAGGGCATTCAACCCCTCTAACAGCCGCTGCAACCCGTCTGGGCGCTTATAGGTCAAGGCACATACTGCAATATGCATTAAAACTTTCCCCCAGATCCGAACTGTATGCTGTAGTCACGTAACTTAGGCTTTGCGATGTTAGGGATCTAGCGGGGCTCCCCTAATAACGCTGCTATTGAGTAGCCTGCTCTACTTAAAACTCAGACTAAAGGGGGCTATAGAGCAGGCTCTGCAATACCAGGCTCTGTAATACAGAGTAGAACGCTCAGCGTTTGACGTTTGTTGGGCTACTCACTGGCTGCAAGTTCGCCATTCCATCTGCTCCATTCCATCTGATTGTTAAGTATCATTTGACAGCCCTGAGTATCTAAATATACTAGAGTGATGAGCTGCTCTGTAGGTGCGCTATGCCCGTAGTCGCCAGAGCCTATCAGGTCGTGAGAGCGCGAACTCGTTTAACAATGCTGTCAATCCACGCGGGGCGAGAGGATGACGCCATTAACCAGGCGATCGCTGGCTCAGTCAGCGGCTTGGGCATTAGCCCCACCCAAAAGAACCACACTGTCAACACCAGCTTGCGGGACGAGGCATACCCTGAGTATCGCCAGACTGCTAGGCTGCCCCGGTAGGCTAGCCTTAGGCCCGAATCGGTGGGGCTAGGGTGCAAAGATGGCTCTAGCCGCAGCGATGCGATGCGAGACATCAGGTGCAGATAGTCGCGATCGCCCAAGTCTTGTGCAGGCTGATGCCCCTGCTTCTCAGCTTGGAGTGCCAGATAGCGATACTTTTGGAACTCATGCTCAATCGACTTCCGAAACCGTTCTACAGGAATGGAATCGCTCGCAAATGCCCACATATTGTTGCCATGCTTGCGATAGGCCCCTAATGGTGTTTCTACGACTGCCAGCTCGCCATAGAAGGGCACTACTGTTACCAAATACCCATCAGCCGACATAGGGAAGTCTTGAGCGGGAATCGGCAACACCTGCTTTAGGGCGTGGCGGCTAAAGGCCAACCCGCTGGTCACGGTTGTGCCATAGCGACCGCGCTCCAATAGCTGCGGCAGCACGTTCCCGCTATCGAGCGGGCGCTCCCGCACGGGATGCAGCTCTAGAAACTGGCCGACCTCATCGACCAACTCTAGGCGGTATTGCACTAGGGCGATCGCCGGATTCCACGCGGCAACCACCTGCTCGGCTGTTTCAGGAAACAGATAGTCATCGGCGTCTAGAAAAATCAACAGATCGCCCTGACTCATCTCGTATCCGGCGTTCATTGCAGAGGCTTGCCCACCGTTTTGCTTTAGGAGAGGAGTGATCTGTGACCCATAGTGGGTAATCACATCTTTAGATTGGTCGGTAGAGCCGTCATCGACCACAATCACTTCGGTTTTAGGATAAGTCTGCGCCAGAGCGCTGTCGATTGACTGTTTCAGAAACCGCTCATAATTGTAATTGTTGATGATGACGCTCACCATGGGCTGGTTCACTGCTGGCTCCATCCCGACTCCTCCAAGTGACGATTGCCGTAACCCTGAATCTAAATGCCTGACTAAATCCTGGCCAAATCTTGATTGGTAACTCTATCGACTGGTAAATGCGTAAGGGCGATCGCCTCCTTCTGTCGCTGATAGACTTGCTGCCGATGGCGGTAGCAGAGCGCACAGGCTATAGGAGAGGGGTCGCAGAGTGCGGCTGTCCTCAGCCGTGAGGTTCAGCGTGCCTATCCATTAACCTTGCGGCAAACCCCCAACTCAGAGTCCCAGATCTCGGTTGGATGTAATTTTGGAGTCTCATCGCTGAACCATAATGCGGCTCCGCATAAGACCTAACCCAGAGCAGATCTGACTCAAAAGAGAGTGATGGACAGTTAGTGCTTTCCCCTCCAGTGTCTTAGTAATTTCCTGGATTGGACGTGAAGATATGCTGAAGTGTGCCCTGGGTTCCGTGATATTTCGGTATATCCCCTGACGCCCTTTAGGAAGATTGCTGTAGTGATAGAGTCTGGGATCTGAGCTGTGGGGCTATTCCGCAAGCCTAAGGCTGTTGAACCCAGGCTGTGCTCGGTGCTCGAACTTCCAAATGCTCGACGGTGTAAAACTATCCTGGCTCAGAAATTTCGAGTTTGAGATCGAGCATCTTGGACTATAGAGTGTGAACCGATTATGAAGGACGGAGAAGGACTGAATTAACTGATTGTGAAACGTGATCTTGCAATGGGGCGATCGCACCAATTGCACTGTTCTAGATCAGCTCTAGATCAGCGGCTCGCTCAAGGAGCTTTATCATTTGATTATTGCTTTGCAGGGAATTCGTTGCGTGATGTTCACGAGGTGTCGCCTGTAGCTGTGCCACACTCAAAACGGTAGTAAAGGATCTTGGCTGCAAGCTTGCCATGCTGCTGACTGGATTCACGTCACGAATTCTCGCTGACGCTCTGGCTGATGGAGTGAATAAGAATGAGAAAGAATGGGGTAATCCGATCCGCTGATGGAAGCGCCCTAGGGCAGTGATAGGGCATCTAGGCTGATAGATCTTGAGCGGATAGATCTCGAATAGATCTTGAGCGGATAGATATGGGTATTGGGGTTGGGTTTAGGTCGTGGGTTAAGTCTAGACCGGGGGCATCCTCACATTGCGTGCAAGCATACGGTCTATTAAGGGTTGAGCAAGATGCTAACGGGTGGCAGCAACGGCGATATGGACTATACCGAAGGTTGTTGAGCAAATGCAGATATTAATTCTGGGACTGTCTTTTGTCTTAAGTGCGATCGCCGCCGTGCTGCTAGTGCTAACGCTGATGCTGTTGCTAGAATGTGTGGCGGCGCGCTGGCCTCGCCGAGTGTTCAAGCTGAAGCCTGACTCTATCAAACATCCACGGCTAGCGGTGTTGGTGCCAGCTCACAATGAGGCCGTGGTGATTCGACAAACGCTGGATAGTCTGGTGCCCCAGCTTGGCCCAGAGGATCGTCTAGTGGTGGTGGCAGATAACTGCTCTGACGCGACTGCGGCGATCGCCCGAGAGTCGGGAGCCACAGTAATTGAACGGTTTGATGAGTATCGCCGCGGCAAGGGCTATGCCCTAGACTATGGGTTGCAATGGCTGGCCTCTGATCCACCCGATGTGGTGGTATTTGTGGATGCTGACTGCTTGGTCTATCCCGGCGCGATCGCCCAGTTGACGACTCAGGCGATCGCCACAGGTCGTCCTGTCCAAGCCAACTATTTGATGGAAAACCCCCCCATTCCAACCCCGCAGGATGATATCTCTGCGTTTTCCGTCGTGCTCAAAAATCGCGTGCGCTCCCGAGGGATGAGCAACTTGGGGCTGCCCCTGTTGCTGACGGGCAGCGGCATGGCCTTTCCTTGGCGCGTCATTCGTTCGGTTAACCTAGCGAGCGGCAACATTGTTGAAGATATGAAAATGGGACTCGACTTGGCGATCGCCGGGTTCCCCGCTAGCTTTTGCGACGATGCGCGAGTGATGGGTCGCCTGCCTCAGCAGGCTGCCGCCGCCACCCGCCAGCGCACCCGCTGGATTCATGGCCACCTTCAGTCCATCCAACGGTATACCCCGCAGTTGGTGCATGCGGCGCTGCACCAGCGCCGCATCGATCTATTGGCCACAGCGATTGACCTGAGCATCTTACCCCTCACCCTGATGGTGACGGTGTGGCTGGTGCTGCTGCTGTTGAGTGCGGCCCTTGCGTTGCTTGGGGCGATGGTGCTGCCGCTGGTGCTGGTGCTGCTGGCCGGGCTGTGTTTAACGACAGCGCTAGCGATCGGCTGGTCAGCCTTTGGGCGTGAGGCTCTGCCGGTGGCTACCCTGTCTCACTTGCCGGCCTATCTGCTGGGCAAGCTGCCGATTTTTGCCAGCTTCCTCCGCAAGCCTGAAATTCGCTGGTTCCGCACGGATCGGGATGAACCAGGGGCATAGAAGAAGAGAGAGCCTGCGGGTTTGCGACCCTAGCTCGCTAAAATAGGAGCGCTCTGCGGGTGCAGGTCACGGCGTTTCTATAGTGAGTGATGGCGGTAAATCATGGCGACTCAGGACAAGCTCTACGAAGGCAAAGCCAAAATTCTATATGCAACGGATGAGCCGGACATTCTGCTGACGGTGTTTAAAGACGATGCTACGGCCTTTAATGCTCAAAAGCGCGGCACAATTGCGGGCAAAGGCGAAATCAACTGCCGCATGTCGGCCCATTTGTTTCGACGGCTAGAGGCCGCTGGTGTTCCGACTCATTTTATCGACTGCCCTCAGCCCCACACCATGCGAGTGCAGGCGGTGCGCATTGTTCCCATTGAGGTGGTGGTGCGTAACCGAGCCGCCGGGAGCCTGTGCAAGCAGACGGGGCTACCCTTGGGGCTAGCGCTTGAGCCACCGCTGGTGGAGTTTTACTACAAAAATGATGCGCTGGGTGATCCGCTGTTGACGCTGGATCGGGTGTGCGTGATGCAGTTGGCGACGGCAGAGCAGGTGGCTGAGCTGCGGCAGATGGCGCTGACAATCAATCAAATTTTGACGGCATTTTTTGACCAGTGTGGCATCACCCTGGTGGACTTTAAGCTGGAGTTTGGGCGGGTGGGCGATCGCCTGATTTTGGCCGATGAGATTAGCCCCGACACTTGCCGGTTATGGGATCAAGCCGAATCAGACCCCGATCGTCGCGTGATGGATAAAGACCGCTTTCGACAAGATTTAGGCCAGGTAGAGGCCGCGTACCAGCGCGTGTTAGATCGGGTTCTGTCACAAAACACATAGCATGGTGTACCGGTCTTTGCTGTAGAATTGCTCCGGCTTAAGGAATGCAATTCGGGGTCAATGCAAGCATCTCAACCGTGCGCCATTTTCTATCAGAGTTGCATCACCAAGTCAGCTTGAGTGGAACTTTTGCTACAAGTGGGCGGTCTGTCGCTTAAGTAAACCAGCGGTTAAACTGACGGTTTGAGAGAGGCGGTTGTAGCCAAATCTGTGGTGTGACGTGGTGTTTAAGGCGTAACATGTATGCGGTTTTCGACAGAATGGTTGGCAGTGGTGGCAATGTCGGTTGTGGTGGGAATGGTGCAGCCAGCCCCAGCCGCCGCTCGGGAAGTAGAACCAGATCAGAGGGCGATCGCCACTCTTTCGCCTGAACGGTTGCCAGGGTTACAGGAGCAGGCCTCTTCACCTCAAATAGAGCCGCTCCCGTCTTCTGACGCATTGCCACCAGCTGTGAGTGCGCCAGAGCGATTAGTAGAACCTGCGTCAGTGCTATCCGGCGTTCCGTTATCTATTGAGGCGGATGCCTCTGAGGCTGCGCCAACTGACACTGAGGCTGCTCAAACTCAATTGGTTGAGGCTATTGAGACTGTTCCAGTGCCATTTGCAACGCCAGTGCCGTCTGCTGCAGGGTCGCTAAATTCAGTTGCCGTTGACCTGCTGCCGGATGAGGCTGCGCTGATTGAGTCGATCCCTACTGAGGCTGCATCAGTTGAGCAGTCTGACGCGAATTCTGTCCTCGAATCGCCTCTGACACCCGCAGGGCTACTGTTAGCCCAAGAGGCCCCGCCGTCTGTTCCCACTCCTGCCCCAGACACGCCAGCTCCAACTCCCTCCCCCTCTGAACCTGAACCCGAACCGCGCGTGCTGGTGTCTGAGGTGGTGGTAGAGGGTGCAGGCGATCTGGAAGATGAGGTCTATGACGCCATTTCTACCTTTCCTGGGCAGACGACCACCCGCACCCAGCTACAGCAAGACATTAATGCGGTGTTTGCAACGGGCTTTTTTGCCAATGTGAGCGCGGTGCCCGAAGACACGCCTCTAGGGGTGCGCATCACCTTTGTGGTAGAACCCAACCCCACGCTGACACAGGTGCAAGTGCTGGAAAGCCAAGTGCTGCCTCAGGAGGTGGTGGACGACATTTTTGGTGATCAGTATGGCTTAACCCTCAATCTGAACCAGTTTCAGTCTGGGGTGAATGAGTTGAATAGCTGGTATCGCGACAATGGCTATGTGCTGGCGCAGATTATTGAAGCGCCTAACGTTGGGCCGGATGGGGTGGTCACGCTGGTGGTTGCAGAAGGGGTGATTGAAGATATTCAGGTTCGCTTTTTGGATGGTGAGGGCGAAGCCACCGATGAAGATGGAGAGCCGATTCAAGGACGCACGCGAGAATTCATCATCACGCGGGAGTTTGAGACTCAGCCAGGGGATGTATTTAACCAGCCGCAGATTGAGGAAGATTTGCGCAGCGCGTTTCAGCTGGGTATTTTTGAAGATTTGCAGGTGACGCTCAGCCCGGGTACTGATCCCCGTCAGGTGAATGTGGTGGTCAATGTGATTGAGGGGCAATCTGGCTCTATTGGGGCCAGCGTGGGTCTGAGTTCTGCCAGCGGACTGTTTGGTTCGGTCAGCTATCAAGAGCGCAACCTGGGCGGCAACAACCAGCGCCTCTCGGCTGAGGTGCAGGTCGGACAGCGGGATCTACTGTTTGATCTCAGCTTTTCTGATCCGTGGATTGCAGGGGATCCGTTCCGTACGTCCTATACGGTGAATGCCTTTGGTCGTCGCTCGATTCCGCTGGTGTTTCAAGGCGGAGAGACGGAGGTGTTTCTACCAGAGGGCGATCGCCCTCGACTGCGACGGCTGGGTGGCGGCATTACCTTCAACCGCCCTCTAGACAACGGCTGGCGGGCTGGCTTGGGGGTGCAATATCAAAATATTCGGGTGCAAGACTTTGACGGTGGCGTAGCTCCGGTAGATGAGTTAGGCAATCAGCTGAGCTTTAGCGGCAGCGGCGTGGATGATCTGCTGTTGGTGCAGCTATCGGCGTCACAAGATCGTCGCAACAATCCACTCGCCCCCACGAGCGGCACGTTTCTGCGGGTCAGCACTGAGCAGTCGGTGCCCATTGGTCAGGGCAGCATTTTTCTAAATCGCCTCCGGGGAAGTTACAGCTTCTTTCTGCCTGTAGACTTTACCAACTTTGATGAAGGGCCTCAAACCTTGGCGTTTAACCTTCAGGGGGGGGTGGTGCTGGGTGATCTGCCTCCCTATGAAGCCTTTACGCTGGGGGGGAGCGATTCGATTCGGGGCTATGATGCCGGGGATGTGGCAAGTGGTCGGGCCTTTGTGTTGGGCAGTGTGGAATATCGCTTTCCGCTATTTGCGATTGTCGGCGGGGCGCTGTTTGTGGATGTAGGGTCTGACCTGGGCACGAGTGGTAATGTCATTGGCGACCCGGCTGGCGCGCGTGACAAACCTGGATTTGGCCTGGGCTATGGGGTCGGGGTACGCGTGCGATCGCCCATTGGCCCCATCCGCATTGACTACGGGTTTAATGACCAGGGAGACAGCCGGATTCACTTCGGCATCGGGGAACGGTTCTAGCATCTATCGCCCATCTACTGCCCATTTATCGCCATGATCTCTCCTCCGAATTCTCAGCCGCATGCGGCGGCATCAGGGGTGTCCCTGCCTCTATCTGATGAGTCCAATCGCTCTGACAGATTAGATCTGTCGGAGCAGAGTGCTCAATGCACCTTGGCTCACAGTGTGGAGCAAACGGGGGTTGGGCTGCATTCTGGGGTGAGCGTCACAGTTCGCATCCATCCAGCTGACCCCCATGCAGGGCGCTGCTTTCGCCGGGTAGATTTGCCGAATGCGCCGTGCATTTCAGCGACGATTGATGCCGTAGACCAAACCACGCTGTCAACAGAATTGCGGGCGGGTGAGGCCACCGTGCGCACGGTAGAGCATCTGCTGGCGGCGCTGCTAGGGGTCGGCATTGATAATGCCCTGATCGAGATTGACGGGCCAGAACTGCCCTTGCTCGATGGCTCGGCGCTGCCCTGGGTTGACGCCATTCAGCGTGCCGGGGTTGTGCCCCAAGCGGCAGCGCGTTCCACCGTCACCCTGCAGGCTCCGTTCTGGTATCAGAAGGGGGATGCGTTTGTGGCCGCGCTACCCGCGCCAGAGCTGCGATTTTCCTATGGAATCGACTTTGCCGAACAGGCCATCGGGAATCAGTGGCACAGCTGGTCGCCTCAGCAGGATTCCTTTGCTGCGGCGATCGCCCCTGCGCGTACCTTTGTGCTGGCACGCCAGATTGACCACCTTCGCACGTTAGGGTTGATCAAAGGCGGTACTCTAGAGAATGCTCTAGTTTGCGATGGCGATCAGTGGGTCAATCCACCAATGCGATTTGCAAATGAGCCAGCGCGGCATAAACTTTTAGATTTAGTAGGAGATTTAAGCTTGCTTGGCGCCGTGCCCCAGGTTCATTTTCTGGCATACAAGGCTAGTCATCATCTGCATACCCAGTTTGCGGCTCAACTCAGGCCGCAACTGACCTATTCGGGTTAGAGGTCGGTCTGTTGAAGGGCGATCGCCCAACCGGCAGGGTTCTGGCTTTGGGCCGCAACACCGAGTAGAGATGCCCAACGTTCAAAAGCTGAACCGTGTTGAAATGGGTTGAGCCTGCCCTAAGCCGTTTTACGGCAACATCCGTTATTTCTTTTGACCCACTTTATGCCCACTTTATGCCCATTGTCGCTGGATATCCACTGCCCTGAATTGGCCGAGTCACCCTACAGATGCGGCTAATGGGCGATCGCCCACTCTAACGATTCCAGTTTTTGCCTGATTGAAGCGTTCACGACCCACCGCTCCTCACCCGACGAACAGACCACCGTTGTAATGTAACCCAATTCCCATGTCCACCTTGACTGATTTGCACAACGACGTAACGAACCCCATCCCTGCCGTAGAACGCCACGCTGATGAGGCACGGGTTAATAATGGCGCAACTCCTCCTGCAGTGTTTTCAGTGCAAGAGATCCACAACCTGCTGCCTCACCGATATCCTTTCTCCTTGGTCGATCGCATCATTGAGTTTGTTCCCGAGAAGCGAGCGGTGGGCATTAAAAACGTCACCTTCAACGAGCCCCATTTTCAGGGGCATTTCCCTGGTCGACCCATCATGCCAGGTGTGCTAATTATTGAGGCAATGGCTCAGGTGGGCGGCATCGTGCTGACGCAGTTACCTGATATTCCGGTCGGGCTGTTTATGTTTGCGGGTATTGATCATGTCCGGTTTCGTCGCCCTGTGGTACCAGGGGATCAACTGGTGATGACGGTTGATCTCATCCGCATCAAATCCCGCAAATTTGGCTGGATGCAAGGCCGTGCCGAAGTTGACGGCCAGCTTGCCGCAGAGGGTAAGCTGATGTTTTCCCTGGTAGAGTAGCAGTTATTCTCTGGTCGATTAGTTCTGCTGATTTGCTAGATTCCCCTACCCTGTGATTCTCCCTTGGTCATCGCTCAAACCAATTCTCTTTCGCAACCGGAAGACCCCAAGCGCTTGTCTACTCTGATTCATCCCACGGCTGTTATTCAACCCGGAGCCGAGATTCACCCCTCGGTTCGGGTGGGTGCCTATGCGGTGATTGGGGATCAGGTGACGATTGGGGCCGGCACAGAAATCGGTGCCCACGCGGTGATTGACGGCTGGACGACAATTGGCGAACACAATCGCATTTTTGCCGGAGCCGCCATTGGGCAAGAGCCCCAAGACCTGAAGTATGACGGGACGCTCACGCAGGTACGAATCGGGGATCACAATCTGATTCGAGAGTATGTCACGGTGAACCGGGCCGCGCGCTCGGGCAACGCCACGGTGATTGGCAATGGCAACTTGCTCATGGCCTATGTGCATGTGGCCCATGACTGTGTGATTGAAAACCAAGTGGTGATTGCCAACAATGTGGCGATGGCGGGGCATGTGCACATTGAGTCCCGTGCGACCATTGGCGGCGTGGTGGGGATTCACCAATTTGTGCAGATTGGCAAACTGGCGATGGTGGGGGGCATGAGCCGCATCGATCGCGATGTGCCCCCGTATACGCTGGTGGAAGGCAACCCCTGCCGGGTGCGATCGCTCAATCAAGTTGGGTTGAAGCGGGCTGGGCTGCTGCAAGACGACGAGGGGCGCACGGGTCAGCTATTGAAAAAAGCCTACCGAATTTTGTATCGCTCAGGTCTATCGCTAAATGCGGCACTAGAAGAGTTAGATCTGTTGCCCAATAATCCTCATTTAGAACATTTGCGCCAGTTTTTGCACATGACCCAAGCGTCTGGACGACGTGGCGTGATCCCCGCTAAGCGGCGTAAAGCGCAAGACGAGGTGTAACAGTGCGGCTGTTTATCAGCACGGGGGAAGTATCTGGCGACCTGCAAGGGGCGCTGCTGGTGCAGTCGTTGCGGCGGCAGACGGCAGCGTTGGGGATTGACCTCGAGATTTTGGCTCTGGGGGGCGATCGCATGGCGGCGGCAGGGGCGACGCTGTTGGGCAATACCACGGCGATTGGCTCTATCGGCTTGTTTGAATCACTTCCCTATGTGCTGCCGACGTACTGGGCTCAGCAGCGGGCTAAGCGGCACCTGCGGGCTTACCCGCCGGATGGGGTGGTGATGATTGATTACCTGGCCCCCAATGTCACCATTGGCAGGTTTTTGCAGCAGCATTTGCCTGCGGTGCCGATCACTTACTACATTGCGCCCCAAGAGTGGGTGTGGTCCTTTGGGTCTGCTAACACGCGCCGTCTGGTGGCGATGACGGATCAAATGCTTGCGGTTTTTCCAGAGGAGGCACGCTATTACGCTCGCCATGGGGCCACCGTGCAGTATGTGGGGCATCCCCTAGTGGATCAGGCGCAGTCGTTCCCGTCTCGAGCCCAGGCTCGCACTGATTTGGGGATCAGGGAGGACGCTGTGGCGATCGCCCTGCTTCCGGCCTCTCGTCGGCAAGAGCTGACCTATATTTTGCCTGTGATGTGCCAGGCGGCGGCGCAGATTCAGTATAAGCTGCCCCAGGCTCACTTCTGGATTTCCTTATCGATGGAAGCGTTTCGCCAGCCGATCGAAGCTGCTATTCGCCAGTATGGACTGCGGGCGACGTTGGTGAGTGGGCGATCGCCCACGGTGATCGCCGCCTCTGACCTAGCAATTACTAAATCGGGCACCGTCAACCTCGAAATTGCGCTGATGGATGTGCCGCAGGTGGTGGTCTATCGGGTTAGCCCGCTCACCGCCTGGGTCGCACGGCATCTGCTCAAGTTTTCAATTCCGTTTATGTCGCCGGTGAATTTGTTGGTGATGCGCGGCATCGTCCCCGAGTTTTTGCAAGAGCGTGCGACCCCCAGCGCCATTACCCAGGTTGCGATGGAACTGTTGCTGAGCGCTGAGCGTCGTCAGCACCTGCAGCACGACTATCAAGACCTGCGCCAAGCCATGGGAGAACCCGGCGTGTGCGATCGCGCTGCTGCCGCCATCTTAGACTCGATGATTCATTCTTCTAACTCAGCGCTATCCTCGTAGAGATAGGGCTGATAGAAACAGACCTGAGCACGTTGTACGGCGTCCTGGGCTTATTGAATGGTCTTGAGAAGGCTATCCCTCTCCACCATCGCCCAAACTGGATTTGCGTTACGGATTCAGAATCGAGTCCCACCCCTCCCAACGTCGGCTTCATCGCCGATCCCCACGCTCTTACCCTCCTTCCACCCCATCGCAAAGATCCACAACCTATGAACCGCAAGCTGCTTCCGGCGATCGCCCTATTCTCTCTCCTTGGCGTCTCTTTACCAGCTCAGGCTGAGAATCTAGCCCATGTGCAGCAGTTGCTCAACACCCGTCAGTGTCAAGCCTGCGAGCTCGATCGGGCGGGGCTGATCTACGCCAATCTCACGGGGGTAGACTTGAGCGGGTCGAGCTTGATGCAGGCGAATCTGAGCCGCGCCAACCTCACCAATGCCAACTTGCAGCAGACCAATTTAGTGGGTGCGATGATGACCAGCGCCAACCTGTCTGGTGCCAACCTGCGCGGGGCCGATTTGCGCGGGGCAGACCTGCGAGAGGCCTATCTGGTGGGTGCCGATCTGCAAGGTGCCCGGTTGGATGGGGCGTTGCTGCATGGAGCCGTCGGCGCGCCCACCTCGGTTGTGAGTGGAGAAGACTACTACCTGTGGGGGCTGACAGAGCACCGTCGGGGCAATTTTCGGGGGGCGATCGCCTATTTTGACCAAGCGCTTGCCCTTCAGTCAGATTTATCCCATGCCTATCTGGCGCGGGGGATGGCGCGCTACCAGGTGAATGACCTGGCAGGAGCCGTGCAAGATGCCCAGCAGGCCGAACAGTTCTACCTGCGCGAGGGCAACGATTCGGGGCAGCAGGTGGCCGTTCAGTTTGTGGAGGGCATTCGCGCAGTAGAAGAAGCGGATGCCAAACAGCGTGCCGGTCGCCGCAGTAGTTTTCTAGATTTCTTAGGCGGCGTCGCTGGGCTATTGCTTCAGTTTTTGCTATAGGGTGACGCTGCGCCCTATTTGCGGGTCATCACATGCACGCCATCCCACTCGGGCGGTGGCGGGCTGACCCAATAGGCATGGGCCCGCTCTAGGTGAACCGTGACAGCGCGATCGCCCGGATGAATTCGCTGCGCCTGCTCAAAGTGCTGAATCGCTTGGGGAAACTCTCGGTTTTTATAGGCGGTGCGGCCTTGATGATACAAATCTAAGAAGGTTTGGGTGCGATCGTCGAGGGGAATGGTGCGATCGCCCAACAGTTCATAAATTTCCACAGGCTGGGTCTTGCCCTTCACCTGAATGCGATCCAACTCCCGCACCCACACCTGATCCCGGCATAGGGCATAGGTAAACTCGCTGAGGATAATGTCGCAGCCATACTCCTTTGTGACCCCTTCTAGACGCGCGCTGATATCGACCCCGTTGCCAATCACCGTATAGTCCATCCGCTTTTGGGAGCCAATATTGCCCGAGACCACTTCCCCAGAGCTAATGCCAATGCCAATGCGAATTAACGGCTGCATCGCCACGCGTCGTTGTTCGTTAAATACCGCTAGGCGCCGTCGCATATCCAAGGCCGATTTCACCGCCATTGCGGCATGGTTTGGCACGGGTAGCGGCGCTCCAAACACCGCCATTAGCGCATCGCCAATGAACTTGTCGAGGGTGCCCTCATAATTAAAGACCGCTTCTACCATCGTCTCGAAGTAGTTGTTGAGCAGCATCACCACGTCTGCCGCTTCCATATGCTCGGTTAGCGAGGTGTAGCCGCGAATGTCGGAAAACAGAATCGTCACGTCTTTGCGTTCGCCGACCATCAACGCGTCTTCGCCCAGAGCCATCACCCGCTCTGCGACGCCGGGCGTCATATAGCGATACATGGTGGCTTTCATCCGCTTTTCTTGGCTGATGTCTTCAAGCACCACCAGGCCGCCTCGCACCTCGCCGCTGGGGTTTGTCAGGGGATTCACAGTGAGGTTGATGCTGTGTTCGATCGCTTGAATGGGAGATTGGGGATCAAGCGGGAGAAGGTGGAGGGTGGGGTCTAGATTCCACGGAAGGTGACGGTGGGGTGCCTCGGGGGTGGGCGATCGCACCATCAGCACATGGGTCAAGGGCGCTGCCTGGGCAGGCGGTAAGGCGAGCGACTGGGTGGCTGGGGGATGGGCCTGCGACGCTTGCGGGGCTTGCGGGGCGATCGCCCGAGACTGTAGCTCTGAGGAAACGATCACAATGCCAGTTTCTAGGCTTTGCTCCGGCACATAGTGGCGCGCTCCCGTTCTAAGGCTGTCTTCTAAGCGCATGCGTAGGTTCTCGATCGGCACGACTTCCCACACGGCCCTACCGACTAGATAGGTCATCCACGAAGCTGCTTGAATGGTGCCCTCATCCCCCTTAACCGGGCAGCCCAGCAGCGCCAACGCCGCCTCATTAATGGTGACAATCCGCCCCTCTAAGTCCGTCGAAATCACCGCATCAGACAGGCTTTGCAAAATATCTTTTTGATACTGCTGCTCTAACAGCACCCGCTCAAACAACTGAGCGTTTTCGAGGGCAATGCCTGCCTGCACGTTGAACGCCTGCATAAATTCTTCATCAGAACTGGTGAAGGTGCCCTGAAGCTTGTTGATTAACTGCGTCACGCCAATGAGTGTGCCGCTTGAGTTAAACACGGGCATGCAGAGAATGGTGCGCGTCACATAGCCCGTTTGCCGATCAGTAGTCGGGTCAAAACGAGGGTCTTCGTACGCATTGGAAATGTTAATCAATTGCCCAGTAGACGCCACAAAGCCCGCCACGCCCCGATCGGCAGGAAACCGGATTTCCATGATGGTGGTGCCGTCGGCTTTGGCAATTTTCGACCAGAGTTCGTGGCGATCGCGATCGAGCAAAAACAGGGTGCTGCGATCGGCCTGCATCAGCTGCTTGGCTTCGTCCATGACGGCTCGCAGCGTCCGCTCCAAGTCTAGGCTTTGGGACAGAATCGTCGAGGCATTCAGCAGCGCCGTTGCCCCCCGCTGGTTCCGTGCGGCGACATAGAAGGCGTTGCAGCTTTCTAAAATCACGCCAATGGACGCCGCAAATTCTTCAAACTGCGTTTGGTCTGCGGCATTAAAGGGCTCGTCCCCTGCTTTGTTGAGCAATTGCGCCACGGCCACCACCTGCCGCTGCGTATCAAAAATGGGCATGCACAGCACCGTGCGGGTATGGTAGCCCGTCTGCTGATCGACCTCGGGGTTAAACAAAGGATGCTGGTAGGCATTGGCAATAGACAACCCCTCGCCTCGGGTTGCCACATAGCCAGCAATGCCTGCATTCAAGGGTATGCGGATGTTGGTTAGGCCCTCGCTGCCCTGCGCCACCTTTGACCAGAGCTGCTGTTTCTCAGCATCCACGAGGAAGATTGTAGTGCGCCCAGCCTGCAACACCTGCCCAATTTTGAGGGTGAACGCTTCTAAAATTTGCTCCAGCACCATTTCAAGGGACTGGTTGTTGAGCAACTCAATGGCGCGGCGGCTTTGCTCAAACTCATCGGTAATTTGGGTGAGCAGACTGCCAAACTGGGTCGGCGTGAGCGCCTTGACCTGCCGAGTTAAGTCACCACGGCGATCGCCCTGTGCCAGTAATGCCAGCATGGAACCGGGGGTGGGCATGGGGAGAGAGATGGGGGGTAGGGAGTGGGGTGCAGAGAGGATGTGCTGAGGGGAGAGGAAACCTGATACCAAATCCGAATCGCATACCCTTGGTTCCACACCCGTCAATCTGTAAGGGCGATTTGTAGGGGTGAATGGCATTCACCCGGCCCAACCGGGAGGAATCTAGCTGGAGTGGGTATGAGAGATCGAAGCTCTGCGTGAGAGGCTTCTGCGTGAGAGGTTGGCGTTGCGGGCTCTTTACCTTCTACATCCCAAGATCTAGCAAATCCGTAGCTGATCGGCCTGTATCTGATATGGAGGTGGCGAGAGATCACCCGCTTCTCATACTCTCTTGAGTTTTTAATCTCGGGTTAGCGTCCCAACGCTTTGGCATACGCCGCATACAGGCGCTCTAGGTAGCGTTCCATCGTGTAGCGCTGAGATTGTTGAGTGCCTCGCTCGGCCAGCTGATCGCGAAGGGGGCGATCGCCCATGAGGGTTTCGATTTTGTGTTTGAGGTCATTTACATCATAGGGATTGACGTAGAGCGCTGCATCCCCACAAATCTCTGGCAGGCACGACACGCCGGAGGTGATCACCGGGCAGCCCAGCCGCATGGCCTCGACAGGGGGCAGCCCAAACCCTTCATACAGCGAGGGAAACACCAGCGCGTAAGCGCCCTGATAGAGATATTTGAGATTCTCTGTGGGCACATATTCCAGCAGTTTGACCTCGCGGCGCGAGTCGCGGTCAAAGAGATAGCTCATCTTCCCAAGCTCATCTTCCCAAGCCCAGGCTTTTTTGCCAACGATCACCAGCGGCATATCGGTGTCGAGGGTGGCATAGGCTTCGAGCAGCCGCCCCACATTTTTCTTAGGCTCGATGGCTCCCACAAACAGCAGATAGCGCTGATAGTCGAGCCGATAGCGCTTGAGAAAGTTGCCAATGCCCAGCGCATCGACCGGCAAGGGTTGCAGCGAGACCGGCTGGTAGGTGACATGAATGCGGTCGGGATCGGCGTCAAAATAGGTGAGCAGGTCTTTCTTGGTATTTTCTGACACGGCGATGATCACCGCCGAATCGTCAAGCGCATTGCGGATTTTGCCGTAGAAATCTTTCTTGTTGTCTAACGTGGTGTAGGGCAGGCGCAAGGGAATTAAATCGTGGATGGTGGTGATTTTCTTTGTTCCCTTAATCCGCATGGGTAGGGGATAGGTGACATGCCAGATATCCATCGGCTCTGATAAGTGAATGTCGGTGATGCGATCGAGCAGGCTAAAGGAAAAGTTGGCGATTTCGTAGCAGCGCGGCAGGTTAAAAGACTGGGCATAGCGGATGAAGTCTGCCCCGTATTTGCCTTCCTTAAGCACTACGTCGCCAATGCTGTCGCGCCGCCACGCCCGGTAGAACGGCCCGGTATAGGACTTGAGCATCCCCTTTAGAAGCCCGACCAGCTCAATCACAATGTTTTCTTTGTGGAACTGTTTGTCAAAAAAGAGAATTTCGTCTAGCACGCGATCGCGCTTATTGCTGTTGCGCCCGAGCAGCACATCCACCTGCGCCCCGAGGGTTTGCAGCGCTTTTACCAAGGTGGCGCTATAGGTTTTGATGCCGGTGCCGTCTGCCAGTTGCAGGTTATACCCATCCACCAAAATCTTCACGTCTTTGAGCTTGTGCTCCCACTCGGCCAGATTGGGGCCGGGGGCTTCGACCAACGGATTGAGGGCGATCGCCCGTGTTGAGTCTCCCCGGATGGCGCCCGTCAGCTCCCGGTCGTTTTCTGCCACTACCACGTTGCGCCAGGTAGAAGTTTCGCCCGTTTGGTCAAAGGTACGCACGAGACCGGGGATGCAGATGGTGAATAAATTACGCTTGGTGACAGATTGGGGTGCCCAGGCGGTGATCCACCAATCCTCATCTGCCCCTTGGCCGTGTTTGCGGCCTACGGGCTTGGGCGCGCCTAGGTATGGGGTCGGAATGGGCAGCACGCTGCGCCAATAGTCACGGTGGGCGTGCAGATGAACGCCGGGCATGGAGCGCTTAAGCAGCACTTCGTATCCGGCGATCGCCCCGTTGCCATAGGTGCGGTGTTCTGCCGCGTCGCGTCCCGTGAGCAGCGGGCGCTCCACCGGGTCTTGCACCTCGGCATAGACCCGAAATAGGTCAGGATGCACATCCACATCATCCTGAAAGTAGGAGATCCAATCCACGTTGGGATCGGCCAGCCAGTAGCCTAGTCCGGTGTTGATGGCATTGGGCAAGCCTCGGTTTTGGGGCAGGGCAATCAGCGGCACGCCGTGTTCCTCGGCAATGCGCCGATTTTCGGCCTGGTGTTCTGGGTTAGAGGCGTCGTCGATCACCACCACCGGAGCCTCGAGGGCAAGGATCTGGGGGAGCGATCGCGCCAACCCCTCAGGTCGGTTGTAGGTGGTGATAACGCTGGCAAACCGGGGTGCCGTTTGCTGGGCGTGATGGAGTGTGGCGATCGCCTCTGCCTGATCGAGCAGCGCCTGCACATGCCCCTGCTGCACCGGCGGCACACCCTCTGGCACCTGCTGGGCATAGATCACAAACACCGGATTGGCAAACACCGGCTGAAACGCCTCCATCACCGCCAGCAAAAACGGCGGCTCTACCTCATGCACCATGCCCTTGTGCAGCACCACAAACCCAAACATCTGCGGCGGCAGCGCATAGGTGACGTTGTAGTGATAATTCTGCGGAAAAAACTCCATGAATTCGTTCGGCGCTAGGATCGCATCCGTCGGCTGCGTCCAGTCCTTGAGAAAGTCGCGCGTTTCTGTCCAGAAGTCGTCATCGAGCGGAAAAGGCATGGTTGAGTGTTGAGGGTTGAGGGTTGAGCTGGAGAGATGGGGATGGGGTGGTGGAGAGGGGTGTTAGAGATTCTAAGGTTCTAATTACGGATTAGCCAGATCGGTTCAAGACTTGCCTCTAACCCCCAATCCTAATCGTTGACGGGTAATCCCAGTCGGTGTTTAAGCCGAAACCAGGCGGTGCGGAGTTTCCAGAACTTGCTGGATTCCATCGCTGCAATGCGACTGAGGGCATCGTGCAACTGAGTCGCAGAGGCCCCCGGTTGAGAATGCGCTGGGTTGAGCGGCTTGCCCGGAACAATCTCTTGCTGCCAAAACAAGAGTTCTAGGGCGCGGCGTTCTGCCTGAACCTGCTCTGGAGACGGGGACGGGGCAAAGCTGGCCGCGGCGGTAAGGCTGGTGCTAAAGCGGACGGGGGCAACCTGCACCGCGTGCAGCAGGCAGTAGAGCCAGTAGAGATGGTTGAGTCGGGGGTCGCAATCGCCCCACTGGTTCAACACTCGCGCCGGAAACAACCAGGCGCACTCGGGCGCAGGCGATTCCAACTGCAGCAGCGCATCCACCCTAAAGGGATGATAGAACAGCGCTGGCATTGCCTCTTCTGCCGTTCCTCTGGATATGGCACCGGAGTAGAGGATGGGTTCGTCTGCGGCGGTTTCGACGATCTGCATCGCCGTCGCCACATGGTTGGGATACAGCACATCCCCCACCTGCATCAGCCCAAAATAGTCGGTGTTGATCTGAGGAAAGAGATGCCAGAGTTGACTGCTGTGATACCCACAGTCTGGTAATAACTGAGCATGGATTGTGAGTGGTGCAGCCTCATCGACTTGAGCAATCTCGGCAATTTTTTGGTGGATTATCTCGAACTCGTCGGGCTCGCGAGTGCCAATAATTGCATGACAGTTGGAGTGAGTTTGCGTGGCAAGGCTGTGGAGCGATCGCTCCAATCTGTCAGAAAACGGTTCGGGCGATCGCCCCTGATTCACCATGACAAAACTGACTGATTTCGGCTCAGATTTCGGCTCAGATTTCGGCTCAGATTTCGGCTCAGATTTCGGCTCAGATTTCGGCTCAGATTTCGGCTCAGATTTCGGCTCAGACTTATGTTCAGAAACAGTGGCGGATAGCGGTGCAATAAAGCCCCGTTTTGAAATCACCGCCTTGTGCAATTCTGCCAAGCCAAGCAACAGGGCTTCCAGCGTATAGCGTTCAGAAAAAATGCGATGCGCCTGCTCAGACATCGCCCGTGCGTTGTCTGGATGGGCGGCAATCCAGGCCATGTGTTGAGTGATGTGCTGCACCTGATCGAGGGGCGTGGCATCGGGATCAATATAGAGCACCGAGTCCCCAAAGGCTTTGCGAATAAAGGGATGCTCGCCACAGAGGGCGATCGCCCCCGACGCCACAATCTCAAAAATTCGCATGGATGGAACGGCGGCTTGGCGATGTTCTGGGCGATGCAAGCACAAGCCCACACCCCCTTGATGGAGGGCTCGCAGGACACTTATCCCATCAAAGGGCAGTGTTCCCCGGTAGGCCTGTTGCAGAAACGTCCAGCCCTCGGGCTTGCCGTAAATATCAATATAGGGCTGACGGTCTAACTGTTGAAAAAACTTGAGAAAGCGATCGCCATCCCAGTTAGACCCAAAATAAACTAAGCGCGGTTTGTCTAATGTTAAAGCTTGATAGTCTGTAGCAAAGCAGCTTGTAAAAAACGGCGTTTTTAACAATGGTTTTGGAGTATTCAGCAGGAGTCGATACAGCCAGTCTTCGATCACTGGCGATGACACCAAATAGCCGTCATAGGTCAGCACATTGCGCACTGCATCGTTTACACCTTCAAAGAAGCTCGGCGGGTTCCACATGCAGCCATAGGTGGGAAATTTCCACGCTTTATAGCTGTTGTTGTGAAGTGCTAAGACGCAATCTGGCTGATAGGCATCAATGTCTGATTGACGTCGCCATTCTGCAGCCTGCCAGCCTAGGTTTTTGGCGGCAATGCAGATGCGACTTGCCAATTCTGACTCGGCAAACCAGGTTTCAGCAAACGGATTGTGCAATGCAATTCTCATGCATTTTGCGGCAGCTGTTGATAGGTTGGTTCAGCGTGAGGTGCGATCGCAGCCTGAAATGAAAGCGTTGTAATCGGATTGGGAACCTGGTGCTGAAGGTGCTGTAAATGGGCGTGATGTTCTGAACACAGGGGAATTTTGCAAATCACAATGAGAGCCGTTGAACTTAGCTCATCAGCACTAATCACTTGGCCCCATGTCCAATCCTGTTCCATCATAATGGGCGTGAGTTTGGGTGCTGTAGCGTCTGGTTGCAGGGGGTGAATTAGATCGCGCACGACCTGGCGCTCTTGGGGGTTTCCCAAGAGTAGAATGGTGTTGGTCTGACTGAGTCTCTCTAGGGCATCCGCTGTAGATGAGGACGGAGCGACAGAGGGCGATCGCCCCTGTTGCGATGCGGCGTCAGCAAAAATTCGATCGATTAAGAAATGGCGCTGTTCTTCTAGGGTTTGAGAGACATGAATCGACGACTGAAGTAAGAATGAATCGTTCTCGAGCTGCGCCGTAATATAGTCATTAATGCGGTGGAGGAGGGCTGTGTTTTGCTTAGCCGAGTGACCGACTAAATCGATCTTGTGAGACAGTTCATCTTGCTTTAGCTGTTGATGGTCGAGCTTGACATAGAGCCCATCCAGCTTATTCAAGAATAAGTCTTTAATTGCTTTGAATCGCTGAAAGATTTGAGCCATAATCTGTTACGTATTGCGAGAGCACTGACAAATGAAATAGCACGGATCTAAGCTGGGTGCTGGGCGATTAATGCTTCAAATCGATCGTCTGCTGGATGCCCTTGTTCGAGCGATCGCCATAGCCAATCTGCCAGATCATCGCAGGCAAAAGTTGCTGCCATAGCGGCACAGCGTTGCCGAATCTGGGTTTGCACCGTTGGGTCACAGACATACGCTACAGCCTCTGCAAAACTGTTTGCATCGTAGCTGCAAACGGTTCCGAGTTGAAATGTCTCTACAAAATGCGCCGCAGCACTATCCCGACTGCCCATCACAATAATCGGGAGATGCGCCGTTGCCAGCGTGAAAATCAGGCGCGAGGGCAAGCTCAAACGCGTCACCTCGGGGAGATCATCGGTATCGTCTAGCATTCCCGTTGGCATTAGGGTAAACGGGTAACGATGCAGCAGTAGCCGCAACTGACTGCCCGGTTTTTCTGACTGCACCCTAATGCCATCTGCGTCTAGGTCTGCGGCGATCGCCGGAGTTCGCCCAGGGTTAGGATGCCAGTCCACGGTCAACCCGGCTTGGCGGAGGGTTGTTCTCAACGCTTTCAGCCATGCGGCACCCCACACGTTGCCAATCAAAACGCCCGTTTTTTCAGCCAGATAGTGGGGGTCTACCGAGTGAGGCGTGGCCCGAATAAATGCGGTGGGTAAGGTGGGGGGTGCAAACCAGATGGGACAGTTGAATTTGGCTTGATAGGCGGCTCGCATTTCAGGAGAAATGGCAAGTCGAAGGTCTGATTTTTGTAGGAGTTCCTGCATTAAATCATCTGGAATAATCGACGAATAAATATTGTGATCATCCATGAGATAGGTGCAGAGCGGCACATCAAACACATCAGAGAGGGCGATCGCCAACTTCACATCTTCAATCAAATAAGGAATGCAGAGAATGCGTCGCAGGGTGCTGCCGTTTAACACCCGCAGTAAGAGTGCACAAATCTCTGATTTCGCAAGCTTTGTCAGGCGAATGAGGGCGCTATAATCCCCGAAATCATGATCGCCTTGATAGGTATCGCAGGTTCGGAGCGACAATAGATTTCTATGATTCTCAAAGATTCGCCGCAGCAAAATTCCCGTACCGTGCTGCTGATTCATCTCGTTATAGGTGATGACCACATCGACCTGATGAAGCGTGGGCAGAATGGGGGCATTCACCTGATTTGATCGAATGAGCGATAAGAGAGAATGGCGTAATGCTTGATTGCGCTGAAGTGAAATTTCAGCAGATTTGTTCGGCGGGAGTAGCGGCAGTGTGGATGTACTCGATGTGGGACTATTGACGGCAAAGTACCATTTCTCATTGAGATCGATCACCATCTCTTGAAGCCGCGAGATGCGCCGATTTAGCCACGATTCTGTTTGATACAGGCCTAGGGTCTCTTGGGCTCGAAACACCTCTTTTAAGGAGAGCGATTGAGCAGTGCCGGATAAACCCTGATTCGAGAATGACGAAATAGTGCGTGGGATGTAGTGAATGGCGATCGCCCCATGCTGAAGCATCCGCAAAAACCATTCATAATCGGCTGAAATCCGATACGTTTCATCAAATAACCCGAGAATAGAAAACAACTCGCGTTTGAAGAAACTGGCAGGGTGTTGCGGCCCATCGACATAGAACATTAGGGCCTCAGCGATGGCCTCGGGCGGTTTTGGGACTTTGATTTCGAGGGCGTGCTTGCCTCGTCGCACTTCTAAATTGCCGTAGAGAAAGTCGCAGTTAGATTGGCTTTGAATAAAGGTAACAACATCCTGAATGACGGCTTGATCTTTTAGATAGTCATCTGAATTTAGAAAGTATAGATAGTCGCCTGTGGCTACCTGAATTCCCTTATTCATGGCCTGATAAATGCCATCATCGGGTTCACTAATCAGATGATGAATGTGAGTGGAGTAGCGCTGAGCGATGTCTAGTGTGCGATCGCTCGATGCACCGTCTACTACGATATATTCAATGTCGCCATGGGTTTGAGCCACCACACTTTGAATGGCGGTTTCAAAGTGGTTTTCAGCATTTCGACAAACCGTAATAATCGAGATTTTCATACCAATCCAGGCCGCAAATCGTTCACAGCATACCGCGTAAGCGGAACCCAAATGACGCTATTCATCAACCGGCAACCCCAGCCGTCGCTTGAGCTGAAACCAGCGCGATCGCAATAGCCAAAACTTACTAGTTTCCATTGCGGCAATGCGCTGCTGCTTGGCTTCCAGTTCTGTGGCTAGCACTTGAGCTTGCTTTGCTAATTGCTTGTAGTGATTGGCCTCTTGCATGAGGGAATGCATCAACATGGACTGATACAACTGCCCCACCGATGCCCCCATTGAGAGGTCTAAGGGAGCGATCGCCCCAAGCTCCCTGTCAGATCTGACGCCCACTTCCGTCGCTGCCTGTTCCATCGGTTTTTGGGGTCTTGTTCCGGCAGGTATCACGGGCAATGGCGGCGTATGGCGTTTTAAATCGCCATATAACTCAAGATAGCGCTTCGACTCTAGCGGAGCGGCATAGTTTAGCAACATGTGCTGGCGGCACGTCTCTCGCATTGCCTCATATTGAGTCGGGTTGATGGCGCAGTGAATGATTTGCTGGCCCAACTGCTCAAAATTGCCAAAGGGAATCAGCCAGCCCGTCTGCTGATGCTGAATGGCGTCGGGCATACCGCCCACACCAAACGCCAGCACCGGGGTGCCACAACTCATAGCCTCCAGCATCACATTGGGCAGGTTGTCTTCAAAGGAGGGCAGCACCAGCACATCTGCAGCGGAATAGGTCTCGATCAAGTCCGCTGGGGTTGACTTCCAGCCCAAATGCACGTGGGGAATCGGGAATTGCTCTAGCTCTGGGCAAGGTCGCCCATAGACGAGCAGCGTGATTGCGTTGCGGGCAATGAGTTGAGCCATGTCAGGATGCTGCGCGCACTGTCGCAGAGTCGCCAGCAAATCGGCAAAGCCCTTCCGAGGTTCGGGTGTACTTTGGGCAACCAGGGTAAAGGTCTCGGGCGCAATGCCCAGTTGCCGCTTTGCCTCGGCCTTGGGAACAGGCGCAAACAGCTCCGTATCCAGCGCATAAGGAATCACCTCCACCCGACACTGCTGAAACACGCGGCTGTGGCGAGCACAGTCTGCTAGCCAGCGGCTGGGGGTAACGATGGTGAGGTTACGAAAGCGAGAAACCTGTTCGAGTTTGTCCTGCAAGGTTGCCGCAGGCAACGCAAAGGGATCATCTCGCAACTGAGGGCATTGGGCACAGGCTTGCTCAAACCCATTGCATCCTGCGGTGTAATGGCAGCCCCCGGTAAACGGAGCCATATCGTGGAGTGTCCACACGACGGGCTTGCCCAGCGTGAGCAGTTTAGCAAGGGTCGTGGGTGACTGAAAGGCGGCGACCCAGTGCAGGTTGATGATATCGGCCTGCGTGACGGTGTCTAATCGAGATAAGTCAAATCCAGGGTAGGAAAAGGAGAAATATGTTCTGGAACGAGCCGTCCGATTTTGGTTGAGATATCGCTGCTGAATCGTAGCCCAGGTCGGTTCATTTAATGCCACTTCAGTGTTTTGAGTGGACACAGACTGCACAGTGGGGTTGTCTGACGCCTTCCATCGCACCAGCAGCGTTGAATCTTGCCCCAGTGCCACCATCCCCTGATGCAGTCGGTAAGAGGCGATCGCCGCACCACCAGAAATATCGTAGGTATTAACCTGAGCAATCTTCATGTAGCTGTTACTAATACAAACGAGGCGAGATACCGCTGAGGAATTTACACCTCATTACTACCACAAGGCGGAGCCTAACCCTACCAAAATTCTGGCGTTTTTGCGGTAGCTTAGTTATTTAGGAGCGACTTGAGGGCGATCGCCCATCTTAGTATTCTCAGTCTCAGCCTACTGAGTAGTCTTGAGCCCTAACCTAGTACACAACGTGAACCAGGCATTCCGTAGTTTCCAAAACTTGCTGTTGTTAACATCCTCAAGTTGGTCACTAGCGAGAGAGAGTTTTGATTTTAACGTTTTGACCTTAGCACGCATCTGCCGCAGATTTTTTCGGGTCTCTTGCAGTTCTCTGCGAATGTCGGATGAGGTGTTTATATCAAGCTCTCGCGCTTGAAGCTGTTGCAATGCGGTCATCAGCATATAAATCTGGCGCTTTGTCCATTTTTCGGGCGGAATTTCTGCCAGATATTGCCGTAGGTAATAGCGCTCCTTTGACCACACGGCATCTTGAATCATGGAATCATGACGCATGCGGTACTCATAAAGGGGATACGGGTAATGCACGATCGGTTCACCCGTGGCGATCGCCGCTGCCAAAATGCACCAATCGTGAGTCTTCCCATCCTTGCGCGCAGGATGGCGAAACCGTTTCAAAAATTCAACCTTAAATAGAGAACACGCATCGCCGATCTCATTACTCTGCAAAAGTTGCGCAACTGAGGTGTATTTAAAGTTATAAACTCCATCGGCCTTGCCAAAGTGCAGCATGGACGAAACAATCACAGAAGCACCCGAAGAACAAGCGGCTTCAACGTACTTTTCAACCGAGAATGGCATCAGACGATTGTCGGCATCTAGGGGTAAGAAATAGTTCCCTGCGGCCATTTCAATCAGTGCATTACGCGCATTTCCTAAGCCTAAATTTGCGTCTGCGCGGATGAACTTAAAATTAGGAAATAGCGATTTTGCCTGCTCAATGTAGCTAATCGTTTCAGGTTCTGTAGAGGCATCGTCTAACACAATCACCTCTAGATTAGAGTAGGTTTGTGCTTCTACGCTCACCAGGCAGTCAACTAAATAGCGGCCAAGATTATAGCAGGTAATACCGATTGTGACTCTTGGCTTATCTATGACGTGAGTTGGGGTTCGCTGAAACGCATTTTCAATGAATGATATTTTGCGGGCAAATAAGTCTTTGTTAACCTGAACTAGCGCTTCTCGCCCGACCACTTCAACGGTCTCAGGATAGGCGGCGATCGCCTTGCTCAGCATTAATGCCAGGGTTTCTGAATCGGCAGGTTTAAACCAATACACGCCGCTGGTGCGCTGCACCAATTTCAAAGTCTCTCGAAACCCGCCTGTGTCTGACACCACAAGAGGCGTGGGCAATTGCCCCATCTCCAATGCACTATTTGGGAAGTTTTCCTGATGGCTTGTTAGGCAGACAATCGGCTGGTGGAGTCGGCGAATGAAGCGAATGGCATCGCGACTAAAAAACTCTGGATAGAGGGTATATTCAATTGGGCAAGCATCAGGATTTAGCTCTTCTTGCACATACTGGTCGCTATTCATTGCGCCCATGCGTGACTTGTGGAGCTGCACTACTTTGCCCACAAAGTGAATATGGAGAGTATTTCGCAACTCTGGATCGAGCTGCTTTAAGGCCTCTACAAACGTGCAAATCCCCTTTCGCATTTCCAATCGCCCAAAAAACACGATGGGGATTTTCTCAGGATCAACCTCCATAGAGTCAGGGTCTTGAGCCTTCGGATCTTGCTTGGATATGCTTGATGACGGCACCTTTGTCAGATGTGAGGCCATCACCCGAGAATTCAAACCTTCAGGCGCATCAGAATCTGCAACGTTTGGGTCTAATGTGGAAGCATCATCATCCAATGCGTCTGCATGTCCAGTCGTTGTCATAGCTTCGCCCACACCCACAACCAACGTCAATCAACTCGCGTATTATATGGCAAATGGTCGCCGTTTTTTCTTTACTTAAGCGTATGAGCGATCGCAACCAACGCTAAGACTTTAGGAATTAGCTTGCTGGGATCAACTAAGCACTGAAATTGGCGAAGATGATTCTAACGCCTCTAAAGCCTCCAAAGCCTTGGAATTGTCTTCTAGAATTGGTATGAAGTAAGGCATGTGAATTGATTCTGAGACATCCCAGCCATATGCATCTACGCGCGATCGCAAATGATAGGACGGGAAAAAGGCTAGATCGGCATTCTCAAAAGAAAACTGTTCAAAGTTGATTAATTCGAGAAACATATTCTGATACTCTTCTGCGAACCATTCATTTGCTTCATAAATCCATTCATGACCGCTATGCATCGTGACTGCAACTGCAACGTTCTGATCTAAAATTCCACACTTTTTTGCTAGTATTGTTCGAGCGGCAAGGCCATTCATTTCATGAAACTCGACGTAAATCTTAGATGCTGGAAAAAGGTTCTCGATAGCCTGCACAAAAAATAGCGAAGAATAACCATCGCGGTCAACAAATGAATAGTAAGATGCGGCCTTAAGAATGGATTCATGAATTGGTTGAAGGTTTAGCACTCTTGGCAACTCGCCAACACCAAAAATGTGCTTTAAACAGGGGATATCAGACTCGCCCTCAAAATCTTGTTGAGAATTACATACCAGCAGGATGACATACCATCCTTGCTCTGCCAGATGCTCACTCAGCGTTCGATAATACGTGCCGATTCCGCCATTTCGATAAATGCCTTCGAATTCGGTCGTAATCATAAGGGCAATATTTTGAGGATTCTCAGCTTGTAAGCGTGTCGCATACTCAAGCTGAAACCCGAGGTCTAAGTTTTTTTGCGACAAAAGCTTGATGAATGTGTCCTGCTTTACCATATCACTTCATTAAATTAGATCTATTGCTCTAACTATGCAATTGTTGCACTTGAAGGAGCAATGTGAATACCCTGTATTCTATAGTCAAAGCACTCATCCACCAAATAATTAAAGACGAATTAGGTTTTTGACGAACTCTTTGAGTCTCCAAGCGCGGCTTGACTCCATCTTGGAAATCAAATGATTGAGGCGTTGAATTCGTTGATTTTTTTGCTGAAGTCTTGTTCTGAGAGTTTCATTAAATTGCTGGCATCCTTTTAGCCGATGTCCAAGAGCGTCGATCTTCTCAGCTGAAACAACCACGGTTTCAGAAAGCCCTTCCATTTGCTGCAGCTGATGTATATAACTTTGAGTCTGGTTCTTTTCCAACTCTAACGCTTGGCTCGCTAACTGCAATTGCTCTTTTAAGCCCTGAATTTGTGATTTTAAGTCCTGAACCTGTGATTCTGAGTCCTGAACTTTTGAGAGGAGATTTTTTTTTTGTTTTTCTTGGCTGCGAAGGAGCATCCAGTCTTGAATTAGCCATGACTGAGTTTGAGAGGCTAGAGACTTAACTAAACTCAGACTTTTATCTTCGTAGCCTGAAACTTCGTTCAGATCTTCATAGAGTCGGATGGCTTCAGGAAAATAGGTATTCATGAGGGCGGGGCGCTGCGACGTAGAGACGCTCTGGTTTAATAAACCGGGCTCCCAAATTTCTTTGTTGGGAGCGTGCAAATTGATGCTCAAGTGATTGCTGATCAGTGAGACTATGCGTTCTGGATCGTCAATGACTTGATTAAGGTGAACCAGTAATGATTTCTCTGGAAACTGGCGGCAAAATTTTATTAACCGGCGATTGTAGCTAGTCCAGACATCGATCGCAAACTCTGGATTTTCTAAAAAGACCCCATCTCCACGCCGATAGAGGGAATCTATAACCTCCCAGGGCTTCCGATATATAAAGAGAAAGCGTGCAGTGGGCAGTTGAGACTCCCAAAAATTTAGAAAGAGTGTTGTTCGAGGCTCCTTCCAACCCCAAGGCTGCGTCTTGGATGAATTAGTTTGAATAAGCTGATGAGCTTTGTCGAGAAATTGTATCGGAACCTCGATCTGCTCTTGAATCGTCCAGCCAAATTTGGAAATCCCTTGGGCCTCCAGAAGACGTTCATGAAAGGCAAGAAACTCAACATTCTCAAAGTATCCTCTCGGGTTCTCAGGCCTCGCCTCTAGTAGGTGGCGACCAATGTCAAGCCCGGCGCTTTGCAATAAAGCGGAAAAAAAGGACGTTCCAGAGCGATGCATCCCGGTGATAATGACAGCTGGCTGTGCCGTGTCTAATGTTGGCGCCGTACCTTCCATAAGTCTTGGGAATTGCCGTTTTCTTAGAACGCCATAAAACAGAAGATTATCATATATCGCACGGGTATCTAGTGTCGCGCACCCAGAAATGCGCTTGAGTTAGCAACGTGAGGGCTAGCCGTACAAAGGGACTATAAAAAGGTATTGCTGATCTAGTTACGCCAATCAATCTGCATTACTCCTATTCGCCGCTAGGGATGCACCCAACTGTTGTAAACCAATCACAAAGAAGTCGGTCGCGTCTACATCTACACCCTTGGAGCTCACATAATCAGGACGGGAGAGGGCTTGTCCTTCGGCTCTCCCCTCCCGTTTTGGGAGAAGTTCTGGGGAATGTATATTTCCCGCAGGGTGAGCAAATTGGCAAAACTGGGATGCACTCGATGCTAGGGGCTGTCATCAATTAGCCTCTGATATCCCAGAAATTAACAGTCACAGCCCCTAGCCAGGTTTTTGGGTCGGACGTGGCAACGCTCATTGCAAAAGGCGTTTGGTTGGAATTGATGACACGCCCTAGAAGTCTCTGCATGGCCGATGAGCGCTCATCGGCTGTAGGGGGGGGTAACCAGTTCGGATGTACTTGCCTTGCGATGCTCACCTTATTATTGGCTTGCACGCGTCAAGATGCGGATGGGACACATGTGTGCCGTCTTCTGATACTGTAATCGTTGTGCTGTGTGCTCCTCAACGGGTGTAATGTCTTGCAATAGATAAGTACTGCTGGAACCGTGGAAAAGGTGCCAAGCATGGCTGACCTTTGGTGTTGAGGTGTGAGCCTGATTCCGGCTAGCAAATTGTCTGGATGCGTAAGCTTAGTTGAATGGCCCGGGATCTCCCATAATTTTGAAGTTTTTTTATATCAGGGTTTGGTCTGCTTTTTGACGATGTTTGATATATATGCGTCCGACAGTAACACATTGAACTCTGAAAATTAAGGTCTAACGGTAATGCTTTGTTTCGCTATTGTGAGTCAGCAGCGATCGGGGACTCATTTCTTGACGCATTTGTTGAATACTCATCCAAGCGTCCATTGTTTTGGGGAGGTTTTAACGCCACATGATTATGATTTTACCTGGCATTCATTTATAGAGCAACAAACGCTTCGTCATTATCCACCCAATCTAGCTGCGGATGCAGATGTGCTCGTTAATGACTTTTTTGAATATCTTATTCAATTGGTGCCTGAGCAGAAGAGAGAGCAGCTTACTGCCGTTGGAATTAATCTTAAGTACAATCAGCTTCGGTTCTTGCATCCTATTTGCGCGCGTTTGTCTTCGGACTCTGTTTATCTGGCTGACTGTTTTGTCAGAAATGATATTCGTGTGATTCACTTAGTTAGAAAAAACGTGATTCATGTAGGTATTTCTGATCAGATTGCGTCGGCCAGGAATGTTTGGCATCGTCATGGTGATGCCACTATTGACGGTCAATATACGATCAACATTGCGTGGCTGTTGCAGATGGGCAGAGAAATTATTCAAGATAGGGAGTATTTCAAACGACTTCTCAAGCAGGGGGAAATGTTTGAGGTTTTCTATGAGGAGCTTAATCATTTAGTGAACGAGGATCAAGAGAAGCTGCTGAATGCCCAAGAATTGAATTTACTTCAGCAATTGGCAGAGTTTATTCTGGTTGATCCGAGCTTTCAGCGCCCTACTACTATCAAGAAGGTGATTGATCGTCCCTATGCTGATTTGATTGAGAACTATGGTGATGTTGTAGATGCGGTTCGTGATTCTGAATTTTCAGAGTTTGCACTCCAGCTTTGAAGCCGTTATGAAACACGATTGAGAAAAGAAAAAGAGATTCTCGCAATTCTGTTGCGGTGAAGGGGGCGTGATGCTGTGGCATGGACGCATCTATTCACGCTGGGAGATGAGGTTGGCGCGGGCGTTGCGGCGGATCATGGCAGGCTTGATGCGGCGGAGGGCGGATGTGGGAGTGCGATCGCCCCAATCTTCATCACTCAGGGTTGCCAATTCGTGCAGAGGCGGGTTGACATGCCAGGGATAGGGCTGGAACTCGGCGATGTCGGTTTCTTGAGCGAAGCGAACATTCCAGGGGCACACATCCTGACAAATGTCGCAGCCTGCAACCCATCCCTGTAGCTGTGGGGCGATCGCCTCTGGTAGCTCAGGGTCGCGATTTTCGATGGTGTGGTAGGCGATGCAGCGATTGGCATCCACTACAAACGGTTCCACAATAGCCTGGGTAGGGCAGGCATCCAGACAGCGGGTGCAGGTGCCGCAGTGGGGCAGATGGGGGCGATCGGGCGCTAGTTCAAGATTGGTGAGCACTTCACCCAAAAACACCCAAGAGCCATAGTCTCGTGTGATTAGGTTGCTGTTTTTGGCGATCCACCCAATGCCTGCTCGCTCAGCCCACAGTTTGTCTTGCACGGGGCCTGTGTCGGCATAGTAGCGGGCGTGAATGCTGGGATGCTGAGCCGTGAGCCACTGGGTTAGCGCTTTGAGCCGTTTGTGCAGCACGCGGTGATAGTCGCGCCCCCAGCCGTACCGTGAAATTTTGGCGCGATCGCCCGACTCACTGTGTTGATGCGGTGTGTAATAGTTAAGCGCCACGCAAATGAGCGATCGCACCTCGGGCATCACCTGGCGAATGTCTTGGCGTTGCGGGCGCTCCATCCACTGCATCTCGGCGTGGTATCCCTGGGCTAGCCAGCGGCTCAGCGCCGCTTTGGATTGAGAGGCCTCTGTCGGTGGCGTATTGTCAGGGCGATCGCCAGCATCCCTCTCGACGAGAGACTCAACAGAATCCGCTGACGTGGGGACAGAGGTTTCCGGGATCTGGGGTTCTGAGTCTAAGCTGGCAGCGGGTTCTACTGGGGCAATGCCGACCTTGTGAAACCCGAGTTGGCGGGCATAGTGTTTGATGTCGTCGCGGGTGGGCAGCGTGGACTCGTGGGGCGCACGGCTTGACCTATCATTATGGGAATGAGACATACACAAACGAAGTAGGGTAGGGCGATCGCCACGCCAATCTTAGGTTCTTCAATGGTACGCCACAAAGACCGTGAACAATGAGCACAGAACCGAGTCGCGACCGTGACCGAATCAGACCGTACGGTTCGTCACTGCATTGCTCAACTGATGCAAAAACTGATGCAAACTCTAAGGAATAAAATCGCGCTGGGACAATTGGTTCCAGACGAGGATGAATAGAAATGTTGCAAAATGTAGAGCAATTTAATAAAGTTGCGAGAGGCTACACGGTGTAGGGGCTGGATTGGCTCGGCAGTATTTTTAAGTATTTTAGGGGCATGCTATAAACGCATGGGCCTGCTGATTGGGTTTTGACGTTGCTCAACCCTCACTAGTCCTCTAGCGCATCATGACCCTACAGATCCCGTGCTGTTCTACTGTGCCGCTATTGGGTGAATCCGCAGATCGATTCGAGCCAGCTATGACGGGGGATTCCGGTCGTGATGGGCGAGTGCTGGGGTATGGACGCACCATCACGCCAGCACTCGCATCGGGCTGCCACGCTGATTGTCAGGAGCCGTGTCTACGTACCAATAATTGTGGTGGAGTAAAGCCAGACTTGATGAAATATGGGCGAGAAACGCTGGCGATCGCCCAGCGGATTTTGATTGAGCTAGTGCGGCGGCGGCGATCGCTCATTTTTTGGACGATTTTCCCCATTTTAATTTTGCTGCTGAATGGGTATTTGTTAACCGAGTCAGACTTTGTAGATTTGACCCAGGCAGAGGCCTATCGGATTGCCGTGCCCACGTCTCTTGTGGGCGCAGCGCTGTTTTTTAGCTGCTTGGGGGGCAGCGTGTCTACGATTGTGGCTGAGCGCGAGCAGCGCACCCTGCGGCGGCTGTTCATCTCGCCAGTGAGCGGTTTATCGTATTTTTTTGGCGTGTTTCTGGTGCATACCTATATTGGGCTGGGGCAAGCGCTGCTGATTTACACTACCGCTGCGGTGATGGGTGCGCCTCCTGAGGGGGCGCTGTGGCTAGCCTTGCTGATTATTTTGCTGAGTATTGCCAGCTATGTAGGCGTTGGGTTGATTTTGGGCACCCAGTTTGCCCAGCGCACCGAGGATGTGAATGCGCTCGTCGCCACCTTTGGGGTGCCGCTGTTGATCTTGGGTGGGGCATTTGTGCCGTCTAACTTGCTGCCTGAGCGGCTGCTGCTGCTGGCTGCCCTCAACCCGATTTACCACATGGTAGAAGCGCTGACGCTGGCGGCTGGGAACTTTGATGAGACTGGGCTGTCTACTGAACTGGTGTCGCATGTGCAGTTTTTGCTGGGGTTTGCGGTCGTGGCCGTGGCAGGTGGCTGGCTTGCCTACCGACGCATGGTGCGGGTAGAGCGGAGACTATAGCGCATGTTATCGATTCAACACGTGAGTAAGCGCTTGGGCAATCGCCCGGTGCTGCAGGATCTCAGCATCCATATCCACACGGGCGAAGTTTATGGACTGCTGGGGCCGAATGGGGCAGGCAAAACCACCACCATCAATCTAATTTGCAACCTGCTGCAGCCCGACAGCGGCACCATCGCGGTCAATGGTCAGCCTGTGACCGATGCCACCTGCCACTGGGTGGGCATTGTGCCGCAAGAAAATTTGCTCTACCGCTCCCTGACCTGTGCGGAGAATCTGTCCTTTTTTGCTCGCATCTATGGCGTGCCTCGCCGCCAGCGAGCCGCCCGTGTGGCCCAGTGCCTGCAGGCGGTAAATCTGCTCGATCGCGCCAATGCGCGGGTTGAAACCTTGAGCGGTGGGATGCAGCGTCGCCTCAGCATGGCGATCGCCCTCGTTCACCAGCCAAAGCTGATCATTCTGGATGAACCCACCACGGGGCTGGATGTAGAAGCGCGCTACGAGATTTGGGAGCTGATCCGTCAGCTTAAGCATCAGGGCATTACCACGCTGTTTACAACGCATCTGCTGGAAGAAGCGGAGCGGCTGTGCCATCGCATTGGGCTGCTGAAACAGGGGCGGCTGCTCACCGAAGGCAGCCTTGCTGATTTGCAGCAGCATATTGCGGCTGAGGAGATTTTGGTTCTAGAAACGGACGATGAGGAGCGGGCGATCGCCCGAGCGATCAAACTGGGCTATACCTGCCGTTACTATGGCGGCGACTTGGCGCTGTGGTTGCCCGAGCGGCAAGAGCTGCAAACGATTCTGCAAAACTTCGACGGCATTCCCATCCGCTCTATCTCGCGCCAACCCGTTCGGCTAGAGCATATTTATATGGAGCTGACCCAGCAGCGAGTGCCACCCACGCCTGCCTTTGAGGGCACGGCGCTCCAGTCTGCCAATCTGCCCCCGTTCAATCCCCACCATTAGGCGGTTGTGTCTAGGAGGTGAGGTGGGGAGGCGTCCTTAGGGTTAAAGAGTGTGCGTCGGTCTCTCTAACGAGTGCGGTTTCCTTCTGGTGGTGATGCAGAAATACCCACCAGAGTGAGGACGTCGCAGAACGTCGCGCATTAGGATGCAGAAGTGACGTTATACGGTAGTCTGCATTACATGGTCGCGGTCGCGTCTGAAAAACCAGTTCTATGGATAGTGGGTGAGCCGGATGCAAGCCTAGCCGCATGGCTTAAGGCCGATGCAATTGACTGCGAGGTGGTGTCGTTTGGGGCAGGGTTTGGGGCGATCGCCCCCCCGTCCATTCCTTCTCCTTCGGTCATTTTGATTCATGTGCCCAGTGTTGTGGATTTGCCCGCACGCTGTGCCCAACTGCGGCAGCAGGTGGGCGATCGCCCGGCGATTATCATTAGCCTGACTGCGCCCGACCCCGCTCAGATCGACATGCTGTATCGGGCTGGCATGACCGACTATGTGATGACGCTGCACCCTCAAACGCTGGCGACACGCGTGCAGGCTCATCTGGCTCAGCAGCAGCAGGTCTGCTATGCCCAGCGGTTACAGCGAGCGCAGCATTCGGTGCAGCTCATGCTTCATGCGGTCTCTCACGATCTGCGGATTCCCGTGTTGGGGATGCAGATGGTGCTAAAAAATTTGCTGGCTGGGATTGGCTGCTGCGCTCAACCCACCAGTGAACCAGACGACCGAATTTGGATTTCGCGCTCGCTGCTGGAGCGAATGGTGGCGGGGAGCGATCGCCACCTGACCCTGATTGATGCGCTGGTGGATGCCCATGCCAGTGAGGGGCGATCGCGTCCGCTGGCCTGCCAGCCGCTGGCGCTAGACAGCTTGGTGGCGACCGTTGCCGAACACTGCATGCCCCAAGTCCAAAAAAGTCAGGCTGCACTGATTCAACAGGTGCCCCCGACGCTACCCCTTGTGTTTGCCGATTCAGACCAGATACAGCGCCTCTTAGAGCATTTGGTTGGCAATGCGCTGAAACACAATCCCCCTGGGGTGCAGGTGATGATTCGAGCTGAGCACCACGATGGCGCAATTCAGTGCAGCGTTATAGACAACGGCGTGGGCATTTCTCCTGAGCAGCATAGCCAGATGTTTCAGCTCTCGTGCAAAGGCCCGGCCCTCAGCCATACTCAAGGATTGGGCCTTGGGCTATACCTGTGTCAGCAGATTGTGCAGGCGCACGGCGGCACAATCGGGCTCGATAGCACACCCGATGCCGGAACCATCGTCACCTTTACCCTGCCCGTGCACCCTGCTGCTTAGAAGATTTTTCAAAAAGAACGTCCCCGTCTGGGTCAAACAATCGTCAAGCCGTCAGCTTGGCTGCAACCGAGTTCGGCGTACGCTCAGGGCTTGAAGGGCACCCTGCGTCGCGAGACGTCCCCAAGCCCTCTTAACCCAAACTTAACCCAGGCTGACGAGCCTCAGCGCCGCAGTGGCGGCCAGTCAAGTTCGAGAACGCTGGCAGCGATCGCACCGTCCACACCGCATCTGCCGGGCTTCTGCCGCAAAACCAAAGGCCTGCAGCAATGCCTGCCAGCGACAGCCTCGAGCCGCGATATAGTGCTCAATATCCATCGCGGTGTGGGGGTGTGATGTCGGGGCATGGGCCGGGCGGCAGCGGACATAGTGAAAGGGATCGACCCACGCCACTGCGCCCTGACTGTGCAGCCAGGCCAGCGCCAATTCGCCGTCTTTGTGGCTGTGGGCGATCGCCTCAATGCTGCCCTGTTCTGGCAACTGCCGCAGCAGGCGTTGAGCCGACTGCTGGAGCGATCGCCCCCGCTGGCGAAACGACTGAAGCAACTGCTGATCGGTCGGATCAAGCCAGCCGGTCGGTTCGCTGACCCACATCATCGCCGCTGCCGGTTTGCCGTCCCGTCCGGCGCGCCCGACCTCTTGCACATATTCCGACAGCAGCGCCGGGGGATTGAAATGGGCGATCCACAAACAGTCGGGCTTGTTGATGCCCATGCCAAAGGCACTGGTGCAGACAACGATGGGCACCTCGCCCGAGAGCCACTGCGCCTCGACCTGTCGCCGCCGCTGGGCACTCAACCCCGCATGATAGGCGATGGCCGTTAACCCCTGCTGCGTTAGCCATTGGGCTAGCTCTTCTGTGCCTCGGCGCGATCGCACATAGACTAGGCCCGTCTCGCCCCGATGTGCCTTGGCCCACTGCCAGAGCCGCTGCCGCCGCCCGCGCGGCGTCCACACGCGCTGCACCGCCAGCGCCAGGTTCTCGCGATAGGGGTTAAGCAAAAACTGCTGCGGATTGTGTAGCTGCAAGACGGTTTGCAGTGTTGCCTGCGCCTGTGGGTCGGCTGTGGCGGTAAATGCTGCTAGGGCGATCGCCGTGCCCGCTGGCTTGTGAGCGAGCAGCGCCGCCCGCACAGCGCCCAACCGTCGATAGGCAGGCCGAAAGGTATCACCCCACTGGGTTAAGCAATGGGCTTCGTCGAGAATGATGCCGTTGATAAGTAGCTCAGGGGCACACAGCACCGACCACAGCGGTGGGCTTAACAAGGTCTCGGGTGACAGATAGAGCAGTCTCACCTGCTGCCGCCGCAGCTGATCCATCACCCGATGGCGATCGCCCTTATTCATCTGACTATGCAACAGCGCTGCCGGAAGCCGCTTCTGCCGCAGCTCCCGCACTTGGTCTTCCATGAGTGCCACCAGCGGTGACACCACCAGCGTCAGCCCAGTCTGCATCAGCGCTGGCAGCTGAAAACAGATCGATTTGCCACCGCCCGTCGGCATGACCACCAAGGCATCTTGCCCAGCCAGCAAACAGCGCACAATCTCGCCCTGGGGTGACCGAAAGTCGTCATAGCCCCAAATATCCCGAAACCGCTGCCGCACCTGCTGCCACGCGATTAATTCAGGCTGACGACCCGATTGACCTGATTGAGCAGTCGATTGATGCATCCTTGTGCCTCCCCTGTTTCCCTATCGCTGTCCTAATTGTTTCAACATGCCCAAGTGCGATTCGAGACTAAACAGCGAACAGAGGATTCCAGGCGTTCAGGTCTGAGATAGAATTTACGCTCTGCCCACTGCAAGCCGTTGCGGCGAGCAGTGTCAGAGTTTTTAGTTCAGCACCTCATCGGGTCAGTTGTGAACGCACTGGATAGTCAACCCAATAAGTCCGACCTGCGGCGATCGCTCCTCAAGGCACGCGAGGCGCTCCATCCCACCCTGTGGAAAGAAAAGAGCGATCGCATCTGCGACCATCTGCGCCACTGGCCCACCTTTCAGCAGGCCAAAACGGTGCTCGTTTACTTCAGCTTTCGCAACGAGCCTGACCTAGGGCGGTTGCTGCGCACCGGCAAACGCTGGGGGTTTCCCCGCTGTGTGGCGAAAGATATGCACTGGCATCTGTGGATGCCCTCAGGCTCAATTCCGCTGCAAACCGGCACCTATGGCATTCCCGAGCCGCATCCCACTGCGCCTGTGATTCGCCCGCAAGATGTGGACTTGATTCTGGTGCCCTCTGTGGCCTGCGATGTGCGGGGCTATCGCTTGGGCTATGGCGGCGGCTACTACGACCGCATGCTGATCGAGCCCGAATGGCGCTCAAAACCTACCCTCGGCATTGTGTTTGAGTTTGCCCGCCTCCCCAAGCTCCCGACTGATCCCTGGGATCGACCGCTACAGGGTATTTGCACCGAGGCAGGTTTGTTTTTGAGACACTAGATGCGGGTTGATACGGTTTCTGTCCGCCAGTCGCCTGCACTACAGCGACCCGCCACAATTCTTGCCCGGCGAAGGGTTCATCACTTCATCGGGTTCGCTGCAGCGAGAATTGCGATCGGTGTCGCGTTGTGGTCACATCTCGATCACCCTCAGCGCAGCGCATCTCAAGGGTTTGTAGGCACTGCGCGACGCGCGGTATTCATAACCCTGTCTTAACCTAAAGTGAGATTGATTCCGAAAATTTCGGCTGCAAATGGGGGCAAGGGGGCAAAGCCCCCTTGTGGGGAACGCAGTTCCCCACCCCCCTCCTCAAACAATCCGTCGTTCTGATTTAGAGAATTGATATGAGATTGATTAATTTCAATTGATTAAGCTGTGCTGTTCAAACTGCAAGACAATGTTTAGCTGCTATTGAGAGATCGGTCAAATATGATAAATTTTTGGGCGAAGCATTTTTATGATCTGAGCCTGGGCAGCTTTGGCCCACCTCCCTGCCGTTCAGGATTGTGCCAATGGGTTGGGGTGAAGCCCTCACCCGACTGCTGTCAGCCTTAGGGCAATGGATTGGTTCTCAACCGTACTCTCTACAAAAAAAATCTCTAGGATTAGACTTCTGATGAAAACGCAGCTTTGTACCCTGATGACCGCCGTGTTGAGCCTGATGGCGATCGCCCCAGCATGGGCAGCCCCCGACCGCCAGCAAGATCAGCAGGCTCTGCCAGAGTCTCCTACTCGCATTGCGCAGCAGCAGGATATTCCCGTTGTGGAACGACCGGGCTTTGTGAACACCTGCCGTAACAGCGGCACCACAGCCATCAATGCCTATTTAGACAGTGGCCAAACTCGACCCTTGCGCCAGATTCAACCCTACACGAGGATTACCCTCAGCGGCGTATTGGGAACAGGTGTCGCTCAAATTCGAGAACCCGTCACAGGTTGGGTGCCGTCGGCAACCTTGCTGACCAACTGTGATGCGCAACCCCCTACCGCTGGGGGGCGAGGGCAGTGCTACCAGCCGCTTACAGATCTGACGGTGCGCAGTGCTCCCTATGGCACACCCCTCACGGCAGTTTCTACAAGCAGCCAAGTCTTTGCCACCAACCCACCCCAGCGGCAAACCACAGCGGATGGACGCCGTTGGCTAAATGTGTTCTACACGCCTGCCACATCTGCCCTAGGCTGGATTGCAGAAACAGGGACTGGTGGCGTGGGTGCCAACATTCGAGCCTGCTCCTAAGTAGACAGGCGCAGTGAACCCAAAAACTCTCATCTCCCAACCCTTTTGTTCCAGAATGACAGAAGGGAACTAAGACTGGTTCCCCTCGCCAAAATGGGCGAGGGGGTTGGGTGCTTCGGCATAAGCGCTGAGCCGAATGGTGAGGGTCAACAGGCAACATTTGATCCGTAATCTCACCCGGCGATTGCAAGGCCTTTAGTCCTAACCCCCACCTATGGGGCTGGGGCTCTTGGGTTATGCAGGGCACGTTGTTACATGGCATCCTCGCGTCGTGAGGGTGCCATGTAACGGGGGATGAACATCAATGAGTGCCCTCGCTGTAGGATGCGCGAAATACGGCGTTTTTGATTGTCCTCAGCCTTGAGTGCATGGCCTGAAACGCCCAGCGAACTCTCACACTTACCTCAACATGGGACAAGAGTCGGAGATGACTGCCATGATGGGGAGGTGCCTATTGTTGAGTTGACAGAGCCATGCAGTTTATTGATCAAGCCGAAATTGATGTCAAAGCCGGAGACGGCGGCGATGGCATGGTCGCGTTCCGTCGAGAGAAGTATGTTCCGGCGGGCGGGCCAGCAGGCGGCAATGGGGGGCGTGGCGGCTCTGTGTATTTGCAAGCAGAAGAGAATTTGCAAACGCTGCTGGACTTCCGCTATGCGCGGTTGTTCAAAGCAGACAATGGCAAGCGGGGCGGCTCCAAAAACATGACGGGAGCCTCGGGTGAGGATCGCTACATTCAGGTGCCCTGCGGCACGATGGTCTACGACGCTGAGACGGATGAGGTGGTGGGTGACTTGGTGCAGCCTGGGCAAACGCTGCGGGTCGCAGCGGGGGGCAAGGGCGGCTTAGGCAATCGCCACTTTTTAAGCAATCGCAACCGCGCGCCAGAGCTAGCCCTGCCGGGGCTACCTGGAGAAGAACGACGGCTGCGGCTAGAGCTAAAGCTGCTGGCGGAGGTGGGAATTATTGGGCTACCCAATGCCGGAAAGTCTACGTTGATTGCGTCGCTCTCGGCAGCGCGCCCTAAGATTGCGGACTATCCCTTCACTACGCTGGTGCCAAATCTAGGTGTGGTGCGCAAGCCCACAGGCGACGGGACGGTCTTTGCCGATATTCCAGGCTTGATTGAGGGCGCTCATTCGGGGCTGGGGCTGGGGCACGACTTTTTGCGCCATATTGAGCGGACGCGGGTGCTGCTGCACCTAATCGACGCTACTCAAGAGAACCCCATTGGAGCCTATGAGACGATTCGAGCAGAGCTGGTGGCCTATGGACGGAACCTCGAAACCCGCCCCCAAATTTTGGCGCTGAATAAATTGGATGCGATCGCCCCTGAGTCTGACCAGGCTAATCAAATTGCGGCGATCGCCGCCCAGCTTCAGCAACAAACCCAGGCTCCGGTGTTTCAAATCTCGGCGGTGTCTGGGGTAGGGCTAGAGGCCATGCTAAATCATCTCTGGCAGGTGCTGGAGCAGGCCCAAGCTGCCGCGCAAGCCGCCGCACGTGAGGTCACTCTTGTCGCCCCCCGTGAAGCCGCAGACGGGGCAGATAGAACAGATGGCCCCGATGAGGCAGACGAGTTGCCAAGCAGCGAGTCAGAATTTTTGATTGATCAGTCTGCTCCCCAGACGAAATAACGTCAGTCCCTAATGCTGGGAGGAATGCTGGGAGGCAGGAAGGCGCCAAGAAACAAAAGGTTGGCCTACCAAGGGTCGCCGCCTTGGTCATGGACTTTGTTTCTGAAGCGCTCAGCCAATCTTGAAACCGCGCTGCCTGTAACGCGGGCAAGTAGGGGTTGCATCGGTTCAGTGCAGGCTTCAAGTGTGAGAGAAGTGGCTCTCAGCAATCTTTCAGGCGACTATCAGCCAGGGTTTGGGTGGGCGCGCCATGCTAAAGGCAATTCGGTTCGTTCTATTGGAGGACGCGTCATGAAATTACTATCTGTGGTGAGCACACTATCTCTACTGGCGATCGCCTGTACTAGCTCACTGCCATCCCAGTCTGCCGACCCCGCTGCTAGCCCGTCGGGCGCTCCTACCGCCACTGCGGCAGCAGAGCCAGCACCCGTCCCTACCCTGGCTCAGCCTATCGAGCTCGCCGCTACCCCCGCTGACGCGCCTGCGTCAGACTCTGCCAGCACCCGCTCGGCTGAAGAAAGCCTAGTCGCCATGGGGCAGTTTGTCGATGGTGAACACCCCACTCGAGGCAGTGCGAAGGTCGTGACGGAAAACGGCCTGTTGTATGTGGAACTGGGCGAGGATTTTCAGACCGATCGCGGGCCTGATTTGTTTGTCATCCTGCATCGTAGCGATGATGTCATTGGCACCACTCAACCTCCGGCTTATGCCATCCAAGAGGCCGACTATGTGTCTCTAGCTCCGTTGCAGGCCACAACGGGCGAGCAGCGCTATGCCATTCCTGCTACCGTAAACCTGGCAGATTTTCAGTCGGTGGCGATTTGGTGCCGTCGCTTTAACGCCACGTTTGGCGCGGCCAGCCTGCAACGTTAACACTACAAAGCCCCACTGACTCAAAGCGACTGACGCATTTGCCTCAACGCGATTCTGTTGAATCTTGAATCTGTCGAATTGTTGAGGGAGTGCAGCGGGCGATCGCCCATTCCCACAACTTACCCTAAGATGATATCTAAACTATGGGGACTATGGGGACTATGGGGCACTTGAGTCCATAGGGCGATCGCACGATGCTAGGACTGGCATAGCGGCACTCGCGATGATGAGTTCTGCTCCATTCCTTACCTTCGATCCTTCATCAAGGTTCCTGCTTTAACGCCGGTTGTCTGGGGGGGCTCAGGGAGTGAATGGTGCGATCGCACAACGCACAACTGCAGTGCCCTAGCCTCTTGACTACACGCTCACTCACTCTTCTGAGGATGCACGGTTTTCTAGGACGGATTGAGGAACCCGCGTCGATATAATGCGGGGCCGCTGGTCGGATGGCCAACAGTCAACGGCCAGGGTGAGGGTCTTTCCAAGCCAATCTTAATTTATGGCGTTTGGGCTCGACCAATTTGAAGAATTCCGACAGTGCTGCCGCGACGATGCAGCGTTCACTCGGTTGTGTCAGCTTTTGCAAGCAATGCCGCATACCGCCACGGTTGCCGCTGACCAGCACCAGGCGCTGCTGATGGCCGTTCCCCATTTGACGCTGCATCTGGATGCCGACGGCACCTGTTTGGCGGTTAGCCGTGACCCAGCTGATTATGGGGTGGAACATTGGGTGGGTCAGCGGCTAGAGGCGGTACTGCCGCCCGCCGTGGCGGTGCAATGGCAGGTGCTGATTCAGCAGGCGCAGGCTACGGGCGTGCTGCAAACGCTCGACTATCACCTGCCAGATCCCAGTCTGCCAGATTCCAGTCTGCTAGATTCCAGCCCGCGCCATTATCAGGTACGAGTGGCCGCTAACGGGCACCAACAGGTGGTGGCAGTGGTGCAAGATATCACCCAACGCAAGCAGGCAGAAGCAGATCTGCGCCATAGTGAAGACCGTTTACAGGGTTTTTTTGATGCCACCTTTGAGGCGGTGATCATCCATAACTTTCATCAGGTGGTGGATGTGAATCCTGCGGCGGAGCGCATGTTTGGCTATAGCTATGACGAGATCGTTGGGATGCCCGTGCTGGAGTTGGCGCAGCCCGCCTCTCAGCAGGTGATTCAGGCTGCATGGCGATCGCGCCAGCATCCAGATGACCCCTATACCTATGAGGCCGTCGGCATCCGCAAAGACGGCTCGACGTTTGCCGGAGCGGTTTATGCCAAACCGATTCAGTTTCATGGGCAGCCAATGCGGGTGGCGGGCATTCGCGATATCACCGAGCGCAAGCGGGCTGAAGCCACGATCCGCCAGAGCGAAGCCCGCTATCGGGCGCTGATCGAAGGCATCCCCGATATGATGTTTCGCATCCATCGCAACGGCACCTACCTGGATGTGAAGGCCAATCACGATCAACTGCTGATTCCGGCGGATGAGTTGATTGGCAAATCTGTGTATCACGTGTTGCCGCCTGACTTGGCTCAGCAGCGGATGCAAGCAGTGGCGCAGGCGCTAGACACCGGACAGCCCCAGACCTTTGAATATCGCGTGCAGCTTTCGAGTCTGCGTCACCAGCGGCATGCTTCAGCCAATCCTTCGGCCTCGCCGCGTCACGCTGAGGGCTCGCTGCTGCCGTCTAGCGGCTGGCGCGACTATGAAGCGCGAGTGGTGGTGAGCGGTGAGGCCGAGGTTGTGATTATCGTGCGTGATATTACAGCCCGCATTCTGGCAGATGCGGCGCTGCGCCTATCAGAGTCAAAGTTTGCGACGGCGTTTCGCTCTAGCCCTAACCCCATGACCATTGCCACCTTGGCGGAAGGGCACATGATTGAAGCCAACGACGCCTTTTATGAAACCTTTGGCTATAGTCCCGAAGAAACGCTGCGCCATACGGTGCACGAGTTGAGCTTTTGGGTAGATCCGGGCGATCGCACCGCAATGGTGCAGCTATTGTCTCAGCAGGGGGCCGTCAAAAACCTGGAATATCAGTTTCGCACTCGCTCGGGTGAGGTGCGGCTGGTGTTATTTTCGGCTGAAATTATCGACATTGCTGGGCAGCCCTGCCTGCTCGATGTGATTGTTGATATTACTGAGCGCAAGCAAGCGGAGGTGCGCGATCGCCTGGTGGAGCAAATTGCGCTGCGCATCCGCGAATCGCTAGAGCTAGATCAAGTTTTGCAAACCACCGTAGAAGAAGTGCGACAGGTGCTCAACACCGACCGCGTTACCATTGGTCACGAGGTGGCTGGTAGCCTGGGGCTGATTGTGGCAGAGTCGGTCGAGTCGCCTTGGACACCCATGCTGGGGCTACGGTTTGAGCTGCCTACCCACGCCGACTACATTCAGCAGGTCAAGCAGCTTTTTGTCGATCAGGGTGTTAAAACGATCGATGACATCGACCAGGTGCAAGGCTATGAGGCGATCGCCCAGCACTATCACGAGTTTCAAATCCGCGCGTCGTTGACAGTGCCCATCACCCGCGATCATCAGTTCTTTGGGCTGCTGGTGGCACACCACTGCGCTGGGCCACGTCAGTGGCAGGCCTATGAAGTAGAGCTGTTAGAAAAGTTAGCTACGCAAATCAGCATTGCCTTACAGCAGGCGCATCTCTACCAGCAGGTGCGCGACCTCAACGCTAGCTTAGAGCGTAAAGTAGAGCAGCGCACTGCCCAGCTTCAGCAAAAAAACCAAGAACTGCAAGAGCTAAACGACCTCAAAGACGAGTTTCTCAACGCCTTTTCGCACGATCTGCGCACTCCCGTGATGGGCATCTCGCTGGTGATTAACAACCTGCTCAATCAGCCGGGTGACACCATTCCCGTCTCCCGCTCTATCCTCAGCCGCATGGTGCAGAGCAACGGCCACCAGCTCGCCTTGATTAAGTCGTTTCTCGAAGCGCACTCTGCGGAGACTCGGGGTGTGCATCTGCAGCCCGAACTGGTGCAGCTTAGCCTGCTAGTGCAAGTGATTGTCGAAGATCTCGAGCCGCTGGTCGCCAAAAGCCGGGCCACCCTGACGAATCAGGTGCCGCCTGATTTGCCCCTTGTCACCGCTGACCCGGTGCAACTGCGGCGCGTGTTTGAAAACCTTGTGACCAATGCTCTCCACCACAATCCCCCCGGAGTGGCCATCACCATTGAGGGTGAGGTAGAGGAAGACATGATCCAGATTGGGTTGGCAGATAATGGGGCGGGGATGGATGCGGAGACGTGCGATCGCCTCTTTAACCGCTATAGCCGGGGGCCCAACGTGGGTCGTCATTCCACCGGCATTGGCCTAGGGCTTTACCTGTGCCAGCAAATCATCATCGCCCACGGCGGGCAAATCGGCGTCGATAGCGCCCTCGGCCAAGGGGCGCGGTTCTGGTTCACCTTACCCCTCGCCATTCCAGCTGGTGCCAATTCTCCACCTCCACAAGATGAATAACGCGCTACTGTTGAGGCGTCAGGCTGAGGGCGGCGCGACAGGTTCACTGCCTCGCTTGATCGCTCTTTAAAAAAGATCCTGAGAAAAGCCCCTGAAAGAACCGGTTTGACGCCATCCAGGCCTGAAGTTTAGGGAAGTTTAGGCCGGAGTGACCGCACCATATCCCAACCTGATCAGTCAAGCGAAAACTCGCAAGGCGAGAAAATTTATAAGAACTCGATGGATTCCTTGGGCCGGATATATGCACAATTGCTGCTTTACTTATATCATTCACTGAGAAATGCGGCGGATTCTGTCAGACCACCATCCTGATAGACGCTTAAACTTGACGAGAATCGTGAAGCGCCGTTCTGCCACTACAGGGTTGCCTGCGCCTACGGCAGCTCGTTTACTCCGTGTTTAGATCATGTGCTACTGTTCTTTCTCCTTCACCCATCCTGGCTGAACCCACCTCCCAGATGCACGTTCAACACCTGTATCATCTGACTGCATTTTTTGTCGCTGCCGCTGTTGTGCTGGTTAGCACGCCCATTGTCAACCGCGTTGGCTTGCTCAGCGGCTATGTGGATAAGCCGGGCGATCGCAAAGTGCATGACCGCCCCATGGTTCGCTTGGGCGGTGTGTCTATCTTTTTTGGAACGCTGCTGGCGCTGCTGCTGATTTGGGCGATCGGCGGGTTTACGCTGCTGCAGCCGGGAAAAGACTACGAAATTTGGGGCGTTGCGATCGGCGGCGTGGTGTTCTTTTTGATTGGGCTGACCGATGACCTAATTGGGCTATCGCCCTTGTCGCGGTTGGTGATGCAGTTTACCGTCGCATCCTGCGCCTGGTTCTCCGGTGTGCAGATCGATTTTCTGTCGGTTCCCTTTAACGGGTTGATGCAAATTCCTGCCTGGATTAGCTTGCCCCTTACGGTTATCTGGCTGGTGGGAATGGCCAACGCCATCAACTGGATTGATGGACTCGACGGGCTGGCAGCGGGTGTCGCAGGGATTGCGGCTCTGGTGATGCTGGTGGTGTGCTTGTTTATGAACCAGCCCGCGGCAGGGCTGATTTCAGCGGCACTGGCTGGGAGTTGCCTGGGCTTTTTGCGCTATAACTTCAACCCAGCGCAGATCTTCATGGGGGATGGGGGCGCGTATTTTATTGGCTTTACGCTGGCGGGTGTGGGCGTCACTGGGCTTGTCAAGGGGGTGACCACCGTTGCGGTGCTGCTGCCCTACTTGATTTTGGCAGTGCCCATTCTAGATATGTCAGCGGTGATTTTAGATCGGCTGCGCAATGGCAAGTCGCCCTTTAAGGCCGATAATCGCCATTTGCACCATCGGCTGTTGGATGCAGGGTTGCCTCACCGCATGACGGTGCTGTTTATCTATGCGCTGACGTTTTGGGCTGGCAGTTTGGCGCTGGCATTTTCGGGCATCCCCAGCGGGTTGGCTTATGCTCTAGCAGCCACGGCGCTGCTTAGCTATACGGGTTGGAAGGCTCGCAAGCAGGCCCGTTCATAACCAGCCAACTCATACCAGCCCGAATTATAACCAGGAGGTAAGCATGCCAGAGTTGATGGGTGCCGAGGTGATTTGCGTCGGTACGGAGCTGCTGCTGGGCGATATTCTCAATACCAATGCTCAGTTCTTAGCGCAGGAACTCGCCACGCTGGGCATTTCTCACTTCTACCAAACGGTGGTGGGCGACAATTCCCAACGGCTAAAGGATGTGGTGGCGATCGCCCTGCAACGATCCAGCATCCTCATTTTTACGGGGGGGCTGGGGCCAACCCCGGATGACCTGACGACCGAAACCCTGGCAGACTGCTTTAGAGTGCCCTTGGTCGAGCATCCTCAGGTGCTGGACGATATCACCCAGAAATATACCGCTCGCGGACGCCCCATGAGCCCCAGCAACCGCAAGCAGGCGCTCCAACCCAAGGGTGCAGCGGTCTTGCCCAATCGGCTGGGCACCGCTCCGGGCATGATTTGGGCACCGCGTCCGGGGGTGCTGATCTACACGTTTCCGGGGGTGCCGCGCGAAATGAAGGCCATGTGGCGAGAAACAGCGGTGCCTGATCTGCGACGGCGGGGCTTTGGGACGACGACGATTCACAGCCACATGCTGCGATTTTGGGGAATTTCAGAATCGGCGCTTGCAGAACAAGTTGCGTCGTTTCTGGCTCTGCAAAATCCCACGGTGGCCCCCTATGCGGGGCAGGGCGAAGTGCGGCTGCGGGTGGCAGCGCGAGCCCTGTCTACAGCGGAGGCTGAGGCGCTGATTGCCCCAGTGGCCGATCAGCTCCGGGCGATCGCCGGTCTGCATTACTACGGTCAAGACGACGAGACGCTAGCCTCGGTGGTGGGCCAACTGCTGCAGGCGGCTGGGCAGACGGTGGCGGTGGCAGAATCCTGCACGGGGGGCGGACTGGGGCATCTGTTGACAGCGGTGCCTGGGAGTTCTGCCTATTTTTGGGGCGGCATCATTTCCTATGCCAATGCGGTGAAGGTGGACTTGTTGGGGGTGGATGCGGGCGACTTGGCGACCCATGGCGCGGTGAGTGAGGACGTGGCGAAGCAGATGGCGGTGGGAGTGCGATCGCGCCTGCATACCACCTGGGGGCTTAGCATCACCGGGGTGGCGGGGCCAGGGGGCGGCACCCCAGCCAAGCCGGTGGGGATGGTGTGCCTGGGCGTGGCTGGGCCAGATTCGGTCGAATGCCACACTCTGCAGTATGGGGTGCACCGCGATCGCGACTTGATTCGGCATCTCAGCGCCCATACCGCCCTGGATTTGCTGCGGCGTAAGCTGTTGGCGCGTGAGTAAACCCAGAGGACTGACGCAGTGAGATGGGTTTCCCATCCCAAATTTCTAGAACGCCGCGCGATGTGCGTCAGTCCTGACCGAGTGCCTAGCCCAGTAAAAGTGTGCCAACTGGCCGGGTTTATCTGACAATGGAGAATGTCTGCTCTAACGAGCGGAGTCATTGTTCTATTGATGGCTGTTGCGGCTGCCGAAGATGGGCACACCGCGCCCCCAACTCCAGGTTTGATAAGGCGAATGATCAGCATTTCCTCTTCAGTGCTCGACGAACTGCTGCAACGGTTGCCTCAGTTGCGACCCCAGCTTTATTTCAAATCGTCGCTGACGGCGCTTTCTCACGCCATGGAAGACCAGGTGTTGGCCTCAAGTGGCGACCCCTTGGTGATTGCGAGCTTTCAGCGAGAGCGATTTTATCGACAAGAGGCCCATCGTTACGACCGCATCGCCAAGCTGACTTCGCAGATCTATGTGCTGGCCGCGCCTGAAACCAGCTTTATGAGCGGGTCTGATCAGTATGAAACCATTGCCTTTGATCCGTCCGATCAGCTGAGTCAAGAGTGGCATTTGGTGGTGGTTGGCAGTAGCTATGCAGCTTGCTTAATCTGTCGAGAGCGGCAAAGTGGGGGCGATCGCCCGGCAGTTCCCGAAGGCTCAATGGATCAAAGCCGTCGCTTTGAGGGCATTTGGACCTTTGACCGCCAGGTGAGCCTGCAGGCCGCCGAGATTTTGCTCGATCGCATTCAGCGCTATCGCCCCAACCTAGCGGCAAAAATCGACCAAGCCAAAGCACTGCTCGCTCTGCACCCCGATCCCGTGCAAGATCTGGCTGCAGACCCCTTTGCCCAACGGCTGGTGACCCACCTGCAGGCTGGGCATTATAAGCTGCTCAAAGCCTATCGATCCATTGCGGCCCAAGAGCAGCGTGAGCGACTGGTCAACTCCATCACCGCTGCGATTCGCCAATCCCTCGACCCCGATTCTATCTTTCGCGTAGCCGTGCAGGAACTGGGGCAGGCGCTGGAGGTCTGCCGCTGCTTGGTCTATCGCTGCAAGTCAACCGATGACACTGCGGTGCTGGGGTTTGAAGCCCGACGCAGCGATGCCATTCCGTCCCTGCTGCAGGAATCGTGGCCGTTGGCGGCGAATCCCGTCTTTCAGACCCTGGCAGAGTCGCGGCAGTCGGTGGCGATCGCCAGCCTCAGCACCGAATCCACCCTTGACCTCCGCCCGATTCAGCCTCAGCTCAATCGCTGGCAGATCAACGCCCTGCTGATGGTGCCGGTGACTCACCAGGGGCGGCTACTGGGCGTGGTAGAACTGCACCAGTGCGGGAGTGATCCCTACCCCTGGCCCGAGTCGGATGTGCTGCTGGTAGAGGCGATCGCCAGTCAGCTTGGGGTTGCCATCATCCAGTCTGAAGCCTACGCCAACCTAGACGAACTGAATCAGCAGCTCGAAGCCCTCGAGCGCACCCGCAGCAACCTGATTGCGATCACCGGGCACGAACTGCGCACGCCCCTGTCCACCATTCAGGTTTGCCTAGAAAGTCTGGCGACGGAGCCGGATATGCCCCTAGAGCTGCGCCAAGTGATGCTCAGCACTGCCCTTTCCGACGCCGAGCGCATGCGCAAGCTAGTGCAAGACTTTCTCACCCTGTCACGCCTAGAGAGCGGTCGGGTGGAATGGCATCTAGAGCCGATTGAGATGCAGGAATGCATCGATCTAGCGCTGAGCAGCCTCAAAACCCCAAAAGCCGATGAACCCGCTTCCCTTCCGGCCATTGCGACCCAGGTGCCCAGCGAGCTGCCGCCAGTGCGCGCCGATGGGGAATGGCTGGTAGAAGTGCTGACCAAGCTGCTTGATAACGCCTGCAAGTTTACCGAGCCCGAGGGGCAAGTGGTGATCGAGGCGAACTTTAGCGGGGGCAAGATGCTGGAAGTCACCATCAGCGACACGGGGCGCGGCATTGAGCCTAACCGCTTAGAGACCGTGTTTGATCGGTTTTATCAGGAAGAAGGTGCTCTGCGGCGTACGGCGGGCGGCACGGGCCTAGGGCTAGCCATTTGCCGTCAAATTATCGCCGCACTGGGCGGCACCATCTGGGCCGAGTCGGCTGGGCGCGACCAGGGCAGCCGGTTCCACTTCACGGTGCCGCTCGCCCAACCCTCTACTGAGCAATCTGCGGCAGCTCGCGCCAACGGCAACGGCAAAAAAGGCTCCAAACGGGACGAGGCTGAGCTTTCGCCGAAGCCCGCTGCCCGCAAACGCCGCACCAAAAAAAGTTAGGGGGTTGCAGGAAAGTAAGGTACCCGCTGATCGGACGTTCTTCCTTTGGGAGACGCTGCGCGTTGGCAACGTCTGCCCGAAGGACAAACGGCTTCGCTTAGCCCTTGATTCCTGACGGTTGAGCGACGTCAAAACCTGACCACCGGATATGCCATTAACCCGTAAATTCCTTAGCGCTAATCCCCGCTTGTTCTGTTACCACTTGTTTTGCAACAATCGGGTGCGTGATCCATCCCAATTGTGCGGCTCAGGCTGAATTCTTGATTCCCAACTCCGAACTCCTATGCAAATCAATCTCCCTGACGTTCTTGCAGATGTAACCGCCGCGTTCGAGCGCTATGAGCAGGCGCTGGTGACTAACGATGTGGCGACGTTAGATGAACTGTTTTGGGATAGCCCCCATACCGTGCGCTATGGGGCGACTGAGAATTTGTATGGCTATGGGGCGATCGCCGACTTTCGCAAACAGCGCAGTCCGGTCAATCTGTCGCGCCGCCTTTCTAACACCGTCATTACGACCTATGGGTCTAATATGGCCACGGCCAATACTGAATTTCACCGCGATGGCACCCACGGACGCCAAAGCCAAACCTGGATGCGCACCCCCGAAGGCTGGCGCGTGGTAAGCGCCCATGTGTCGTTGATCAAACGCTAGCGTTAACATCTGCGCTGCTGTGCTATAGCGCCTGAATCCATTCCTTGACGGTGTATTCTGTCCAGATGCCATGGTGCCAGTAGGGGTCGCCCTCGACAAGCTGCCGCACGGCTGCTTCGTCTGGCGCATCATAGATTGCGAAAACCTGAGACAAATCTTGGGTGGGGCCAATCGTGACCAGCACCCCAGACGCTTTCTGGACGGCCAAGCCGTCAAGATGGGCTTGGCGATGGGGGGCGCGTTTTTCTAGCACATCGTCACAATAGCTGCCCCACATGACATATTTCGGCATAACAACTCCTCAAAACGCCTTCCCAATTATGGCGCTGGTGGGTCAAGAATACCGAGAGTTCAGCCTTAGATAGCCATCCTCTCAGCTCAGGTTCGCGTGGTTTCGATAGCAGTGTTTCAAACCCGATCTGCTCGTGGCATAGGCAGAGTGAAGCTGGGACTCTACGGCACTGACGGGCGGTTCGACTGAGTGCAGGTATCGTGGATTCGGGATCTATGGTACATCTACTGCCAGAGAGAAGCCTACCTAAGCGCGCGCCTCGATGATGCCAACGAACATTGCGGCGGCGATCGCCCCCCTTCCGATCTTGACAGTGCTGGTGCTGCTGGTGGGGCTGCGGCTGCCTGCCAGTCGCACCACGCCCCTTGCCTTTGCAGTAACGGCGGCGGCGGCGCGGCGGGGCTGGTTCATTCCCCAACAGTCCTGGGATTTTCCATCCTTGGAGCAGTGAACCGAGTCGTGGCTGGGAAGCCACACACCGACTCTGGCGGTGAACCATGCCCCCATGAGGACGGGCGCTGAAGCGCTGACTGGGCTGGGTTTGTAGGTGGAGGACTATACTCAGCGCGAACTTCCTAACGAAATCTGTGCGGATCAGTTCAACGTGTGCCGCGTGAGTTCGGGCTATGCTCAAACCTTCGCAGCGCCTGCCTGCGCGCAAGGGGAGGGTGGCTAAATGGGCGATCGCCCGCTTCCTCCTCAACTCTCTGCTGCATAACGCCCGGGCCAGACTAAGCCGCGACTGGCCGCCCTACACCGCGTGCCGCAGCGCGGCCAGATTGCTGCTGCAAATGGCGGTCAGATTGCGAGTAATTTTTTCAATGTCCCAGTTCCACCATTGGATCTGTAGCAGCTCCTCAATCACGGCCTCATCGAACCGGAGCCGGATGGGCTGTGCTGGGTTGCCACCGACTACCGTGTAAGGTGCGACGTTGCGCGTTACCAATGCGCCGCTGGCCACGATCGCACCATCCCCAATCTGCACACCGGGCATCAGCGTGGCGTGGTAGCCCAGCCACACATCGTTGCCGACCACGGTGTCGCCCTTGTTGGGCCAGTCGGTCGGCATGGCATGCTCCCAGCCTTCTCCAAAGACCGGAAATGGATAGTTGGTGAACCAGTCGGTGCGGTGGTTGCCGCCGTTCATGATGAAGGTGACCCCTGCGGCGATGCTGCAAAACTTGCCGATGATCAGCTTGTCACCGATGAAGTCAAAGTGATACAGCACATTGCGCTCAAAGCCCTCGGGATCGGTGGGATCATCGTAATAGGTATAGTCTCCTACGAGGATGTTGGGGTTCTGAATGATGGGCTTGAGGAACACCAGCCGATCAACCCCAGGCATGGGATAGCGAGACTGGGGCGAGGGGCCGTGGCTCATAGGCTAGGTTGCACCTGCGCGCCGTGGCTACGGGGATCTTCCCCAGCACTGGCTTGGGGAGCCAGGGGATCGCTGACTTTGGAGGTTTGGCCGCTGGCTTTGGCAAAGGGCAGTTCAGCCTCGTTGGCGGCTAGTGCATCTAAGTTGGACGCCATGACGGTTGCGGGCACTTCGCCAATGATGGTGCCCAGGGCGTCGCCATCGCCGTCGATAAATACAAAGTGGGGGATGCCATCGACGCGGTAGTTAAGCAACTCGGGCAGCCACTTGTTGTTGTCGACGTTGAGCATGACGAAGTTGATGCGATCGCCATACTCTTGCTTCAGCGTCAGCATATCCCCGGCCATCGCCCGACAACTGGTGCACCAATTGGCGTAGAACTCCATCAGCATCGGCTTGCTGTCTAGTTGCGCGACTTCTAAGGGAGTAGCCTCGGCGGCAAGGGTTTCTAGCGATCCGGCGCTGCTTTCGCTGCGTAGGCCAAAGACGAGGGCAATGCTTAGGGCGATCGCCACCATCACCACCAAAAAGTTGCGAATGCGGCGCTCTAACCCAGCGCTGAGGTCAGGATTGGAGGGCGGTGGGGAACCGGGAGAATTAGCTGTCATTACATTTCAATAGAATGCTTACGTCGAATCACGAGACCAGCGGGGGAGTGTCGGCAGAACATCCAGGTACACTGTTGTACAGGAAGCCTATGCCAGAAGCCTATGCCAGAAGCCTATGCCAGAAGCCCCAAACCCACGCGCTACAGTAGGAGTGTGAGCGGAGTGCAAGAAGTTTATGGGTGGAGTGTGAGGGCGATCGCCCTTTATGCCGTCTGCCGTTTCATCGCTCTGCCGTTTCATCTCTCAGTGTAACCCTAGCCTTGGGTGTAGCCCTACCCTTGTAGAACCAAGCCTGTGAAAAAGCGCGTCACTCTCACGTTCCCCAAGCGCTCAGTCCATATGCCCGTCACCTATCGGCTGGCAAAAGACTTTAATGTAGCGGCTAACATCATTCGGGCGCAGGTTGCCCCGAACCAGATTGGCACGCTGCTGGTAGAACTGTCGGGTGACATTGACCAGCTCGATGCAGCGATGGAATGGCTGCGCCTGCAAGACATTGGCATTTCGACCCTGAGTCGCGAAATCCAGATTGACATGGAAAGCTGTGTTCACTGTGGGCTGTGTACGGGCATTTGTCCCACGGAAGCCCTGACGCTGGATTCAGAAACTTGGCAGCTCAATTTTGCGCGATCGCGCTGCATTGTTTGCGAGCAGTGCATTCCCACCTGTCCAGTTCAAGCGATTTCTACTAATCTCTGAGGGGGCTTTCTATGCGCAATCCCCTAGTGTCTCTGGCGTTGCTGTTTGGAGCCTATACCGTCTTTAGCTGGTATCTCTATAGCCTGACAGTGCCGACGGTGGTGTGGCTGCTGGTGTTGGTGCTGGTGCTGGTGCAGACACTCTTGCTTACCACCTGGTCGCAATCGCTGCGGCGGTTTTCGGTGCGGTGGCTAAAGTCTGATCTAGGCTATTTTTCGGCTATTTTGTTAATCGCGCTGTCGGTGGTGTTTGCGCTGGTGTGGCACCGCATTTTTCAGTATGTGTTGATAGTGGTGGCGTCAGAAATTTTGGCCCGGTTGGATCTGCAAAATTGCGGCTTCAATCGATGGCAGACGCTGTTGCTGCTGACGCTGGTGTCTGCGGTGGGGCTGGCTGTTGGCTGGACGGCTACGTTTACGCTGGCGACCCCGGGTGAGGTGTAGCGATTCAAAACTGTGAGATCGGTGGCGAGTCCGGTGGCGGGGGCGGGGGAACCTGCTGTGGTGCAGCTGGATGGGGAGTTGCTAAGGGGATTGAGCTTCTGGTGGATTGGCTGGTATCGGGGTTATTCTTTTCGCGAGCGAAAGGGTCAGCAGAACCAAGCCTTGGGGGAACGTTCCCCCAAACCCCCGCTAGGGGACGAAGCACGTCCCCTAGAACCCCTCCGCAAGGGGTGGGGATGGGTGGCGGTGGGCGGGGCGTTGGCGGGGCCGCTTCGATGGGTGGCGGTGAGATGAATGGGTGGTGGTGAGATGATGGGCGCGATCGCCCAAGGGTAGGGCCGTGCTAAAGGCTCTGGGTTTGGGTGGAGGGTGTGTGGGGGCGTGTGATGCGCTGGTCTAAAAACCCCTTGGTGCGCTGTGGGCACCAAGGGGTTAATTGCGATAGGTTTGCGATGGGTTCAGGCTGAGATTATTGAAATAGCACGAGGCAGAGGCATACCAAGAGGACAGAGATGCCGTAGAACCAGGCAACGACGCGGGTTTCTTGCCAGCCGCTTAGCTCAAGATGGTGATGCAGGGGGGCCATCTTGAACAGGCGTTTGCCGATGCCATGCTCGTTTTTTGTTGCTTTATAAAAGCCGACTTGGGCAATCACCGACAGGGTCTCGAGCAGGAACAGGCCGCTCAGCAGGAGCAGCACGAGCAGGGTGTTGCTGAGGATGGCGGTCGCTGCTAGCGCCCCGCCTAGAGCTAGCGACCCTGTGTCGCCCATGAACACGCGCGCGGGATTGTGGTTGTGAGCGACAAACCCGAGGAATCCGCCGCTGAGGCAAGCGCAGAAGACCATCAGTTCGGGATGGGCGGGTGCGACGAGAGCACCCAGGCCCAGCAGGGCGATCGCCCCGGTTCCACCGGCGAGTCCATCAAGGCCATCGGTGAGGTTGGTGGCGTTGCTTTCGGCAACGAGGGCAAACCAGGCGATCGCCCAGAATAACAGACCCAGGTGCAATATTACGCCAAAGGGCAAGACCAGATTGGCAAGCTCAACGGGTTGATAGAGCAAGGCCCAGAGGCAAAAGGCTCCAGCGCAAATGACTTGCAGCGCCAGCTTTTGCCGAGGGGAGATGCCTTTGTTAGACCGTCGGCGCAGAATTTGCCAGTCGTCTAACCAGCCAATGAAGCCGAAGGAGAGCGTGAGCAGGGACGCCGCCAGCACATCGCCGTGGAACCCCGTGAAGAGGAGGGCGATCGCCACCGCAACTGGAATAATAAAAATGCCGCCCATGGTGGGCGTGCCTGCTTTTTTGAGGTGCCCTTGGGGGCCATCTTCTCGAATGATCTGCCCGGCCTTGAGCGCTTGCAGAATGGGAATCACCTTGAGCCCTGCGGCCCAAGCGGCGATCGCCGTCACAACCAAGGGCACCGTCAGCGTTGCCTCTGTCGTAAAGGAACGCCCTGATACCCAATCCAGCACCCATGCAGCAGCGGTTAATACACCCGTGAGCGATAAAAACAGGACGCGCCCTGTTAATTTTATTGAGTCTGCCGAAAAATATTTTGCATCCACGATAGCGTAATCGTCACTCCACACCACATATCCACATCACACACTCCAAGGCTGAAAACAACCTTTCAGAATTAAATACCAAAGATTACACGCAAACAAGGAATTAGGAACACAAATTTTGCAAATCTCGACTAGATAGAGTCCCATTCGCCTCATCCATGCGCCAGATCCCAGAGTTTTCTCGCAAATTCCACGGGCTCAGCAAAACCTGTGCCCTAACTCTACCCCCTTCTTGCGGTTCTCGCGCTTCGAGTTTGACCAATTCGCACGAATTCTGCGATGTGTCACCCGTGCGATCGCCAAGAGCACATCCTAAAATGGGCTCAGCCGTTTGAGCAATGGCTAGGTCTGAGTTTTGGTGTGCGGTTTATCTCTAATGATCCCTATCTCTAATGATCCCTATCTCTAATAGGTCTATCTCTAATCTATGATCACAACAACATCCCAAGCAATTGACGGCAAGCCGATCGAGGCCTATCTGGGCATTGTGTGCGGCGAGGCTATTTTGGGCACCAACATTTTTCGCGACTTCTTTGCCAGCATTCGCGATGTGGTGGGTGGGCGCACGGCCTCCTACGAGCGATCGCTCCGCGAAGCCCGCAATACCGCCATTCAAGAAATGACCCAGGCGGCTCAAGCGCTCGGGGCCAATGCCGTCATCGCCATTGATATTGACTACGAATCCATCAGCATCAACAACGGCGGCACCATGCTGATGGTGGCCGCCAGCGGCACCGCCGTGCGCTATAGCACTCGCCCGTAGAATAGGGCACATGAGGGTGTTGGGACATCGCGCGTCGCGCAGTGCCCCAACACCCCCTTAACCCAAACTGACGTTAGATTACAGATCGAGCGAGATCAGCATGCGCACCACGCTGTTGAGGCTGTTGAAGTCGCCCACCAATCGCCGCACCGGGGGCGGATACACCTTGACCAGGGTGGGCGTTGCTGTAATTTGATCGGCCTCGGCCTGCTCTGGGGCCTTGCGAATATCGACCACCTTTAACGTATAGGGCTGCTGCAACGCCTGGTCGAGTAGCTCGTGCAGCCGTTGCAAAATCTTGCTGGTGACGCTGCTGCTGCCTGACACATAGAGCCGCAGCACATAGCCTTGCGTGTTTGACTTGCCAGGGGCCAAGTTCCAGTCGAGGGGATAGTCGCGCTGGGGCGCATGGGGCTGGGCGGCGGCTGAGGAAGATTGCGTTGTCCCCAGCCGTGCCACGAGGTCGTGATTTTCCCACAGTTGCGGAAATTGCTGGCGGTAGGTGTTGAGGGTGAGGTCGTTGCACACGGCTTCGTCTGTGGGTGCGAGCTGCCAAGGGCAGTCTTCTAGGCCAAACATGGCGTTGAGCAAGGCTTGATGGCGCAACACTCGCGGGTGGGCCTCTGCGGAGAGGTGAACCTGCTGGGTGCGGGGGTCTACCCAGCGATCGAGCGTGGCGGCATAGCAGGAGACTAAAAAATGCGGCGGTTCAGCTAGCCCTAGGGTGTCTTGCAGCATGGCGCAGAGCTGAAGGTGCCAGTGCTGCTGCTTTTGGGAGTCGAGGCTATACACCACATCCCCACCGGGGGTGAACACTGCAATGCCCTTGAAGGAGGTTGAGGATGCAGGGGTTGATGGCTTCTGAGGGGATTGGGGCACAAATGGGAGTCCCGAAAGGGGGATGCAGGATGGGTTCAAGTTCTGGCAACTTTCTGGCAGATCCCTGGCAGATCTCTGGCAGCGTTAGCAGATACCCGCGTATTCTAGCGTTGCAGAAAATTTCGTAGGGGCGATCGCCCCCCAATACCCAACTGGCGCAACGGGCGGCAAGGCTCTGTAGCAAGTTTGACTGGATTCGCCCGTCTGAATAGGTTAAATTTCTATATTAGAGCTGTGTGTGTGCAGCTTGTCTTCCCAAAAATTTGGTCAAACGCCACTGGCGAGTGCCGTAAACACTCACCAGCGGCTAACCCCGTCGACAGAGCACGCTGTCTCGGAGGCTGAGGCTATTATTGCTCAGGCCGCCCCGAACTGCACATGTCTGGGGCGGCCAAGTTTTTGGGATTCCTACCCATCGTTTCATCGGAGGAATCCCGAATTATGATCTGTGTGCCCCTTTGGGCGTCGTCTGCTCCCCCGAGCGAGGCGGCCCATTCTCTGCTGCTTACCCAGTCCCCCGCCTACCCCAACCGCGAAACCCTGCGCCATTTGGTGATTGGCTCGCCCGACGGGGTGCAAGGCACCATCAACCGCTTGCACCTGTTGCAATATGCCGAACGGTTGGAGTGGAGCAGGCTCTGCCCCATTCCCCCCTCGGGGATTTTGATTACCCCCGCCCAGGGCGAGGTGTTTAGTTTGCTCAGGCGCGATCGCCCGACCCCTTTTTAAACCAGTACGGAAAACCAGTACGGAAAACCAGTACGGACACAGTAAGCCCCAATTGACCCCAATTGGCTGTGTCCGTGCCTGCTTACGGCTCAAACATCTGCGCTACGGTGAGCGTTAGCCCTGCAAATTCAGCAGAATTGACCGAATCTTGCCCGTGGAACGTACCCCGATCCTCATAGCGGTTATCTACCAGGGTCAATACGGTCACGGTTTGGGCAACGGGGTCAATCCACCAGTATTCTGGGACTCCGATGGCGGCATATTGCGCTCGCTTATGAACTAGGTCGCGATCGCGATTTGTCTTGCCAGGGCTGAGAACTTCGACGATTAGGCGCGGGGGGGGCATGTCTAGCGTTAGGGTTAGCCGTCGCTGGGTGAGGTCTAGGTGCTCTGGACGCAGCACAACCAGGTCAGGGTAGCGATTCGCTGCATCTCCTGAACGCAGCACGGGCACCTGCACTTCACACTTTCCCGGATGAACCAGATCAACAGAAACGCGTGCGGCCAAGAGTGCCAGCAAAATCTGTACTGCAATGGTGCTATTCAGTCTAGACTCTGGTGGCAATTCAACAAGCGCTCCATCAATCAACTCATAGCGACCTTCTAGTGAGGTGGTGTCACTGTAGGCAAGATAGTCTTCAAATGTGGCGAACCTTACTCTCGCTTGAGTCATGGTGCGTTGAGCCTAGGGAGTGGTTTGATCTTAGCCTGAGTGTTGGGGTTAGAGGGCGATCGCCCCTCTTCATCCCAAATCTTGGCGGAACACCTGCCCGTCTCCGCCTCTAGCGCCACTTTATAATTTAGGGAATGCTTGCCCCAAGAGAAATTACCGCTGTGGGTGAGTGCATTCGGTTGGCATGTGAACAGGCATTTTGCTATGGCTCCCTTAACCACTCAAATTCAGACCGATACCTGGGTCAAAGCCACCTGGGACGCCTTTGCCGTTGCGATGGCTGAACCGCACTACGAAGAGGGCAGAGGCTACTTCGATCAAGACCACATGAGGATTGAGATGGCTCCACTGGGTGCAGGGCATGCCCGACAAAATTCCGTGATTTCTAAGGTGGTGAGCCTATTTGCCATGGTGAAGGCCCTCCGCATTGCCGAATTCACCAATGGCAGCTTTTACAAAACTGGGGAGCGGGGCTGCCAGCCCGATCTCGCGTTTTACATCGGCGCAGAGTTTCAGCTTCCCCCGCAAGATAATTCCCCCATTGATGTGAATCGGTTTGGACCACCCACCCTGGCGATCGAGGTGGGGGCCAGCTCCTTTAAGGATGATTTGGGGGCGAAGCGGCTGCTCTATGAGCGGTTGGGGGTGACGGAATATTGGGTGGTGAATGTGGCAGAGCAGGATGTGATTGCCTTTGCCGTAGCCGATCAGCGCAGCGGCGAGGTGCAAACCTCTGGGGTGTTGCCGGGGCTAGAGATTGCCCTGGTGGAGGAGGCTCTGGTGCGATCGCAGCAAGAGGATGACAGCGTGTTGATGCGGTGGCTCATGGAATCGCTCAGCCAGCCCTAATAGGCATCGCCTTTGAAGACAACAATCGGCTTAGGCCCTCGCAAATCTAGGCGGAATGCGCTGTCTACCTTCTGTAGTTGTCAACAACAGCCCTCTATAAAGATACCTGCATGGATGAGCAGCAATTTCAGGCACGGGTCGCGTTAATTGAGCAACTGCTGGCCTGCCCCCAAGGGCAAGAGATGAAATTGTTGCAGCAGAATGCAGACCTTGTGGATGCGGAGCTGCTGGCGGTGATGGCGCAGGTAGCAGACTACCTGGAAAGCCAAGGCAACGGCAATGCAGCCCGGTTGCGGCAGTTTGCGGCGCAGTTGGCGCAGGCAATGGGGCTAGAGACAACTACCCCGTTAGGAACAGAAGCCGCCCGCCAGTTCTTGCTAGAGACGTTGCAGTTGATTGTGGATAAGCGAGGAGATCCACAGCAAATTTATCCTTTATGGGCACAGCACCAAGCTCGGTTTAATGTAGACCTGCTGGCAGTGTTGCCCACCGTCGCCGCTCAACTCTTCCAGGGAGAAACAGAACAACGCACCTTCTTTGCAACGGTGTTTGTGTATTTTGGAAATCTGCTTCAACAGTTTCCATTGGGAACACACTGGCTCAATCTGGAGTTGTCCATCGCCGCCTACGAGCAATCGTTGCAGGTGATGACCCGCGACGCTATGCCCCGCCAGTGGGCAACTTCGATGATGAATCTGGCAATGGCTTACCAGAACCGCATCCACGGTGACCGAGCGCAAAACATCGAGGATGCGATCGCGGTCTATAAGCAGTCGTTGCAGGTGAGGGCCCGAGATGCCATGCCCGTCGACTGGGCTCAATCAATGATGAATCTGGCAATTGCTTACCGAAACCGCATCCGAGGCGACCGGGCGCAAAACATTGAGGATGCCATCGCTGCGTATGAGCAGTCGTTGCAGGTAATGACGCGCGACGACATGCCCGTCGAGTGGGCAACCTCAATGAATAATCTGGCGGCTGCTTACCTGGATCGCATCCGGGGCGACCGAGCGCAAAACATTGAGGAGGCGATCGCCGCATGCCAGCAGTCGTTGCAGGTGAGAACCCGCGAGGCAAGGCCTGTGGACTGGGCAAAGTCGATGAATAATCTGGCGACTGCTTACCAGGACCGCATCCGGGGCGACCGAGCGCAAAACATTGAGGAGGCGATCGCCGCCTATGAGCAATTGTTGCAGGTGATGACCCGCGAGGCTATGCCCGTCGAGTGGGCAACATTGATGATGAATCTGGCAACTGCTTACACTTCTCGCATCCGGGGCGACCGAGGGCAAAACATCGAGGAGGCGATCGTGGCCTATGAGCAATCTTTGCAGGTGACGACCCGCGAGGCTACGCCCGTCGAGTGGGCAACATTGATGATGAATCTGGCAAATGCTTACGCTTCCCGCATCCGGGGCGATCGAGGGCAAAACATTGAGGAGGCGATCGCGGCCTATGAGCAGTCATTGCAGGTGACGACCCGCGAGGTCACGCCCATCGATTGGGCAACATCAATGATGAATCTGGCAACTGCTTACGCTTCCCGCATCCGGGGCGACCGAGGGCAAAACATTGAGGAGGCGATCGCGGCCTATGAGCAATCTTTGCAGGTGATAACGCGCGAAGCCATGCCCGTTGATTGGGCAGAATTGATGAATAATCTGGCAAACGCTTACCGTAAACGCATCCGCGGCGATCAGGCGCAAAACATTGAGGATGCGATCGCCGCCTGCCAGCAAGCGCTAGAAATTTTCAAACCCGCAGTATTGCCGGACTATTGCCGTAGAACCAGTCGGCTTCTAGCCAATCTTTACAGTGAGCAGCAGCTCTGGGATGACGCTGCCCCTGTCTATGAAAAGGCGTTAGAAGCGGCTGAAATCCTCTACCAAAGTGCAACTCTGCTAGATAGCAAATCAGGAGAATTGCGAGCAACCGCAGACTTGCCCCGCCGGGCGGCCTATGCGCTGGCGCGTACGGGCAAGCTGCAAGACGCGGTTCTTACCCTAGAGCAGGGTCGCGCTCGGGGTCTGAGCGAGAGTTTAGAACGCGATCGAGCCGATCTCGATCAACTCAAAGAAGCGGCCCCCAATTTGCATCAGCAGTACATAAACCTCGCTTCCCAACTCCGCAACCTAGACGCCCAGCAGCGAGATCGATCCATCTCTGACCAGCGCCATAGCCTCACGCCCACAGAGCTGAGCGCTACCGCCGCCCGCTTAAGCCAGCAGCGAGAAAGCCTGCTTCAGCATATCCGCCAGGTTTCAGGCTATGAGCAGTTTCTTGCCCTGCCCACGTTTGCAGATATCCAAAAGGCAACCCAGCCAGATTGCCCCTTGGTCTACCTGGTTTCTACCCCTTCAGGTAGCCTTGCCCTCATCATTACCCCCCACACCATTCACGAACTCTGGTTGAATGACCTCAACGAAACCCAATTGATCGATCTGTTAGATCAATCCTGGTTCAGCGCCTACAGCCAATCCCAAACAAACCGCCAAGCTTGGTATGACGCGATCGATACCGTTACCCATCAACTTTGGGAACCGCTGGTGGCTCCCTTAATCGCCCACCTAAAAACCCACAATATTCCGCAAGCCACCCTCATCCCCACGGGCTACCTCAGCTACCTACCCCTCCATGCCGCCTGGACAGAAGACCCCAGCACCCCCACCGGACGCCGCTACGCCCTGGATGATATCCACTTCACCTACGCCCCCAACGCCAAATCCCTCACCGCTGCCCAAGCCATTGCCCAGCGCACTGGGGCAGATTCCATCTTGGCGATCGACAATCCCCGTGAGGATTTGCACAATGCTGGGCAAGAAGTGGCCGCTGCTGTTGCCACCTTCCCCCAATCCAAGATCCTGAAGCATGGGGATGCCAGCGTTGAGGCAGTGAAAGTGGCCCTGCCGGACATGGAAATTGCCCACTTCTCTTGCCACGGCACCGCCAACCTCGACTCCCCCCTCACCAGCGGACTGGGCATGAGCGATGGGCTGCTCACCCTCAAAGACATCTTTGCCCTCAACCTGGCAGGCAAAGACCAAGGCAACGATGGCCTCCGCCTCGCCATCCTCTCCGCCTGCGAAACGGGGCTGTCGGGCATTGAAAACGCCGACGAAGCCGTGAGCCTGCCAACCGGATTGCTCCAGGCGGGCGTTGCAGGGGTCGTCGCCTCTCTCTGGGCCGTGGCTGACCTCAGCACCATGCTGCTGCTTACCCGCTTCTATCACCTCTGGCGCAAGGAGGGGGTAGAGCCATCTCTGGCGCTGCGCCAAGCCCAGCAGTGGCTCCGCGACACCACCGACGCCGAAAAAGAAGCCTTTATCCCAGATCTCATGGCGGTGAATTCAGGTAGCCGCACCTATGCCCATCCCTTCCATTGGGCTGCATTTAGCTACACCGGAATCTAGTAGGATGTGCCAAAGGGCTTTGCCAAATACCCTCATTTCTGACGCTATTTGGCCTGTGTTGATGAACCTGCGTCGTGCTGTTGCTATGAGAGGGCCATTGCGGTGCCCTCCTCTGCTCTACTGCTTGTGCCATGCACACAGATAAGCGTGTTCCAATAAGCGTGCTCCAAGGAAATCGTGATCCGGTTGAAAGTCCTCCCTTCGGTCGGAATGACACGCCATGTCATATTCAGCCATGCTGAGCGACGCGAAACATCTCTTACGCTGGACGTTTACGCTGGATGCTGATTATAGTGGAGCACTCTAAGCAGGCGTTGCATTGCCCACCCTATCGTTAGAGTTGTTGCCTATGCTGTCGATTGATGAACTGTTGACTGCGGCCTATTCCATTCGTCCCGTCTTATCAGACCTGTTGGATGCAGACACCGCGCGCCAAGTCGATGAGCAGCTTGCAACACTGTTGGGTCAGCTTGACAGCCCCGAACCTAATCTGAGGTCTGTGGCCCAAGGCGTTCGCACATTGTTGCAAGCGCATCCCCCCACCAAAGCTTGGTTAGAAGAGTTTGCGACTACCCACACCACAACTCGCTCCGCAAAAGGCGTAAACTCCTTTGAAGGATTGCCCGGTTCACCAGCGCTGCAGCGCGCCACAGCCTATCGGTGCCCCGTGTGTGGGCATACTGAATATCAAGAAGTCAATGAGGCGGTGCCGCTCTGCCCCATCCATCTCGTTTCGCTGGTGCGCGCTTAACCCTCCCCTATGACTGCAAAACTGCTCGAAAACTTTGGGGGCAAGGTCACGGAGCAGTGGGCGGTTCGCCTGCTCACGCCCGCCTTTGTATTTTGGCTGGGGGGCGTGGGGGCCGCAGCGCAGCGATGGGGCTGGGCGGAGGTGGTGGCGCAGGTCACACGCTTGGCCGAGCAGCCGCAGCTGGTGTTGCTGGTGGCGGGGCTGTGTGTTGTCGCGGCCTCTGCCGCAGTGGTGCAGCGGTTTGATCTGGCAACGCTGCGGTTTTTAGAAGGGTATGGCCGCCTGTGGTGGCACCCAATTTGGCAGTGCCGCGTGCAGCATTATCGCAACTACAAAGCCAGCCTCAGGCAGCAAAGCAACGACCTAAGAAAACTCGAAACCCAGCAGCGCACCCGGCTGACCACCCTCCAAACTCGGATCGACACCGAAGGTGCTCCGCACTTTTCAGGTCAGGAGCGAGCAGAGTTTTTGCAGCTTAGACAGTCCCTGCTCTCATCGCCAGGCCAGCAGCGCCTCGTGCAACTGGGGCAACAGATCCGAGAGCTGCCTGTGGCAGACGGCGACCTCATGCCCACGCGGTTAGGCAATCTGCTCCGCGCTGCCGAGCGCCAATCCCTGCAAAAGTATGGGCTAGATGCGGTCATCTGCTGGTCGCGGCTGTGGATGCTGCTGCCGGATGCCGTGAAACAGGATCTGCAAACCAGTCGAGCAGACCTCAACGCAGCGGCGCGGCTGTGGCTGTGGAGTCTGCTGTTTTGCGGCTGGGTGGGGGTATCGGTGAATCTGGCAGCACCGCTGCTAGTGAACCTGGTGGCGCTGTGGCCATTGCTGGGTCTGGTGTCTGCGGGGTTTGCCTATCAGTGGGCGATCGCCGCTGCCCGCACCTATGGCGACTTGATCGAAGCTGCCTTTGACCTCTACCGCCATCTGCTCTACGACGCGCTACGGTGGACGCTGCCGCCCGAGCCCCACATCGAGAAGCAGGTTGGGCGCGAGCTGACTCGCTATCTGTGGCGCGGCCCTGAAGACCCCTGAGGTCAGCGCGCGTGAGAATCTATCCCTACCGCTTTAGGGAGTCCTAAATTAGTAAGGATTTTAGGTAAGATGCGCCGTATAGAGAGACAGCCTGCCCCTAGGGCAATCCCAGCCCTCCACCATAGGGTTCTTAATAGCATGGATTCAATGACCCGGCTTGTGATGAAGCATGCGCGCCGAGCAGTTCTGAGGTTCTTGTTAGGCCTTGGCATCACGCTGGCGCTGCTCTTGCCTCTAAATGCGCAACCAAATGCGCAACCAAACACACCCGCGCCTGACTCGACGACCCCAATTTCAGCGCTGCGGCTCGATCCCCAGCAGTTCTCTAATTCCCTAGATGCTGGCAATCTGGCCGAAGCCATCTTGCAGCTTGAGCAGGGCTGGCGGCAGCAGCTAAATGAGTATTACGGCAGACACTTTAGAACAGAGATCCTATCGCCTGAGCAAATCGCTCAAAGCTTAAGGCAAAACGCGCAAACGACCGGACAACAATCCGCGTTGATCTATGCCGTATCGACCGATAAGCAGTTAGAAGTCATTCTGCTGCTCCCGGATGGTCAGCTATTGCACCATCGCGTCACGGACGCAACGGCTGAGGTGCTGGCCGACACCGCGCAAAAGATGCGGCTAGGCTTGGCGAATGTAACCGCCCCTCCACAACAGTATCTGCCCCCGGCTCAACAGCTCTATGCCTGGATCATCGAACCGTTGCGGCCTGCGCTGGAGGCTCAGGGCGTGGATAATTTGATCTTTTGCTTGGGGGGTGGGTTGCGCAGTGTTCCGATGGCGGCGCTGCATGACGGTCAAGATTTTTTAATAACGCAGTATAGCGTGGGCATTATTCCGGCGTTTAATCTGCTCGATCGCCGCCCTGCGCAGCTTGCGGAGGCGCAGGTTTTTGCTATGGGTGCGTCTGAGTTTCAGAGCCAGGTTTCGCTGCCTGCTGTGCCGATTGAGCTAGCCGCCATCACTCAACTTTGGGACGGAGAAGTGGCGCTGAATCAGGCATTTACCTTAGAGAACCTAAGAACACGGCGATCGCACCAGTCCTATTCCATCGTTCATCTTGCTACCCATGCCAACTTTGCGCCGGGTAAGGCGCAAGAGTCCTACATTCAGTTTTGGAACCAGCGGCTGGGGTTAGACCAGCTCCGGCAGATGAGTTTGCAAACGCCGAAGGTGGAGCTATTGGTGCTGAGCGCCTGCCGGACGGCCTTGGGCGATCCCAATGCAGAGCTGGGATTTGCCGGATTAGCGGTGCAGTCTGGGGCAAAGGCGACATTGGCTAGTTGGTGGTCGATCCCCGATGCGGGAACCTTTGTGTTTATGACTGGGTTTTATCAAACCTTGCTGGATGCCCCTACAAAAAGCGAAGCGCTGCGGCAAACTCAACTCGCCATGCTAGAAGGCACGCTGACGCTGGACAGTGACGAGATTCAGCCAGCGCTGCGGGGCATTGTGATTCCCGACAGTGTGATGGATGAGGCAACGGCGAATTTGTCGCATCCCTATTACTGGGCAGGATTTACGATGATTGGCAACCCCTGGTAACGGTTCGTTCAGCCAGCCTCCAAACCCGGGGTGCCTGCGATGTGAGCACCACAGGTAGCGTTGTTTCAGCCTCGCACTGGGACGCATGGCGGGTAAGGGAGCCTCACGTGCTCATCGCGGCATGCTCTCTAGATTGGGGCGCAGCTTAGCGCGCACGGCGACTACCGTAATGTTGTCATGGCCGTTTTGCTGATTGGCCAGGTCAATGAGTTGGCTCACGCCGCTATCTAGGTTGGTGGTTGAACTGAGCAGCGGCTTCACATGGGTGTCGCAGTGTTTTTCGAGCAGGTCATTATCCGATAGGCCATCGGAGCACAGCAGCAGCAGTGTGTCTTCTGTGATGTCGAGGAATTGCACGTCGGGGCTGACGAACTTTGCATCTCGGGGGCCGAGAGCCTGGGTGAGTTGGTAGGCATCGGGGCGAGCATAGGCGATCGCCGCTTCCACACCTCGCTGAACCTCACGCTGGCCGACTTTGTGATCTACCGTGACTTGCTCTAGCCCCTGCTGACGGCCATAGCGATAGAGGCGGCTGTCTCCCACATGGGCGATCGCCGCTCGCATATTCTGAACCAGCACCACTACCACGGTGGTGCCCATGCGCCCGCTGCCCGCGCTGTCATTCTGCTGGTTTTGCTCAAAAATGGCGTGGTTGGCCTGCAACACGCCGTCGCGGATGCACTCTGCCGACGGCAACTCATCGATCCAGTGCTGCTGAAAATAGTCGGCTAGGGTTTTGGCGGCCATAGCGCTGGCCACCTCGCCGCTGGCATGGCCGCCCATGCCGTCGCACAAGATATAAAGGCCCCGCGCTTGGAGCGATCGCCCCGCTAGGGTTTCTACCTTGCGAATGTCGGTGCGAATGCTAAAAAAGTCTTCGTTGTGCTCCCGCTGTCGTCCGACATCACTAGAGCCTGCATCCTCTAACTGCACCAGCTTCAGCGGCAACACCACCGTGGGCATGTCTTCGCCCTCGGCCCCTAGGTCTGCGTCGTCTGCGTCGTTCAGTTCTAGCAGGGTCGGGCTAGCAGAAACGCTAACATCGGCGGCAGATCTGTCATTAGCTCTGTCATTAACGGCAGGCAGATCGGCGGGGTCAAAGCCAGACGCTGGCGGGGCGGTTGTCGGCAGCGATGGTGCGGCGGGCAACGCGATGGTAATGTCGTCATCCTCACTGATGGGGGCTGCTGCCATGTCACTCGTGACGGCAAGGGGCTCGGGTAAGGGCTCAGAGGGCGACAGCGTTCGGGCGATCGCCTCTAGGGATGAGCGCAACTCAGCCACGCTGGCGATCGCCCCGGCGGTGAGGTCTGCACAGAGCGCCAACAGGGGCTGAAGCTCAGCCTCGGGCGATCGCGCGTCAATCAACGGCTGCCAGCAGTCCCCCAGATCCGACAGTTGGGGTGGGCGATCGTCTGCATCTAGATAGAGCCGCTGCAAATACAGCAGTTGGTCTTCGTCCACCTTGAGGTTTACGGGTTCTAAGAGGCTCTGGGCAAACCCCTGAGGCTGGAGCACCGTCCACAGTTCTGTCACCTGATGCAGCACGTGCAAGAGCTGAAACGGCGAATTGTTGGGGTCGGCCCACGCCGCCGTGATGGGCAGCAACTCCGAGCGATCTTCCAAAATCACAATGGCCTGGGCTCCCTGCGTCCAGGCGTCGCGCACCTGGGGCAGCGAGGGATAGAGTTGCTCCTCCAATTCCAAATACCGCAAAGCAATCTCAGGCAAGCCCAGAGTTTCGATCTCGAGTTCAAATGGATTGTCCCCCGCATCGGGAGATGGATTCTCATCCACATTCAGCAGTTCGGGATGGCGAAACAGCAGGTCCAATGCCGACGACTGAAACGGATGGCAATCCATCACCCGCAATTCGTAGCTGTTGTGGGTGATGGTGTCGTCGGCACTGGGCTCTAGGCAGCGATAGCGCTGAGCGGTATCTAGATAATCGCCATAGGCCAGCGCGGGGATGGGCGACGGTGCCGCAACGGTAGACTCTGCTGCATCTGGCGAAACAGTGGGGGCGATCGCCATCACCACCGCACGCCGAACGGTAGCCGTGAAGGCATTGCAGGCTGGGCAATGTTCTGCATCCAGCGCCACCAACGTGCCACAGGCAGGACAAGGCTTTTCGCTCAGCGGCGTACCACAGCGCTGGCAAAACCGATTGCTGTCGGGATTTTCAAACTGGCACTCGGGACAAACAAGCATTTCTAGGCTGTCCTCTCTTCTGTCATCACCCTGAACGGTTGCTGCAAGGCGGGAGCGCAATCTTAGACTAAACGCGACGTATTAAGCAAGTAACTATAACTACTGGCTATGACTATAGCGGGTGACTGCATGAATATGCAGCATCAAAGCACTGCATTAAAACAACGCATGAGAGCCCTCTGTCAACATCCTGTAGATGTATTAACTCCCTATTTTTATCACCTACAGCACTAAGTCGCGGTCTCAATATGGAGGTTGTGTTGAAAAACAGCATCCCCTCCCGTTCCACAATCATTGACTAGCGCAACCCCAGGCTGACGGCGCAGGGCTAACTACTCAGATTGGATTCAGAGTGCCTGATTACGGCGAGATGGTCACGGCGAGGCATGGCTGCGCTACGGTATGGCAATCTCTACAGATTGTGCGGGGATTCAGCAGGATTTTGAAACAGGTCTGTCACGAGCTTTTCAGGAATGTTGATAAACCAATGCCTCTCACTCACTATACCCATTGCTTTAGGCCTCATAGCCACCCAGCCTTGTCAATATGGGGCCGCTTAAGGGAGCCGATCCCTTGGATTGACGGCTGAGCTAAGGGCGAGGGGCTGTCATCAATTAGCCTCTGATATCCTAGAAATCAACAGTCACAGCCCCTCGCCTGGTTTTTGGGTCGGGCGTGGCAACTTGGCTCGCTTGACAGGGCGGGTCATCGTCACCCTACAACCCCCTCATCATGCCAGCACCTTGACCGTGAACGAATGGGGTCGTCTCGTACTCAAGGGTACACAATTCCCCCAAAAATCCCATGGACATGTCAGGTCGGCCAATGCCTAAACCCGTGCTGCTCGCGTCATGCCAAAAACAGCCAGGTGGTGAACTCCATGCTGATGACGATGCTGCGATCGCCCCACAACCCTCTGTTCCCAAATAAAGAACGCCTGTGAACGCACTTGGGTCGAGCTGTTCTCTAAAGCTGCTGTAGGGCTGCCAACTCCGCTGGGGTAAGGTCGCGCCACTCGCCCGGTTGCAGCCCGGTGAGATGAAGGTGGGCGATCGCCACGCGCACCAGCCGCAATGTAGGAAAGCCGACGGCGGCAGTCATCCGCCGCACCTGCCGATTGCGTCCTTCTCGCAGCGTTAGCTCTAGCCAAGCGGTGGGGATGGCTTTGCGCGCGCGAATTGGCGGATAGCGCGGAGGCAGGTCGGGTTCTGTGGTGAGCAAGCGTACCTGGGCAGGTCGGGTGCGATCGCCCTGAATTACCACGCCCTGCCGCAGTTGATTTAGAGCGGCCTCGTCGGGCACTTGCTCGACCTGCACCCAATAGGTGCGCGGATGCCCAAACTTAGGATGGCTGAGGCGGTGCTGCAATTTGCCGTCGCTGGTGAGCAGCAGCAACCCTTCACTATCCTTATCTAACCGCCCCACGGGATACACATCCGGCACGGGGATAAAGGCCTTGAGGGTGTCACTTGCCAGGTCTGCAATGGCAGGGGTGGAGCCTGAGCCAGCCGGGTGGGGTTGGCGCTGGGGCGATGCGCTGTGAGATAGTGCGGGCGATCGCCCCGCCGACCCTGGCGTAAACTGCGTCAGCACGTTGTAAGGCTTATAGAACAGCAGATAGCGATGGTTGACCACGGGCCTCAAATGTAACAACATCATGCTCAACGTAACGATAGTATTGCGAGGTTTTAAGAGACATGTCGCAAAACTCGTCATCCCTCAACGGGTGCCGTACGCTAACCCTAATATGGATCGTGTGTTGGCAAGGTTGTAGGTAGTCATGAATAACATACAGAAATATAAGGTTCGCTGCACTCTGTCGTTTGGCGACATCTATGGGCAGATTATTATTTGGCTGATTGTAATTTTTCTGAGTTTGGCCAGCGCGTTAGCACTGATGGGCACCAGCCGCCCTATCTATGCCATCACCACCGTGGGGCTGATTTTGGTGCTGTCGCTGCCGTTTTTGCTGTTTGCCTTCGTGACGACGCTGCTCAATCACATTGAGTTCACGTCGGTAGACCCCGCCGCAGAACCGACTACAAATACTCCACCGCCCAATCGGCGTCCGGCTCAGGCCGCGAGCTAGCACGCTGCGTTATCACTTCTGAATGGTTCTTATCCGGGGCGTTGCAGATCATGCAGCGCCCTCAGTTGTCTGAGGTGGTTTACATTAGACGTTCAGGGACGTTGAAGGGATGTTGCATTCAGTTGGCTCGTAGCAGAGCGTTTGATGTCAGCGTTTGTCTTTTGTTTCTCTTTACCATGATTGCGACTTTCCGGCGTGCCGATCGAGTTGTGTTGCACAACATTAGCTGGGAGCAGTTTGAGCGACTGCTCGAAGACTTTGGCGACCAGCGAGCAGTTCGCATTGCCTATGACTCTGGCACGCTAGAACTTATGACGCCGCTACCTGAGCATGAATACTTCAAAGAAGTCATTGGGGATGCCATAAAAGATATCGCCGACGAACTCAATCTGGACTATGAGAGCTATGGCTCTACCACTTGGCGCAAGCGTATTCAGATGGCCGGGATAGAGCCTGACAACTGCTTTTACATTCAGCACGAAGCCGCAGTGCGCGGCAGAACCAATCTAGATTTGCGCCAGGGCGACCCACCCCCCGATCTGGCGCTAGAAATCGACATCACCCACAAATCCCTCGACCGCTTCCCTATCTATGCTCGGCTCGAGGTTCCCGAACTCTGGTGTTATGACGAGGGCACGCTGAAGATTTATCACCTCAGCGCCGGGGCGTATGCTGAAGCAGAGCGAAGCCTAGCGCTGCCCCAAGTGCCGATTCGCGACCTGCCGCAGGTGATTGAAGCGCATCGCGCAGACGGGCGACGGGCGCTGAGGCAAGCCGTGCGCCAGTGGGCTAGAGACTCGCTTGGCGCTGAGGCCTGAGATTCTCTGACAGGGGAGAAGTCTGCGAGTATCCTAGAAGCAGCCTGTCCGCTCCACCGCATTCTCGGTATGTCAAACAACTGGGCGTTCATCGTCGGCATCAACCAATACGATCACCAGCCCCACCACGCCTTGCGCTTTGCGGTGCGCGATGCCGAGCTAATGCGAGACTTTTTGGTGAACCAGGCGCACTTCCCTGCCGAGCAGGTGATCTGCTGCCTGGGGGATGCCGCCACCCGCCACCCAGACACCTATCCCACTTGCGCCACCCTGCTGCGCTGGCTCACTCGAGAGTTAAACCCCCGAAAAATCGGCTCCGTTGACCGCATCTGGTTTTACTTTAGCGGGCACGGCGTTAGCCAAAACGGGCGAGACTACTTGCTGGCTGCTGACACGCTGATGGAAGACTTGCAGCGATTTGCCGTGCCGGTGGATGAGGTGATTGCGGCCCTGCGGCTGCATACCCAGGCAGACATTGTGCTCATTCTCGATGCCTGCCGCGAACAGATGGGGGCCAAAAACGTGGGAAATCCTCTCGGCAAGCAAACCCAGCAACTGGCCCAAGATCGCGGCATTGTCACTATTTTTTCCTGTGACTATGGGCAATATTCCTACGAACTGGCGGATCTGCAGCATGGGGCTTTTACCTATGCCCTAGTCGAAGCACTGCAGCAGCACACCCTGCCGATTCCCCTAGAGCAACAGCTCCAGCAGCGCGTTCGCGAACTGCACCTGCAAACCCCGACCGCCATCCACCAAACCCCAAAAATTCGCCTCGACTCTGCGGCCAAGGCCCTGCACCCGCTACTGCCCGACAGCGCCACGGTAACGGATATCACTTCGCTGAGTGAAGCTGCCAGGGAAGCCGAGCTGGAGGAAGAACTAGAGCAAGCTAAAGCCCTCTGGTGGCAGGTGATTGATGTTGCGCCATCGTCTACGCAGCGTGCAGCTGCTCGACGGGCAATCGACCGAATTGATCAGAAACTACTCAGGCGTCATAGTAGCCAGCCTTCTGAGGCTTCTACTTCTTCAAGTAATCCAGATCAGATGTCTGTGCCTGACGTTGCATCTGTTGCGTCCCAACCATCTGTTGCACCAGACCCTACTACTCCAAAACCATCTGACCCCAAGGCTGAAGTTTCACCCCCACGTGCTCCAGCTCCCCATCCTAGCCCTTACTCAAGACCAGCAACCGCTTCTTCACCACGACAGACACGCACAACCCCAGCGTCGAGCCTGTTTGCTAGTCGTCGTCGATTGTTGCAAGGGTTGGGTCTTGCAGGACTTGCAGGTTTGGGTGCTGCGATTAGGCTAACGCTAGATTTTCTTTCTTCTCAGTCAGATTCGTCACAGACGCAAGCTCAGCTCTTAGAACTTTCAGATATTGAACCTGAAATTAGAGCAAATGACCAAGTAACGTTTAGTGTGGTGACGGTAGACGCGAAGGGAGAGATCGCCGACATTCAACGGAAAGCTGCAACCTACCAAACAGAAGACTTGGGCGATGGCGTCATGCTAGATACGATATCAATTCCTGGCGGCAGGTTTTTGATGGGTGCGCCTGAGTCAGAAGAAGGCAGTTTTGAAATGGAACGTCCACAGCATCTTGTTACGGTTCCATCCTTTTTCATGGGAAAGTATGCGGTGACACAGGCGCAGTGGAGCGCGGTGGCAGCCCTGCCCCAAGTTGCACGCGACCTAGACGCTAACCCCTCTCGCTTTAAAGGCGCCAACCGCCCGATAGAGCAGGTGAGCTGGGATGACGCAATGGAGTTCTGCGAACGGCTGTCTCAAAAAACAGGCAAACCCTATCGACTGCCCAGCGAAGCAGAGTGGGAATATGCGTGCCGTGCAGGCACCACAACCCCCTTTCATTTTGGGGAAACCATCACGACAGAGTTGGCAAACTACGATGGAAACCAAACCTATGGCGATGCGCCAACAGGAGCATACCGAAGACAAACTACGGACGTAGGAACATTTTCTGCCAATGCCTTTGGTTTGTATGACATGCATGGCAATGTGTGGGAGTGGTGCTTAGATCACTGGCATGACATCTATAGCGATGCCCCAACTGATGGCAGCCCGTGGCTTTCTTCAAATGAGAATTCTGCAAGGCTGCTGCGGGGCGGCTCCTGGAGCAACTCCCCTAGGTTCTGTCGCTCGGCCGTTCGCTTCAGGAGCGCGCGCGATTACTGGGACGTAAACCTCGGGTTTCGGGTTGTCTGCGGCTCCTCGTGACTCTTGCTTGCCCTTTGCTCTTTTACCCTCTTGCTCTTTACCCTTCTTTGGTTTTGCGCATAGCGCGATCAAAATTTAAGTTTCAGAACCGAGTAGATAGACATCAATAACCAGTGCTGTCGGGTGCTGTTAGGCGGAGCCGTAACGCACCGTCTCGCTTAAACCATTGCCCAGTTCTTAACCGAACTCGGTTAAACTACCCACAATGTAAATTGGGGAGTGGGTCGGCGATGGAGTCTACCGTTTTGACAGCCGTATTTTTGCCGCTGGCGTTGTTTGTGGTGATGCTGGGCATGGGCCTGGGGCTAAAGCCCACTGATTTCACCCGGGTCTGGGTTTATCCCAAAGCGGCCATGATTGGGCTGTTGGCTCAGATTGTGCTGCTGCCGATGGTCGGTTTTGGGCTGGCGGCTCTCTTTCCCCTCACGCCTGAGCTGGCAGTGGGGCTAGTGGTGCTTGCCGCCTGCCCCGGTGGCCCTACGTCGAACGTGCTGACCTATCTGGCGAAGGGCAATGTGGCGCTGTCGATTACCCTCACGGCCATGAGCAGCCTGGTTACGGTGCTCACCATTCCGTTGGTGATCAACCTGGCGATGGTTACATTTTTGGGTGCAGGGACGTCGCTGCAACTGCCGTTTCTCTCTACGGTGGCTCAAATTGCGGTGATTACCATTATTCCCGTGGGGTTGGGCATGGTGCTGCATCGCTCCCTGCCGCAGGTTGCCGCCAAGGCTGAGCGGGGGGTTAAATGGCTGTCGCTGTTTCTGCTGGGGCTGATTATTGTGGGGTTGCTGGTGCAGCAGCGCGCCAATGTCCTCACGTTTTTTGCTCAAGTGGGGGCGGCGACCCTTGCGTTAAACCTGGTGGCGATGGCGCTGGGCTATGGGATTGCCACGCTGGCTCGGTTAGATCAGCCGACGTCTACTGCAATTACGGTAGAAGTGGGGATTCAAAATGGGACGCTGGCGATCGCCCTTGCCAGTGCCCCCACCTTCCTCAACCAGCCCACGCTGGCTATTCCCGCAGCGATCTACAGCCTGCTGATGTTTGTGACCGGCGGACTCTTTGCCGCTTGGGCTGCACAGCGACGGCGCAGGGCTGAATCAATCTAGGTTGTTGATGATTCATACCCGGCATCTACTGAAGCTGTGGGGCAAGGGGGCGATCGCCCTCCTGCTAAAACCGAAACGACACACTCAGCCCTAACCCCTGCTGATCGAGATCGACCTCGGCGCGGCGCAGCCCCTCCCCATCGCGGAAATTGAGAGCGCTGAAGATATAAGCCAACTGAAGCGTGGCCGAAGGAGACAGGCCATAGCGTGCCGCCAAAAATAGCCTCCAAGTGGTGTTGCGGTCTGCGCTGATATCAAACCCAGACACATCGCTCCGCACTGCTAAACCCCAGCGCTGTGAGAGTTGTAGCCCAAGGCGTGCCCCCACCAGTGGCTCAAGAGACGTTCGAGAACTGCTAAATTCACGATTGACGGGCACGGTCATGGGGCCAATCTGCACGTCATCCACCTCGATTTCCTGCCTCAAAATGTTGACTCGCAGACCGAGGAAGGGGTCGAGAATCAGCCGGGGATAGGGATTTTCTACCGTTGCAGCGTCGTTTAAGGACGCATCTACCACGCGATAAAATGCCGCCAGATCAATCGTGCCCTGCCGCAGGGAAGCGCTGGCATTAGCAGAACCCGCTACCTCAGTCGGAATCCCAAGAGCCAGAAGACTCCCGGCAGGGAACGTGACGGGTAGCCTACCGCTCTCAGCGACCGAGAGATAGAAGCCATCCAGCATGACCCCAAATCGGCGATGTTGTGCTTCCAATCGCACCCCCGCATTAAAGGCCCGATCAAAGCTGAGGATGTCTTCCAGCCCCGCCCGGAGTGAGGCCGATCGCCCCAGCGCTGTGATATCAGCCTGCACATCTAGCGGCACAAAGACGTACGGCTCAATGGAAAATTGCCAGCGATCGCCCGTCGGCTCATCCGTCAACAACTCTTCAGACTCGTCAAGAACGGGATCGAGGTCTTCAGCAGACTCGTCCAGCGGGTCAGCGGGGTCAGCCGGGTCAGCCATCTCGACCGCATCATCCGCATCCCCCGAGCTCTCCAGCGGTTCAAGAAAATCCGCAGAATCTTCTACCGCGTCTATTTCTGCTGGCGTAGTGTCTTGCGCAATGCGCTGGGTGCCTCCTACTTCACGTGCGATCGCCACCGGATCGGGCAACTGTAGCGAACTAGAGGAGTCAGGTAGAGAAGAAGCAACGGCAGGCTGGATTGGGTTCGGGGATAATCCCCCCAGCATTGTGGGAGCGTCGGGTGGGGTCGTCTCATCGGACAGCCTTGCTGCATCGTCCGGTCGCCATAGCCCCGCATCGAATTTAGAAAGCTGGCGTGATGCGGTTGGGGCTTGTTCTCCCTGCGGTTTTGCCAGATCGCCGCGAGAAAGGAGCGGTTCTGATGCCCGAGCGGGGGGTGCCAACATCAGCGCTGTGATCGATAGAACCGCCACGGACAGAGGTTTGGGAATCATGTTAAATCCGCTTAGACTAATTTCGCTGAACTCTTTGAGCTGAATACCGCAGGCGATCGCTCGCAGTTGAAACAGGCCAATAGAACTAGGGCGATCGCATGGTTTAAGACAAAAGATTTTTGTAGATCTTGCCGTCCTTCATAATCACAACGAAATTCTGATCGGGGTTTTCGATGAGCTGAATGTTCTCTAGCGGATTGCCACTCACCAATAGCAAATCGGCCAGCGCGTCTTCTTCAACCACGCCCAGCTTTCCAGCATAGGGATTGCGCGGCCCGGAGAGGGCTAGCAACTCAGCATTATCTTTCGTCGCCATCTTGAGCACTTCGGCAGGCGTGTACCAACGCACCATCTTGGTCAACAATCTGCCGCGAAGAGCCGCTTTTTCAGGGCTATATAGTATATCTGTACCCCAAGCGGTTTTGATGTTGTATTGTTTGGCTAGGTTATAGGCAGTATCAGTGCCTTCAGAGACTTGCAGCTGCTTTCGGCGGCTTTCAGAGCCTTCGGGATACGGGTTGGCATCTTCATCGTCCAGGAAGGGCTGCATACTTAGCCAAACGCCCTGCTCGGCCATTAGCCTTGCTGTTTCCTCATCGATTAGTTGACCGTGCTCAATGCTTTTCACCCCCGCCCGAATTGCCGTTTGCACCGCTCGGGGTGTGTAAGCATGAACAGCCACGTAGGTGTTCCAGTTTTCAGCTGCTTCGACAGCAGCGCGAAATTCTGCCTCAGTGTATTGGCTCACATCCAGCGGGTCATAGACCGAAGCCACGCCGCCCCCCGCCGCCAACTTAATTTGGGTAGCCCCCAACATCAGCTGTTCGCGGGTTTTGCGGAGCACTTCATCAACGCCATCGGCGATCGCCCCCACACCATACTTTTCCGCTAGGCTCAGCTCAGACGTCGGCGTTCTTGGCAATTCTTCAAGGGATCGAAAGTCTCCGTGCCCACTCGTTTGCGAAATCATCGCCCCCGACGGCCAAATTCGCGGCCCCACCAGATTGCCTTGGTCAATCAATCGCTTCAACTCGAAGACTGGCCCAGCCATGTCTCGAGCGCTGGTGAATCCATTCAACAGCATTCGGGTCGCGTTTTCTGTGGCCGCTTGGAACACAAGCTGAACCACCTCATCCCCGCCAGCGCCTGCTGAGAACAGAGCTTCTTGAGGGGTGGCTTCCAAAAACAAATGAGCATGGGCATCGATCAACCCTGGCATCAGCACTCGTCCACCACCGTCTATACGGAGGGTGCGCAGATCGGCTGGGACGGCGATCGGCGAGGTGGAAATTTGCTGGATTTTATTATCAACAACTAAGACGTTGGACGGAGCCGAAAGCTGCGCAGAGGTGGCATCAAGAATCTGCACATTCTCAAACAAAACGCGATTCGTACTCTCGCTGGGGAGGTTGGCAGGAGCAGTTTGTCCCTGGGCAAACCCCACTTTTGTTAGCAGACCAACCAATACCAGCACCAACACACCGAAGACAATGGGATATCGAAACCGTAGATTCATAATGCTTCAGCGGAACGTGAATTTAATTGAGGTTTAAGTACTGGCTGACTAAACAACCGATTTTTTCCTAGCAGTTGAAGCTGTTGTTACAACACCCAAGCTAAAGTCAGCCTTCAACCTTTGTCGGCGAGTTTTGCTTCAATCGGCGCAGCTTCTAATCGCCTGTGTAAGGGGTTTTGTTAGTCAATCAGGGTTCAAGTAACTGAGTCGAATTTATTTATTAATGCATTAAATGCAAATGCATCAATTAGAAAGAGAGTAATCAGGACAAATTCGACAAGCAATAACTTTTAAGACAAATAATTAGCATTTAAATTCTGACGAAGCAAGTTCTTGATTAAGATAACTTAATACTTTGCGGGCGATCCAAGCCCCTGGTTGCCTGACAAAACTGAGTCAGATTCATGCTGATCGGTGCGTATTTTGAACGTCAGACAATAGGGACGATTGTCCTGCTGGTTTCGAGAGGTCATCGCGGGTTTAGTTGTGAACCTGAGCAAAGCAGACCTCGTGAATGAGCTGCAAGCCCTGTGCTTAGGCATTGCTGAAGCCTTGTTGCGCTCCACTGAAGCCGCGAACGTAACTACCAACTCTGCCATTTCTGCCAACGCGCTAGCCACACAACCCAAATTGCTATTTTTCGGGATGATCTTGAGACGACTGACCAGAGTTGAACATCCGCTTTTCGATCGGGGTCAGAAAGCGAAGTGTGGCATAGTTAAATGCGCTGATCAAAACGGCGACTTCGTATTGGGCATAGGCAACGGCGACGCCTAACGCGCCCGTTGACCAAACGCTGGCGGCTGTGGCGGTGCCGCGCACGTTGACGCCTTCCTTCAAAATGGCTCCGCCCCCAATAAAGCCAATGCCACCCATCAAGCCCTGAATAATTCTGGCTTTGGCATTCTCATCCGACTCAATGACTCCCAGCGCTGTTAACACATAGCCACAACTGGCAACCGCCACTAGGGGAAACGTTCTCAACCCGATAGAGTGCGTTGATTTTTCTCGCTCCCAAGCAATGGGCAGCGCCAGCAGAAAGGCCACAGCCAGCTTGATTGCGTTAAAGAGAAGCTGTTCTAGCCTGCCCTGCCACCAGTCCATAGAGGTTTCTTAGGTGAGATAGAGATGTTCACGCGAGTTGACCCGCCCCTTCAGTGTCCTGCGGTAGGGGTGTCATCGGCAGGTTTTTTGCTGAATCTTTGCATACTGCCAAGGGATACTGCTCAGGAAAGGTAAGTTTGCCAAAACCAGCCCTTGACTGCACCGTGAACTAATCTCACTGAGATTCAGGATATCCGCTCCATAGGGTTTCAGCCCAATATACATAACGTCAGTTCGGGTTAAGAGGGTGTTGGGGCGTCGCGCGATGCCCCAACCCTACCCCTGTGGTATTCCAATCAATTGATGCCGCATCGGCGAATACTATGGGTTTGACGAATGATGTTGAGGCCGGATGCCGTTCCTTGGAAGGCACTGTGTCTATAGATGCCTGGTGAGATGGCGGGCGATCGCCCACCGCATCATCCGCCCTGGGGTGCTAGAGCCGCGCATCACCGGCCAGCGCAAAAACCGCCCCAGCGCCAGCCGCCCCAATCCCTTTAGCCGGGCCCAAAGGCGAATCCGCAGGTAGCTCAACGGTGGGCGCATCACCGCAGTTGGGCTCTTTGCTGACTGAACTGACTGGGGAGACCTGGCATAGGTGGGCACAAAGGCCAATCGCCCCGCCAACACATCTGCCCGATGAATGCCGCTAAAGCCATGCTGGCGATGTTCGGGATTGGGGATGCCGCCATGTTCGCCATAGTTGCGGAAGGCGATGTAGTTTTTGAAGCCGCGATCGCGCAAAAACCGATCGAGTTCTGAATCAAAGGTGGAATAGCCCGTCCCGTAGCGCTGGGTAATCCACGGCACAAACTCTGCCAGCGCCGCCGCAGCCCTAGGCGTCAGCACATAGGCCACCAGTGAGGTCGAAAACCCTTCCGCAAACCCTTGGGGCGACACGCTATAGAGCTGGGGCGCGCAGGTATATAACCAGACAATACCCACGGGTTCTCTAGCCAAATCAGCAGGGAACGGCAATTGCCCCATCCCCACAACCGGGACGAAATCAGCTTCTACAATCAAGCTGGGCGCAGTGGCGCGGGCGGTACGCTGCCAGGCACGGCTGTGGTTTTTCATGCAGCGATAGATCGACGCACAGCCGTTGAGGTCTGGGTTGTCGGTCTGACGCAGCATGGTTATGGCTAGCCCTTCGCGTTTTAGCGCCTGCTCTAGCCGCGTTGTGTCTTCTTGATAGGCAATCACAAAACTGCGTCCCACCACTTGGCTCAGCGCTGGTGCGACCTTGTGGGTCTGCAAATGCGGCCCGTTCACTGCTGTTGTCAGTTGCTCAATCAGGGGCGTCACACATCTCTCCAACAGACATCTCTAATAGAATTTGGGCGCGTCTCGATCACTCGATCACTTGATTGGGACTAAGGATTAGGACTAACGCACGGCGTGCAGCATCCTGGAAATCTTGGACGAGTTGGGGGAGGCCACGCCTCCCCCAACTCGTCCAACTGCGTCAGCTCTATCGATGCCAGAGGCTACATGGCTGGTCTGGTCTCTAAATGCACCCCCCTTTAGATCAAGGCCAACTCTGCTCTGCCCCACGCCTCACGTTCCGTTCCATTGCACGAAGGGCACCGGAACCCCGTACTCTGAAAGGAAGACGCATCAAGTAGGTTGAGCCTAGGTTGAGCTGGCAATCCTAATCGGGCTGGGGCAGCATCGAGGCAGAGCTGAGCGGGCATCGGGTGGTTTGATGAACCCATGCAGCCCGGTACGCCGCCACCCGCCGCCTCTATTGGTTTAGCAAGCAGTGATTTAGCAAGCAGCAGACGCCTAGGCTGACCCACGTTGCTTCGGATTCCATTCGTTCTTAGTCAAAAGGTAGAACCGCATGAGTGCGATCGCCACCACCCTTCAGTCCATGTTGGATTCAACTGCTGTGCATCCCTGGGCAGATTTGCCGTCGGCATTGCAGGCAAGCATCGCACAGGCTATCATGCCTGACGCATCTCCAGACTGTGTGGTGTATCCCAGCACCGTTGAGCATCTGGCCGAGGTGATGACTCGTGCTCATGGCGAGGGCTGGCGCGTGCTCCCCTGCGGCTATGGTAGCAAGTTGTCCTGGGGTGGGCTGGCCCAGGATGTGCAGGTTGTGCTCAGCACGCAGCGGCTCAATCGCGTGTTAGATCACGCGGTGGGCGATATGACCGTGACCGCAGAAGCAGGTATGCCGCTAGCCGTGTTGCAGCAAACCCTGGCGCGCCAAGGCCAGTGGCTGCCGCTAAACCCGTTCTATGGCGATCGCACTAGCCTCGGCGGCATGGTCGCGACGGGCGATGCGGGGTCTCTGCGGCAGCGCTACGGCACCGTGCGCGATCTGCTCATTGGCCTGTCACTGGTGCGCGCGGATGGGCAGGTGGCCAAGGCGGGCGGGCGCGTGGTCAAAAATGTGGCGGGCTACGACCTAATGAAGCTGCTGACGGGCTCTTGGGGCACGCTGGGTCTGTTGACTCAGCTTACCTTTCGCACCTATCCCTTGCCCGAAACCTCGCGCACGGTAGTCGTCACGGGATCTGCAGAGGCGATCGCGCTTCTGGGTCAAGCCTTGCTTGCGTCCTCGCTCACGCCAACCGATGCCGAGTGGGTGGTTGCCCCGGGTCTAGACTGGTCGGCAACCCCAGCTCAAATCAGCCTCGTCTGTCGCTTTCAGAGCATTGCGGTGAGCGTCGAGACCCAGGCTGATCAGCTCTCCCAAATGGCCGCTGCTTTGTCATTGCCTTGCCAAATCTACCGCGATGATGCCGAGGCAACGCTATGGCGGGCGATCGCCCAACAGTGGGATAACGAGGCTCCGGCTCTCACCTGCAAGTTCGGCGTGCTGCCTGTCCGAGCGGCCCAAGTCTTAGACAAAATGCAGGCCATGGTTTCCATTGACGTCGCCGCCATCAATGCAGGCAGTGGCGTGGGGCACCTGCAAGTCCCCATCACCGACGATGCCGCTCAGTGCATCACCCATCTCCGCCAACTGTGCAACGCCCAGGGGGGCTTCCTCACCCTATTGCGGGCTCCGGCTGCCCTCAAGCAGCAAGTCGATGTGTGGGGCTATACCGGTAATGCGATCGCCCTCATGCACGGCATCAAACACCAGTTTGACCCCCAGAATCTCCTCAGCCCTGGTCGATTCCTTCACGGGGTTTAGGAGATTTCTAGGAAAGAAGATACCCGCTTTAATTCAGCGGCTGTAGCCGCTGTAGTGCCCACCATTTGGGAAACTATTTTCTAGAAGTCACCTTAGGGTAGCTCTGAATTAGGTGGGCTTCGTTGCGCTTATCCCAATGACTGCAAAAGGTTTGCCAAGTTTGCCTTCTCCACTACGTATACGCCGCGCAGTTTCTGAGAGGTTACTTCAACCTTGGCATCTGAAAACGCCACAATTGGGGTTACAAAACTGAGCTGCTTCTGCTGTTTGACTTGTAGCGCCTGCTTCATCGCCGCAGCTAAAAAATCTTTCTCAAAGGCTTGTTTGGAATCTCCAATGCGACGGTAGAGCAGCTTGCCATCCGTAGCGACGATGCCTCTGTGAGACTTCACATCTACGACATACGCCTTGCCTGTGGGCGACGTGCAGACGATATCTGCATCCCCCAATCGGTTGCCCAAGGCCATGCCATAGTCGAATGTCCATCCCCGTTGCTCCAGGCTTTCGAGGGTTTGGGCTGTGTCTTCTTCTCCCTTTGCCCCTTGAGCCGCCTGGTTTGCGCGCGTCCACCAGTAAATGCCATTGGCACTAGAACCCAGCACAAGCAAGCCCAAAATCCCATAGGGAAGCAGCCGCAGGTACCGGAGCGAGGGCGTGGTTTGACTGGCCTCAGCCATCTGGTCGGCAGGAATGAAGGCAAATAGTTGTTGGAATAGAACATGCAGGGCAATAGCCGTTGCAAACCCACCAACCACGGATGTGATGGCTTTGATTCGGCGGTTTAGGGCCAGGTTGCGAATATTTGCGCCTGCTTTTTTCCTTCGTTTAACCATAAAAATAATCTATTGATCTACTGAATTTATCGACGGGGCAACGCGAGGTGGAAATTCCACAAATCTAGGTTTCAACAGCGCACTGTATCGATTGATGGGATAGAGCATGCCTTTGTAGCAAAGGTCGGGGTGTCAGATTCAACCGAACTTCCCAATCCATGACTTCTCCTTTAGGCCGACACACGACAGCCGCTCTGAATGTGTTGGATACTGAGGAAGTGTACCCACACTGCCTCCACAAGTTTCCCTGTTCAATGTTGCCCAGATAAGCTGGCTAAGGTTCATGCAATCGTCTGACCCGACTGTTCCCACTTCCCCACTGTCGTTCCAAAACCTGCCGCTAGATGCGGGTTTGAATGACAGGGGCTTTGATGAGCACCATCCGCCTGACCCCAAGCTGATTGACACGTGCGTTCACTGTGGCTTTTGCTTGGCGACCTGCCCTAGCTATCGGGTGCTGGGCACCGAGATGGCTTCGCCGCGCGGGCGCATTTATTTAATGGATGCCATTAATGAGGGGCAGGCTCCGTTGGCTACCTCTACGGTGCAGCATTTTGACTCATGCCTGGGCTGCTATGCCTGTGTGACGACCTGTCCTTCGGGGGTGCAATACAATCGGCTGATCGAGGCGACGCGCCCTCAGATTGAGCGCAATTATGGGCGACCGCTCCCTCAACGGCTGCTGCGCCGCCTGATCTTCTCTGTCTTTCCTTACTCCGACCGAATGCGGCTGTTGCTGCGGCCTCTGGGGTTGTATCAAACATCGGGGTTACAAAAGTTGGTGCGATCGCTCGGGGTTCTCAGCCAGATCTCGCCCCAGATCGCGGCGATGGAATCGTTGTTGCCGCGCCTATCGCGCCGCGCCTTTCAAGATGTGCTGCCTCAAGTGGTGCCTGCGGTTGGCACGCAGCGCTATCGCGTGGGCATGGTGCTGGGTTGCGTGCAGCGACTCTTCAACCCGGATGCCAACGACGCCACCGTGCGGGTGCTAGCGGGCAACGGCTGCGAGGTGGTGATTCCGCCAACCCAGGGCTGCTGTGGTGCGCTGCCCCATCACCAAGGGCAAGAGGCGCAAACCCAAGACATGGCGCGGCAAACCATCGACACCTTTGAAGCCGCGCAGGTTGAGTATGTGATTATCAACGCCTCGGGCTGTGGGCACACGCTCAAGGACTATGGTGAAATTCTGAAGGACGACCGAAAGTATGCAGAGCGGGCGATCGCCTTTTCACAGCGGGTCAAAGATGTGCAGGAATTTTTAGCCGACGTAGGGCTAACGGCGCCGCTGCATCCGCTGCAAGAGGAGCCGCTAGCGCTGGTCTATCAAGACGCCTGCCACATGATCCACGGGCAAAAGATTACTGTGCAGCCGCGTCAACTGCTGCGGCAGATTCCGGGTGTGCAGTTGCGGGAGCCCATTGACGCAGCGCTCTGCTGCGGCAGCGCAGGCATTTATAATATGCTGCAACCCGAGGTCGCAGAGGAACTGGGGCAGATGAAGGCAACAAACCTGCTGAATACGGGAGCGGGGGCGATCGCCTCTGCCAATATTGGTTGCTTTGTGCAAATCAGCAAACATCTAGAGCAGCAGGGAAAGACAGTTCCCGTGTTGCACCCCATGCAGTATCTCGACTTTGCCATGCGCAGCGTATCTTTAGCGGACGGCCTGCGATCGCTCTCCTGATATAGACCGATCGTTTGCTAGAGTTCACTGACCAAGTCCTAGTGCGTGTCATCAATTCTGGCTAAGATCCTCATTTCATCAGCGTTATCACGCCCGACCCAAAAATAGACTGGGGGTTGTAACGGCTGCTTTTTGGGTCAGCAGCAGTCAACTGATGACAGCCCCTAGCGCAATGCCCCCGACTGTTGCAGTTCTGCATAGGCAGAGTAAACGCCCTGCACGTTGTACCAGTTGAGAAAAATGCGGGAGATTTCGAGGGCGAGCTGCGGCTGGCCGCGATTGATGAGCCAGCCGAGGAACGGTGCCAGGGTGCGCTCATTTAGGGCACCCCCGAGGGAGAGCAGGCCCCACAGCGCCCGGTGCAGCCAAGTCATTTGAATCATCAGGCGCACATCCCAGGTGGGGTGCTTTTGGTAGAACAGCACGCCCATGCGACCCCGCTGAATTTCTTTGTCAATCAAAGTGGGGATTTGATCGAGTGAAAAGGGCGGATGCCAGTGATAGCCCACCGCTTCGGGGCATTTGATCAGCGTTAACCCAAGCTGCTTTAGCCGCACACCCAGCTCCAAATCTTCCCAGCCATAGAGCTGAAACCGATCGTCAAACAAGCCCGCTTGCTCAAGCCAATGGCGGGCGATCGCCACATTTCCCGTTGCAAAGTAAGCGGCGGAGTAATCAGTGACCTTGAAGGGTTCACGGGTGGGGTCATCAAAATCGCTGGTGTTGATCACGCGACCATAGGTAAACAGGCGATCGCTCCCCAAGCGCTGCTGCCCCTGCACTAGGGCATTGGCATGAGACTGCAAAAATGTAGACAACACCACCAGATCGCTGTCAATAAAAATAATAGTGTCACCCTGAGCCGACTGCACACCCAGATTGCGGGCGATCGCCGGCCCTTGATGGTTCTGCTGCAACAGCCGCACATGGGGATATAGGGCCTGCCCTTGCTGCAACCACTCCACCGTGCCATCCGTTGAGCCGTCATCCACCACCACCACCTCATACCCCTCAATCACCGTCGCGGGAGTGAACTGCTGCCGCTCTAGCGCGCGCAGACACTTCTCTAAAATGGGCTGGCGATTATAGGTGGGAATGACAACGCTAAAAAACAATTGATATCAACTCCGTTGATCCGAGAAGCCTATATGGTTTGGAATGGGTTGGAGGGTCGACAGTGGATAAGCCTAAACGTCGAAAGCTGTTACAAAACCAGAGAAGACCAAAACAGAGTGATTTGCCAGACCTACCCTAAGGCCAGAAGAAGATCTCGTTCGTCTTGACCTGATCCCCATAGCCTTATTCTTGAGCAATCCGCACGCCCACGACAGGCGCATTAAACCGGAAGGTTAGTCCTTCTAGCTCTAGCGGCGTGCCAATCTTCACCTTACTATTGCTTAACACAGGCCCATCGTCGGCAATTTGGGCATCGCCTTCTAAGGTAATCAACATGTCAATGGTGTAGTTGAGTTCGGGCCGGGGGTCGGGCTCAGCCACCACACCACCATCGGGCTGGGGCACGGCTACCGAGCGGGGCAGCCGCTGAACGTTGATCACGCGCAGTTGACCAGCAGGCTGGTTGCGAATAATCACATTGACCTGATCAGACTCCTGCATATCGGCAAACAGTGCATCGGGATCGCTGGTGGTGAGGCCGCGCACCATCGTATCGACTTCTACGGAGGCGGTGCGGGTTCCCAATTGCGCCACCGATGAGCCCGAAGTGCCAGGGAAGAAGAAGATAGCGGCCGCCACCATCAGCATCACCAGTGCTGCCCCTAGGTCGAGGATATTGACCTTGCCAAACAGCCGTCCGTTCGAGTCGAGAATTGCCATTAAAGTTGAGTTCGCCGATATCGCGAGCCAGCAAAGACCACCCTCGATTATGCCACTTGTTGAGAGAAGCAGGGTGTGCCGCTGCAAATCTAGATCGGGGGTTCACTCTAAATTGTGATCTCACGCCTGCGCCTGTCTTTGCCATTTCGGGAACGTTAACAGCGTTGGCGATCGCCCCATTGGCAACTTTTTACCGATGCTGTGCGTCAGAGCCATTGGGAGTTCACGTAACCCCTCGACCCTGATAGCTTGACTCCAGAGGCAGGACATCTGTCTGGCGACTAGGGGCAGATGAGCACCCGAATCTCTACCGCAAGAGTAAGCCTAGCAGCAGCCCCGCGTGCTTACAGTAATAAGGAGCGTTGCTCAGCCCTGTACTGCTGATTGCTCGAAATTATGTTTATAGCCTGCCCACATAGCCCTTCTACTGCCCTCGCGATCATGAGTCGCGATTTCTCACTACTTTCCCACTCACTTAGCATTTATTTGTGCCATGTTTAAGCGTTTTTTAGGTTTAACTGCTCAGCTTCGTCGTCGCTGGCTCTATGGGTTTATGGCGGCGGTTATGGCGGTGAGCATTATTGCCTTGTCGCCCATGCCATCGCAGGCGCAGCGGGTTCCCCGTTGGCTTAATATTCTGCTGCAAGGCGTGCAGTATGTGCAACTTGCCAACATGTCTGACCGACAAGAAGTGGAATTGGGTGGCCGCATTAACCAGCAATTGACGTCGCGGCAGTTCCGCGTTTACAACAACCGCGAGGTAAATGAGTACATCAATGATTTGGGACAGCGGCTGGCTGAGGTGAGCGATCGCCCTAACATTCCCTACACCTTTCAGGTGGTAGCGATGGATCAGATCAATGCCTTTGCCACGATGGGGGGATATGTTTATCTGACCACCGGGCTGCTGCGGGCTGCTGAGAACGAGGCCGAGGTGGTTGGCGTGCTTGGGCATGAAATTGGGCATGTGGTGGCGCGTCACGCGGTGCAACAGATGCGCGATCGCGCCCTAGCTGCTGGGGTTGCCACTGCCGCGGGTGTTGACAACAATGCCGCTATTGCGATTGGGGTAGAGTTGGCCGTCAACCGACCCAACAGCCGCCGGGATGAGTACGAAGCGGACGATCTGGGCTTGCGCAACATGGTAGACGCAGGCTATGCCCCTCGCGGATTTGTAGACTTTATGGAAAAGCTGCGGGGCCGATCGGGTACGCCGACTTTCCTAAACACACACCCCGCACCCGATGACCGCATTGAGCGGCTCAATCAGAGTATTGATCCCGCTACGGCTGATGTCGGTGCTGGCCTTGACCCGGCTGCCTATCGTGCCCGCATTCGGCCTCTGGTGTAGTGCTAGGAGGGCGATCGCCCCCTTCTTCCATCCCCGGATGAAACCCCTGGTCTCCAGGGGTTTTTGTTTTTCGCTAGAGTCTTCGCTACAGTCATAGTGCATCCGTAGTGGATTCATAGTGGATCCATAGTGGATCCATGATCCATAGTGCATCCGTCGATCGTTCCGCTGTGAACTTAGAATCGCGTTCAAACCCGTTACCTGATCCCTGGCCGGACTCAGGGGAAGCTAGCCAGGAGGGGGCGATCGCCCCCTCCTGGCTAGCCCGCTGTGCAACTCAGATTGCGCCCGACCTTCTGGGCTGCACCTTGGTGCGTCAGTTTCCTGATGGGCAGGTCGTGAGGGGACTAATTGTGGAAACCGAAGCCTACACCGCTGACGATCCCGCTTGCCATGCCTATCGTCGCCGCACTGCTCGCAACGGGGTGATGTTTGGCCCGCCGGGCTATGCCTATGTTTATCTAATCTATGGAATCTATCACTGCATCAATGTGGTGACAGAAGCCCCCGACGTCCCGAATGCAGTGCTGATTCGAGCCCTGCAGTTCGAAGCACCACTGCCTCCCCAGGTTCCCCCAGGGCGCGATCAGCTCCATCGAGTTGCGGCAGGCCCCGGCAAGCTGTGTCGCGCCTTGCAAATTGACTTGAGTTTAAATGGAGCCTGCTTTATGCCAGGGCAACCGCTGTGGCTAGAGCACCGCACGCCGCAGTTTCAGCGCAATTGGCAGCAGGGGGCGATCGCCCACACCCAAACGACCCGCATCGGTATTACCCAAGGGGCCGGGTTTCCTTGGCGATGGTATCTAACAGCCTCACCTGCGGTGTCGAAACGATAGGTGTTGAGGGCCTAACCCCAACGCTTGCTTGGTTACTCCCTGTTGGGCTGGGTAAAGGCCCTTCGCCGCTACACAGATTGACGGGTGTGGAACGGGAGGGAGGGATTCGGATTGGGTTTAGATCGCTCCATGTCAATTCGGAACCGTCATGGAACAGCATGGCTTGGTGCATCTGTGCATCTAGCGGGGATGGAGTGCGGGAGTTTCTTGGCGAGCGCGGAGTTGTCCGCAGGCGGCATCGGCCTCTAGCCCTTTGGAATAGCGGACACTGACGGCAATGTGGCGATCGCGCAATCCTTGAGCAAAGACATTAACCCGCTGCTCGCTGGGGCGCTGAAAATCGACTTCGCTGATGGGGTTGTAGGGGATCAGATTGACGTGGCTTTGAAAGCCGCGCAGGTGCGCCGCCAGTTCTTCGGCGTGATGGGGGCAGTCGTTAAGTTCTGCCAGCAGAATGTACTCGAAGGTGATACGGCGGCCCGTGAGGCGCACATAATCGCGGCATTCATCTAACAGCGCGCTGAGGGGATAGTGGGTTGCGCTGGGAATGAGCTGCTGGCGAAGGGCTTGGTTAGAGGCGTGGAGGCTGACCGCCAGTGTCACTTGGAGCTGATGCTGAGCCAAGCGGCGGATGTGCCCTGGAATACCCACGGTGGAAACGGTAATATTGCGCTGCCCAATCCCCACGTCCTGATTGAGCGATCGCACCGCCGTTAAAACCGCCTCGGTGTTTAGCAGCGGCTCGCCCATGCCCATAAACACCACATTGCTCACCCGCTGCCCAAAATCCTCCTGCACCGTCAGCACCTGATCCACAATTTCGTGCGCGTGCAGGTTGCGGGTAAAGCCACCCTTGCCCGTTGCGCAAAAGTCGCAGGCCATCGGGCAGCCCACCTGAGACGAGACACATACCGTCAGCCGCTTATCGGCGGGAATGCCCACAGTTTCGACAATTTGCTCATCGGCCATCCGCAGCAGATATTTGATGGTGCCATCGTTAGCCTGAGCGCGGTAACGCAGGTGCGATCGCCCCACCGGATATTCCGCCAGATCGGCCCGCCACTGTTTGGGAAACACAGAAATATCGGTGAGCGATCGCGCGCCCTGCTGATAGAGCCATTGGTGCAACTGTTTGCCACGATAGGCGGGCTGCTGCTGCTGCTGCACCCACGTCGTCAACTCTTCTAGCGACATGCCTAGCAGCGGGAGGGCTGCCAGCGGTTTTAACGGCTGCTCCGATGGAATAGGGGTGAGGGGATGCGGCGTAGAGGACATGGTGGAGATCGGTTCAACACTCTCTATCTTACGAGACGAACTTAAAAGCCGGGTGCGCCATTACTGCGGCAGCAATTGCGCCCGGCGAAACACATCGCCAATTAAGTAGAGCGATCCGGCCAGTATCACCGTGGATGCCCCTGCCTGCTGCAGGGCTACGTTGATCCCGGCGGTTCCGTTTGCCTCGGTGGTGCAGTCGGCCAGGGTGGGGCAAACCTGACGCGCCAGCACCGCTAGGTCGCCCACGTCTGCCGAGAGATGGTCGGGCACGGGCACCAAGACTAGGCGATCGCCCGACCGCAGCAGGTGGCGAAAGATGGCCGCGTGATCTTTATTGGCAATCATCCCCAGCACCCAGCCCACGGGCCGCGTCACCCGAATTGCCGTATCCACATACTGCCGCAATGCCTGCGCCCCAGCTTCGTTGTGCGCCCCATCGACTAACAGTGCGCGATCGCCCCACGACACCCACTGCATCCGCCCCGGCCACTGCGTCTTGCCCAGCCCCGCTGCAATCTGCTGATCTGTGAGGTCAAATCCTCGCTGCCGCAGGGCATGGAGTGCGGCGATCGCCACGGCGACATTCGTCAGCTGATGCGCCCCCGGCAACACCAGCGGAACCTGAAGCGTCTCTCCCACTTCTGCCCAGTCCTCGCCGCGGGCGATCGCCGGTTCTGCCCACACCGCCGGACAGTGCAACTCCGCCAGCCGCTCCCGCAGCACTGCGTCTGCTTCTGGCACTTGCGGCGCGATCACCGCAGAGCACCCCGGTTTGAGAATGCCTGCTTTTTCCCGCGCGATATGGGTCAGGGTGGGGCCGAGCCGCTGCCAGTGCTCTCGGCTGAGGGAGGTAATGACGCTGACAAGAGGGCGATCGCACACATTCGTTGCGTCCAGCCGACCCCCCAGCCCAACTTCCATCACCGCCACATCCACCTGCTGCCGAGCAAAATAGAGCCAAGCAGCAGCGGTGATGACTTCAAACTGCGTCGGAGAAGGCTGCTGGGGATCAATCGCCGCCGTCACCTGCGTGAGCAAGTCCAGCAGAGTTGCGGGATCAATGGGCTGATCGTTCAGACAGATGCGCTCTCGCCAGCTAACCAAGTGCGGGGAGGTATATCGGCCCACACGATACCCTGCGTGCGTGAGGACTGATGACACATAGGCACAAACCGATCCCTTGCCGTTGCTGCCCGCGACATGCACGATGGGCACCTGCAGGTGGGGATCGCCCAGCGCGCCCAGCAACCGCTGAATCCGAACTAGCCCCAGCTCGACGCCAAAATGGGTGAAGCCGTTGAGCAGAGCGTTGAGGGCAGCATCGGGTGAGGCGTCAGTGGGGCTACCCAGGGGAATATCGGCGTCAGGGCGGTTCATATCAGCGGTCACAAGGGAAATGCACAGAACAGAATTGTTTAGGAATATTTTTGGGATTATGCGGAGATCTGAGAACTGGGATCGCGCTATATCAAGGCTTGATCAGCTCCACGCTATCGCGCCCGTCTTCGGCGTGCAGGTAGACCTTGACCCGTTCCTCTCGGGCGGTGGGCAAGCTCTTGCCAACAAAGTCGGGATGGATGGGCACCTCGCGATGGCCCCGGTCTACGAGCACTGCTAGCCAAATTGAGGAGGGTCTACCGTATTCGCTGACGGCATTCAGAGCAGCGCGGACAGTGCGCCCCTTGTAAATCACGTCATCCACTAGCACGGCAATCTTGCCCGACAGATCAACGGGGATCTCGGTTTTTTCTGGGCTTCGCAGGTCAATCTGGTCTAGATCATCCCGATAAAAGGTGATATCGAGATGCCCGACAGGCAGCCGCACCCCTTCTAGAACCTCAATTTGGTGGGCCAAAAGTTCCGCTAACGGCACCCCACGCGTAAAGATGCCTAGTAGGGCGATCGCCTCTAGGCGATCGCCCGCCCGCTCTATAATTTGCGACGCAATCCGCGTGAGAGTGCGCCGCACTTCGTCGGCAGAAAGGATTTCAATAACTTCTGATTCTGAGGGCATAGCGGCAGTGGTTTCGGCAAATCCTGACGAGCAAGCCCTCATTGTGGCGCGTCTGTGGGGGATTGTCTAGCCGATAGCGGTAGCCATGAAACGAACGGTTCGACAGCGCTGGAGTGACTTATGGGGCAGGCGACCAAAGGCGGCTAGGACGGCGATCGCCCCCCATCTCAACCACCAGATCCACCCCTTGGGGATCGCGCAACAGCGGCGGCAAAAACAGCTCGGGATGCAGCGCTTTCCAAAAATAATCCACAAACTGCGACAGTTCAGCATCGCTCATGCCAGCGCGACCGCTGTGCTTCATGGCGTGCTCAGCCTCAGTGCGCCATGTTTTGCTGAGGCGATAGTCTTCTGGCCGCAGCACAACCAGTCCATCCAGACAGTCCCATAGGGGCAAATACTCCCGCAGACGCTGGTTGCAGTCGCGAGCAAAGGTGCGATCGCCCTCCGTCTCAATCGGTGGAGGTGCCTGATCAAAGCAAGCGGGGTCAATCGGGCGCATCCCGGTAAACCAGCCTTCAAACAGCACAATGTCAATATCGTGAACGCGCTCCGGTGTGGTGCGATCGCCCGCTCCGCCGTGAGCCGATTTATCAAACCGGGGAATCTCCACCTCATCGGACGATCCCGCCTGCAACGCTTGCAAAACAGCCAACCCCAGCGCCACATCATGAGTGCCCGGTGGCCCCCGCCACCGCAGGCGGGGATCCACTTGCTGCATCTGCTGCCGCTCCGCGTAGGTTTTATATAGGTCATCAATCGACAGACGACAGACCCGATGCCCGAGCGCCTGCAACAGCACCGCCAACACCTGTGTCAGCGTTGTTTTGCCGGTGCCTTGTCCTCCTAAAAGCCCCTGCACTAGGGGCCGCCCTAGGGATTGCTGACGGGCGTGAAGCTGTAGCGCTAGCGGTAGCCAAAGGTGCCAAAGCAAATCTAGCGGGGTCTGCGTCCAACCAAGCTCGCTCCGGCAGCACGCCTCTATCGCCCTGTGGCTTGCTTGCAGCAACTGGGCCCGCTGTCGCAACGTCGCCCGGCTGAAGTTTAACCCAACTGCTTCGCTGGGGATTTTAGCGCCCTGCTGGGTTGATAGCTGCGCTGCCACCTCTTGAAGAGCCGCATCGGTGATGGGGGCTCCAGCCATCCACTGACGCAGGGTTGGCTCTATGTGGGAAAATGCCTGAGCAAATGCAGGGGTCATAAGACATTGCAGTTAGCTACCGAGCTTGAAGGCTTCAATATACATGCCGTAGATCAAGCCGATTTTAATGCCGTTTAGCATTTCGATAATGAGCGATCGCCCAGTTTGGTCTTCGCCTCTGGCTCGGCGGCTACGGCGGTAATACGCCCAGCTAATGAACTCAGTGATAATTGCCAGAATGACCCCAGCAATAATATCCCAACTGGCGTTTTGCCCAGCGGTGGTGGCGATCGCCGTGGCTAGAAAAAAGCCAAACAGAAGACTCAGAATTACTACTGAAATGCGCCGCCACGGGTTTTGCAGCCAGTTAATCAGACGGGTGGTGGACGTGTCGACTAGGGTTGTAAGACGAGTGTTTTGCATGGCGGCTAGGGGTTGCTGTAACGGGGCGATCGCCCGGCAGATCTGGAATTGGCCAGCCCAAGAGTAGGGTTCCTGATCGCAAGTCTGACTTAGGGTGTGGCGGCATCAGGCAGGGGCTAGGTTCAGAGGTACATTCCCTAACTGGCCGAGCAAATGAAGCTATCATAGCGGGTATGGGGCTCTGCCATAGCAAGAGAGTTTTAGCCTTTAATTAACAGAGCTGCTGCTGTTGCCACGCTACAGATCACACTCGATTTTGGGGATACGCTTGGTCAAGCCAGCCGTAGAGTTCGCGTGAACTTAGGGCAGCCCAGCAAACAGCCCAGGGCATTTCTGGTTGGCGCACTGATCCCAGCTTGGATAGACCGCCCATACCCAAACTTTACAAGATCTTGATTATTGGGGCTGGGGTTGTCTTCTAAACTTGCAAACGCGTTCCTTGTATCTGCACTCAGAGCACCCGTAGGTCGTGCGGTAGTCTGACTCAGCAGAAATCAGAAGCTAGAGAATTTTTTGCCCACATGTGTGCCCGCAATTGGATCTGAGCACTGGGCGATCGCCCAACAAAGGCTAGAACTTCGGTCTGCTTTAGGCTGGGTTAATCACGCCTCGAATCACGTATCAAGCTCGCTCAGATTGATCAGGCTGCCCTTTGCAGTCCGCTGGCTACTATAATTTGCTCGTCTTTCTACGTAGGGTTGGCTTTACGTTTTGGGATGATGGATCGCGCAGTCGGTTTGAGAACCCTGTTGCGATTTAGCTGCTGATAGAGGATAACCGCCAAAGCGTCCTGGTCTGTTCTAAAGCAACAGGTGGAAGCCCATCGGCTGACGTTCAGCAGTTGAAGCCCAGCTTGCAGTGGGGCGATCGCACCCTATATTCTCATTTTCTAGATTTAGATCCAGATCTCTAGCACCCAAAGACCTCCCTCCTACTTCTGCTCTAAACAGCGATGGGCCACGCTTACTCCCTCCGCTCCTATGTTCCCCCGCACCCCCCACAACATCTGCGAATTGCGTCATCTGTATGGACATGAAAAAGCTTTCCCCTCGCATCATCTACCCGGTCACAGCAGGGGCCCTGATTCTGGCAGGAGCGGCATTTTGGCTGCTCACCCGATTTGAAGTGGCTGTTGAAGTTGATCCCTTTCCGGCTGCGCCTGAGGCGATCGCCCCTACCGATAATAGGGCAGCTAGTAGGGCAGCCAGAGATCCCAGCTTAGAGGCTGATAAACTGCCGATGGATGCACCGCCGACCCCAGCGCTACCGCCACCGCTAGAGCTATCCACAGCGACGCCCGGCGTTGGCGTGGCGGCAACCGCAAACCTGCGCGTCAGCAACCAGACCGATCACCCGGTGCGGGTGGCGCTGCTGGTGCAGCGAGCCGCCACAGGGGAGAGTGCTGAGGGAACGATCGCCTATCAAGAACCCGTGCATTGGGACTTTGCGCCTCAAGAGGGCAGCGCCACGGGGCTAAAGCTAGCGCTGCCCAGCAGTGGCGACCTGCTGGTGCGCAACGGCGATGTGGTCGTGGCCTTTGCTCAAGATGGCTCTCGACGCTATTGGGGGCCACTGGTGGTAGGGGCCACATCGTCCCCTCGCTGGCAAGAGCCAGAATGGGTGCTGATTCTGCGCTAGCGCGCTAGTCGTGGGCCAGCAGCAGCGTGCAGTGGAGGCAGGGGCGATCGGGCTGGTGAGGAGAAAAAGCGAGGTCGAGGGTGCCCTGCATATGCTCAAGCAAGGTTTGAGTAGACAGCAGCGTTAGGCTATCAGACAGCGCAGCAGCAGGCTGAAATGCGCGGAGTTCGGCTTTGGTGACGGGGGCTGCGGGCTGAAGGGCCTGAACCGCATCCTGCCAGGCGGAGGCGGGGCGGTTATCGAGCAGCCACAGATCAAGGCTGCGCTGGTGGGGATTGACGTGGTGGATGAGCTGCACGGTGCCGTCGGGCATGGCGGCGATCGCCGCATCGACCAAATACAGCAGCGCCTGCCGCAACCCGTGGGGATCGCCCATCACATAGAGGTCGGGATCTGCCGGGGCCAGCTCTACCTGAATGCTGCGGTTTTGCGCTTGCAGGTAGGTGAGATGATGCACTTCGGTCAGCAGGGCAGACAGTTGCAGCGGCTGGATTTGCAGCTCTACGGTGCCCCAGTCTACTTTAGAGACATAAATTAATTCATCCAGCAGAGTCAGCAGTTTACGCGAGGACTGCTGCGCTTGCTGAATAAACTCCCGCTCTTCGTCGGGGCTGTCGCACAGGTCTGACAGAATCAACTGGTGCATTCCCATGATGCCGTTGAGGGGCGATCGCAGCTCGTGTGACGTGCGTGCCAGAAACCCAGCCTTGAATTTTGCGAGTTCCACCGCGCGGCGATAGGCCAGTTCCATCTCCGGTAGGGCTGGCTCAGATGGGGCTGGCTGGAGCTGGCTGACCAGCGTTGACGGGGGATCTAGCGGGGGATCTGGCTGAAGACTGGGCTGGGATGCTGCGGTCATCACTTGCTGCCAGGCCAGCTTTGCAGCGCCTACCATGCCCGCTCGGTTGCCCAGGTCTGCGGTCAAAATTTGCAGCCCTTCTCGGGATGACGGCAGCACCCGCGCTTCAATTTCTTGCCACATGCTAAGGGAGAATAGATCGCTGCTGGCGCTCAACCCGCCCCCCAGCACAATCGCTTCCGGGGTAAAGATATAGATCAAGTTCGCGAGCCCCGCGCCGAGGTCTCGCCCATAATTATGCCAAAAGGCGATCGCCCCCTGATCTCCAGCCCGAGCGCGATCGCTCAGGGTCGCAGGTTCTTCGCCTGTGATGCGGCGCACCGCCTGCGCTGACACATGCTGCTCCAGCGATCCACAGTTGCCGCTGTTGCAAGGCACCCCCGCTCGGTCAATAGAGATGAGCCCCAGCTCTGCCCCCGTGCCGTGGCGGCCTACAAACAGCGTGCCGTCCAAGATTACGGCACCGCCCACGCCCGTCCCCAGCGTCAACAAAATCAAATCTTGAAAGCGCTGCCCTGCCCCGAGCCAGGCTTCCCCAAGGCCAGCACAATTGGCGTCATTGGCGAGCTTGGTAGGAATCTGTAGGCGGGCTTCGAGCCAGTCGGCTAGGGGCACATCTTGCCAACCCAGGTTGATGGCTACGCGGGCGATGCGTCCGTCGGCGTCCGTCGGGCCAGGGGTGCCGATGCCCAGGGCGATCGCCCGACCCTCGGGATCAAGCTGGGCGATCGCCGTCACCAGCGCCTCAACCACATCCGCAGGCTGCGGCGGCTGCGGTGTTGGCACCGTCAGGGCTTGGATACACTGTCCTGCGGCATCAAATCGCCCCAGCTTAATGGCTGTACCGCCCAGGTCAATCCCAATCACCTGAGGTGTTGCGGGCTCTTCCATGCCTGGTTAGTCCTCCTGTATGGCGGGTGTGTGGCGCTAATCTGCGTCCGTTAAATCGGTTTGATCGGTTGAATCGGCCTCTAGTTGAGATGCAAACCGTCCTGACGGCCCTATTGCGGTCGATGCCACCGCTTAAACCGCAGCGCGAATCAGCGGCTTGAGCGGTGGCGCAGCAGGCATGGCCGATCCCAATTCTCTCACTGATCCCAATTTTCGCGGCGCAGCAGCGGGTTAATCACTTCGTTGAGCCCCTCTCCCAGCAGCGACAGCCCTACCACCAGCAGGGTTAACGCGAGCCCCGGAAATAGCGCCGTCCACCAGATTCCCGTTGGCAGTGCATCCAAGGCCTGGCGCAAATCTAGCCCCCATTCTGGGGTTTGATCCGGCAATCCTAACCCCAAAAAGCCCAGGCTCCCCAGCACCAGCGCTGCATCCGCCGCATTGAGCGTAAACAGCACCGGCACACTCTGGATCACATTGGCAAATAAATAGCGTGACAGCACGCGCCACGTTGAGGCCCCTGTTGCCCGCGCGGCTTCAATAAACAGCTCTGTCTTGACGCTGACTGTATGGTTGCGCACAACACGATAATACTGCGGCACATAGGCGATGCTAAGGGCGATCGCCGCATTCAGCACCCCGCGTCCCACAATAAACGCCAGCGTCACTGACAGCAGCAGCCCCGGCAGAGTGTAGACCGCATCCATCAAAAACAACAAAATCCGGTCGAGGCGTCCGCCTAGGTAGCCGCTCACCATCCCCAAGGGCACGCCTACCAGCACGCTCATAATCGTCGCCAAAACCACCACCCGCAGCGCTGCCCGTGCCCCAAAAACCGTCCGCGAAAAGACGTCATAGCCTTGGCGGCTGGTGCCAAACCAATGCGTCGCAGACGGTGGATCATGCAACGGATTGGTGAGCGACACCATGGGGTCTTGCAGCCAGCCCCATGATTGCAGCAGCGGTGCCGCCAGCGCCAGCACCACAAATAGGGCTGTAATGGCAAACCCTGCCGCCATCATTCGCACAGACAAACTGCGACCCGGCGTGGGGTGAAGCAGCCGTAAAAATCGAAGCCGATTAGAGGTCATTTCAATACATAGCGCTTGGCGCGCGGGGTGATGGATGGAGTGTGGTGCGACCCTTGTAGCATAAGGGTCGCACCACACCGATGGGCCTACCTAACTGGACTATTGCCCGACCTCGGGTCAACATGAGTTCGGTGGCGTGGGTTCAGGCCCGCGCTGACGCCGGGTCAAGGTTGGGGATGTGTCTCTCTGGGGTGGCATAGCCGAATGCTCCAATCGTTCTAGCCTTATGGAATGGCTGGATGCGGCGCATCCTCGGTAGATCGAGGTCACAGGTCAGTGTACGGCATCCTGGAATCAATTCGGCTGAAGTCTTGGTGACTCTAAGATTTTGGCGACTCTAATCTTTTAGCAATTTTGTGCAATCTTGGCGAGTTGGGTGCAGGCTGGCGTGTTGTGCGGGCCTCAACCGGTTGGGCGATCGCCCTAGGATGCTGCCGTTGAGCAAATTCGATAGGCGCAGCGGCGATCGCCCTGAAGAATATGTTCCACCCGTTCCACCGTTACCGTGTTGCCCAGCACCGTGCGAAACACGGCCAGCTCAGCACTGCAGAGCCCCTGACAGGTTTGGGCTGCGGTGCAAATGGGGCAGTGGTTTTCGACCAACAGCATCGCCTGGGGTGATTCTGTAATCACCTCGGCCATATAGCCCTCTTGACTGCGGATTTGGGCGATCGCCCAAATCCGCGCTCGCCAATCCTCAATCGGTTCTAGCTGCGTTTGATACGATTGCACTTGGCGCTGCTGACGCTCCGCCACAATCTGATCTAGCCCCTCACTGCCAAACACCGCCTCTACCCCACGCAGCAACTCTAGCGTAAGGTCGGCATGGCTATCGGGAAAGCGCTGCATAGACGACGACGTGAGGTGCCACCGCTTTGCCGGACGCCCCATCCGCTGGTGTTCATCTTCAAAGCGCACCCAGCCATCGGCCTTGAGCCGCTGCAAATGCTGCCGGATTGCCATTGGCGATACGCCCAGCGCCTCTGCCAAGGCTGTCGCCGTCTGCGGCCCCTGCCGCTTCAGCAAATTTAAAATGTCGTCTTTGGGAGTGTGTTTGCGATCGCCCATGGGGGAAAGTCAGCAAGTAAATGTGCAGGCAGTATGATGCCTCAGTCTAACAATCTCCCTTGAGCTGGCAAGCCCAAGCTGAACAATGCAGCCCCCGCATTAGCGACAGCCCTACCTCTCAGAGACATCTGTCAGAGTTGATTGGAGCGCACTAATGAGGATGTTTGAAAAGGTAAGCATTCGATTCGACCCCTAGGGCGTGTCCTCAATTCCAACCAAACGCCTGATGCTATGAGCGTTGCCACGCCCGACCCAAAAACCAGGCTAGGGGCTGCGACTGTTGGTTTCTGGGATATCAGAGGCTAATTGATCACAGCCCCTAGGAGAGGGTACCGAGCCGAGAGGCCGGAACCAGTGGCATTTGTTGCGCAATGCGCCGTGAGCGAATGCGCCGTGAGCGAATCGGTCTCAAGTTTGACGTGCAGGATTCAGTAAGGGCGGGCCTACGTGCTGGATTTAGTGGGTAGCCAGGCGGTGGCGGCGATCGCCACGCCGATGATTGCCATGAGAATGCCGGTTGAGCCCAATGGCCGCAGCAGCAGCACTAGGGTAAGGGCGATCGCCACAATCGCCGCCATATCCCGACCTCGCTGGAGTCGAGCTGTCTCCACACACAGGCACAGAAATAGGGCAGGCAGGGCAAAGGCGAGCCAGCGCTCGGGCAGCAGCATGCCCACCTGACATCCCAGAGCGGTGCCGACAATCCATGCGCTCCAGCAGGCTCCATGCATCCCCAAGTAATAGGCAAAGGGCTGCGGGGTCTCGGTCATCTCTAGGGCAAAGGTTTCGTCAACCAGCCCAGCGGCGAGCACCCACTGCTGCCAGGTCGAGAAACGACCATAGATCGCTTGAGCGGAGAGGCTCATGGCAACATGCCGCAGGTTAATAATCAGCACCGTGATTAAGATGCTGAGCCACGGTAACTGCTGCCGCGCTGCTTCGACTAGGGCAAACTGCGACGCCCCAGCATAGAGCCACGCTGACATAAACACCGTCGCCCACGGCGATAGCTGAACTTGAACGGCGATCGCCCCCAAACTCATCGCAATCGGCAAAAAGCCCAGCACGACGCCCACTGCGCGCCCGGCTCCTCGGCAAAAATCCCCCATGGCTCTGTCGTCCCTTTGGCTGTGGTGACTAGCGTTCAGGCTGTCAAGTTAGTTTAGGAACACGGCCAACAATCCATCTTGAACAAGATTGCGCTATTCGACCCCTATGGTCTAATAAGGATGGTAACCGGGTGGATAGTATCCTCATCTGACATTCCTCATCTGAAATTGGAAGGCGGACAGCATGGGCTTTAGCGACTTGTTTTTGGTCTTTTTGGTATTTTCTGTAGTGCAGCCCGCCATCTCTAAGTTCGTGACGCAAAATCGTCGGTTGGGCTCTATTCGCAGCTTTGAGCAAAAGCGCGGCAGTCGGGTGATCTTGCTGATCCACCGTCAAGAATCGGTCAGCTTTCTAGGCATTCCCCTCGCCAAGTTCATCAATATTGAAGACTCAGAGCAGGTGCTGCGCGCCATCCGCCTGACGCCGCCAGACGTGCCCATCGACTTGATTTTGCATACGCCGGGTGGGCTGGTGCTAGCCACAGAGCAAATCGCTCGGGCGCTGGTGCGGCATCGCGCCAAGGTGACGGTATTTGTTGCGCATTACGCCATGAGCGGTGGCACGATGCTGGCAATGGCTGCGGATGAAATTGTAATGGATGAAAACGCGGTGCTAGGGCCGGTCGATCCTCAATTGGGCAATATGGCTGCCGCCAGCATTCTCTCAGTCCTAGAGAAGAAGCCCATTGCTGAAATCGACGACCAAACGGTGGTGATGGCAGATCTGGCGCAGAAGGCTCAGCGGCAAGTGCAGCGCTTTGTGCGCACGCTGCTTGAAGATGACAACCCCAAGCAAAAGGTGCTGCCAGAAAACATCGACAAAATTCTTGACGCGCTGACGACGGGTCGAGTCACCCACGACTATCCGGTTACGGTGGAAGAAGCCACTGAACTCGGCTTGCCCGTGGTGGCAGGGTTGCCGCTCGAAATCTATTCCCTAATGGAGCTTTATCCTCAGCCCGCTACGGGGCGTCCGTCGGTGCAATACATTCCCATGCCGTATGATCGGCGACCCTCGTTGCCGAGTTCGCAGGGCGATCGCTCAGCGCAGCGATAGCGCACCGTGTTGATAGCATCCAGGGGTAACGCCCACGGCCCGCTTAAACTGACGCGTGAAGTGGCTCTGATCGGCAAACCCAGTGTGATGGGCTACATCGGCGATCGCCCATCCATTTAGCAGCAAGGCTTTGGCGCGAGTGAGCCGCAGACCCCTGACATATTCATGGGGCGATGCCCCCACCTGGCGCTGAAACTGGCGCAGCAGGTAGTAGGGGCTGAGGTGGGCGATCGCCGCTAAGGTCTTTAAAGAGGGGTTGTCGGCCATATGCTCATGCAGATAGTCCCGCACGCGCTGAATGGCCGCAGTTTCGGGTTTGAGCAAGGGGGCTGGCGCATGGGCTGCCGCGTGGCGTCGAACCAGTTGGGCTAAGGTCCAGACTAGGCGTGAGTCTTGTTCTAACCGCGAGGGAGGGCGCTCTAAGGCTAGGTGCAGCGATAGGAGCGATCGCCAGAGCGCATCGTCCTGAATGACCGCGTCGGTAAACCAAGGCTCAGCCGTGGGTTTCCTCCCGACCTCGGCAGCGGCCTGCTGCAACAAGTCTCTGCTGGGATACAGCATCCGATAGGTCCACCCTGCACGGGTGGCCGCTGAGCCAGTATGGGCTTCGCCAGGGTTGATCACCACCACATGCCCCGCAGGCGCGATCTGCTGTGCTCCTCGGTAGCTAAAGGCTTCGGCTCCCTGCAAAATCACACCCACGGCAAATGTATCGTGGGCATGACGGCTAAACGTATGGGTGACGTAATGGGCATGCAGCAACTCTAAGTTGGCATAGCGCTGCTCATGCCAAAATTTGACCCGTTCTGGGGCGATCGCATCCTCAGTCATCTTGACTCACCGGGTTAATGTGCGGCTTTTGAGCTTAGGGTAGCGTGAGTCTTCAATGCGGGGGGCAGGACGGTGCAACGTGCAACGTGCAAAATGCAAAGTGCAAAGAACCAAAAGAACAGCTCTGGGAATCTTACCCGCGAAAGCAGCGCAATAAAAAGCAGCCCACGCTCAGCGTGGGCTGCTTTTTATTGGTCAGGCTTGATGAAGCCGTGACTCGATCTACCGAATGCCGATGGTCAAGCTATATTCTGCGCTGGCATTGTCGCGTTCCTCTGGCACAATCTGCACCCGCACGCGATAGTCGCCAGAGCTAGGCAGCGCACCTGACCAGTTTCCACCGCCAGTATACAGAGTGCTGCCATTTGGCGCAGACACCACGACCTGAAGAAAAGAACTCGTTCCAATCACTTGGGTAAACATGGTTTGCCCAGCCCTAGCGTTCAGCAGGTAATCGCGCACTTGGTAGCCCTGCACCTGCCCGCCCACATTGGCCGATGCCGCACCCGGTGCAAAGGAAATGCGCTGAGGTGCAAACGAATCGGAGGGAGGCGCTGAGGCTCCGTCTACCCGAATCAGGTCGCCTCGCACCCAGCCGCGCGCACCGGAGTTGGGGAACCGCACGGAGTACCAGGTATAGCCGTCGGGCGCGTTGGTAGACGCCAAGATTTCGACGCGATCGCCCCCGATGCCATAGTGCCGAATGCGGGCACTCGTCGAGGGCGTTTCACGCACATTAACGCGGCTGCCAGGGCTAGCCGCCAAGGTGCCCATATCCGCTAGGGCGGGTAGGGCGATCGCCAGAGAGATCATCGGGGCGATCGCCGCCGCCATCACGCCAGACCGTAACAAATCAAGCTTCATATCCAAGTCCTTCTTCCAAAACCCTTTTTCCAAAATTCTTCTTCCAACCCGCTGAGATGCCTCAACCTGGGCAGGTAGGGCGATCGCCACTGCCACACTCAAGTTCATAACACTCTGAAATTATGTATCATATTGCACCTTAAACCTATAGAAAACCTATGGAGCGTCCAGGTCGAGTAAGCGGGGTTTTGCAGCACTACACGGTGCCGAAAAACCCCAAACCCCTTGATGAGCAAGGCGCATTAAGGGGTTTGGCGGATTTCAAGCTCATGGTGCAGAGAGTGGAAGCGAAGCCTGTTGAAGTTCACCCAGATCCCCTAATATCTTCAGAAAAATTTGCAGAGAGATCGGCCAGTAAAGCTTGAGGCAACGCCACCCCCAAACGACCGCACCGCACCGCACCGAGAGTCTGCAAACCCAACTTTTCCGACCGAGCCATTGTTTTCTAAATGGGTGATCCCAACCAGACGCAAACTCTGGTATGTTTAGCGGAGACACGCTAAGTATGGCTGAAGCAGATGAGAGTCTTAGTTATTGGCGGAGATGGATATTGCGGGTGGGCAACCGCGCTCTACCTATCAAATCGGGGACATGACGTTGCCATTCTGGATAGCCTAGTGCGACGACACTGGGACAATCAACTGTGTATCGGCACCCTCACTCCGATTGCACCGATTCAGCAGCGGCTCCAGCGCTGGCAAGACTTGACTGGCAAGTCTATTGATCTATTTGTTGGCGACATTTGCGACTACCCGTTCTTAAAGAACGCCATGCTCCAATTCCAGCCTGATGCCGTGGTGCATTTTGGCGAGCAGCGTTCAGCCCCCTTCTCCATGATTGATCGTGAGCACGCCGTGCTCACGCAGCACAACAACGTCATCGGCAACCTGAATCTGCTCTATGCCATGCATGAGCACTTCCCCGATTGCCACTTGGTGAAACTGGGCACCATGGGCGAGTATGGCACCCCCAACATTGATATTGAAGAAGGCTACATTACGATCGAGCACAACGGGCGTAAAGACACACTGCCTTACCCCAAACAGCCCGGCTCTTTCTATCACCTCAGCAAGGTTCACGACTCTCACAACATCCACTTTGCATGCAAAATTTGGGGCTTGCGCGCGACCGACCTCAACCAGGGCATTGTCTATGGCGTGCTGACCGAAGAAACCGGCATGGATGAGCTGCTGATCAACCGCCTAGATTATGACGGCGTGTTTGGCACCGCGCTTAACCGATTCTGCATTCAAGCGGCCATTGGGCATCCCCTGACGGTCTATGGCAAAGGTGGGCAAACCCGGGGCTTGCTCGATATTCGTGATACCGTGCGCTGCATTGAAATTGCCTGCGAAAATCCTGCCAAAGCGGGTGAATTCCGCGTGTTTAACCAGTTCACCGAACTGTTTAGCGTGAGCGATCTTGCAACCATGGTGCAAAAGGCCGGGGAAGCGCTAGGGATGAAGGTTCAGGTTGATCACCTAGAAAATCCTCGGGTAGAGCTAGAAGAGCACTACTTTAATGCTAAGAATACCAGCCTGATTAGCTTGGGCCTAGAGCCGCATTACCTATCTGATTCCCTCCTCGACTCGCTGCTCAACGTGGCCATTAAGTATAAGCACCGCGTAGATGAGACGGAGATTCTGCCCAAAGTGAAGTGGCGTGGTTAGGGGTCAAGGCTTAGGGGTTAGCGGATGGGTGATGTGTACTCTTTAACCGCCAACCCCTAAGGACTCCTCCTCAATTCCCAGCGTCTAACCCTCAATCCCCAATCCCCAACTCACGGTATGCGCATCGCTCTATTTACGGAAACCTTTCTGCCTAAAGTGGACGGCATCGTAACGCGCCTGAGCCACACCGTGGATCACTTGCAGCGACTGGGTGACCAAGTGTTGGTGTTTTCCCCTGAAGGGGGCCTGAGTGAGTATAAGGGCGCGCGGATTAACGGCGTGCCTGGGTTTCCATTGCCGCTCTATCCTGAACTGAAGCTAGCGCTGCCGCGACCGTCAATTCGTAAAGAGCTGGAGCTATTTCAGCCGGACTTAATCCACATCGTTAACCCAGCGGTGTTGGGGTTGGGGGGGTTGTATTATGCCAAGTCCTTAGGGATTCCCCTAGTGGCGTCGTATCACACGCATCTGCCCAAGTACCTAGAGCATTATGGGCTGGGGATGCTGGAGGGGGTGCTGTGGGAGCTGCTGAAGTTAATGCATAACCAGGCCGAGATTAACCTCGTGACCTCGACCGCGATGCAGGATGCGCTAGAGAGCCACGGCATTGAGCGGGTGGATGTGTGGCAGAAAGGGGTCGATGTAGAATTATTTGACCCTAGCTTGGCAAGTGGAGACATGCGATCGCACCTGACGCAGGGCAGTCCCGACTCGCCGCTGCTGCTGTATGTGGGGCGACTGTCAGCGGAGAAAGAAATTGACCGCATCAAGCCAGTGTTGGCGGCAATTCCCAATGCGCGGCTGGCGCTAGTGGGGGATGGCCCCTATCGCGCTGATTTAGAAAAGATATTTGAAGGCACGCCGACCTTTTTTGCAGGCTATATGACGGGTCAAACGCTGGGTGCAGCCTTTGCGTCAGCCGATGCTTTTGTATTTCCGTCCCGAACGGAGACGTTGGGGCTGGTGTTGCTAGAGGCGATGGCAGCCGGTTGTCCGGTGATTGCAGCCAATGCGGGTGGCATCCCCGACATTGTGACCGATGGGGTGAATGGCTATTTGTTTAATCCTCAGGATGAGAACGGGGCGATCGCCGCGACTCAGCGCCTGCTTCACGAAACAGCAGAGCGCAACACCCTACGACAGAACGCCCGCGCCGAAGCCGAACGCTGGGGCTGGGCGGCTGCAACACAGCAACTCCAACAGTTTTATGGCCGGGTGATGGCTGGGCGATCGCTCCCCCGAGCCGCCTAGGCGAAGTCCCGAGATACGGTTTGGTGCTGCGTTAGCTCTGTTTCTTCCCCAGTGTTCCTGGGTATTCTGGGACAGTCTTCTGGTTTCGCTGCGCTTGGGATAGCCAGCCGTCTGGGTGCAAGAGACCGAATAGCAGCTGCAATGGGCTTGGTCGTGGTGGAGTTTGATTCAACATCGCCAGATGAGACTCATCCACTCGGTTGAATAGTATCCATTAGTATGCATTAACCTGAGTTCGGGATAAGCTCAAACCCTCAATGTGCCGTGCGCGGTGCGCACGGCACATTGAGGGTTGTGGGGCACCGCGCGTCGCGCGGTGCCCCACAACCCCCTTAACCCGAACTGACGTTGCATTAGTATCCAGTTTGCCTTGTCGGATTCCCCTGAGATGGCTAGAGTCTTAGTGGATGCATCCGCCAGTGCGGCGGTTTCAATGAATCCTGAATCGTGATTGATGGCTCGGCTATTGGGCAGTCCCCAGACCAGACGAATGCTGTTCTGAATGGGCGAAAATCTACTGCTGTCTCTGAGGACTATTGACCTGTTTGCCTGCGCTGTGCAATTTCCGCTCTAGTCCTTTTCTACGAGTGTGCATCCACCCATGACTGCTACCCCATCGCCGCATCCCAGTCGCACGGCCCATCCAGCCCTATCCCACCCCGATGCCATAGACATAGACGCGGTAGCCGTTGCGGCAGAGCTTGTGGTGGATGCGGCAGACGGCGACCCCTCCGATCCATCCTCTAGAGCGAATGTTGATATCCTGTTTTCAGATCGTTCTGACGCATTGTTTGCTGGCCCCGTGCATGCCCCCCAACCGCAACCCAACGCTACTAGCGCCCTTGCCACCACACAGGGGTCGTTTTCCACATTTTTAGCACCGCTCACCCAAGACACCTTTAAGCAAGTGGTGACGGATGTTGAGCAAAAGCTTCAGGTGGTGAATCAAACCCTGTCAATGCTCGACAGTGTGCTCGATTCCCAAGGGTTTGACGCCATCCTCAACGAGATGCTGCGGTCTATCACCCTAAAAACAGGGGAACTGCTGAACGCCGATCGCACCACGATTTTTTTGCTTGATGACGACAAAGACGAACTGTGGTCAATCGTGGCCAAAGATGAGCAGGGCAACAACCTAGAGCTGCGGTTTCCCATCCATGTCGGTATTGCGGGAGAAGTCGCCACCCAAAAGCAGGTGGTGAATATTCCCCACGATTTCTACACTGATCCTCGCTCGGCGGCGGCGCAAGAGTTTGATAAAAAGAACCATTACCGCACGTACACAATGCTGGCGCTGCCGCTGTTGAAGCCTGAGGGGGATCTCGTGGCAGTGGTTCAGTTAATTAATAAATTAAAACCGGCGTGCGATCGCACGCTGCCGCTGGATGAAAAGATTGACCTGGCGGGCTTTACCTGCGAAGACGAGCAGGTGTTTGAGGATTTTGCGCCCTCTATTCGGCTCATCCTAGAATCATCTCGCTCATTTTATAAGGCTACCCAGCAGCAGCGGGCCGCATCAGCGCTGATGAAGGCCACCAAAGCCCTAAGCCAGAGTAGTTTGGACTTAGAAGAAACCCTAGCGCGGGTAATGGAAGAAGCGCAGGAGCTGATGCAGGCCGATCGCAGTACGCTGTGGTTGTTGGATCGCGATCGCCACCAGCTATGGACGAAGATCCCCATCAATAACGTGCTGCAAGAAATCCGCATTCCCATGGATGCAGGCTTTGCCGGCCAAGTGGCAACCAGCGGCGAACCGCTCTTGATTCCCTTTGATCTCTACAACCATCCCAACTCTGACACCGCAAAAGAAACCGACAAGAAAACGGGCTACCGCAGTTGCAGCATCCTCTGTATGCCTGTGTTTAATGCTGATGGTGAGCTGATTGCCGTCACCCAGCTAATCAACAAGAAAAAGCAAGGCGACTATCCCCCCTACGATCCCGCCAACTATCCTGAAGCGCCCGACATGTGGCGGGCCAGCTTTAATCGTAACGACCAAGAGTTTATGAAAGCGTTCAACATCCAGGCGGGTGTGGCGCTGCAAAATGCCAAGCTGTTTGCCACGGTGAAGCAGCAAGAGCAACTGCAACGAGATATTTTGCGATCGCTCACCAATGGCGTCATCTCCACTAACAAGCACGGCATTATCATTGCCGCAAACGAAAGCGCTCGGAAACTGCTGGGGTTTGATGTCAATGCCAGCCTAGAGGGCACGCTGATTCAAGACCTGATCACCCTTGAGAAAGGTGAGTTTCCGCGCTGGATCACCATGGCGCTGCACCCCACAGATGAAAAATGCAGCCAGCAATACTACCCCGATCTCACGCTGCAGGAAGTAGAAGGGAAAGAGCAGCACAGCATTAACCTCTCTATCAGCACCATTGCAAACGCCAGCGATGCCACGGAGGTGTCTGGGGTGCTGGTGGTGATGGAAGATATCAGCGATGAGAAACGGCTGAAGCTAACCATGTCACGCTATATGAGCGAAGACGTGGCTCGACAGCTATTCGAAAATCCCGATGCGGCCAAAATGGGGGGCGATCGCAAAGAGGTCTCCGTCCTGTTCTCTGACATCCGCAGCTACACCACCCTGACCGAAAGCATGGCTGCCGAAGAAGTGGTGGAAATGCTCAACCACTACTTCGAGTCGATGGTGGAGGCCGTCTTTAGCCACAAGGGCACGCTGGATAAGTATATCGGCGACGCGATCATGGCAGTCTATGGCTCGCCGCTGCCGCTGGCCGACCATCCGTGGATGGCGGTGCAAACTGCGGTAGAAATGCGCCATCGCCTGCTGCACTTCAATGCTGAGCGGGTCGAGCGGCACCTAGCCCCCATTCGCATTGGCATTGGCATCAATTCCGATATGGTGATTAGCGGCAACATTGGGTCTAGCAAGCGCATGGAATTCACCGCCATTGGTGATGGCGTTAACCTCAGCGCCCGCTTAGAGAGTGCTAGCAAACAGTATGGCACCGACATCATCGTGAGTGAGATGACCTATGCGCCGTGCCGCGATCGCGTGTGGGTACGCGAACTCGATCGCATTCGCGTGAAAGGCAAAACCAAACCCGTCAGCATCTACGAATTGGTGGGCTTGCAATCAGAACCGCTCACGGATGCCCAAAAGCGCAAAATTGAGCTGTATCATGCCGGACGCGAATTCTATCTCAAGCGTCAGTTCACGAGCGCCCTCACGAAATTTGGCACTATTTTGGAAGACCTCGACAACCGCGACAAGCCCAGTGAATTGCACCTGCAACGCATCAACTACTGGCTCAGCCATCCCCCCAGTGATGAGGTGTGGGAAGAAGGCGTCTGGACGATGACTGAAAAGTAGCGTGGCAACCGTCGCAGTGCAAATGCCCATGCCTGGTCAAGGCCTAGCCAATCAGGCTTACGCTGTCAGCCAGCGATGCAGTGCTTTAGTGGGGTCGCTCAGGTCTTCAATAGACGCGTAAACAAACTTGCGCCAAGTGGTCTCTGGCAGTCCGGCAAACACCATCAGGTTGAGCGGATAGTCTTCGCTGTCGCTGCACAGGCGAAAGTCGTCCCGAAAGAGGAAGATTGCTTTTTGGAGGGCGATCGCCACACCGAGTTCCACCATCACCCCTTCATCGGGCGGCGTGCCGTTAACGATCGCAAAAATTCCATCGCAATTTTTCACATCCTTGAGATCGGCCTGCGCTACCTGATAGGCCCATCCCGGCTGCGAAAAATCGACCTGATTATTGCGAGCAAATGGCTCCCAGACCTCTGCCCCGAGCTGCTCTAGGGCTTGGATAAACGGGGGCAGCAGCAGCGTTTTTTGCTGTTGCGAAAATCCATAGGCGCTAGCGAGATATAGCGTTTTACGGGGCATAGGGGTCTCTGTTTCGATTGGTGCGCTTATCCGAATGGGCTGCTATTCCGGTTCTCTTGGCGTTCCTTCAACCCCGGCTCCCCGCGATTTGGCGCTGGGTTACTCCAGTCGTTCAGCCAATTCCATCCAGCGTTCTGTGGATGCATCAATTTGGTGGGTAATGGCTGCGAGTCGTTCTGTCATCTGTTGCAGTGCTTCAAAGTCATCGGGCGGATTCTGATAGAGCGTTTGCTCGAGGGTTTCACGCTCTGCTTCTAGGGTGGGAATTTGGTGTTCTAGCTGCTCATATTCACGTTTCTCTTTGTAAGAGAGCTTACGGCTACCGGCAGATGGGGGGGGTGGAGCGGCAGGTCGCTTTGCATCTGCTCCGGTAGGACTAGCGCTGGTTGCCGTAGGCGCGGGCTGTTTTGGTTTTGAACTGGTGGAGGCCTCAGTTTTAGCGTCTAAACTGGCTTGGTCTGCTTCCGCTTTTTTGTAATCCAGATAGAGCGAATAGTTGCCGGGATATTGCCGCAGGGTGCCGCCGTCTTCAAAGGCGAAGACCATATCTACGGTGCGATCCAAGAAGTAGCGATCGTGAGACACGACAATGACGCAGCCGTTGAAGTCTTCTAGATAATCTTCTAGCACGCCCAGGGTTTGCACATCCAAGTCGTTGGTCGGCTCGTCTAAGATCAGCACGTTGGGGGCCTGCATCAGCACGCGCAGCAGAAACAGCCGCCGCTTTTCGCCCCCCGAGAGTTTATGAATCGGCGCATACTGTTGATCCGGCGGGAACAAGAAGCGCTCCAGCATTTGGGAGGCGGTAATGATACTGCCGTCGTTGGTTTTCACCAGCTCTGCCACGGTTTTGAGATAGTCGATCACCCGCAGGTTGTCATTCATCGACACGTCATCGGAATATTGATCGAAGTAGCCGATGTGGATGGTGGTGCCGATGTCTACGGTGCCGGAGTCTGGCTCAACTTTGCCCGTGATCATATTCATCAGTGTGGATTTGCCAGAGCCGTTGCTGCCAATGATGCCGATGCGATCATCCGGGTTGAAGGTGTAGGTGAAGTTGTGGATTAGGGTGCGATCGCCATAGGCCTTGGTGATCGCTGTGAGTTCGATCACCTTTTTGCCAATGCGCCGCCCCACGGTAGAAATCTCGACCGCGCCCTGAGTTTGCTTAAACTCCTGAGCCTGCATGGCATGGACGCGATCGATGCGGGCTTTTTGTTTGGTGCTGCGAGCTTTGGCCCCCCGCTTTAGCCATTCCAGTTCGCGGCGCAGCACCCCGGCATGTTTACGCTGAGTGCTAACGGCGCTGTCTTCGGCTTCGGCTTTTTTCTCCAAATAGTAGGAGTAGTTGCCCGCATAGGTGTAAAGATCGCCGCGATCAATTTCCAAAATGCGATTGGTCACGCGATCGAGAAAATAGCGATCGTGGGTGATCAGCAGCAGCGCTCCCCGAAATCGGTTGAGATAGGTTTGCAGCCATTCCACTGACAGAGCATCCAGATGGTTGGTGGGCTCATCCATCAGCAGCACATCGGGGTCGGCCAGCAGGGCGGTGGCGATCGCAATGCGCTTGCGGTATCCGCCTGACAGATCTCCCATACGGGCGTCAAAGTCGGTAATGCCCAACTGGCTGAGGATGACCTTGGCATTGGTTTCTAGCTCCCAGGCGTTGAGGGCATCCATCTGTTGCGAGACGCTCGACAGCCGCGCCATGAGCTGATCTGTGTCGCCCTGGCCGTGCGCTAGATAAGTCGAAATATCTTCGTATTCTCGCACCAGCGCCATTTGTTCGCCCGCATCGGCAAACACCTGCTCAAGCACGGTGCGATCGCCCTCAATATCTGGGTCTTGCGGCAGATACACAATCTTGGTGGCGGTGTTGACCTGCATCTCACCGCCATCGATCGATTCCAACCCGGCGATCATCTTTAGCAAGGTGGATTTGCCGGAGCCGTTGGTGCCGATTAGCCCCACCTTGTCGCCTGCTTCGAGGGTGAAGTTGGCATCTTGCAAAATCGGCTTGATGCCAAAATCTTTTCGGATCGATCGCAGCGTAAAAATAGTCATAGCATCTAGCGCATGGGCGTAAAACCTGGCAGCCCTAGTCTAACGCTGTCGCGACCGGGGTGGATGCCCGTCGTCGTTTGCCTCGCGGTGGGGCACGCCGTGCCAGATCGGCCTCGGTGGCGCGGGTTTCTAGCGTGTATTCAGGAATCTCTTCAAGCTGTGCGGCATCTAGGTTGTATTGCTCACACACGAGGCTGAGGCGATCGCCCCCAGCCGTCACCGCCGTCACCGAATGGGTGAGATCCCCCTGAAACCACAGCAGTGTATTCCGCTGGGGGCGAATTTGCGCCACCGACTTTTTCTGCCGCTGCAACAGCAGTTCGCCCCCCTGCAAATTGTCGGGCACCACCACATACAGCACGCTGACCCAGGCCGGAGGCTCCACTGTTTTGCAATAGGAGCGCAGGGAGCGGTCAATGTGAGGATCAACCCGCGACCCCGTGGTTAACCCCAGCGGATTGAGGTAGAAGGCGTTGCAGTCGGGACGCAGGGCTGTCTCTAAATAACGCATGAACCACGGAAACTGCGCGTCTACCTGGCTGAGGTGCGATCGCCGAAACACCAACGAGAACCCCTTCGTGCCCACAAAATCGCGATTTAGGTTATTAACCGCAAAGTAGGGGCAGGCCAAAACCCGCGCCTGAAGCTTGCGCAGGTAAGAGGGCGAGAAGGCATCGGGGTGCAGGGTGTAGTAAGACACAGCAGTGAAATCGGTAAAGAGAGCGATCGCCCGAATTGGCCGCGTCGGCGCTAACACCGCTAGCGCTGACGCAGCTCACAGCGCTACTTCACTCTAGCGTCCCGAAAGCTCTGATATGCCTTGTCAGGATGGTAGAGATGGCAGCGCTCGCTAATTTGCTGCATCAGCGACCAATCGAACCGTCGCGTGATCATATGCGCCTGCCAATTTTGCAACAGATAGGCGTGAGCGCTCCGCAGGTTATACGAGGGAATCGCCACGGACAGATGATGCGGAATATGCACGTTGATATCGTGACATAGCACCTCGACCCACTTGGGATAGTCGCAGTGGACGGTTCCGGCAAGCTGTGCCTCAGCCGCGCTCCAGTCTTCTGCTGGGCGAAACTGAATTTCTGGGAGGGTGTGGTGAACCACGGTAAAGGTGCTCATCCAAAAATGGTAGAACAGCCACGGCATCAGCCAGAATTTTACTAATCCCCACAGCCCGGTGGTAGCAATCAGCGCTGGGAAGAACACCGCCGCAAAGGCGACCACCGTTAGGATAGAAAGCCGAGCTTTGGCGCGATCGCGCCCCTCAAACTGCATCCAGTTAAAGTGCATGAGGGCCCAGTGGGCGACAGAGCCAATCCACCAGAACCAGCCCCGCATTAGCCGATAAAAGCCCCGCACGAACGGGTGGCATTGGACGTAGCTATCCGTAGTCCAAGGATCCCAGGCGTTATCAACTCCCAATTTATTGGTATGGCGATGGTGAAAGTCATGCAGCATGCGCCAGCAATGAAAGGGATAAATCAGCGGAAGCATCATCACATGCCCCACCAGGTCATTGACCCAGCGGCGCTGTGCAAACGAACGATGCCCGCAGTCATGACCGATCACAAACCAACCGGTCAGCGCGGTGCCCGTAAAGAGCCAAGCGATGGGCAGCAAAAACCAAGGCGCTAGGGCGATCGCCCCATACCCAGCGGCGACTGCTCCGATGCTCAGGAACACTTGAGTCCAAGCTTTGCGGCGATTTTTGGCAAAGCAAGACTTAGGAATCGTCGTCAGAATATCTTTCAGTTCAAGCTGAGCGATGGGCGATCGCGGTAGAACTGAGGGAGATGACCCCAATGATGCCGTAGAAAACGAATCGGAAGTAGCAGTCATGTATAGGATGGGAACTCCATCGAGATGAATCACACAGAGAGCAATAAAACGCGCACAAAAAAACCCTGCTTCAGTTGACCGGCGCACCAAGCAGGGATCTTGCTTTGTACAAACGTGGAAAACTGCGGGCGATCGCTCTAGGGCGGAATCAGGGCCGCAAGAATGAGAGCGCTTAAAAAACCTTTACATTCTATCACGCCATTCGTGCAAACTAGGTAGCGCAAAATTTCTAAAGGCGTAAGTTCGATAGCGTTGTTACAGCTCCGCGCTGTAGAACTGCAACTGCCTAACCCCGCTCGCGACGCGGGCAGAACGGGTTTAGACAGTTGAGGAACTCACGGTTTAGAGAGCTCTTGCTGAGTGATGTAGCCTAAAGTGTGTTGCCCCCATTGCTGCCAAGGGATCAAGCCATTTCTTTGGTGACACCTATCTGCTCTAAATCTTTGGTTATAGATTGTGGGTCGCTACTAAGCCTCTGAATTAAGCCACGTGTATAGAGCGACATGCAGTGTCCACCCGTTCAACCCGAATTAGGCAGCACTGAGTGAAACGGCTCTAGGCTATGCTTGCTTGATGGCATAGCGGATGTTGAATCACGTATTTGATCCCTTGCCTTGGGATAGGTAAACTTTGTCATCGATTCATGTCATCGCTTCAAGAGAGCTCTCAAATTCATGAAAGTTTGCCCAGGAAAAGAGGTTCGACTACTTAGCTTAATTGATCTTCCGTACTCTTTGTGATGGCTGGGATTGCTCCATCCAGACGCCAAATTAGCCTCCACAATTGTCAACGGATTAACCGATGAACGATGGATGGATTTATCAAGACCAGGTGTTGCCACGGGATGTGGGTCAAACTCTGGTGAATTACTACGCCCAACGCTACCGCCACTCTAGTCAGGCAGATTGGCAGCAACGGATTGAGTCAGGACAGATTTGGGTGGATGGGGCGATCGCCCCTCCAGAGACGCTGCTGAAGCCGGGGCAGCGGCTAGCCTACCGTCGCCCGCCCTGGCAAGAGCCACCTGTGCCGCTTACCTTTGAGGTGCTGTATGACGATGGGGATGTGATAGCGATCGCCAAACCTGCGGGCTTGCCGATGCTGCCAGGGGGCGGGTTTGTGCAGCATACGCTGCTGTGGCAGGTGCAGCAGCGCTACCCCGCAGAGGATTCTGACCACCGTCCGTATCCAGTGCATCGACTAGGGCGGGGCACATCGGGGCTGACGCTATGGGGGCGATCGCCTGCTGCCCGCGCCTACCTCACCCAACAATTCCGCCGCAATACAGCTCAGCCCGTCTCGTCGCCTGCTGAGCAGTCCGCCGCCGCTCCCCTGCGCAAAACCTACCGCGCCCTGGTGGGGGCGTGGCAGTTGCCCGACACCTTTACCCTCACCCAACCCATTGGCAAACTGCCCCATCCCACTTTGGGCTATGTCTATGGGGCAACCGCCACCGGGCGACCGGCCCACAGCGAAGGGCGGGTGCTGTGGCGCAAGGGCAAGGACGATATAGCACCCGGCGGCACCACCGACTGCACCTTGCTAGAGGTCACTATTTTGACGGGTCGTCCGCATCAAATCCGCATTCACCTGGCCGCAGCAGGGTATCCCCTGTTGGGCGATCCACTCTATCTCCCTGGTGGTATTCCGCGCCAGCCCGCCGATTCGGCGACACGTGACACTGCATCTCAGGCGGCAGCGCCATGTTCAGAGTCCCCACCAGAGTCCCCCGGTGTGCTGCCGATGCCCGGCGATTGTGGCTATTGGCTTCATGCTCACCGCCTCTGGTTTTGCCACCCCATCGGCACCCCAATGATGCTAGAAGCCTCACCGCCATTGCTGCTCCGGGAGGAATGGGAGTAGATAAACCAAAAGCCCTGAGATACTGGCTTAGTCGCAATCTCAGGGCTTTTGGTTAAAATTATGAGCGAGCTTAGGTGGGTTAACCTACCCAAACGCTATTTGATGTAGTCTGCTTCTTCTTGCAGTTTACGAAGCAGGTTCAGATCACCTCGGGCCTTGGCAGCTTCCATGCGGCGTTGCAGGTTAATGCGGAGGCTCTCTTGGTGAGCGGTGGCGGTTTCGTTCAGGATGTCTCGACGGGATTTGTTGGATTTAAACATGGTTGGTTCAGCGGTGCTTGCGAACGTGTTCAATTCCAATATAGCGTTTCCCACATATTTCTGTATTTCTTGATACAGAAATTCACTTTTTTGGCTGATCCCCAGCATATTGATGGTCTGCTTGGGGTGGCCTAATCACTAGGATACGGGATCAGGAGGGCGATCGCCCTCCTGATCCCCATACTTTGCTTGATACGCAAGTACTATTTCGCTACTATTTAATTAGAATCTAATTGCAATATAGGCCGGATTGCCGCTTTTGCATCATTCGGGTATGCCCTCTATATCTAGAGTCTTTGCGGCAAGAAATCTGCAATAAATTCCAGTGATGGTGTTACGCTTATGCTCAGCCTTAACCCTGGTTTGAGTTATGTCTTTCGTTGGTTTGCACATTCATAGCGACTATAGCTTGCTCGATGGCGCGAGCCAGTTAGACCAACTGGTAGATCGGGCAATAGAGTTGGGAATGCCGGCGATCGCCCTCACCGACCACGGCGTGATGTATGGCGCAATCGAACTGCTGAAGGTGTGCAAAAAGCGGGACAACGCTATTAAGCCCATCATTGGCAACGAGATGTATGTGATCAACGGCGACATCACAAAGCAAGAGCGTCGCCCTAAATACCATCAGGTGGTGCTAGCCAAAAATAATCAGGGCTACCGCAATCTTGTCAAACTTACTACGCTCTCTCACCTACAGGGGGTGCAGGGCAAAGGCATCTTTTCGCGCCCTTGCGTTAGCAAAGACCTGCTAGAGCAGTATCGGGAAGGGCTGATTGTCACGAGTGCGTGTTTGGGTGGAGAGGTGCCTCAGGCGATTCTGCAGAGTCGGCCCGATGTGGCGCGCAAAGTGGCGCAGTGGTATAAAGACCTGTTTGGTGATGACTATTATTTAGAGCTGCAAGACCACGGCTCGCTCGAAGACCGCATTGTGAATGTAGAAATCGTGCGGATTGCCCGCGAACTCGATATTCAGCTGCTCTGCACCAATGATTCCCACTACATTTCTTGCAATGACGTAGAGGCGCATGACGCCCTGTTGTGCATCCAAACCGGGAAGCTCATTAGCGAAGACAAGCGCCTGCGCTATAGCGGCACAGAATACCTGAAGTCGGTAGACGAGATGCGGCGACTGTTCCGCGATCACCTGACGGAGGATGTGATTGAAGAGGCGATCGCCACCACCCTCGAGGTCGCCACCAAAATTGAGCCTTACACAGTGCTGGGCGAGCCGCGCATTCCCAACTACCCCGTGCCCGAGGGTTACACCGCCTCAGACTATCTAGAGCACACCACCCGCGAGGGATTGATGCAGCGCTTGGGCGTGTCGTCCTTTGACGCCATTGATGACACCTATCGCGATCGCCTCGACTATGAGCTGCAAATGATGCACCGCATGGGCTTCGACGGCTACTTTCTAGTGGTGTGGGATTACATTAAATTCGCGCGCGATCGTGGCATTCCCGTAGGCCCCGGGCGGGGCTCGGCGGCAGGCTCGCTCGTGGCCTATGCCCTCGGCATCACCAACATCGACCCGGTGCATCATGGCCTGCTGTTTGAGCGCTTCCTCAACCCCGAGCGCAAGTCTATGCCCGATATCGATACAGACTTCTGCATTGAGCGGCGGGGCGAGGTGATTGACTATGTAACCGAGAAATATGGCACCGATCGCGTGGCCCAGATCATTACCTACAACCGCATGACCTCCAAAGCGGTGCTAAAAGATGTGGCCCGCGTGCTGGATATCCCCTATGGCGAATCCGACAAGATGGCGAAGCTGATCCCGGTGGTGCGGGGCAAGCCGACCAAGCTCAAAGTGATGATTTCAGACGAATCGCCTGCGTCGGAGTTTCGCGACAAATACGAAAGCGATGCGCCCATTCCCAACACCGAGCCGCCTGTCACCTATCGCCGCTGGCTTGACATGGCCATGCGCATCGAAGGCACCAACAAATCCACCGGGGTGCATGCGGCGGGCGTCGTGATTTCGGCAGACCCGCTAGATGAGGTGGTGCCCCTAGAGCGCAGCAAAGAGGGTGGCGTCACGACCCAATATCCTATGGAGGATATTGAGCTGCTGGGGCTGCTGAAGATGGATTTTTTGGGGCTGAAGAACCTCACCATGATCCAGAAAACGGTGGATTTGGTCGCCAAAACCCACGGCGTGCAGATTGATCTAGATACGCTGCCGTTGGATGACCCAGCCACTTATCAACTGCTGGCGCGAGGTGAGTTAGAAGGCATCTTCCAGCTAGAGTCGTCAGGGATGCGGCAGATTGTGCGCGACCTAAAGCCATCGGGATTGGAAGATATTTCGTCAGTGCTGGCGCTGTATCGACCCGGCCCGTTGGATGCAAAGCTGATTCCCAAATTCATCAACCGCAAGCATGGGCGCGAGGAAATCAAATACGAGCACGAGTTGCTCACTACCATCCTCAACGAAACCTACGGCATCATGGTCTACCAAGAACAGATTATGAAAATCGCGCAGGATATGGGCGGCTATTCTCTGGGTCAGGCCGACTTGTTGCGGCGCGCCATGGGAAAAAAGAAAATTGCCGAAATGGAGAAGCACCAAAGCATCTTTACCGAAGGGGCTGAGAAAAATGGGGTGTCTACGCAGGTGGCAACCGATCTGTTTACCCAAATGGTAAAGTTTGCGGAGTATTGCTTTAACAAGTCGCACTCTACCGCCTATGGCTATGTCACGTTTCAGACGGCATACCTCAAGGCCAACTATCCGGTGGAGTATATGGCGGCGCTGCTGACCGCCAACAGCGGTGAACAAGAGAAGGTGCAGAAGTATCTGAGCACCTGCCTGACGATGGGCATTGAGGTAGAGCCCCCCGATATCAATCGCTCAGAGGTTGACTTTACGCCGCTGGCCCACAGCATTTTGTTTGGTCTGTCGGCGGTTCGCAATGTGGGCATGGGGGCGATCGAGAATATTTTGCAGGCGCGAGAGGAGGATGGCTCCTTTAAGTCGCTGGGCGACCTGTGCAGCCGTGTTGATCCGCGTGCGGTGAATCGGCGGGCGATGGAGGCGCTCATTCAGTGCGGTGCGATGGACTGCTTTGATCTGAATCGGCGGCAATTGATCGAAGACCTAGCGCTTGTGCTGGACTGGGCGCAGTCGCGAGCAAAGGATCGGGCGATTGGTCAGGGCAATTTGTTTGACATGTTTGCCGAAGCCGGAGGGAGCGACCTGGGTGGGTTTGAGGAAGCACCCAAAGCTGCGACGGTGGAAGACTTCCCCAAGCAGGAAAAGTTGAAGCTAGAAAAGGAACTCTTGGGCTTTTATGTGTCGGATCATCCCCTCAAGTCGGTGCGGGAAGCGGCGCGGGTGCTGGCCCCTATCAACTTGGCCGACTTGGCCGACCAGCATGAAAACATGACGCTGAGTGCAGTGGTCATGCTGGCAGGGGTGAAGCCCGTGACGACCAAGAAGGGCGATCGCATGGCAATTCTCACTATCGAAGATCTAACCGGACAAACCGAAGCCGTGGTGTTTCCGCGCACCTTTGCGCGCGTTGAGCATCTGATCATTCAGGATGCGCGGCTAATGGTGTGGGGCAAGGTTGATCGTCGGGACGAGCGGACGCAACTCATTTTAGAAGATGCAGAGCCGATTGATGATGTGCAATTGGTGATGGTGGAACTAGAGCCGCAGATCGCAAGCGATATTACCTATCAGCACCAGCTACGGACGGTGCTGCTCAAGCATCGGGGTGACGAAGATAAGTGTAAGGTGCCCGTGGTGGCCATCATCAGCAATCCGCAGCGACGTGAGATGGTGCGGCTTGGGGTTCAGTTCCGCGTGCAGGATTATCAGTCGGTGGTAACGGCGCTAAATGATGCGGGGTTTCGGGCGCGATCGGAGGCTCTGACAGCAGCGTCCTAGTGCAGCGTCAAGTCTTAATTTTAGGGTTGCCACCTTTTGGGAGGCATGCCGAGAAAGACTTTCGGGGAACGTCACCCTAATTCTTAGCGCTGACGCTGCACTAGCCATGTGCTGTACGCAATGCGCACGACACATGGAAGGTTTGAGCTTATCCCGAACTCAGGCTAACCTAGACTGCACGTTAAGACTGCACGTTAAACCCGATAGGATGCATTGCGTGCGCTGTCTATGCGGCCATGTAGCCAGCGTTTGCAACAAACTGCTTTTTAATAAAGGGTGAGGTCATCGCAGCAAGCAAAGCCCCATAATTTAGCGTGAAATTTACTTCGTCTCCGACCCTAAGCGGATGGGAGTTGCTATCCAGAATGATGTGGTCACTGCTAGAACCCAAGATTTCTAGCGCATCCGCTGAACGCAGACCCGATGTCAGCACATCTTGGCGACCTAATGCAACGAGCGATCGCTGCCCTACGCCTCGATCCCGAAACCGAGGGACATTGCCAAATGCATCTTGCCCAATATCTCCTGATGGAAGAGAGGGTTTTTGCTTGGCTTCAATCACTTCGGCAACCAGCTGAAACGCTTGGGTATACAAGCCAGGAATGGCAGTTCGATTCAGCGCCTCACGCCCGAGCAAAATAGATTCTCCTAGGCGAAGGTTATTAACTCTGCCGATATCTTCAGCGTGGTGAAACCACTCATAGTTGGCAGAATTGCCGCCAGAGACAATCTCAAGTTTGAACTGGAATTCTTGCTCAATTGCAGCGACTAAATTCGAGAGTTCATGCATATTTTTGTGATCTGGCTTAACGCCGCCATAACAGGCCAAATTGCAGCCTAGACCTACAATATTGATATGAGACAGTAACCGGGCTTGGCGGATAAAGCGAAAGAGATCACCGGGGAGCACTCCCTCCCGTAGATCACCCATTTCTACCATCACAATAACTTGGTGAATGGTATTGTGCGCACGCGCGTAATACGACAAACGCTTCAGTGTTGCCATCTCGGTATTGAGGCTGATATCTGCATATTGAACCACCGATTCAGCCTGACTGAGGGCGGTGCGAAGCAGCACAAACTGAGCGGATAGCCCTGCATTCTTCATCATTTCGATGGTTTCAATTCGAGAGTCAGCTATAGAGTGGATGCCCCCTTGAATCATGGCATTGATGATAGACGGCTCCCCCAATACGCCTTTAGAAACCCCCATGATAGAGATGCCTCGCTTTCCATACAGCTTGGACAACACTTGCGCGTTATGCCGTATTTGAGACAAAGAGATTTCCAGTCTTGGCAGGACTGATTTCATAGTCTTAACCTGATGCAATGCTATTCAGTGGTCTTGGGCCGACAGGAATTTGAGAAGTTTAGAAAAGAGTACATTCCAGTCTTGCAAGTCGGCTTACCCTGCGGGAAGAGCAGAGCTCTATAGGGTGCATCCCACTTTTGCAAATTCATGACCCTCATCCCCCAATCCCTTCTCCCAAAAAGGGAGAAGGGGAGCCGGATTCAAAGTCCCTTTTCCGTGCTGGGAGAGGGCGTTAAGGTAGGAGCTACAAAAGTAGAATGCATCTCCAAAAACTCTCATATTCAGACCTCTATCCGTCATTCTAAACTTGCGTTAATGCTGGGGTTTTTGCTAGCTGATCTCGTCTAATTGCATACTTGAGCGTTGGAAATTGGTCGATTAAAGCTTGAACTAGTTTTTGGCATCCATAGCTCAACACATCTGTGGTTGGGAGGCCGAATTGTGCTTCGTACTCTCCAATGATGGTGGAGACCTGATCGGCGGTTAGGTCTTCATGGCTGAGGGCGATCGCCACGACTTTAGCTTGCGACATTGCCTCAATCAACCGAATTTCCTGCTCCACAGTCGGCATTGCCATGTGAGGGAAATCGCACCGAACTTGTCGAGCTGGCGGATGCTGAAGGATGACGCCATCGGCCATGCTGCCCTTCAAAATGCCAAGAGACCCCATGAATGCCGGATGGCTCACCGCACTTTGCCCCTCAACCAAGATGATATCGGGATGCTCAGTCTCAAATGCTTGAACAATGGCATGCTCGATCTCACCCACTACAAATTGGGAGACTAGCGCATCAATCGAGATACCATACTTCGCGCCCTGCATTAGGCTTGTTTGCCCGGTTGCAACCAGCACAGACTTAATGCCACGCGCATTGAAAGCCTTGTTGAGCTCTATGGCGGTGGTCATTTTGCCGCAGGCGCAGTCGGTGCCCAACATGGCAATCACAGGAGCGCTGACTTCTGCAATTTGTCCTGTAAACACATGCAAATCTTGAAGCTGAGGAGGCTTGCGAATGTCTTTAATTTGAACGTGATTTTGAGCCGCAACTTGAGCAAATTCACGATCGTCAGAGAAGAATTGATGCAGGCCGTTGATGATAGTCATTCCGTGCTCCATCGCTTCTAAAATCAGAAGCCGTTCTTGCGGGGGAATGTAGGTTTCTAGCGGCGCTTTGCCATATATATAGCAATTGGGCGTCTCTGCGAGAGTATTTAACGCATGAGCAAGATTGGCAAAAATGGGGATGCCGTTTTTTGCTTCTCCCAGTGCCTCTCCGGCGTCGCTACCCGCTAAGGCGCTGTCGATTACGCCCACAATGGTGTAGATTTCGGAGTGCCGAATCAATCCCGCTGCTGTCTTACCATCTACTAGACCATACTGGTTTTCGCAGTAGACTAGTGCAGTTTGTTTTTGGATTGGCGTGTGTTTTTGTTTAATGGACTTCATTAGATTAAGCGTCTTAAATTTATTCTCATGCTCACAGTTAATGCTGCATCGAGCCTATGCCACGTTAGGGCGATCGCTCTACTCTTAAAGCTGTAAATCTTAAAGCTGCAAATTACGCCTCCTAGAAGAGGTTTTTTTCGTCCTCTGACGCCACAGGAAGAAGAACACTTTACCCGAATACCGTGTTTTTTCCCGAGTAAAAATAGCAGCTTTAGCTAATAAGGTCGGCGTTTAAGCACTACGCGACTGTGTTCCCAAATGGTTTGAATTATGCTGATCTGAAAGCTCAAGGGATGGGGTAGTGTAGTGAGTCCTTAAGTCTTGTCTCAAGCCTTAATTGAGGTTTGATGTAGCAGCAGGTGCATCAACTGTAACATGCATTACATTTTTTGCGTCGGAATCAAGTGAGCATTTTTATAGAGCGCACCGCTTAAATCTACTCAGATCTTGCACCTAGTAATTTGGGCGTTGCATAATTAGAAGATGAATTAGGATAATCTGCGATGTAATGTCCCGAATGCGGAGCCACTCATATCCGTAAGAACGGCAAGAGGAAAGGTAAACAAAACCACATCTGCGTAACCTGCGGT
>JAESGQ010000054.1_pt1 | contig 175859 bp, 188 predicted proteins | sample 9266251 | NCBI WGS metagenome assembly JAESGQ01 (sample SAMN17056778, study PRJNA650883) | algae metagenome | isolation source: Kaiparowitsia implicata GSE-PSE-MK54-09C and co-occurring heterotrophs from... | place: USA: Kaiparowits Plateau, Grand Staircase Escalante National Monument, UT ...
TGCTCACGAGCACCGATCGCGACGGAGCCTCGGCGCGAGCCGAAAATATCATCGGTCCCCGTAACGCGAAAGCAGGGGGCCACATCGGTTCCGGGCAACCGCCCAGGCTCCGTCACTTCCCCAACCCTCGCCGCGAAAGCGCGAGGACAATGACGCATGCCTGCCGGTGATCCCCTGTCATCCCGGCCGGGGCGAAACGAGTAACCGGGACGATTTCACTATCCGGGCCGGTCCCTCCGCGCGATAATCGCCGCGAACAGGGGGTCCCTCATGATCACGCTCATCGTCATCGCCGTCATCGTCGCGATCCTCGCCTTCGTGGTGATCGGCGCCTACAACAAGCTCGTCGCCCTGGATCAGCGGGCGGACCAGTCGTTCGCCGACATCGACGTTCAGCTGAAGCAGAGGAACGACCTGATCCCCAACCTCGTCGAGACGGTGAAGGGCTATGCCGCCCATGAGCAGGGCACGCTGAACGCCGTGACCCAGGCCCGCGCCGCCTCAGCCGGCGCCACCTCCGTCAACGACAAGGTCGCCGCCGATAACATGATGACCGCCGCGCTCGGCCGCCTGTTCGCCGTCGCCGAGGCCTATCCGGACCTCAAGGCCAACACCAACTTCCTCGAACTCCAGCGCGAGCTCTCGGACATCGAGAACAAGCTGGCCGCCGCCCGTCGCTTCTTCAACAATGCGGTGGCCGAGTTCAACGCCGTCCGGGCCCAGTTCCCCACCGTCCTCTTCGCCGGAATGTTCGGCTTCGGGGCCGAGAAGCCCTTCTTCGAGGTCGACGCCGCGGACCGCGTGGCCATGAACGCCGCCCCGCCGCAGGTGAAGTTCTAGGTCCTGATGCGCGCCGTCGGTCTCGCGACCCACATCTGGGCCAACAACACCCGCTCGATGCTCTTGCTGGCGGGTTTCCCCGTCATGCTGATCGGGGTCATCTTCGGCATCCAGCTGATCCTGATGGGCGTCGGCTTCCTGCCCAACTCCGGCGGGACCCTGGGCCAGGACATCGAGCTCGCCCTGTCCATGCTGGCGGGAACCATCCCCCTGGCCCTGGTCGTCGCCGGCATCTGGTTCGCCATCGCCTTCTTCGGCAACCAGGCCATGATCGACGCCATGACCGGTGCCCGAAAGGTCGAGCGGACGGCTGAGCCCGAGCTCTACAACCTGCTGGAAAACCTCTCGATCTCGCGCGGCCTTCGGACGCCGACCCTGCGCATCATCGAGCGGCCCGAGCTGAACGCCTATGCGTCGGGCCTGCGCGAAGGCCACTACAGCGTCACCGTCACCCGGGGTCTGATGGAGGCGCTGGACCGCGACGAGATGGAGGCCGTCCTCGCCCACGAACTGACCCACGTCATCAACAAGGACGTGAGGACGATGGTCATCGCCTCGATCTTCGCCGGCATCATCACCGTGCTGGCCGAGCTGCTGTTTCGCGGCCTCTTTCACGTTCGCGGGTCCAGCCGCGACAACAAGAACGCCGGGCCGCTGCTGCTGATCGGCTTCGCCATCGCCCTGGTCGGCTTCGCCCTGGCCGTCGTCATTCGCCTGATGCTGTCGCGGACGCGGGAGTATGTCGCCGACGCCGGGGCGGTCGAGCTGACCAAGAACCCCGACGCCATGATCTCGGCTCTCCGCAAGGTCGAGGGCCGCTCCTTTGTGAAAGCGCCTGACGAGGTTCAGGGCATGTTCCTCGACAACCGCAAGGAAGGCTTCCTCGACGGCCTGTTCGCCACCCATCCGTCGATCGACAAACGGGTCGAGGCCCTGATCCGTTTCGGCGGCGGTCGCGATCCCGGATCCATGGCGCGGGTTGACGCCGCCCCGACCGCTGTACCCCTCGCGGGCTGATCGGCGTAGTCGCACCCAGGGCGGAGACGGGAACATCCATGGCCATCGTCAAACTGTTCGGAGCCTTCGCCGAGATGGCCGGCTGGCGGGAGCGGACGATCGAGGTCTCCAGCCTGTCCGCCCTCCGGGCCGCCGTGGCCGAGGCCCATCCGGACCTGCCGGGACGTCTGGACGAGGCTGCGACGCTGGTGATCCTGAACGGCGCCATCCTTCCCGTCAGCCTGCGGGGCGACGACCGGCCGCTCGACCAGGACGACGAGGTCGCTTTCGGTCCCCCGGTGAGCGGCGGCTGATGATCGAGGTCACCGATCAGCCGATCGACCCTGCGGCCCTGCTCCGGCGGTTCTCGCTCGGCCGATCCGCGACCGGCGCGATCGTCAGCTTCACGGGTCTGGCGCGGGGCGGGGACGCTGCTTTCCCCATTTCGGACGTGGTGCTCGAGGCCTATCCCGGCATGACCGAGGCCACCATCGCCGCCATCGTCGACGATGCGCGGGGCCGCTTCGAGGTTCAGGACATCCTCGTCGTCCACCGGGCAGGGGCCGTGCCGGTAGGCCAGCCCATCGTCTTCGTCGCCGCCGCCGCCGCCCATCGCCGAGCGGCCTTCGAGGCGACCGATTTCGTCATGGACCACCTCAAGACCCGCGCCGCCTTCTGGAAGAAGGAGGTCGGCTCCGCCGGATCGCGCTGGGTCGAGCCTCGAACAAGCGATCACGCCGACCAGCACCGCTGGACCCCGGAGACGACATGACCGACCTGCCCGACCTTCCCGCCCCCGGCGGCAAGCTGATCGCCGGCCCCGTGACGCCGGTCCGCGTCGCGGTCCTGACCGTCAGCGACACGCGTGACGAAGACAGCGACACCTCCGGCGCGATCCTGGCCGACCGCATCCAGGCGGCGGGCCACGCCTGCTTCGACCGTGCCATCGTTCCGGACGACATCGCGGCGATCCGGCGCCAGGTGCGGACCTGGATCGACGCCGGGCTGACCGACGTCGTCATCACCACGGGCGGCACGGGCCTGACCGGCCGCGACGTCACGCCCGAGGCGCTGGAGCCCCTGTTCGACAAGCGGATCGAAGGCTTCTCGGTCATCTTCCACCACGTCAGCTACCAGACCATCGGCCTGTCGACGCTTCAGTCCCGTGCCACGGCCGGGATCATCGACGGCGTCTTCGTCTTCTGCCTGCCCGGCTCGAACGGCGCGGTGCGGGACGGCTGGGACAGGGTCATCCGCTGGCAACTCGACAGCCGCCATCGCCCCTGCAACCTGGTCGAGATCATGCCCCGCCTGAAGGAGGTCTGATGGCCGACCTGACCCACTTCGACGCCGAGGGGCGGGCCCGGATGGTCGACGTCTCCGCCAAGGCTGAGACCACGCGTGAGGCCACGGCCCGGGGCCGTCTGACGATGAATCCTGAGACCCTGGCCCTGGTCCGCTCGGGTCAGACGGCCAAGGGCGACGTCCGGGTCGTCGCCGAGATCGCCGGCGTCATGGCCGCCAAGCGGACTTCCGACCTCATCCCCCTGTGCCACCCCCTGCCGCTGTCGGCGGTCCATGTGGCGATCGGCGAGACCGACGACGTCTCTGGCCTGGAGGTCACGGCGACCGTCCGGACCCAGGGGCGCACCGGCGTGGAAATGGAGGCCCTGACCGCCACGACCGTCGCCCTTCTGACCCTCTACGACATGCTGAAGGCCGTGGATCGTGGCATGGTCCTGCAAGGCATCGGGCTGGTGGCCAAGACGGGCGGGGCGTCTGGCGACTGGGTCCGAACATGATTCTGGCCACCGTCGAGGCGGCCCGTGCGGCGATCCTGGCCGCCGCCACGCCTCTGCCAACCGTCGAGACGACTCTCGAGCATGCCGACGGCCTTTGGCTGGCGCAGGACGTGACCGCCACACGCGATCAGCCGCCGTTTCATGCCTCCGCCATGGACGGCTGGGCGATCCAGGCTGCCGACGCCCGTCCCGACGCCCGTCTGGTCATCGTGGGTGAGAGCGCCGCCGGCCACCCGCCCGTCTCGGCCGTGGGCCCCGGCCAGGCCGCCCGCATCTTCACCGGAGCCGCCCTCCCGAACGGTGCCGACCGCGTCGTCATCCAGGAAGAGGCTCGCCGCGAGGGCGACACCCTCATTCTGGTCGCCCCGCTCAGCGAGGCGTCCTGGATCCGGCCACGCAGCGGCGATTTCCAGCAGGGCGCCGTGCTCTTGCAGGCCGGCGTCCGGCTGAGCCCGTGGCGGCTCGCTCTCGCGGCCGCGGCGGGCCACGCCAGCCTGCGATGCGCCCGGCCCCCACGTGTCCGCATCATGCCCACGGGCGACGAGCTGGCGACAGCGGGCGGGCTGGCCGGACCGCATCAGATCTTCGACTCCGCCGGGCCCGGCCTGTCCGCCTTCGTCCGCCGCGCAGGCGGGGTTCCGGTCCTGCTCGGCCCGGTGGCTGACGACGACGACCGTCTCGCAGCCGCGATGACGGGCGACGATCACGATCTGCTGGTCACCGTCGGCGGAGCCTCCGTGGGCGATCATGACCGGGTCAAGCCGGTCGCCCGCTCCCTGGGGGCCGAACTGCGCGTCGATGGCGTGGCCGTGCGGCCGGGGCGGCCCTTGTGGTTCGGCGTCTTCCCGGACGGCCGGTTGGTGCTCGGCCTGCCTGGCAACCCGGTGTCCGCCCTGGTCTGCGCCGAGCTCTTTCTCGCCCCGCTGCTGGCGGCGCTGCAGGGTGGGACGGCGCTGCCGACGTTCCATACCGGGACCCTGACCGGCCAGCTGGAGGCGAACGGTCCCCGCGAGCACTACATGCGGGCCCGCCTGATCCGCGACCCCGCCGGCCTCGGCGTCATGGCCGCCCAGACCCAGGACTCCTCTCTCGTCAGCGTCCTGGCGGCATCCGACGCCTTGATCCGCCGGGCAGCCTTCGCCCCGGCCGTCGCCGAGGGCGGGCAGGTAGAGATCGTCTCCTCCGTGTCGTGGCGAGCGTAGGCGAGACGGTCCGACGTGCCTTGGACTTGCGGCTCAAGACGGCGGCGGCGGTGTGGATCACAGATAGGCTCCCCGCTGCCAGGGCACGAACTCGGCGTCGCCAATGCCGAGCACCTCGGACGCAGAGGGCTCTCCCGACGCAAGCGATAACAGCCGGTCGAAGATGCGCGTTCCGGCCGCGTCCAGGCTCTCGCCATCCAGCACAGGGGAGGCGTCCACGTCGACGTCCTCGGCCATCCATCCGGCGAGGCGGGCATTGGACCCGATCTTCAGGCAGGGCGCGGGCTTGGAGCCGAACACCGATCCCCGTCCCGTGGTGAAGGCGATCAGATTGGCCCCCGACGCGATCTGGCCGGTGGCGGAACAGGGGTCGTAGCCGGGACTGTCCATGAAGGTCAGGCCGGGTTTTCTCAGCGGCTGGGCATAGCCGATGACGTCCTCCAGCGGCGCCGACCCGGCCTTGGCGACGGCGCCCAGCGACTTCTCCAGAATGGTCGTCAGCCCGCCCTTCAGATTGCCCGGCGAGGGATTGTTGTTCAGCGCCATGCCGTTCGCCTGGGCATGGTCCCGCCACCAGGCCAGCCGCTCCATCAACCGTCCTGCCGTCTCCGGATCGGCGCGGCGCAGCAGTAGGTGCTCGGCTCCCCAGATCTCGGGCGTCTCCGACAGCATCGCCGAGCCGCCGTGGGCGATCAGCCGGTCTACGGCCCGACCCAGCGCCGGATTGGCGGTTACACCCGACCAGCCGTCCGAGCCGCCGCACTGCAGTCCTACGACCAGCCCTGAGAGGGGGGCCGGCTCACGTCGGGCCATGGCCGCGAGCGCCACAAGCTCCCGGACGATGGCCTTGCCGTCCTCGATGGCCTTCAGCGTCCCCCCGGCCTCCTGGATCGACAGGCTTCGCAACGCCGGCCCCGGCGTCAGGCCCTCCCGGGCCAGCCAGTCGGGGATCTGGTTGGCCTCGCAGCCCAGGCCGACGATCAGTACGCCCGCCACATTGGGGTGGCGGGCATAGCCCGCCAGCGTCCGCTGCAGCAACCGGACGTCCTCGCCGTCCGAGGCCCCGCCACAGCTCCCGGTGTGGGTATAGGCGACCACATCATCAACGCCCTCGGGCAGGGCGTCAGCCGGGCAGGCGTCGGCGATGCGGCGGGCGACGGTGGCCGAGCAGTTGACGCTGGTCAGGACCGCTATGGTGTTGCGCGTCCCCCACCGGCCATCGGCGCGGCGATAGCCGGACCAGGCTGCGGGCCCAGACGGGGCGGGCAGGGGACGCCGATCGACGCCGACCTCGGCGGCACGGTCGGCCTCGCTCATGGTCAGGTTATGGCTGTGGACCCAGACGCCGGGTGCGATGTCCGCGGCGGCGACGCCGATGATCTGGCCATAGCGACGGACAGCCGCCCCCGTCGCGACGGCCCGGACGGCGACCTTGTGCCCAGCGGCGACGGCCTCTCGCAGCATCAGGCCGTCGATCGACGACCCGGCCGCGAGGTCGGTCAGGGCGACGGCCACGTCATCGTCGGGATGGAGGCGCAGCAGGCTCATGCGGCCCCGTCCAGACGGCCCACGGAGGCCTGAGCCCCGTGTTCGGCCAGCCGGCGATAGGCTTCGAGGACGACGTCGCGAAAGGCGGGCTCAGCTGCCAGCGCGGGCGGAAAGACGGCCGCCAGGGACAGCAGGGCCCGCGTCTGCGCCTCCGCATCCGGTCCGGCGGCGTCCAGCAGACGCCGGGTGGTCGCCGCGAGCGGATCGTCGACCGTGAAGGACGCCCCGGCGTCGTCCCGCCCGCCCTGCCAGCGCATCCAGCCTGCGACGGCGAGGGCCAGGCGCGGGATCGGCAGACCCCGCTCGATCCGCGCCGCCGCCGTCGTCACCAGCCGCTGGGGCAACTTCTGCGACCCGTCCATGGCGATCTGGCGGGTCCGGTGGTTCAGGCTGGCGTTGGAAAACCGCGCGAACAGGGCGCTCCGATAGGCGGCGAGATCCAGTTCAACCGGTGGACTGAGCGTCGTCTCGGCCTCGTCCCACAGCGCCTCGACGAAGCGGGCATAGGCGGGAACGGCGACAGCCTGGTGCACGAAATCGATCCCCGCCAGCCCGCCCAGATAGGCCAGGGCGGAGTGGGCGCCGTTCAGCAGCCGCAGCTTGGCGTCTTCCCACGGCGCGACGGCCCGGGTGACCTGGACGCCCAGAGCTTCGAAGTCCGGACGCTCGTCCGCGAACCGGTCCTCGATCACCCACTGGAGAAAGGGTTCCGTCTTGACCAGGCCCTCGTCGCGGACGCCCAGTCGGGTCGACAGGGCCTCGACGTTCTCAACCGTCGTGGCGGGCACGATGCGGTCGACCATGGTCTGGGGAAAGGCGCAGGTCGCTTCGATCCAGTCTGCGGTCGCGGGATCATGCGCCCCCGCGAAGGCCAGGACCGCGTCGCGGATGCGGGTGCCGTTGTGGGGAAGGTTGTCGCAGCTGATCACCGTCAGCGGCGACAGGCCCCGCTCCCGTCGCCGTCTTAGGCCCGCCGCGAGAAAGGCCGGGGCTGTGCGGGGCCGGGTCGGGTCGGACAGGTCGGCGGCCACATCTGCGTCGTCAGTCAGCAGGGCGCCAGAGGCCGGGTCCAGCTTGTACCCCTTCTCGGTGACGGTCAGGGTCGCCAGCTTCACGTCGGGATGGGCCAGCCGCTCGGCCAGATCGGTCGGGTCTTCCGGCGCGACCCGAACGCCCGTCACCGCGCCGATGACGCGCAGGCCTTCCTCCGCCCCGTCCCGAACCGACAGGGTGTAGAGCCCGTCCTGCAGTGCCAGCTGATCGCGCACCCCCGGCGACCGCAGCGACGCCCCCAGAATGCCCCAGCGCGGATCGCCGCCCGCCAGGGCCCGATCGAAGACGTCGGCTTGGTGTGCCCGGTGGAAGGCCCCGATGCCAAGATGGACCACGCCGGTCTTGATTTCGGCGCGGTCGTAGGTGGGCCCGATCACGTCGGCGGGCAGCCCGTCGAGCGTGGCGGCCGACAGCCGCATCAGCCCAGCAGGCCCGGGAGGGTCAGGCTCAGCGCCGGCACGAAGGTGATGGCCATGAGGGCGACGAACAGGGCCAGGTAGAAGGGCCAGATGGTCCGGACCGCCTCCTCGACTTTGATCTTGCCGACCGCGCAGCCGACGAACAGCACCGACCCCACCGGCGGCGTGACCAGGCCGATGCCGAGGTTCAACATCAGCATGATGCCGAACTGGACCGGGTCCATGCCGGTGGCCATGGCAACGGGCAGGAAGATGGGGCTGGTGATGACGATCAGGGGCGCCATGTCCATGAAAGTGCCGAGGATCAGCAGGATCAGATTGATCATCAGCAGGATCAGGATCGGATTGTCGGTCAGGGTCTGAAGCAGGGTGGCCAGCTGTTCGGGAGCCTCCAGCAGGGCCAGCAGCCAGCCGAAGGCGGCGGCCGAGCCGATGATCAGCATGACCATCGCCGTCGTCTTGACCGCGTTCTGCGCCGCCGTGACGAAGCCGCTGAAGCCCAAGGTTCGATAGACGATCAGGGCGATGACCAGGGTGTAGATCACCGCCACGGCCGAGCTCTCGGTCGGGGTGAAGACACCGCCCAGCACGCCGCCGAAGATGATCACGGCGGTCAGGAGGCCGGGGATGGCGGCGGCGAAGGCGCGGGCGAAGGCGGGCCAGCCCGGGAACTCCCCCTTGGGATAGCCGCGCCGCACCGCGACGAACCAGGCGACTGTCGCTAGCAGGATGCCTGTCAGAATTCCCGGCAACACCCCTGCCAGAAAAAGGTCCGCCACCGACACCGACACGCCGGCGGCCGCCGCATAGATGATCATGTTGTGCGACGGCGGGATCAGGATGCCGAGGATGGCCGAGGTCGATGTGACGTTGACGGCGTAGTCGGCGTCGTAGCCTTTCTCTTTCATCATCGGCACCAGGGTCGAGCCGAGGGCCGAGACCGAGGCCACGGCCGAGCCCGAGACACCGCCGAACATCATGGAGGCGCCGACGTCCACGACGCCTAGGCCGCCGCGCATCCTGCCCATCGCCGCGTCTGCGACCCGCACCAACCGTTCGGCAATGCCGGCCTGTTGCATCAGGTCTCCGGCGAAGACGAAGAAGGGAATGGCCATCAGGGCGAAGACATTCACCCCCGTCGCGATCCGCTGGAACGCCACGACCGGCGCGATGTCCATGAAGATGAAGGTGGCCAGAGACGCGAGGCCGAGCGCGAACGCCACCGGCACGCCGAGGATCAGCAACAGGGCCAGCAGCCCGAGGAGAAGGATCAACTCCACAGCGGCTCCACTTTCCGGCCCCGGGCCTCGGTGATCAGATGTTCGAGCGCGAACAGGACGCTCAGCCAGCCGGCGATCGGCAGCGGCAGATAGGCGGCGCCCCTCGGTACGCCCAGCGTCGGAATGTCGAACGCCCAGGTCCGCGCGACCAGCTCGCCGCCCCAGACGCCCATCGCCGCGCCGAAGCCCGCGATGCAAAGCAGGGCGACGATGCGGCTGAGCCGTCGCAGGCTCTGCGGCATCGCATCGGTGGCCGCCGTCATGCCGAGGTGGAACTGCTCCCGCACCCCGACCGCCGCCGCCAGCAGCACGAACCAGACCATGAGCAGCAAGGCCGCCTGCTCGGCCCAGGCGGGGGCGTCGCCCAGCACATAGCGGGCGAAGACCGACCAGCCGATGATGCCGGTCATGACGATCAGACCGAGCGCCGCGAAGGCGAGCGTTCCCCGACTGATCCAGCGCGAAACGAAGGCGAGACCGGCCAGCATCACGCCATCCCCTGGATCTGCTCGACCAGCGCTCTTTGGGCGTCGGACGTGATGAAGCGATCCCAGACCGGCCTCATCGCCGCCTCGAAGGCCGCCCGATCTAGCTCCTCGATGACCTCGACGCCCGCCTCGAGGGTGGCTTGCCTAGCGGTCTGTTCGCGGGCCTCCCACAGTCCGCGCATGAAGGGCACGCTCTCGGTGGCGGCGGTACGGATGATGTCGCGATCGGCGGGCGTCAGCTTGGCCCAGGTGCGGCCCGAGGCGACCAGCACCTCGGGCGCCATCACGTGCCGCGTCAGGCTGTAGTACCGGGCGACCTCGAAGTGGCGGCTGTCCTGATAGGACGGCCAATTGTTCTCCGCCCCATCAACCACACCCTGAACCAGCCCCTGGAAAACCTCGCCATAGGACATCGGAATGGGACTGGCGCCCAAGGCCTGCACGAGGGCGACGTAGAGGTCCGACGTCTGAACTCTCAGCTTCAGGCCCCGCATATCCGCCGGCGTCCGGATCGGGCCGCGCGTGTTGTAGAAACTCCGTTCGCCGGAATCGTAGAAGGCCAGGCCAATAAGCCCGTGCCGTTCCAGAGCGTTCAGCACCGTCCGCCCTGGAGCGCCGTCCAGTGACCGACGCATGTGATCGGTCGACTGGAACAGGAAGGGAAGCGACGGGACCAGCGTCAGGGGCTCGATCGGGTTGAGCGGCGCCAGGTTGACCCGGTTGATGTCCAGCCCGCCGAAGACGGTGATCTCCAGGGTGTCTTTCTCTTCGCCCAACTGTCCGCCGGCGTAGTTGCGCAGTCTCAGTCGCCCGCCTGTTCGTTCCGAGATCAGCTCACCGAAGTGATCGACCGCGTCGACGGTCGGATAGCCCGAGGGATGGGTATCGGCCCCGCGCAGAGGCCGTTCGCCGATCTCCTGCACGCACCCGGCCACCGGGGCGGCGAAGGCGGCGGCGATCAGGGCGCGGCGGGTTGTGGTCACAGCCGGTAGGCCGCCTTGACGAGGTCGTAAGTAAGTGCGCGTGCCAACTCGTGAGCCTCGTCTTCCTCAATGCGATGTTCCACGACTAACCGGGCTAGGAAACCGGTGTCAATGCGCCGTGCCACGTCGTGCCGGGCCGGGATCGACAGGAAGGCGCGGGTGTCGTCGTTGAAGCCGACGGTGTTGTAGAAGCCCGCCGTCTCTGTGACCTGCTCGCGGAAGCGGCGCATGCCTTCGGGGCTGTCGTGAAACCACCAGGGCGGACCGAGCCGGAGCGCAGGATAGTGGCCGGCCAGCGGCGCCAGTTCGCGGCTGTAGGCGGGCTCGTCCAGGGTGAACAGGATGATCGTCAGGCCCGGCTCGGAGCCAACCGCGTCCAACAGGGGCTTGAGCGCCGTGACGTAGTCCGTGCGGGTCGGGATGTCGGCCCCCTTGTCCCGGCCGAAGCGGTGAAAGACCGTGCCGTTGTGGTTTCGGAAGCTGCCGGGGTGAATCTGCATGACCAGACCGTCGTCCAGGCCCATCCGTTCCATCTCGGTCAGCATCTGGCCCCGGAAGAGCTCGGCGTCGGCGGCCGTGACGGGGCCGGTCGCCACCCGTGAGTACAGGGCCGCGGCCGCAGTTTGGGGTAGGTCGGCGGTGAAGGCGGTCGGGTGACCGTGATCGGTCGAGGTCGCGCCGTGCTCGGCGAAGAAGGCCCGGCGCTTGCGATGGGCGGCGAGATAACCCTGCCAGCTTCGGACATCCTCGCCGGTCAGGGCCCCGAAGCGGACGAGGTTGTGGTGAAAGCCCTCGAAGTCCGGGTCCATCACCGGGTCGGGGCGGTAGGCCGTGACGACCTTGCCCGACCAGCCGCTATCCTGAATGGTTCGGTGATGCGCCAGGTCGTCCAGCGGCCCCTCGGTCGTGGCGATCACCTCGATCCCATACCGTTCGAACAGGGCGCGGGGCCGGAACGCCTCGGTCTTCAGGGCCGCGTCGATGACATCATAGTAGTGGTCCGCCGTCTCGGCCGACAAGCGAACGTCCAGGCCGAACACCTCTGCATAGACCCAGTCGTGCCAGATGCGCGACGGCGTCCCGCGGAACAGGTGGTAGCGCTCAGCGAAGTGTCGCCAGATCACGCGGGGGTCGGTCTCGACCGGCCCGCCGTCGGCGCGCGGCACGCCCAGGTCCTCCAGTTGCACGCCCTGGCTGTAGAGCATGCGAAAGACATAGTGGTCCGGGGTGATCAGCAGTTCGGCCGGATTCTTCCAGTTCTGGTTCAGGGCGAACCAGGAGGGATCGGTATGGCCGTGCGGGCTGACGATCGGCAGGTCCTTGATCTCGGCGTAGAGCCGTCGGGCGATGGCCCGGGTGGCAGGGTCGGCCGGGAACAGGCGGTCGGGGTGCAGGAGGAGCGGCTGGGTCATCAGTGGGTCGTCGCGGCTTAGCGCTGGCGTTGCTCGGCGATCCGGGCGCGGGGCTCGCCCTCTAAGGCACGGCGCGTCCGCGGCAAATCGAACGGACCAATGCCGGTCTCCGCCCCGCCGCCGGTCGGCCACATGCCCCGGACATCGATACTAGAGCCCGACTTGACTTCGACGAGGCGATCTGGCCCCAGCGCGATGACGGCTTCGCGAGCCGTTGGTCGCGACACGCCGGACGTTAGGGCCAGATCTCGTTCGGAGGGCAGGCGCTCTCCCATTCTGGGCTCGCCCACTGCGACCCGCGCGGCCTGGGCCTCGGAGACCTGTTCGTAAAGCCTCATGCTTTCGGACTTGGCGGACATGACCACGCTTCTATCTGGCCTGATCAATCTGGACTATCCGATATCCGCAACCCGCTAACACCGATGGGATCGACGGCACCGGCTCAGCCGCGGGTGGCCTGTTGATGCCCGACAGCCAGCGCCGGCTACCGGAGTCCGGGCTGGACCTCAGCGCGACGTTGGATGTGCATGACACACTGTTGCTTGTCGCCGCCGTCGGTAGGCTCGTGTTGACGGGAGCGATGCAGACCAACGTGAACGACTTTCGGCCCGTGCTCATTCTTGGAGGGAATGGCGAGCGTTCAAGTGGGCGGCCTTGGTTGTGGAACGGAGTCTGGCTACGAGGCCGCTCGTCATTGACGCACATGTTGCAGAGGGCAGCCAAACACCTATGCGGTTCACATGTCTGTCATCGGGGCGAGCGATGTTTAACGTTCATCGTTCCGAAGCGTCGAACATTGGATGCCCTGTGCCCTAAGGTGCGCCTTGAAATTGACCTAAGAGCACCGTGCTCGTGGCGCTCATCTTTTGCCTGAGGGACCCACGCATGAATATTGTCGCCATGATTCCCGCTAGAATGGGGAGCCAGCGCCTCGCCAAAAAGAACCTTGCGCTTCTAGATGGTGTGCCGCTCATAAGTCGGGCCGTCGACAAGTGCGTTGCAAGCTCGTGCTTCAGCGAAGTCTGGGTTAACTCCGAAGACGAGGCTTTCGCGCCGTACGCCAAATCGGGTGGCGCGCAGTTTCACCTTCGTCCCGCAGAGCTTGGCGATAACGCGGCCACTAGCGAGCAGTTTGTTGCTGAGTTTCTTCATCATCATCAGTGCGACTATTTGGTTCAGGTGCATTCTATTGCCCCTCTAATCAAAAGGTCTGAGATCAAGAGGTTTGTTGAGTTCACTATTTCTAATGAGTGTGACTCGGTTTTCAGTGTGGTCGATGAGAACCTTGAGTGTATATTTCAAGGCGAACCTGTAAACTTCACGTTTGACGTCAAACAAAACAGCCAGGATTTGCTACCTGTACGTCGGATTGTCTGGTCAGTTACGGCGTGGCGCCGAAGCACCTTTCTGGCAGCTCTGGCCGAAGGAAAGTGCGCGACTTTTGCCGGCCGTATTGGTCTGTTCCCGGTCGGCCGCATGGCAGGTCACGTCATCAAGACCCAAGACGATCTGGATATCGCAGCCGCCCTGTGGCCGTATGCCGTCGCGGACGACGGTTGATTCAGCATTTCATTCTGCCAGCGAGCATTGGCGATGATGGTGCAGTATTGCGGTCCCGCGCGGGTTCGGTCGTGATTGGGCTGTTGCCTGGGCCCGGTTCTCGCTTTGGACCGTGGTGCGTTGAAATTGAGAAGCTCGCCTGTCGCGGGAACGTGGGCGACCGCATGGTTTTGTCTCTGGAGAATGCAGACCGGGGGGCATCCTGCAGGCCTGATCCGCACCACGGGGAATGTCGCTTGAGGGCTCGGCGCGACCGTTTCCCGGGATCTCAGCGTTGAACTGGCCTCCGCCCGAGCCGCGTTTGACGCCAAGCAGCCAGCCAGGCCCGGTGCTTGCAAACCGCCGGCGGACTGGCAGCCGAGATCGAATCCCAGTCAACTAAAGGTCGGAACGTCCTGCTTGATCTGTTGACGTTGCTTCCTCGCTGGGTACCGGAGATCCAATGCCCCTGCCGCGTGTCTTGGTCAGCAATGTAATGATGACAAACGAGCGAGAGCGCTTTGATCGGACCTTGCGAGACTTGGCTATTGAGCCCGTGTGGGCACCTGACCACGTTCAGTACGGTCAGTTTCTCGATGAGGCGCAGTGCATGCGTCTCGTCGGAGACATAGACGGTTGGCTTGCTGGCGACGACGTCGTGACGGTGATGGTCCTGGAACGGGCTTTGCCGCGCTTAAAGGTGATCTCAAAATGGGGAACGGGTCTGGACAGCATCGACTGTGCCGCAGCGCGTCGCCTGGGTATCCCCGTGTTGAACTCCCCGGGGTACTTTGCTGATGCCGTAGCGGAGGTTGCGATCGGCTTGATCCTGGCCTCAACACGGCAGCTATTTCTGGTGGACCGCGCCATACGATCGGGAGAATGGCCCAAGCCGCGGGGGCACGAATTGGCCGAAACGACCCTCGGAATGATAGGTCTGGGCGCTATCGGGAGCCGGATCGCCGAGCTTGCTCAGGCTTTCCGAATGAATGTCATTCATCATGATCCGAACGTCGATGGATCCGTCGCGCCTCAGGAAATAGCGCGTCGCTCCGATGTGGTTTGCCTCGCGTGCGCAGCCACTCCAGAAAACTACCACCTGGTCAACGCCGCGTTTCTGGCTTCGATGAAGCCAACAGCTCTGCTAGTGAACGTCGCCCGAGGCCAGTTGGTCGATGAGCAGGCGCTTATAGCCGCGCTCGAAGCCGGTGCAATTGCCGGCGCGGCGCTCGACGTTTTCGAGCACGAGCCGCTACCGATTGATAGCCGGCTTCGGCGCTTAGACAATGTTGTGCTATCGAGTCATAATGCTAACAATGGTGTGCGAGCGGTTGAAGCGGTGCACGTGAATACGATCCGAAATCTCCAAGTCGGATTGAACATGGCACATTAGAGGGCCCTGGCATTCGCCGGGTTGTAGAGCTCTCTGGGGGCCTTAGCGCTTACGCCAATATAAAGCTGAAAGCTGAATAGGGGCTGGCTTGCCAGCGTTTTGAAACCAGATTGGTTTAAATCCGGCCGCATCGTAGAAGTCTCCGGCCCCCTCGACAAACCTTACTGCGGCCCGTGTAACTTCCGGGGTATCGGAGTTTCCATAATCATCGCAGATCAAGAGACCACCCGAACGCAACGCTGCCAGTGAATTTTGAAGATCTCGCAATGCGGGAGCCACTCTGTGGTCTCCATCAACAATGATCACATCAAAATCTTGGGAATTAGATTTAAAGAAGTTATCAGACCTATCTCGAATAAGGCGCCCACCTAACCGTTCAAATATAGCAGAACTTTCTTCATATTGGTTCTGCGCTACTGAGCCATCTCCCTTCCAATAACTGGCGAAGTACGGATCGTCTTCCGTTCCAATGTATGGGTCTATGCCGGTGTAGCTCTTGACGAGTTCTTTTGAGTGCGCGCATATTGACTTGATCAACCCAGCCTTGAAAACTCCGATCTCAAGAATGTCAAGTGCGCGACCATTTGCGTATGATTCTATGATTGAGGCGTAGACCTCGCCTCGATTGATATGCAAATCCATAGGCAAGTTGAACAGGTCGCCCGATAGTTCAGTCATTAAGTGGTTTGCCTTCTTGGCGCTCGTTCGCTTCACCATAATTTGATTCAACCGCCTTTTATCAGTTTTAGTCTCTTTCGGCTTTCTGTTGTAGCGGACTGGCCTGAATGCCGCAACGGTCTGCGCAGTCTAAACTGCATTGGTAATCCCGCTAGGCTCAGCGTGCGTCGCGTGCCAAGATGGCTAGCGGGAGCGCGCTCCCATCTACGGGCTCAGAACACCTGGCGGCCTGTGAAAGGCTGTCTACCTCGTGATGTCACGATCCAAGACCGTCGGTGTCACATCTTTCAAGATAGATTTCCCGGCGCTGGTGCTCGCAAACGCCTCGGGCAGGTGCAAGCCGTGCGGGCTCTTCGCCTAATCGTCCGCCCCACATGCCGGATCGGGCCAGTTTCTGCCTTCATAATCGCCGCACGGATCCGAACGGGGTTGTCGCGCGCCGCCAGTTAAGGCATTTAGCGCCCGTCGCAAGCGACCCGTCATCGCTCTTCTTTGGGAGGCGACCGCGTGATCCGGTACGGAATTGTTGGCTACGGCAAGATGGGGCAGGTGAGGGCTGAGGCCATCGCCCGGAATCAGACTGGCTGTGTCACCTCGATATATGGCTTTGAAGGCGACCCGACCCCAGCAGGCGTCGCCGCGAGTTCGCCGCAGGCGATCCTTGCGGATCCGACGATCGACGCGGTCTATATCTGCACCATTAATGCACTGAATAGCGATCTCACGATCGCGGCCTTGCGGGCGGGAAAGCACGTTTTCTGCGAGAAGCCGCCCGCCTTCACGGCAGCAGAGGTCGAAAAAATCAGATCAGTTGAAGCTGATACAGGTCGGGTACTGATGTACGGCTTCAATCACCGTCATCACGGTGCCGCAGTAAGAATGAAAGAGGTCGTGGATAGCGGCGACTATGGTCGGATTCTTTGGATGCGGGGTCGATATGGAAAGTCAGTCGACCAAGATTATCTAAAGACCTGGCGTGCAGATCGCAGCCTTGCGGGCGGTGGGATTCTGATCGATCAAGGAATCCACATGCTAGACCTTTTTCTTCATCTCGGTGGAGATTTTGATGAAGTTCAGGCCATGGTGTCCAGCCTTTACTGGAATATACCTGACATAGAGGATAATGTATTCGTTCATTTGCGAAACAGTGTATCTGGTTGTTGTGCATCTCTGCACTCGACAATGATTCAGTGGCGTCATTTGTTCGCGCTCGAGGTTTTCATGGAGCGCGGCTACATGGTGCTTAATGGGTTGAAGACAGGGTCTGGCACATACGGGGCAGAGCGTTTGGTCTTGGCTCGAAATCGCTCAGTCGCCCCTGCGGCGACCTGGGAGCAAGAGTCTAGCGAGGAATGGGACGCCGATGAAAGCTGGGATCGCGAAGCGGTGGAGTTCTGTGATTGGATCCGGACCGGAAATCCTGGGCGCAACGCCGGAGATTCACTGAGTGCCCTGAGGGTCATGCGGATCGTTGATGCAATATATTCTGTGGACACACATACCGCGCCGCAGCGCTACTGCGATCTGAATGCACCGAATATCCGGCCTGATACGCATACTTTGCAACATGGTGTATCTTTATAGTTAGGTTAAGCAATGAATGAATCTCTTCTTGAGAAATATTTCGATGAGTATCGATCTTTGCTATTTAGCGACGATGTAAAGTCCAATGTCAAATCGTTTGCTGAGCTAGCGCGTCAAGTCCGATCGCGACGATCTAAAATTATGTTTTTTGGAAACGGTGCGTCTGCGTCGATCTCTGAGCATGGCGCTGTGGATTTTACCAAGCAGGCCAAGGTTCGTGGCGTTACCTTTCATGACCCCAATCTTATAACCTGCTTCGCAAATGACTTTGGGTATGAGAATTGGATGTCCGAAGCCATCGCCCATTACGGTGATGAAGGTGACGCTGTCGTCCTTATTTCGACGTCTGGCCAATCCCCGTCGGTTCTGAATGCTGCTAGGAAAGCCAAGGATTTGGGATTTCCTGTCGTGACATTTTCTGGGCGTAATGAAAACAATTCTCTCCGTGCGCTAGGTGACATCAACTTCTGGGTTTCCTCTAACGCCTACAATATCTGCGAAAACCTGCACTCGATTTGGTTGACTGCGACCATCGATCTAGTCATTGGCAAGGCTGAGTACGAAACACGTACCTATTCACTATGACTATGGAACGTGTATACTTGCGGGGCAAGAGCCCTGGTGTGGCGCAGGTTCACGTTGATCGTTCGGCTCTGCCTCGCGACTTGCGTCAGGCCTATCTTGCTATTGCGAGGCTGACCTTGGTCGACCGGCTTAGTTGGGTTGCCTGGAAGCTAGGTGGAACGAACGCGGCAAGTCGTGATGCGTTTGGTATCGACAAGCTATGCTATGGAGCTCTTTGTCGCGACGAGGTCCTTCACCTCCCGTCTGCCGCGCCTGCGTCTCCCCTCCCGGAACTCAAAGGCGAGGTGGAAATCGCGCTCCGTGTCTCAGCCGACGGGTCGGGGTACGATGCATGGGCTGTGGCTCTTGAGATGCCTGCTTCGCCGCTCGCCAATCTCGCCGAGCTCGGCGTTGTAGCGTTGGTGGCCGATCGTTGCGCGGCGGGGTGTCTGGTGCTGGGCCCAACAACCAGTGGCTCGCTCCCGACTTCCGAGAGTCGCTTTCGCCAGGAGATCGACGGTGTGATTGTGGGGGAAGGGAGTCTGTCGTGTCTCTCTGCTCCCCCTGAGGTTCTGTTTGCCGAGTTCATAGCCTTAGCTCGAGAACACGGTGCACCTGTTTCAGCCGGCGACTGGGTTGCGACTGGGGGTATCACACCTTGCGCTCCCTATCGCTCTGGCCAGCGGGTAACCGTGCACATCGATGACGTCGCGGTGATCGACGTGACGATAGACGCCTCGATTAAATGAACTGCCACCAGTTACTTCCGAGCCTCATAGATGTCATTAAGGCGTCTGTACCTATGCTCGATAACGTTAGACCTGAGTGGTCTGAACGAAAAGCTCACCAAGACTACGTGACCGACGTAGACTGGAGAATCCAAAATTTTCTAGAGAGGGAGTTATCCAAACTCTTGCCAGGGGTGCCTGTAATCGGGGAAGAGAACGCATCGAACAAGGTCGCTCCAGACGGCCGATGGTGGATAGTCGACCCGTTGGACGGAACGGGAAACTTTATCGCAGGGCTACCCATCACCGGGATTTCAGTCGCGCTCGTTGATGCTCAAGGACCAAGGCTGGCTGTCGTGGCGGCACCAAATCAAAAACGATTGTGGGCTGCTGAGCGAGGGCGCGGTGCGACTGTGAACGGAGCGTCGATGCGAGTGCCTCCGCAGCCCTCCGAACTCATTGTCGTTTCGACCGGTTTCCTTGATGGACTGTTTGCGCGATCTGAAGGTCACACGTGGACCACTCTTCGCGACAAGGGCAAACTCCGTAATCTAGGAGCCCAGGCCATTCACTTGTGTGGTGTCGCGGAGGGCTGGTTCGCTGCGGCGCTGTCAGTGGAGGCTCGCGTCTGGGATGAGGCAGCTGGAGGATTGATCGTGCGAGAGGCCGGTGCGGTTTGGAAGTCACGCGCGGATGCCCTCGACTGGTCCAACCCTCAGTCGCTCCTGGAAGTCACCCGGCAGGATAGCCTAGCCTGTCATCCGCTAGTTGATATTGGAAGCGGGGCAATTTCGGCCCTCCGGTTCTAGAACACTCTTTTCCGCTGAGCGGCACCTAGAAGTCCTGAAGTATGAAAATAACCATCTTCACAACAACGCCGCCGAATATCTATTCAGGAGGGAGATATCTTTCTCTCATATTGGCGCATTCACTGGCTCGAGCCGGTGCTCACGTGTCCTACATAACAAATAATGCTCCTCTATTTGAGCGTGACTTTAATAAGTATCAGTCGACATGGCCTCTTGAGCGCATAATATCGCCAACCTTTCAGTTGCCAGACAACCTTTCTTCAGACTGGGTCATTGTAATCCCGACCGGCGGCTTTGACAGCCAGTTCTATAACGCAGCCCTACGCCACGCTCAGAGCAACGGGGCCCGTCTCGCCCTTCTATGTTTTGAGACCCCAAACTGGTACGCTGATCTATCGCCCTATCCTAGGTCGCCTATGCCAACGGAGAGTTGGCGCCAAGTTGTAGCGTCCGGGGGACTGGTCGTCACGATCTCAAGCGAGGCCGTCGGTTGGGCTCGAGAGTACTTTGGTGCTGATAGAGCAGATCTCGCGTTCGCCTACTGGCATCCGCCAATCAACGATCTTACAGCTGAGAGCGCTCGTGATTATCTGAGCTCAGAGGACTGTTCTGATCAGCAGAGGAACCGAGTTACAATGTTCGTGCGGGTCGAGGATCCTCATAAGGGGGCCTGGGATCTGCTCTCATTACCGCAAGATCTATTTAGCGATCACACTCTGGCGTTGATATTTGGTCGAGGTGTACCCAAGACATATCTGGATGCCCTGCGTCACCATTTTGCTCCCGCAAGCAATTTCTCGATCGAATCCTACTCGCAGATCACGGACGAGCGTAAGTTTCGGTTGCTGGGTAGGACGCGACTACTGTTGTTTCCGTCTTACTTCGAGGGTTTCGGTTACCCTCCCGTGGAAGCCGCTGAAATGGGCGCACCAACCGTCGCCTATGACCTTCCCTTGCTCCGGGAGGTCGCGGGTGACGCTATTCGGTTTGTCACCAGGGGAGACACTGCTGCATTTGCAGCGGAGATCCGTGCAGTTTTGACAGAAGAACAACCCCTCGTGGGGGATTCCGTGCGTCAAATGCTGAAGGCTGACCCCGGCACCTTGCACGCTGGTCGGTCAATGCTCCGAATTCTACAAGATGCAGAATACATCCGGCCAGCAAGTCGTCCGCCAGTCGCCGTTCCCGTGCGGCAAAATCCAAGGGCCGAGTTGAGCAGTGTTCGGGAACGCATGTCGCCGATGCTGGCCGGTCCAAGGCTTGCCAAGCTCACGGCCTCTTTAGAAGGACGCAGGCTGACGGCTGCGGGTTCTGTCGTGGACGTGCCCAATGGGGCAAGGTTAGAGTTTCAAGTACCAGGTGGGTGTATCGCCGACGCCGTCGTGGGGCCTGCTGACAAGGACGGGTGGGCAAGCTTCTCAACGTCTGGCCAATTCCATGGCTGGCCTGAGGAGGGAGCATCGGGCGAGCCTGCGGAACTTGGCCTTACCCTCCGGCTCGCTCGACCAGGCGAGAAACCTTTGCGGCTTGGGTTTCGGACTGTTGAGGCGGACTGGGCGACTTTAATGATGTGGCCTGATGGGCTCACGCGTGTGCCTGCAGCAACGGAAGAGCACCCGCGGGTCAACCTTTTCCTGAACCCAGAACTGCTTGTGGATCATCTGGACGCGTGCAGCATCTTGGCAGCGGTCTGTGACACGTGCGATCGGACAGGGCGGAGGGTTCGACTGCTGACGTATGCTCACGGCACCCCGGCGCATTGCGTTCAAGGTGTTTCGCTGGAGCTTCTGCCGCGTGTCCACGAGGCGCTAGCGGGCGACACGGACGCGCTTCAGGCAGAAATCACAGCGGCCTACCAAGCCAAGGAGCCCATTATTGTCGGACCGGGCATGGCTGACCTGCTGCCCAAGGGTGCCCGGCCACTGAAGCTTTCAGCGCGTCCTGAAAGCAGTAAGGCGAACGATGTACTGATATGGGTGCCCGGTACGCGCGGGGGCCGTGTCTATGCTTGTCCAAGCCCCATGCGGGCCCGACGCAAGCTCGCCGACCAAGCTCGGTGCCTTACTGTCGTCCACACTCCCTAGCCCGACGACGTGTACAGAGAGGCCATGTAGGTCGTCGGCCTGCCCGCCTAGCACCTGACCATCATTCACCGCGCCGTCCGCATGGGCGGCGGAGGCGGATGGGGCCGCTGACGCTGAAGCTGGCGCTACCGCTCGGCGCGCTGCGCCTCGCTGACCGGTCGCTAAGCCGCGACGAACCAGACGTCCTCGGTCACGGCCATCATGTTCTGGAGCAGGAACAGGCGGGCGTCGTCGCGGCTCTGGACCCGCACATTCTCGCCGCCGCGCAGAGCGTAGAAGCCATCGCCGCCCAGGCGCATCAGGGTCTCCGCCACGGCCATGGGCGAGCGCCCGCCATGGGCCGAGAGGGTGTAGCTGCAGAACTCCACCACCACGGTCGGCCGGAAGCGGCGCAGGGTGTCGGCCGCGCCGTCCAGCACATCGGCCTCCATGCCCTCGACGTCGATCTTGAGCAGGTCGAGGCGGTCGAGCGCCAAGTCGGCGGCCACCTCATCGAGCGTGCGAACCGGCACGGTGAGCGCGCCGCCGTCGCAGCGGTGACTGCCGGCGAGGAAGTCCCGCTCATTGAAGCGGACCGCGCCCGTCTCGCGGCCGAGGGCGCAGGGGATCAGCTGGAACCCCGCAACGCCGTTGGTGGCCGCGTTCATGGACAGGGCGGCCTGGGCCCGGGGCGACGGCTCGGCGGCGATGTAGCGGGCGGGCCAGGCGGCGCGGGCGACGCCCAGCATCATCAGGCCGATGTTGGCCCCGACGTCGACCACCACCCCGCCCCGCGGCATGGCCAGGGCGGCCGACGTCAGGACCGGGTTGTGCTGGGCGTGGACCTGGGCGTCCTGGAAATATGCGTCGTCGGCATAGCCGAACAGCTCGGCCGGGGCGCCCATGACCTCGATGACCTTGGACACGGGCCGGTCCCGTCGCAAGCCAGCCGCCGATCCGTCCATGATCGTGTCTCCCGTGAGGCGGCGGAGTCTAGCGCGCCGAGGTTGCAGGGCAAGCGGGGGCGGGCGATGGGCGTTGCCGTGAATGGGACGGGAACAGGAGCGCTCGAAGTCTCACGTGAGACTTTCAGAAGGTCTCACAGTGCCGGGTTTGTTCTGCCCCGATGAGGGCTAAGTCATTGAAACGATGGTGGGTGATGTAGGGTTCGAACCTACGACCCGCTGATTAAGAGTCAGCTGCTCTACCAACTGAGCTAATCACCCGAACCGATCGTCGTGGCGATGCGTGCAATCGCCGTGTCACATGAGCATCCGCCTGCGCGGAGGAGCGGAGATAGAGAGTCAGGCCTCCGGTGGCAAGGAGTTTCGATGGCGGTTTCTCTGTGTCGCAGGCCCGTCTAGCATCGCCGAGGAATCGCCTGGCGAAGGCGGGAGAATGAACGCATGGCCTTCTGGAAGCGGCGCAGGTCTATCGACACATTGACGGCTCCTCGCGAGGGGCCGTCGCTGAAGAAGACGTTGGGATGGCCGCACCTGATCGCGCTGGGCGTCGGGGCCATCGTGGGCACCGGCATTCTGACCTTGATCGGCGAGGGCGCGGGCCTGGCCGGGCCGGGCGTCTTGATCAGCTTTGCCCTGGCCGGACTGGTCTGCGCGTGCGCCGCTCTGGCCTATGCCGAGCTGTCGACCCTGATGCCGGCCGCAGGCAGTGCCTATACCTATTCTTATGCCGTGCTGGGAGAGATGCTGGCCTGGGTCGTGGGGTGGAGCCTGATCCTGGAGTACTCGTTGGTCGTGTCAGCGGTGGCTGTCGGCTGGTCGGGATACGCCATCGGCTTCCTGAACGGACTGGGCCTGGAGCTGCCGACGGCTCTGGCGGCCGGACCTCAGCTGGACTTTGCGCAAGGCGTCGGGGCGGCCTTGTCGAATTGGTCGCCGGAAACAGGGCTCATCAACATCGCGGCGGTCTTCATCATCGCCTTGGTGGCGGGGCTGCTGCTGCTGGGCACCCGCGAGAGCGCGACGCTGAACGCTGTGCTGGTGGTGGTGAAGATCGCGGCTCTGGTTCTGTTCGTGGTGCTGGCCTTGCCGGCGTTCAATCTGGATCACTTCGTGCCCTTGCTGCCGAACGGGTTCGGAGCGCCGACCCTTCCTTTTCAGGAGCAGCTGACCGGCGTGGCACCGGTCCAGACGGGCGTCATGGCGGCGGCGGCGATCATCTTCTTCGCCTTCTACGGCTTCGACGCCATCTCGACGGCGGCCGAAGAGACGAAGAACCCAGGCCGGGATCTGTCCATCGGCATCGTCGGGTCGATGCTCGTGTGCACGGCGCTGTATCTAATCGTCGCGGCGGCGGCGATCGGGGCGCAGCGGCCGGCGGTCTTCGCCGAGAGCGGCGAGCCCCTGGCGTTCATCCTGCGCCAGCTGAACCAGCCACTGGCGGCGCAGGTCCTGGGGGCCGCGGCCGTGATCGCGCTTCCGACCGTGATCCTGGCGTTCCTGTTCGGACAGACGCGCATCTTCCTGGGCATGGCGCGGGACGGCCTGCTGCCGCGAGGGCTGGCGAAGGTCTCCGAGCGCGGTGTGCCCGTGGCGGTGACGATCTTCACGGCTATCGTGGTCTCGGTTCTGGCGGGCGTGATGACCCTGGGCGACCTCGCGTCCCTGGCCAACGCGGGGACGCTGGCGGCCTTCTTTGCGGTCGGTCTAAGCCTCATCGTGCTGCGGCTGCGCGATCCGGGGCGCAACCGTCCGTTCCGGGCGCCCGCCTTCTGGCTGGTTGGCGCGGTGACGATGGTTGGCTGTGTGATCTTCTTCTTCAGCCTGAGGACTTCGACCCAGGTCGCCTTCGTGATCTGGAACGGGATCGGCCTGGCGGTTTACTTTGGATGGTCCGCGTGGAACTCGCGGCTGGCCAAGGGCGAGGAGACCGCCGCCTGATGTCGCGCCGCGACCTGACCGGCGCGGTGGATTTCGCGGTGCTGGACCGCACTACCGGGGGCGACGACAGCGTGGCTGAGGAGGTGCTGGGCCTGTTCGTGCAGCAGGCCGAGGTCTGGGCCCCCATGCTGGATGTACGCGAGGACGGCTGGCGCGACGCCGTGCACACCTTGCGCGGAGCAGCGGCGGGGATCGGAGCCGCCGAGCTGGCCGAGGCCTGCGCCGAGGCTGAGGGCTCCGAGAAGCCCACCGCCCCACCCCTGCTGGACCGGGTCCGGGATGCGCTGGACAGGGCCTTGGCCGACGTCGCGGCGTGGAGGCACGAACTGATGCTGCGATCGCTGAAAGGCTAGCGCCGCGTGCGGTCGTAGACCGAGAACTCATGCGCGATGCAGCGGTCGATCAGGGTGCGCCAGACGGGCTCGGCAATGTCACGCGACAGGTGGTGGGCGTCAGCGCTGGCGAGCACTTTGGACACCACATCCTCGATGCGGGCGTCGTCGTGGACGGCGTCGCGGTCCGGCTTGATGCGGGCGGCGGCGTCCATGTAGCGCTGGCGCTCGGCGATCAGAGCGACGAGAGCGCGATCCAGGGCGTCGACGCCCTGGCGGACCTCGGTCATCGTCCGGCAGGCGGAGGGGTCGACGCGGGCGTCGACGGCGACGATCTGGGGCTTGTGCAGGGTGTCAGCCGACAAAGGCGCGCTCCAGAACATAGTCGCCGGGCTCGGCGTTCGAGCCTTCCTTGAGACCGAAGCCTTCCAGCAGCTCGGCGGTTTCCTTGATCATGGCCATGGAGCCGCAAAGCATCACGCGGTCGCGGTCTGGAGAAAAGCCGTTCGGCAGACCGAGGTCGGTGAAGATGGTGCTCGACGTGATCCGGTCGGTGATGCGGCCGGGGGTGTCGAACGGCTCGCGCGTGACGGTCGGATAATAGGTCAGCTGGGCCGCCGCCTCCTCGCCGATCAGGGGATCGTCGTGGATGCCGGAGCTGAAGAAGTCCCGGTAAGCCAAGTCGGCGACGTTCCTGACCGTGTGGCAGACGATGACCCGGCCGAAGCGAGCATAAGTGTCGGGGTCGCGGGCGACGCTGAGCCAGGGGGCCAGGCCCGTGCCCGTGCCGATCAGCCATAGGGTGTCGCCGCCGGTGAGGGCGTCTAGCACCAGGGTGCCGGTCGGCTTCTTGCCCATCAGAACGCTGTCCCCGGGCTTGATGTCGACCAGCCGCGAGGTCAGAGGGCCGTCCGGCACGGCGATGGAGAGGAACTCCAGCTGCTCGTCCCAGCACGGGCTGGCTATGGAATAGGCGCGCAGGATCGGCTTGGCCCCCTCTTCGCCCGGTAGACCGATCATCACGAACTCGCCGGAGCGGAAGCGAAAGTCCTCGGGCCGGGCGACGCGGAAGCTGAACAGCTGAGGCGTCCAGTGATGGACCCACAGGACCTCCAGCTCGTGGAAGGCGGACGGGCGGGCCGGGGGCGGGGACAGGGCGGCGTCGGTCATCGTGCTCGTCTCTTAGGCGGGGCGAGCGACCGGTGAAAGGTCGCTGACGTCGCAAAGGGACGGGTTTGGACTCTGCGAGGACCGAGTCCAAAGAGTAAAATTCTCAGATTAGAAATGAGAATATGCCGATAGAGTATTGTTATAAATGAATACGTCTAGCTTGAAAGTGGCTCAAGCACCGCCTGGACTCGATGAGCGGCTCCTTGTCGGAAGGGGCAGGCTGGAAGCCGGTCCTGCGTTGAGGAACGGCAGGATCGATCGCGACGCATGGGGTGACGGATCGAAAATCCGTCGCTAGCGTCCAGCCCATGCGCACCATCCTCGCCGTTTCCGCCTTTGTCTTCTCCGCCGCCGCCGCCGAGGCCCAAGTCGACGACCCGGCCATCCTCACGCCGGAGCGGGTGTTCGCCAACCCCGCCCTTAACGGCCCCGTGGCCCAAGGCGTCAGCTTGTCACCGGACGGCGAGCTGGTCGCCTTTCTGAGGGCACGCGCGGACGACGTCTCGGTCCTGGATCTGTGGGCCGCGCCGACGGGGGAGGGGGATCCCTTCAAGCTGATCGACGCCCGGGCCCTGGTTCCGGATGCCGGCGAGCTGTCGGAGGCCGAAAAGGCACGGCGCGAGCGCATGCGGATCAGCCAGCGCGGCGTCGTCGAATACTCATGGGACGAACAGGGGCGCTACATCCTGGCCCCGCTGGAAGGCGACATCTTCCTGGCCAGCCGCGATGGCGGGGACATCCGCCGCTTGACCGAGACCGAAGCCGACGAGATCGACGCAAAGGTCAGCCCGCAGGGCAACTTCGTCAGCTTCGTGCGCGATCAGGACCTGGTGATCGTCAATCTGGCTGACGGACAGGAGCGACCGGTCACGACGGACGGCGAGGGACTGATCACCTGGGCGACCGCAGAGTTCATCGCCCAGGAGGAGATGGACCGCGACACTGGCTATTGGTGGAGCCCCGACGAGCGCTTCATCGCGCTCCAGCGGACAGACGAATCAACCGTTGATATCATTCCACGTCTCGACATCACAGGCGGGGGCGCCGCCGTGATCGAGCAGCGCTATCCCCGGGCGGGGCGGCCGAACGCGGTGGTCGAACTGTGGGTCCAGAACGTGGCTTCGGGCCAGAGGGTCAAAGTCGATCTGGGCGAGAACGCGGACATCTATCTGGCGCGGGTCAACTGGTCGGCCGACGGGAGCGATCTGTTCGTTCAGCGCCAGTCGCGGGACCAGAAGACGCTGGACCTGCTGCGCGTCGATCCGGCGACAGGCGCGTCCCGCGTGATCGCGACCCAGACCTCGGACGCCTGGGTCGAACTGACCGATGACTTCAAGGCGCTGAGCGACGGGCGCTTCATCTGGTCGGACGAGAGCACCGGCTGGCGACACCTGTATCTGTTCGACGCCGATGGCCGGAAGGTCCGCGCCATCACTTCGGGCGAATGGCCGGTCAAGGCGATGAACGGCGTCAACGAGGAGGCGGGAGAGGTCTTCTTCACCGCCTCGATGCGCGATGGTCGCGAGTTTCCGATCGAGCAGCAGCTGTTCCGTGTGAGCCTGACCACGGACGGAGCCCCGGTCGCCGTAACGCCCGGGGGCGGTTGGTGGTCGGCCAGCATGAACCGGACGGCCACGGCCTATGTCGGCAACTACAACGACCTGACCACGCCGCCGCGCTCGGGCCTTTATGCGGCAGACGGGACCTTCGTGCGCTGGATCGAGGAGAATGCCCTGGACGCCGATCACCCGTTTCAGCCGTTCGTGTCGCGCAGGCCGAGCGTCGAGTTCGGCACGCTGGAGAGCGACGGCCATACCCTGGTCTGGCAGATGGCGCGCCCGGTCGACTTCGATCCGAGCCGGACCTATCCGGTGGTGATGCAGGTCTATGGTGGGCCGTCTGGCGGGGGCGTGCGCAACGGCTGGCTGCCGGCGACGACCCAGCTTCTGACCGAGGCCGGGTATCTGGTGTTCCGCCTCGACAACCGGGGCGAGGGCGACCGCTCAGCCGCCTTCAAACAGGCGCTGTATCTGACCATGGGCCAGCCCGAGATCGCGGATCAGGTGCTTGGGGCCAACTATCTGAGATCGTTGCCCTATGTGGACGATAGCCGGATCGCGGCGATGGGCTGGAGCTATGGCGGGTTCATGACGCTGCATATGCTGACCGAGCCTGAGATGGGACTGACGGCGGCGATCTCGGGCGCGCCCGTGACGGACTGGAGCCTGTACGACACCCACTACACCGAACGCTTTATGTCGACGCCGGAAGCCAACGCCGAGGGCTATGCCGCGTCCGACGTGGTGGATCAGCTCGACCGGCTGACGGGACGGTTGCTGCTGCTGCACGGCATGGCCGACGACAACGTGATCTTCGAGAACGCGACGCGGGTGATCGACGCGCTCCAGGCCTCCAGCACGCCGTTCGAGATGATGCTGTATCCCGGCCAGCGGCACGGTATCCGTGGCAACGAGCGCCAGTTGCAGCAATGGCGGACCTATCTCGACTTCCTGGACCGGACCATCGGATCGAGGGCCCCAGGAGCCTGAGACGGAGACGGCAGGAACCCTCGTCTTGGGCCGCCGTTTGCGGCCCATGTCAGACCTGATCGCCAACGCCTTCGGCACGGCCGCCGCCCTGTGCTCAATTGCCAGCTTCGCGCCCCAGATCGTCAAGATCTGGCAGGAGCGGGACGCGTCGTCGGTGTCGCTGAAGACCTATTCCCTGACGGTGACCTGTTTCGTCCTTTGGGTCGTCTACGGCGTCTTGACCCAGGCCTGGCCCGTGACCTTCGCCAACTCTGCGGCGCTGGTCATGGCCAGCGGCGTGCTGGTCATGAAGTGGCGATTCAAGGACGGCGATCCGGAAGCAGCCTAGACGAACTCCACCTCCACGCCCGGCTTGACCGAGGCGGCCAGCTGCTCGGCGCTCCAGTTGGTCAGGCGGACGCAGCCGTTGGACTGGGTCTTGGCGATCTTGGACGGGTCGGGCGTGCCGTGGATGCCGTAGGTGTCGCGTGACAGATCGATCCAGACCGAGCCGACGGGGTTGTTCGGACCCGCCGGGATCACCAGACGCCGATCGCCCCGGTCATAGCTGACCCGCGCGGGGTCGTAGGTATAGTTCGGCTCGGGCGCGATGCCGACGACCGTGACAGTTCCGGACGGTGCCGGGCGCTCCGGACTGCCGATGGTCGCGGGGTAGAAGGCGAGGAGGCGACCGTCGGCGTCGAAGGCGCGCAGGGTGCTCTCGGTCTTGTCGACGACGATGCGCGCGACGTCGGGAAGCGCAGCGTTGGACACCGCCGGAACCACGAGCGTCTGTCCCGCCTGGCCGAAATCGACGCCCGGGTTCAGGGACGCCAGCAAGGCCTCCGAGACGTGGAACTTCTCCGCCAAGGCTTCCAGGGGCGTGGCGTAGGCGAGGACGTCCAGCCGGGACATGGCCTCGAGGTCCGCCGGCACCGGGCCGTTGAACGGGCCGGCCACATCGGCCGGGGTCAGGATGTAGTCGACCAGAACCGGGCTCGCGCCGTCGGTCAGGCGGGCGAAGACCTCGGCGTCGAGTTCGCCGTCCACCGGAAGGCCGGCGGCTTCTTCATAGGCGGCGACGGCCTGGCGGGTGTTCTCCCCGCCGAACCCATCCACGATACCGGGCGAGAAGCGGGACCGGTCGAGCAGGATCTGAGCTCGCACCAGCTCCGGCCGGGGCATCTCGGCCGCGGACGGTCCCGCGGCGGGCGCTTCGGACGCCATGGGTTCGGCAGGCGCGGCCGGCTGAGCGGAAGACCAGGTCGCCGATTCGATTGCCAGGCGCAGCCCGGCCTGCGGCGTGGACGCCGCTCCGGTCGCAGGGCCGTTGGCTGGCCCTGAGGCCTGCCGCTCGGGCCTGTCGCAGGCGGCGAGGCTCAGGGTGAGCAGGGACGACAGAAGTGCAAGGCGGCGCATGAAGGGGTCCTGGGGTGATGAGCCACCGCCAACACCCCCTGGCGTTTACCGTTCCGCACAACCGGCTGGGGCGCCCGCTTGCCGTGAACCGCAAACCGTCTTCTACGTTGGTCTCATTGTTAGGACTTCGGTAACCAGTTCCCATGCGACGCGCCCTGCACATCGGCCTCTTCATCGGCACCCTGTTGGGCGTTTCGGCCTGTGCCACAGCGGACGACGGAACACGTGGTGCGTACGGCTCGGTCGAGGCTGGGCGGACCGGCTGATCCTTCCGTCCAAGGAAATCGTGGCGAAACCCGCCGCATTCCGCTAGGAGCGAAAAGCGGACGTCGACTGCTGCGCCGCGCCGGGTTGCCTCCCCCTAGATGTTAGCCATCGCCATCGTCGTCGTTCTGCTCCTTGTGGTGCTCAACGGCCTGTTCGCCATGACCGAGCTTGCGGTCGTCTCCTCTCGCAAGTCCAAGCTGCAAAGTCGGGCCGAAAAAGGCGATCGCGGAGCCAAGGCCGCGCTCAAGCTGTCGGAGAATCCGACCCATTTCCTGTCGGCCGTTCAGGTCGGCATCACCCTGATCGGCATTCTCGCGGGTGCCTATGGTCAGGCCGCGATCGCCGGAGAACTGACGCTCATCATCGAGGCGGCGTTCCCGTCCACGACCGCCTGGGCCGAGATCGCCTCGACCGCAGTCGTCGTCGTCGGCATTACCTATGTGTCGCTGATCGTCGGCGAGCTGGTGCCCAAGCGGCTGGCGCTGATCTTTCCCGAATCGATCGCGGCCAAGACGGCCGGGCCGATCTCGACCGTGGCGATCGTTCTGCACCCCTTCGTCACCCTGCTGACCGCCTCGACCTCGGGCATCCTCAAGATCATGGGCGTGAAGGACCGCGACGGTTCCGACGTCACCCAGGAAGAGGTCGAGACCATGATCGCCGAGGGCACGGCGTCCGGTCTGATCGAGCCTGAAGAACAGGAGATGATCGAAGAGATCCTGACGCTCGGCGACCGCCCGATCCGGGTGGCGATGACGCCGCGTCACGAGGTCTTCTGGATCGCGCTGGACGACAGCGAGGCGCAGCTGCGCGAGGAAGTCCGAACCTGCCCCTATTCCCGCATCGTCGTGGCCCGCGAGAACGACGTCGATAATCCGCTGGGCGTCGTCCACAAGAAAGACCTGCTCGATAGCCTGCTGGATAACGGCGAGTTCAATGTCGAGAAGCTGGTCCAGACCCCGGCCTTCATCCCGCAGTCGACCTCGGTGCTGAAGGCCCTGCAGATCCTGAAGTCGTCCAAGGTTCACATGGCCTTCCTGGTCGACGAATTCGGCGCCTTCGAGGGCGTCGTGACGGCGACCGACCTGCTGGAGATGATCGCCGGCGACTTCAATGAGGGCCACGACGAGGGCGAGGTCCTGATCCGCCAGCGCGAGGACGGCTCCTGGCTGGTGGACGGCCAGACCGACCTGAACGAACTCGCCGACGAACTGGGCGAGGATTTCGGCGAGAACGACGGCTTCCACACCGTGGCGGGCCTGGTTCTGCACCAGCTGTCTCGTGTCCCAGAGGAGGGCGAGGTTCTCCAGCTTGGCCGGTTCGAAGTCGAGGTCATCGACATGGACGACCGCCGCATTGACAAGCTGCTGTTCAAGCAGGTGGTGAAGCCGGAAGACGAGGCCGAGGCCAACGCGGCGCGCTTCGAGGACTGATCCGGCCTTGAAAAGGCCAGCGGGGTCAGGCATAGCCCCCGGTCTGGCGAACCGACGCGCCGATGGGTTCGCCCCCACGGCGCGTTCTGTTTTGTCTAGGAGTTTAGCTCAGTTGGTAGAGCACCGGTCTCCAAAACCGGGGGTCGTGGGTTCGAGTCCCCCAACTCCTGCCATTTTCCCCTCTGTTCCCGCGGCCTGGGCGTCCCCATCTGCGGGGCCGGTTCAAGCGTAAGAAGAAGACCTCAGCGACGATGGCCAAGTCCAAGTTCACCGGCGGACGCCGCACCGGGAATCCGGCGGCCGGGGCGCGACCCCAGATGGGCGGCGGCGCGGCCTCGGCCACAGTCACCGTCGACGAGCCGGCCCCCAAGAAGCGCACCAGCCCGGCCCAGTTCTTCAGCCAGGTGCGCGCCGAGGGCCGCAAGATCGTGTGGCCCAGCCGCAAGGAGACCTGGATCACCTCGGTGATGGTCTTCATCATGGTGGCGATCGCAGCCGCCTTCTTCTGGATCGTGGACTGGATGCTGGGCATGGCCTCCACCTTCGTCCTCGCCATCGGCCAATAAAGACAAGAAGGAACGCGCCCGTGACGGATGCAGCGCCCCCCACCCTCGACAACGGCGTGAAGGCCCCGGCCAACCCGCGCCACAAGTGGTACATCGTCCACGCCTATTCGAACTTCGAGAAGAAGGTCGCTCAGCACATCCGCGACCAGGCTCGGCAGCGCGGTCTGGAGGAGTGCTTCTCCGAAATCCTGGTACCGACCGAGGACGTGGTCGAGATCCGTAGGGGCCGGAAGGTCAACTCCGAGCGCAAGTTCTTCCCGGGCTATGTGCTGGTGAAAATGGACCTGACAGACGACGCCTACCACCTGGTCAAGGACACGCCCAAGGTCACGGGCTTCCTGGGCGCGGCGGGCGGCACCAAGCCGCTGCCGGTCAGTGAGCGCGAAGTCCAGAACATCATCGGCGCCGTGGAAGAGGGCGTCGAGCGTCCCAAGCCCACGATCCGCTTCGACATCGGCGAGACCGTCAAGGTCATCGATGGCCCCTTCGCCAGCTTCGACGGCCAGGTCGAGAGCGTCGACGAGGACGCGGCGCGTCTGCGGGTCGCTGTTTCGATCTTCGGGCGTCCCACGCCGGTCGATCTGGAATACAGCCAAGTCGAGAAAAGCGCGGCCTGATCGGTCCGACACTTTAAATTTCGCAGCGGCGGCTCGCGCGAGCCGCCGTTTGCTTTTGAGGGGCGAGCCCGCTATAGGCCCGCCTTCGCTTTTCCGGCCCGCCGGATCGGCGGGAAATCCGTGGGAGGCCGCCATGCCGCACCACGGCTCATCCGTGGCGATTGAGTTCGCCGCTTCATAGGAGAGACCAATGGCCAAGAAGATTCTAGGCTATATCAAGCTGCAGGTGCCTGCGGGCTCCGCGACCCCGTCGCCGCCGATCGGGCCGGCGCTGGGTCAGCGCGGCGTCAACATCATGGGCTTCGTCAAGGAGTTCAACGCCCGCACCGAGAAGGAAGTGAAGGGCACGCCCCTGCCGACGGTCATCACCGTCTATCAGGACAAGAGCTTCACCTTCGTCACCAAGACCCCCCCGGCGACCCACTACCTCAAGCAGGCCGCGGGCATCACCTCGGGCGCCAAGCTGACGGGCCGCGAGACGGTCGGCAAGGTCACGCGCACCCAGCTGCGCGAGATCGCCGAGAAGAAAATGAAGGATCTGAACGCCAACGATATCGATGCCGCCGCGCGCATCATCGAAGGTTCCGCCAAGGCCATCGGCCTGAACATCGTGGAGCGCTGAACATGACCAAGCAAACCAAGCGCATCCAGGCCTGGACCGTCGATCGTGAGGCCCTGCTGCCGTTCGACGCCGCCATCAAGTCCGTCAAGGATCACGCCTCGGCCAAGTTCGACGAGTCGATCGAGATCGCCGTCAACCTGGGCGTCGATCCGCGACACGCCGACCAGCAGGTCCGTGGCGTGGTGAACCTGCCCAGCGGCACCGGCCGTGACGTCCGCGTCGCCGTCTTCGCCAAGGACGCCAAGGCCGACGAGGCCCGCGCGGCCGGTGCCGAATACGTCGGCGCCGAGGACCTGTACGAGCAGATCAACGGCGGCATGATGGACTTCGACCGCGTCATCGCCAGCCCCGACATGATGGCCCTGGTGGGTCGTCTGGGTAAGGTCCTGGGCCCGCGCGGCCTGATGCCCAACCCCAAGGTCGGCACCGTGACCCCGAACGTCGCGCAAGCGGTCAAGGACGCCAAGGGCGGCGCCGTCGAGTTCCGCGTCGAGAAGGCGGGCATCGTGCACGCCGGCATCGGCAAGGCCTCGTTCACCCAGGACGCCCTGGAAGCCAACGTCAAGGCGATCGTCGACGCCCTGGTCCGGGCCAAGCCGTCGGGCGCCAAGGGCACCTATGTGAAGCGCATCAGCCTGTCGTCCACCATGGGCCCGGGCGTGAAGGTCGATCCGGCGTCGCTGAACGCCTGATCCGCCACACAGCGCTGAATGATCAAGGGCGGCGGCCGAAGGGTCGCCGCCCTTTTTTCTGTCCGGAGTTCAGGCGGGATGGCATGAGACGGCATGTCTTCTAGAGTTGAAGCGCTCGACAACGCCGCACTGCGGATCGGCCTCGTCACGCTTTTCCTTAGATTCCTGTCATTCGGCCTGAGGGCCTTCGGTGGGCCGGTGGCCCAGATCGCCATGATCCGGCACGAACTGGTCGAGCGCGACGGCTGGCTGTCGAACGAGCGGTTCAACCGCCTGCTGGCGGTGATGCAGGTCCTGCCAGGGCCGGAGGCGCATGAGCTGTGTGTGCACATGGGCATGCAACAGCGGGGGCGGGTCGGCGGGCTGCTGGCTGGGCTGGGCTTCATGCTGCCGGGGCTGTTTCTCATGCTGGCCCTGGGGTGGCTCTATTTCCGGATCGACCTGAGCGAGCCGAGGCTGGCGGCGGCGCTTCTGGGCCTGCAGGCGGGGGTGATCGGGCTCGTGCTGTGTGCCGTTCCCCGGATTGGTCGGCATATCATGACGAACCCCTGGTTGATCGGGCTGGGCGTGTCGGCGACGGGCGCGTCGCTGCTGGGCGTGAACTTTTGGATCATCCTGATCGCGGCGGGGGCGTCGCATGCTCTGGTCGGCACTGGTCGCTTCTGGTGGGCGGTCGTCGTGTTCGCGTTCGCGGCCGTCATTGGAACGGCGTCGGTCCTGCTCGGGTCAGACGCGATCGTGGACCCGATGTACGACCTCCCCGCCGACGGACCAGGCAGCGCCAGCGCGATCCTGCTGTTCGTGGCCGGGCTGAAAGCCGGGCTGCTGACCTTCGGCGGCGCCTATACGGCGATCCCCCTCGTGCGTCAGGACGCGGTTGGACGCGGCTGGATGAGCGACGACCAGTTCCTTGACGGATTGGCCCTGTCGGGCGTTCTCCCCGCACCGCTGATCATTTTTGCCACCTTCGTCGGCTATGTCGCGGGCGGATTCTGGGGGGGCTTGGCCATCACGGCCGGGGTGTTCCTCCCGGCCTTCGCCTTTTCCATGATCTTCTATGATCGGCTGGAAGCCGTCGTGGACGACCGGCGACTGAGGGCCCTGCTGGACGGCGTCGCGGCCGGCGCGGTCGGGCTGATCGCCGCGACGGCCATCCAGTTCGCGGTCGGCCTGTTCGCCGAACGCGATGGCCGTTGGCTGCTTGGGATCGCCTCAGCATCCGCGGTCATTGCCTGGTGTTGGCGATCCGGATGGGCCGTGCCTCTGACCCTCGTCTCGGCGGGACTGGGCGGCCTCATGGTCGCCATGGCTTGACCTCTGGCGCTCTCAATTCGTGCATATGTTGCATCCGAGCGATATCCACGCGGGCAGGTGTCGTCCAGATTGGAGCTTGGTCTCGGTCGGGGGTTTCGATGCGCAGAGTGTTCTCTCTCTTGGTCCTTCTTGGCGGCCTGGCTTCGCCCGCACTGGCTCAGGATGATCCCGCGACGCGGGAGGCCCTCGCCGAGCGATACGTCGAGGCGACGGTTCGCGACGGAATGTCCAAAGTTCTGGATGAACTCCTCGATGAAGAACTGCGGGTTACGGAACTGCCCCAAGAGCAAGCGGCCTGGATGCAAGCCAATGTCCCGACGATCCTCAGGACCCATCTCGAACCCATGATCGACGACATGGAACAGGCTTATGCTGATGGTCTGACCGAGCAAGAACTTCAGGCCCTGGTAGACTTCTATGAGACGCCAATGGGGCAAACCCTCGCGCTCAAGCAGTTCAAGATCGGAAGTCGCCAGGGCGAGCAGTTCGTGGCGTTCATGACGAATTACCTGACGGACCTCGCGACGAAGTTCTGCGCCGAGTTCGACTGTCCCGCCGGTACACTCGATGCCGTCAGCCCCGCCAAGAACTGAGCCCGGTTGATTTCCATGGGCGGTCCTGTATAGAGCGCGCCTCCCCGTCGCGGCCCCGGTCGCGGCGGACCTGTCCGAGAACTTCGGGGCGAGGGGGCCACCTTCGCCATAAATGCCAGAGAGCCCTCTGGTGCCGTGGGGAGATGGGGACGCAGACGACCGTGGTCGGCCCGGCATCCGGGACGGAGCACCGTCAGAGCATCCTTCGGACATTGCTACCCGGCCGAAACGCTTCGCAGCGATGCGAAGGAGTTCGGCTTCTCGTCGTCGGGAATAAGCTCGGCGTCGAACCTCAAGACTGGAGACCGCAATGGATCGCGCACAGAAGGCCGAGTCGATCGAGACGCTGAAAGGCGTCTTCGCCGAGGCCGGCAGCGTGGTCGTGACCCACAACCTGGGTCTGACCGTTGCGGAAATGGAAGACCTGCGTGGGCGGCTTCGCTCGGCCGGCGGCTCGTTCAAGGTGGTCAAGAACCGCCTCGCGCTGAAGGCCCTCGAAGCCCAGGACGGCAGTGCCTACCACGGCCTGTTCAAGGGCCCGGTCGGCATCGCCTATGCCGAAAACCCCGCTACGGCCGCCAAGGTCTCGACCGAGTTCGCCAAGTCGAACGACCGGTTCGTGATCGTCGGCGGCTTCATGGGCGAGACGGTCGTCGACACCAAGGGCGTGGAGAACCTCTCCAAGCTCCCGTCGCTCGACGAGATCCGCGCCTCGCTGCTCGGCCTGCTCAACGCGCCCGCGACCAAGATCGCCGGTGTGGTCCAAGCGCCTGCCGGACAGCTGGCCCGCGTCTTCAGCGCCTACGGCGCCAAAGAAGCGGCGTGAGCCGACCTTCCATCTCCGCATACCCCTCTCTGAAACCCAACTTTTCCCCGAAGGAAATCTGACATGACCGACCTGTCCAAGATCGTCGAAGACCTGTCCAAGCTGACCGTCCTCGAAGCCGCCGAACTGTCCAAGCTGCTGGAAGAAAAGTGGGGCGTCTCCGCCGCCGCTCCGGTCGCCATGGCGATGCCCGCGGGCGGTGGCGGCGCTGCCGCTCCGGCCGAAGCCGCCGAAGAGCAGACCGAGTTCACGGTCGTCCTGCTGGACGGTGGCGACAAGAAGATCAACGTGATCAAGGAAGTCCGTGGCGTGCGTTCGGACCTGGGTCTGAAGGAAGCCAAGGACCTGGTCGAAGGCGCTCCGCAGAACGTCGTCGAGAACGTCTCCAAGCAAGCCGCCGACGAAGTGGCCAAGAAGCTGACGGAAGCCGGCGCCAAGGTCCAGATCAAGTAATCTGCCCGACGCCAGCCGTGAGGCTGACGATCGACGGGCCGGGGAGCGATCCCCGGCCCGTTTTTCATGGCCGGTGGACAGGCGCGAAAACCCGTGTTTCGTTGAACGACGGGAGGACCCTTCGATGATGCGAAGCCTGTTTCCGTTTGTGGCCGTTGTCGCGGCGCTGACGCTGTCGGCCTGCGAAGAGCCGACGCCCGAGGCACCGCCGGTCCCTCCGTCCCAGCCTTCTCCGCCCAGCCCGGACCTGCCGATGACCGGGGCCAAGGCGCGCCAGATCATCGGCGATCTGCCGTTGCCCTGCGTTGAGCTGGCGTCGCTGAAGGCCGATATGTTGACCTGCGATGAACGCGTGGGTCGCCCTGTGGACCACGAGGCGCTCCGGACGGAACTCCGTGACCTGCGCTGGACCCTGCAGCCCCTGCCGGCCGAGGAGGCGGCCGCGCAGTGCTCCGCTCAGACCGATGAGCTGCGCGCCATGCCCAAGCCTCAGGCCTGCTGGGATCTCGGCAACGGCTAGCGCCGCCGCGCGCTCAGGATGTCGCCGATCCGGTCGCGCGTGCCCTCTATCCGCTCCAGCCGCGGGTAACGCAGGCCGTGGTAATAGGCGAGTTCCACAGTGCGCACACGCTGGCCGTTCCGGAGCGTCAGGAGGATCGGCTCCGAGCCGCCCTTTGCGGCGGAGACCGCGTCGCGCAGGGCCTCGGGACTGCCCGCCCGGTCGCCGACAGCGAGCAGATCCCAACCGGCGCCGATGCCAGCCTCGAACAAGGGGCCGCCCCAGCGGATGGCGGTAATGCGGTTGTTGGTGCCGCTGAGCGCGAAACCGAGGGAATAGCGGAAATCCGAGCCCCAGTTGGAGTGGACGGCCTTCTCGTCTGCGTTCGGCTCCTCGACATAGATCAACCGGTATCCGCCGCGCTCGATGCCGTCGAGCGGCGCCTGGGCGTCCGGTCCGTCGGCGTCCAGACGCTCCCGCAGGAAGGTCGCCCAGTCGTAGGGCTCGACCGCGTTCAGGGCCGCGACCACGTCGCCGAAGGTGTAGCCGCGCGGGGTCCAGTCGCCGTCTGACCCCTCTGGCGAGAAGAAGGTTCGCGCGAAGTCGTCCAGCAACCGCCGATCGCCCGACCGTTCGCGGATCAGGGTATCGACGTCCAGCCAGATCAGGGCCGCTTCGTCGTAGTAGTCGCCGGTACCGCGCATCCACGACGTCCACTGGCCAGGCACGCGATAGCCCAAGAGGTTGTGGTTGTTGACGTCCTGGAGGTTGCGCCAGCGTCGGCCCGGCTGGTTCTCGTAGAAGGCCGCGCGGTCGGCGAGCAGGACCAAAGCCTGGGCCTTGGTGTGCAGCCCGGTCCGCGCCGAGAGCACGTCGCCCCAGTACTCCGTCTGGCCCTCATAGACCCACATCAGGCTGTTCCTGGTTGGCACATTGTAGTTCGCGGTCAGCTCGTCGGCCGGCCGCATGAACTTGCCGTTCCAGGAGTGGACGTATTCATGGGGCAGCAGCGCCCGCCCACCCGCGTGGCTGTTCCACGAGGTGAAGAAGTTCGGGGCGTGGGTGTTCTCCGAGCTGCGATGATGCTCCAGCCCGATCCCGCCCATCTGGTTCGTCAGGCCCAGCAGGAAGTCGTAGCGGTCGAAATGGCGTGAGCCGAACAGGCGGTCGGCCTGGGTCACCAGGTTCTCATAGTAGGCCAGTTGCTCGGACGTCGCCTCCAGGTTCCGCGCCTCGTCGGCGACCATGTTGAGGTAGACATCGTCGCCCTCGGGATCGATCTCGACCTGTCGGTAGTACAGGCCGGCGAACATGGGGCTGTCGGCCAGGGTGTAGAGGTCCACGGGTTCGAAGGTCGCGAGGCCGTTCTCGAACGAGATGGTGCGCAGCGACACGCCGTAGTTCCAGCCGTCCGGTAGGCGCACCGACGGGGCGAAGGTGATGCCAGTCGAGGCGTAGCCGGCCGGATAGAGCAGGGCCTTTTCGAACTGCAGGTTCATCATCCGGGGCGTCATGACCACGCGCCAGTTGGCGCTGTCGGCCTGGGTCAGCCACTGGAAGGAGATCTCCAGCTCGCTCGCGCCCGCTGGGATCTCGATGTGGAAGGCGTAGGGGTCGACGGCGTCGCGCCGCCAGTCGATCTCCTGGCCGTTCGCGATAACCGTCAGGCCGCCCAGCAGCTGGATGGGGCCCGAGACGGCGTGGTTGCCGGGCAAATACTTGGGGTAGAGCAGGGTGATCCGCGGACCCGAGACCGGGATGACCTGGCGCACCGAGACGATGTGGCGATCGTAATCCGTGGCGTCGACCTCGTAGCGGATGACGCCCGGATAGGTCGAGTTGGTCGGGGCGGGGATCGTTGGGCTATCGGGAAAGCCGCCGATGTCGGGGGTCTGAGGGGTCGCCGTCTGAAGCCAGCTTCCCGAGGCTTGGGCCGAGCTTGCGGCGAGCAGGAGGGCGGCGAGGCAGGCGGAGACGACGAGACGCGACATGGAGGCACCGGGACAGCGAAGGGATGGATGAGATCACGACGCGGCGGGCGGCGGGTCAAGGGGCGCGATCCGGGATGCTCGTCGTTGCTCGGATCACCGGGCGTGCACGGCATGCAAGACGGCCCTCGCGTCCCCTGCTAATCAGCGTACACGCGGGGAGGATTCGCCAATGCGCATCGGGCTCTATCCCGGCACCTTCGATCCGGTCACGAACGGCCACATGGACATCATCGGCCGGGCCGTAAAGCTGGTCGATCGGCTGGTGATCGGTGTCGCCCAGAATGACGACAAGGGGCCTCTGTTCACGACGGCAGAGCGGGTGGAAATGGTTCGGGCCGAAGTCGCCCGTCTGGACGCCGACATCGAGGTGCAGCCTTTTTCGACGCTGCTGATGCACTTCGCCGAGAAGCTCAACGCCAACGTCATCGTGCGCGGTCTGCGCGCCGTGGCGGACTTCGAGTACGAATTTCAGATGACGGCGATGAACCAGCGCCTCAATGACGACATCGAGACGGTCTTTCTGATGGCCGATCCGCGCCACCAGGCCATCGCCTCCCGACTGGTCAAGGAGATCGCCCGGCTGGACGGATCGATCGACAGCTTCGTCAGCCCCGCCGTGGCCGCCGCCGTGCGAGCCCGGGTCAATCCCTAGTTCCGGATATGCTCGCTTGAAGATCGCTTTCGCTCTCGCCGCCGCCCTGACGCTCTTGCCGCTGGCCGCCGCCGGACAGTCCGCGCCGCCTCCCGCCGCTTCGGACTGGCGCGCGGTCGCGCCCGAGAATCTGCTGGTCATCGACACATCCAAGGGCCGCATTCTGGTCGAGCTGGAGCCGCGCGCAGCGCCGCTACACGCCGAACGCATGCGCACCCTCGCCGATCAGGGCTTCTACGACGGGCTCACCTTCCACCGCGTTTTGACCGGCTTCATGGCCCAGACCGGCGATCCGCAGGGCAATGGGTCGGGCGGCTCCGACCTACCCGACGTCGCCGCCGAGTTCATCTTTCGTCGTGGCCGTGATGCGGGGTTCGCGTCCATCGAGGGCGCGCCCAGCGGCGTGGTCGGAATGGTTGGTAGCTTGCCTGTCCAGACCCAGCCGGATGCCCAGATGATGGTGACGGCCGACTTCCGGGTCGACGCCTCGGGTCTGTTCTGCACCGGCGTTCTGGGCATGGCGCGGTCGGGCGATCCGAACAGTGCCAACAGCCAATTCTTCCTCATGATGGGGTCGAACGACGTTTTGAACGGCCAGTACACTGCCTTCGGCCGCATCTTGCAGGGGCTAGAAGTCGTGCAGTCGCTCAAGGCCGGGCCGGCGGCCGAGGACGGCCGCGTGGCGAACGATCCCGACACCATGACGCGCGTCCGCACCGCCGCTGCCTTGCCCGAGAGCGAGCGCCCGGTCGCCCGTGTCCTGGACGCGCGCTCCGCCGCTTTCCAGGCCCGCGTGGCCGAGACCCGCGCGGCGCGCGGCCGCCAGTTCAGCGTCTGTGATGTGCAACCGGTCGTGGAGATCACCGGAGGACGAGCATGATCCGTGCACTGGCTGTTGCTGTCGTCGCGACCTGCCTGACCGCCCCAGTCCTGGCCCAGGACGCTGCGACCATGGCGGCGACGTCCGCGCCCGCTTCCGCTGACTGGCGCACGGTCTCGCCCGATAACCTGCTGGTCATCGACACCAATCGGGGGCGCATCCTGGTCGAGATGGCCCCGGAGGCGGCGCCCCTGCACGTCGAGCGCATGCGGGTGCTGGCGCGTCGGGCCTTCTTCGACGGCCTCGCCTTTCACCGTGTCATCGATCTTTTCATGGCCCAGACTGGCGATCCGCTCGGCAACGGTGAGGGCCAGAGCCCGTATCCCGATCTGACCGCCGAGTTCACCTTCCGCCGGGGCCCCGAGACGCCCTTCACCCCGGTCGCCGAACCGGCCGGGTCCATGCTGGGCTTCATGAACAGCCTGCCCGTCCAGACTCAGCCGACGGCCCTGATGCCTACGACCGCCGACGGCAAGGTGCATGGCTGGGGTACCTATTGTCCCGGCGTGGCTGGCATGGCGCGCGACGAGGCACCCAACAGCGCCAACAGCCAGTTTTTCCTGATGCGCCAGCCCTACCCGGCGCTGGACAAGCGCTACACTAGCTGGGGTCGGGTAGTGTCGGGCCTGGACGTGGTGCGTGCCATCAAGACCGGCGATCCCGCCGCCAACGGCATGGTGGCGTCCGAGCCGGACATCATGACCCGCGTACGCGTCGCCGTGGATCTGCCGATCGACGAGCGGCCGGTGGTGCAGGTGCTGGACACTGGTTCGGCCGCCTTCCGCGTGCTTGCGGACACCGCGCGCGAGGCGAGGGGGGCTGACTTCTCTATCTGCGACATCGACCTGCCCGCTCAGGTCTCCGGGCCGCCCGCGCCGGCGGCCTGAGACCGACCCCGGCCACGTCCGCGCCTGCGCCGCGTCGCCTTCTTGGCCGCCCGCATCTGCTGCAGCAGCAGTCCCTCGCGCAGACCCCGATCCGCGACGCGCACCCGCTCGCTGGGCCAGGCGCGCTGCACCGCTTCGAGGATCGCCGCCCCCGCCAGCACCAGATCGGCGCGGTCCGGTCCGATGCAGGCTTCGTCCGCGCGACCCTTCGGCCCCAGGGACTTCAGTCTGGCCGCCGCCGCCTCGCAGTTCTCCCGCGTCATCCAGAGGCCGTCGACCAGATCGCGCTGATATCGGCGCAGGTTCAGATGAACCCCCGCTAGAGAGGTGATCGCTCCAGACGTTCCCACCAGATGGCCCTTGCCCTCTGAGAAAAGTCGCCGAAACTCGGCATCCTCGAACCCGCCCGCGTCCAGCGCCGCGCCCATATCGCCGACCATGGCCTCGAACCAGGCGTCGCCGGGACCTTCGGGTTCGGGATGCCGCTCAGCGAGGGTCACGACGCCCAGCGGTGCAGACATCCAGCCGACCGTCTTCATCTCTCCGTCCGACTTCCGCAGCCATGACAGCTCAGTCGATCCGCCGCCCACGTCGATCACCAGCACCGCCTCGGCTTTGGGATCGATCAGGTTCAGGCAGCCCTCGACCGACAGCCGGGCTTCCTCGGACGGATCGATGATCCGAAGCCGCAGACCCGTGCCCTTGCGTACCCGCTCGATGAATTCGGCACCGTTCTCGGCTTGGCGGCAGGCCTGGGTGGCGACGGCGCTGAGGCGGGCGGACTCAACCCCGCGCCGGACCACCCGCTCTGCGCACAACGCCAAGGCGTCATAGGCCCGGTCCATGGCCGCCCCGTCCAGTCGGCCTGTGCGCGACAGGCCTTCGCCCAAGCGCACGATGCGGCTGAAGCTGTCGACTACGCGAAATCCCTCGCGCGCCGGCCGCGCGATCAGCAAACGGCAGTTGTTGGTCCCCAGATCAAGCGCGCCATAGGACGGGCCGTCGCGTCCCGACGCGCCCCCGCCATGCGCCCGCTGGACCCGGGACCGTCCGTCGCGCCCTCGCGGCGCGCCGTCGGGTTCCGGCATGGGCCGAACTTTCAAATGGGCGCAACCGAGACGGGCACCTGTCCCTATCACCCTAGCCCCGCCCGGCCGCGATCGCCAAGCCCACCTGTCAGGAAGATGAACGAGCGCGTCGGACGAGGCTCAGAGGCCGAGGCGCAGTGTGGTGCCATGACCCAGCTCCGTTCCGCCAAGTTCGCCCTCGGCCAGATCGTCCGGCACCGCGACGCCGCCTTCCGTGGCGTGGTCGTCGATGTCGACGCCGCCTATGCCGGGCCCGCGCATGAGCCCGGTCCAGACCAGCGCGACCAGCCCTTCTACCGGGTGCTGGCGATGGGATCCGACGCTGGCTTTCTAGTTTATGCTGCGGAGGATGTTCTGGAACACGACCCGGAAGTCGCGGCCCTGACCGAGGCCGAACAGGCCCAGTGGTTCACCATGGATGCCGATGGGCATCGCGCGCCAAGAAGCCAGCCGATCCATTGAGCCGGGCGGCGGCCCCGCCTAGATTGCCGGGTCAAGGGAGTTCGCCATGTCCGATTTCGAGCACGTTTTCGAGACCCCGCTGGAAGGCGCGGCCGCCGACTGGACCATCTCTCAGAACTGGCGCGCCTATACCCAGGTCGAGCACGACACCTGGGACACCCTCTACGCCCGGCAGATGGAGATCCTGCCCGGGCGGGCCTGCGACGCCTTCCTCAAGGGTTTGCAGGCGTTGGATCTGAACACGGGGGGCATTCCCGACTTCGCCCTGATGAATCCGAAGCTGAAGGCCCTGACCGGCTGGACGGTGGTCTGCGTGCCTGGCCTGGTGCCCGATGACGTATTCTTCGACCACCTGGCCAACCGCCGCTTCCCCTCGGGCCAGTTCATCCGCAAGCCCGACCAGCTGGACTATCTGCAAGAGCCGGACATCTTCCACGATGTCTTTGGCCATGTGCCCATGCTGACCGATCCGACCTTCGCCGACTACATGCAGGCCTACGGCAGGGGCGGGCAGCGGGCCCAGAGCCTGGGCATGCTCAAGAACCTGGCTCGGCTGTACTGGTACACCGTGGAGTTCGGACTGCTTGAGGATACTGACGGCCTGCGCATCTATGGTGCCGGCATCGTGTCGTCGGCATCCGAGAGCGTCTTCGCTCTGGAGGACACGTCGCCCAACCGTATCGCGTTTGATCTCGAGCGGATCATGCGGACCGATTACCGCATCGACGATTTCCAGCAGGTCTATTTCGTCGTCCCGTCGATCGAGGCCCTCAACGACGCCACCTATGAGGATTTCGGACCGATCTATGAGCGGCTTAAGGGCAAGACGTCTATCGCGGTGGACGCTGTCGAGCCCTATGACCGGGTGATCTCTGGCGGTACCCAGGCCTATGCCAACAAGGGTGGAAGGTTCGCAGCATGACCCGTATGGCCACCATCCTTCTCGTCTCCGGCCTGGCTTTCGCGGCGGGAGCTTGCACGGACTCCAAACGCGCCCGAAACGCTGCGACCTGGGGCGATCAGCCCGCCGATATCACCTGCTGGACCTATGGAACCGAGACCTTCTCCGGGCGATCGACGGGCAAGGTCGAGTACAACGACGGTGGCCGCATCGCTTTCGTCGATGCCGCCAACGGCCGCTACACCACCATCGACGGAGAGTGTCGCGTGGTCTACCGGACCGAAGCCGACCCGGACTCCGTCCAGCCGGGTGGCCCGGACGGCCCGATGCTGCCGCCCCCTGCCGTGCCAGAGGCCTAATCCTCGCGGATCAGACTCCTTTCCTTGGTGTCGCGCATGGTCACATAGGTGATCAGCGAGATGCCGATCATGCCGGTGACGTACCAGAAATACAGGCTCTCGCGCCCGTCCAGCTTGAACCACAGGGCGACGTATTCCGCCGTGCCGCCGAACACGGCGTTGGCGAGGGCATAGGGCAGGGCGACGCCCAGCGCGCGGATATGGGCCGGGAACAACTCGGCCTTCACCACGGCGTTGATGGCGGTGTAGCCCGACACGATCATCAGCGCCGACAGGGCCAGCAGGAAGGCCGTGAACGGCTCGTTCGTCGCCGCCAGGCTGGTCATGATCGGCACGGTGCAGAAGACCCCCAGGATGCCGAAACAGATCATCACGGGCTTTCGTCCCACCCGGTCCGACAGGGCCCCGACGGCCGGCTGCATCAGCATGAAAACCAGCAGGGCCGCCGCACTGATCTCGGTCGCTTGGGCCTTGGTGAAGCCCGAGGTGTTGACCAGGAATTTCTGCAGGTAGGTGGTGTAGGTGTAGAAGGCCAAAGTGCCGCCGGCGGTCAGGCCGATGACCATCAGCGCCTCCTTCGGATGGCGCAGGATCAACTCCAGCGCGCTGGACTTCGGCCCTTCGCGGGTCTCGAAGGCGCGGGTCTCGTCCAGTCCCCGCCGCAGCCAGAAGACCACCACCGCCAGGGCCGCCCCGACGAAGAACGGAATGCGCCAGGCCCAGGCCTCCAGCGCCTCGTCGCCCAGCGTCCGCTGCAGCACGATCAGCAGCGCCAGCGCCAGCAGCTGGCCCGAGATCAGGGTGACGTACTGAAAGCTGGACCAGAAGCCGCGATGCTTCGCCGTCGCCATTTCCGACAGATAGGTGGCGCTTGACCCGTATTCGCCGCCGACGCTCAACCCCTGCATCATGCGGGCGAACAGCAGCAGGGCCGGCGCGGCCACGCCGATGGTGGCGTATCCGGGGGTCAGGGCGATGATCAGCGAACCCGCGCACATCAGGCTGACCGACAGGGTCAGGCCGGCCTTGCGTCCCTTGCGGTCCGAATAGACCCCCATGACCCAGGCCCCGACGGGTCGCATCAGAAACCCGACGGCGAAGATGGCGGCCGTGCTCAGCAGCTGGGCCGTCGAAGACCCCTCCGGGAAGAAGACCGGTGCGAAATAGACGGTGAAGGCCGCATAGGCGAACCAGTCGAACCACTCGACCAGATTGCCCGCCGAACCACCGACGATGTTCTTCAGGCGGCGAGCGGGGGTCATGGCGACGGCGTCGTTCATCGTCAGACGCGCTGAAAGGGATAGAAGCCGGAGCCGAGTCCGATCAGGCCCGTCAGGGCGTCGAGCGCCGCGCGGCTCTCGTCGATCAGGGCCGGGTCGGCGAGGTCGGTGGGGGTCAGGCGATCGCGGTAGTGGCGCTCGGCCCAGTCTCTGAGGCAGACGTGCAGGTCGTCGGTCAGGCGCATGGCCGGATTGGTCGCGGCCAACTCGGCCTCGGTCAGCACGACCCTCAGGCGCAGGCAGGCGGGCCCGCCGCCGTTCCGCATCGACTGGCGGACATCGACGTACTCCACCCGGCCAATAGGGCCATTGGAAGCCACCAGGCCCTGCGCTACCGCATGACCGCGGGCGTTGTCGCGCGTCTCGGTCGGGCAGATCAGCGTCAGGCGATCCTCGCCCGGCAGGCTGACCAGCATGGAGTTGAACAGATAGCTGGAGATGGCGTCGGCCAGCGGCAGGTCGGCGGAGGACACCTCCACGAGGATGGGCTCGAAGCCGTCGGCGGCCGCGCGGATGGCGGCGTGGGTCGCGGCCGTGTCCTCGAAGGCGAGCGCATGGTGGAACAGCGTGTCCAGCGCCCCGACGCAGACCACGTCGTTGTGGAAGGTGCCGCCGGCGATGGCGGCCTTCGATTGCTGGGCGAGGACCGCGCCGCTGGCACCGTGACGACGGGCGATGGCCTCACTGGCCTGCCGCGTCTGGCGGGCGGGGTAGGGGCCGTCCCAGGGCTCGAAAGCGTCCCGGCCCCAGACCAGCAGATTAACACCCGGCGACCCGTGGTCGGCGCACAGGCGGACGTGGTTGGCGGCACCTTCGTCGGCCAGATGCGCCACCGGCGACAGGGCGTCATGGACGGCGAACCGGGCGGGATCGGGGAACAGGGCGTCCAGCGATCGCTTGGTCTGTGCATGCTCGAGGCTGCGATGCAGGTTCGTATGAAGATTGGCGGGCGTGAAGTGGATCCGCCCGTCGCCGCTGTCGGCACTGGGCGTTACCGTCGCGGCGTTGGCGGCCCACATGGCACTGGCCGAGCAAGCAGCGGCGGCGAAACTGGGTGCGTCCTTCCAGGCCCGCTCCAGGACATCCCCGTCCGGGCCGGTGAAGCCGAGGCTGCGCAGGAAGGGGATGTTCGGTCGCTCGTGGGGCGGAAGGACGAACTGGGGCAGGCCGAGGTCCGCCAGCCGCTTCATCTTGTCGAGCCCCTGCAGCACGGCCGCGCGCGGGTTCGACGCCTCGCCTTTGTTCAGGCTTGAGGCGATGTTACCGGGGCTGAGACCGGCATAGGAGTGCGTCGGCCCGATCAGACCGTCGGCATTGGCCTCAACGGCAGGCGACTTCACGCCCGCAGCCCCTTCATCTCGCCCTCGATGTTCCTAACGGTGTCCGCCTCGAAGCTGGCGACCGGATAGGCGCAGTAATCGGCGGCGTAGTAGGCGGATGGGCGGTGGTTGCCGCTGGCCCCCAGGCCGCCGAACGGCATGTCCCCGGCGGCCCCCGTGGTGGGGCGATTGAAGTTGACCACGCCCGCCCGGATGCGGCGGATGAACCGGTGCCAGTTCGCCGGATCGTCGCTAACCAGACCGGCGGACAGGCCGTACCGGGTGGCGTTCGCGGCCGCGATGGCCTCGTCGAATGAGCCGACGCGGGTGATGGACAGGAAGGGGGCGAACATTTCCTCGTCCGGCACATCGACGCCGGTGACGTCGAGGATCGCGGGTCTTACGAACGCACCCGGCAGATTGTCCACGGGACCCGAGGCGCGGATGACCTTCGCGCCCATGGCGATGCGGTCCTGAAGAGCTTTTAGCGCTGCCTCGGCTGCCTTCATCGAGATCAACGGTCCGCCATAGGGCTCCGGCGTTGAATCCCAGGACGCGAAGATCAGCCGGTCCACGAGCCCATCCACCGCTGCGATGATCGCGTCGCCCGAGGGTCCTTCCGGCACGATCAGGCGTCGGGCGCAGCTGCACCGCTGACCGGTGGTGACGAAGGCGGACTGGACGACGAGTCCCGCCACGGCCTTGGCATCCGCGGCGTCCCAGACCACCAGCGGATTGTTGCCCCCCAGCTCCAGCGCGAGGATCACATGCGGATCGTCGGCAAACTTCCGGCGGAAATGCGCGCCCGCCGCGCCCGAGCCGGTGAACATCAGCGCGTCGATCGGCTGGTCCAGCAGGGCCGCGCCGACGTCGCGTCCGCCCTGGACGAGATTGAACACTCCCGCGGGCAGGTCGGCCTCGGCGAGGCATTCGGCAATCAGCTGGCCCGCGTGCGGCGTCTCCTCCGACGGCTTGAACACCACAGTGTCGCCTGCCAACAGGGCCGGGACGATATGGCCGTTGGGCAGATGGCCGGGAAAATTGAACGGCCCCAGCACCGCCGCCACGCCGTGCGGGCGATGGCGCAGGGTCGCGTGGCCGAAGGCCGTCTCGCTGGTCCGTTCGCCGGTGCGCTCGTCATAGGCGCGGATGGAGATATCGACCTTGCCCGCCATGGCCCCCAGTTCGGCGGTGGTCTCCCACAGGGCCTTGCCGGTCTCGCGACTGATGGCCTCGGCGAAGGCAGGAGCGCGGGCCTTGAGCGCCGCCTGATAGCGCTTCATCGCGGCGATCCGCTCGTCGCGCGGCCGGTCGGCCCAGTCGGGGAAGGCAGCGCGGGCGGCGGTCACCGACTGTCCGACCTGATCGGTCGAGGCCTCGGTGCCACGCCAGACCGCGGTCTCGGTCGCCGGGTCGAATGAGGCGAAGCCTTCTCCGCGTCCTTCGACCCACTGGCCGTCGATGTAGAGCCGTCCGTCCGTCATGTCGTTCTCACGTCTTGACCCGCGCGACGTCGCCGTCGCGAAGCTTGAGCGCCGCCGCCACTTCAGGCGTCAGGCGCACGGTTTCGCCTTCGATCTGGGCCCTGGCCCGGACCGCGCGGAAGGCTGAGACGCTGTCGGTCGAGATCAGGGCGGGCAGTTCCGCCTCGACGTCCTCCGCGATGACCACGGCCAGACGCCGGGCGTCCCGAACGGTCCGGATGTGATCCCGCTGGCAGGCCACGGTCGGGCCTGCGTCGAAGATGTCGACCAGGCCATTGGGGCGGAAGCCCTCGGATTCCAGCAGGGCCATCGCCGCCACCCCTTGCGGATGCACCTTGCCGATTACGGCTCGCGCGGGTTCGGGCAGCAGATCGACGTAGATCGGGTGGCGGGGCGCGAGATCCAGGATGAACTGCTTGTCGGTCGAGCCGGTCATCAGGTCGGCCTGATCGAAGTCCATCGGAAAGAACCGGTGCGCGACATGGTCCCAGAACGGGCAGGCCCCGTCAGGCGTAAAGACCCCTCGAAGCTCGGCCAGGACGTTGTCGGCGAACAGGCCGGGCTCGGCCCCGATCAGCATGTAGCGCGACTGGCTGAGCAGGCGACCGGCACCCCCCTTGCGGCGGTCCGCTTTCAGAAACAGCGAGCCGACCTCGGTCCAGCCGGTGCATTCATTGACCAGCTGCAGCGTCTGGTGATCGAGCCGGATGTTCAGCGACGGTGACGACGCCGCCTGGTTGGCGAGCCGGAACGAGAAGAAGGGCCGCCTGATGCCGACGGCCGCCTTCACCGAGGCGATGCCGTCGACGTCGCCCGTGTCGGTCTCCTCCATCATCAGGGTGTACCAGCGCTCCTGCGGCGCGATCGAACCGGCGAAGCTGTCGCGGCTGATGTCCAGTCTCTCGATCAACTGGTCGAGGTCCTCGGGCAGGCTGGTGAAGCCGGGGCCTGAAAGGATCGCCAGCTCCAGCAGGTGATCGAGGTCGGCGGGACCGGCTGGGCGGATGACAAGCATCAGAGGGTCGCCAGGCGGAGACGCTTGAGCGCGTGCGCGTCGATCTCCCCGGACGCGATCTTGCACAGCATCAGCAATGACAACTGCGCCCGTTCGACAAAGCTGTCGGGCCAGGCGAACTCCTGCGGGGAGTGGATCAGACCGCCGCGAACCCCGAGCGTATCGATGTTGGGCAGGCCCGCTGCATGCAGATTGTTGCCTTCACAGACGCCCCCTGACGGAGACCAGGCGATGGTCTGGCCCAGCAGGGCACCCGTCTCACGGAGGGCCTCGAACAGGGCGGTCTGGGCCGCGTCCATTGGCTTGGGCGGGCGAGTGAAGCCGCCGTGGAGCGCCAGTGTCAGCCCCTCCAACTGCGAGCATGCGGCGATCTCGTCGATGGCGGTCTTGATCCAGTCGGCCGAGGCCCGATCCGGGACGCGCACGTTGAAGCGGACCACGGCGTTGTCCGCAACGACGTTCAGTGCCCCGCCGCCCGAGATGCGCGCGACATTGACCGTCACGCCCTCGCGCTGGCCGTTCAGGGCGTGCAGCGACGCCGCGACCATGGCCGCCCCGGCGATGGCATTGCGCCCCTCGTCGAAGGCGCGTCCGGCGTGGGCCGCTTTGCCCGTGACGATGATGTGGAAGTTGCCGCTGCCCTTTCTCGCGCCGGCCAGCATCCCGTCGGCCAGGGCCGGCTCATAGGTCATGCCCACATGGCCGCGCGCGCCCAATTCGGCCAGCAGCGGGGCGGAGGCGGGTGAGCCGATCTCCTCGTCCGGCGACAGCAGCACGGTCCAGCCCACGCGCTCGCGATCCGGATGCGTTTCGAACGCCGCCAGCGCACCCAATAAGACCGAGATTCCGCCTTTCATGTCGGCGATACCGGGGCCGTTCAGGGCTCCATCCGTACGGGGCGTCACCACCTGGAAGGCGCTGTCGGTCGGGTAGACGGTGTCATAGTGGCCGGTCAGGATCACCTGGATCGGGGCCTCGGGCCGGGCGGTGATCTTCAGGGCGTCGGCCCGCGCTTGCGGCTGGATCGACCCGTCGTCGCCCACGGTTGAGAAACGGTGGGTCGGCACGCGCACGACCTCGGCGGGCAGGCGGGTGGCCTCGGTTTCCAGCAGGGCCAGGGTGGCTTCGAGGCCTTCGGCGTGGTCGCTGCCAGAGTTGACATTCGCCCAGGCGATCGCGCGGTCGACAAGGACCGCGCCCCCCCGCCCGACCAGGTCGAGGGCGGCATGATCCTGCTCTAGAATCCGCATAGTGCGCTTCTAGCCGCACCGGCGGCAAAGGTGAACCCCGTGCTCGCGCCAGGGCCATCTCGATTAAATCGAGGTCATGACGTCGAGTTAAAATGACTTCTCCGGTCCTTGGGATCAGGTTCAGTTCCATCGCTGGAGAGGAACCGATCCATGAAGACTACCTTGGCCCTGGCCGCCGCATCCACCGCCCTGATCGCCACCGTCGCTGCCGCCGCCCCCGCCTCGGCGCAGGAGACCGAGGTGCGCGTGCGCCAGGCCGCCGCTCGCATGGTGGTGATTGTCGAGGACCGCACGAACATCGCCGTGGAGATCGAGCCCGGAACGTCCGGCCTGCCGACCCCGACCGTGACTCGCGTCGGCAATGAGATCCGTATCGACGGGAATCTCGGCCGCCGTGCCTTTCGGAATTGCCGGGGCGGCTCCGCAGACGCCCGCCAGCCGGGGGTGGGCGCCTCCGTCGAGGTCCGCGACCGCGGCACGGTGCAGCTTTCAGCTGCGCCCCTGATCGTGGTGCGCACCCCGCCCCGCGTGGACGTCTCGACTGAGAACTCGGCCGTCTTCGGTGCCGTGGGTCGAGGCGCGACCTCCATTGAGTTGTCGAGCGGCGGCTGTGGCGACTGGACCGTGGCCAATACCGCTGGGACGCTCGACCTGGCCGTTGGCGGTTCGGGCAACATGCGCGCTGGAACTTCGGGACGTCTCAAGGCCGCCATCGGCGGGTCGGGGACGATCTCGGCCGGGGCCACGGGTGATCTGGACGCCTCCATCGGCGGGTCGGGCACGGTAATCGTGGCTGCGGTCACAGGCTCGTTGGACGCCTCCATCGGCGGCTCGGGCGACATTCGCATCAACGGCGGCCGGCCCACGTCGATCGACGCGTCGATCGGGGGCTCGGGCGATATTCATGTTCAGGGCGACGCCGGATCGCTGGACGCCGCCATCGCAGGTGGCGGCGACATCACTGTCACCGGGACCGTCTCCAGCCTCGACGCAAGCTTGGCCGGCGGTGGCAATGTGAACGTGGGTCGGGTGACCGGCTCGGTGTCCCAGTCTGTGATGGGCGGAGGACGCGTCAGAATCGGCGGCTGATCCCTCACCAGCCCGCCGAACGTCGGGACGGCCCGGGAGCGTGGAACCCCCCGGGCCGTCCAAAGGTCGTCTCCCACCTTGTCGGGTGGGCGCCTCGGGCGGATAACGAAGATCCACGAAAGCCGACCGCCATGCTCACGCTTCTCGTCGCCTTGGTCTTTCAAAGCGTCGCTCCGCCGACCGTGACGGCGAACCGGACCGGACCCGGGCTGTTCATCTATCATCAGGTGAGCGTCGGCTGCGACTTCACCGAGCATCGCTTTGGTCGCAACGCCAGCTGGGGACGCTGGACCGCCCTGACGTCAGCCGTCACTCTGGATGTTGGTGAGACAGATGACGGAGAGGGGCGGCTGATCTTGCGGTGCCGCACCGGCGACGACTGCATCGATACGGGCCCGAACCGGTCGGATGCCTTCCTGTCCCAGCACGAAATCCCGTTCGCGACCCCCACCCTTGCGCAGAGCTACCTGGACAGCGTCGAGGAGTTGCTTGTCACCTGCGCTCCGGCAGGTGAGTGATGGTTCCGAGGCGGCGGGAAAAGCCGACCTCGCCCGCTTGACGAAAGCGGAATCGGCCGTCATAAGCCCCCACTCTTGTTGGACTGGCTGTGCGGGTAACCGCAGACGCAGTTCGCGGGAACGACCTGAGTTACCGTTCTTTGCAGCGACTTAGGACTTCAACGGCCTTCGCGGGCGACCGCGTGGGCCGATCGTTTTTGCGAAATGTGCGTACCTGACGGGGTTTCCCCGAAAGGCTCCGGTCTTTGAAATGGTTCACAGGGACGCAGGTTCGCCTGCTTGGGAATAGCTACCGATATGGATCAAAGCATCCGCATCAGGCTCAAGGCCTTCGATCACCGCGTCCTCGACTTTTCGACGCGCGAGATCGTCAACACCGCCAAGCGCACGGGCGCGACCGTTCGTGGTCCGATCCCGCTGCCGACCCTGATCGAAAAGTTCACCGTGAACCGCTCGCCGCACGTCGACAAGAAGTCGCGCGAGCAGTTTGAAATCCGCACGCACAAGCGTGTCCTCGACATCGTCGACCCCACCCCGCAGACCGTGGACGCGCTCATGAAGCTCGACCTGTCCGCCGGCGTGGACGTCGAGATCAAGATTTAAATTAGAGAAGGCGGGATCCGATGCGCACGGGCGTGATCGCCAAGAAGCTGGGCATGACCCGCGTGTTCGCCGATGACGGCGCGCACGTTCCGGTCACTGTGCTTCAACTCGACGACTGTCAGGTCGTCGGCCAACGTACCCAGGAGCGGGACGGCTACGTCGCCCTGCAGCTCGGTGCCGGGGCCAAGAAGGCCAAGAACACCAACAAGGCCCAGCGCGAAGTCTTCGCCAAGGCTGAGGTGGAGCCCAAGCACGTGGTCATGGAGTTCCGCGTGTCGGAAGACGCCATGATCGACGTCGGCGCAACCTTGTCGGCCGACCACTTCGTCGCTGGCCAGAAGGTCGACATCCAGGGCGAGACCATTGGCAAGGGCTTCGCCGGCGCCATGAAGCGCTGGAACTTCGGCGGTCTGCGCGCCACCCACGGTGTGTCGGTCTCGCACCGTTCGCACGGTTCGACGGGCAACCGTCAAGATCCGGGCCGCACCTTCCCCGGCAAGAAGATGGCCGGTCACCTGGGCACCGAGACCATCACGACCCAGAACCTGACTATCGTGAAGGTCGACGCCGAGCGCGGCCTGATCATGGTCAAGGGCGCTGTCCCGGGCCACGAGGGCAGCTGGGTCAAGGTCCGCGACGCGCACAAGAAGCCGCACGCCGATCTGCCCTTCCCCGGTTCGTTCAAGAAGAACGGTCAAGCCGCTGCCGCCGAGACCAAGGCTGAAGAGCCCCAGGTCGAGGAAAGTGCTCCGGAAACCGTCGAAGGCGGTGAAGCCTAATGAAACTCTCGGTCATCAAACTCGACGGCAAGGCCGCTGGTGACGTGGAACTGTCGGACGCCGTCTTCGGCATATCCGACATCCGCGGCGACCTGCTGGCCCGCTACGTCAACTGGCAGCTGGCCAAACGCCGCGCCGGCACCCACAAGGTTCAAACCCGGAACGAGAACTCTCGCACCGGTAAGAAGATGTACAAGCAGAAGGGCACCGGCGGCGCCCGCCACGGCTCGCGTCGCGCGCCCCAGTTCGTCGGCGGTTCGCGCGCCTTCGGCCCGGTTGTCCGCGACCACGGCTTCTCCTTGCCCAAGAAGGTGCGGGCCCTTGCCCTGCGTCACGCGCTCTCGGCGAAGGCCAAGGCGGGTGAGCTGGTCGTCGTCGATGCCCTGACGGTCAAGGACGCCAAGACGGCGGCGCTCCGTGAGACCTTCGGCAAGCTCGGCTGGACCAAGACCCTGATCATCACGGGTCCGGAAGTGGATGAGAACTTCGCCCTGGCGTCGCGCAACATCCCGCAGATTCACGTGCTGCCGAACGCCGGCCTGAACGTCTACGACATCCTGCGCGCCGACAAGCTGGTGCTGTCTAAGGCCGCCGTCGACGCCATCGAAGCCCGCTACGCCGACATCAAGCCGTCGCGTCGCGAACAAGCCGAGAAGGACGCCGCGTAATGGCCGCCCAACCCACCGCAAAACACTACGACACGATCCTGTCGCCGATCATCACCGAGAAGGCGACGATCCTGTCCGAGCAGAACAAGGTCGTCTTCCGCGTCGCTGGCACCGCGACCAAGGACGAGATCGCCGCGGCGGTCGAGAGCCTGTTCAAGGTCAACGTCCTGAAGGTCAACACCCTGGTCCAGAAGGGCAAGACCAAGCGCTTCCGGGGCATCATGGGCCGCCGGGTCGACATCAAAAAAGCGATCGTGACGCTGGCCGACGGCCAGTCGATCGACGTCACTACGGGGCTCTGATCCGATGGCCTTGAAGACCTACAATCCGACCTCGCCGGGCCGCCGCGCTCTGGTGCTGATCGACCGGTCCGAGCTCCACAAGGGCCGCCCGGAGAAGTCGCTGACCGAAGGCCTGACCAAGTCGGGCGGACGCGGCCAGGGCGGTCGCATAGCCGTGCGCTTCCGTGGCGGCGGGGCCAAGACCCTGTACCGCAAGATCGACTTCAAGCGCCGCAAGTTCGCCGAGGCGACCGTTGAGCGGCTGGAGTACGATCCGAACCGGACCGCCTTCATCGCGCTGATCACCTACGCGGATGGCGAGAAGGCCTACATCATCGCGCCGCAGCGCCTGAAGGCAGGCGACACGATCGTGGCCGGCGAGAAGGTCGACGTGAAGCCGGGCAACGCCATGCCGCTGCGCTCGATCCCGGTCGGCACGATCATCCACAACGTCGAGATGAAGCCGGGCAAGGGTGCCCAGCTGGCCCGTTCGGCCGGTGCCTACGCCCAACTGGTCGGTCGCGACCAGGGCTACGCCCAGATCCGCCTCGGCTCGGGCGAGCTGCGCATGGTTCTGGACGGCTGCATGGCCACGGTGGGCGCGGTGTCGAACCCCGATCACATGAACCAGAACCTGGGCAAGGCCGGGCGCGTCCGCCATATGGGTTGGCGTCCGCACGTCCGCGGCGTCGCCATGAACCCGATCGACCACCCGCACGGTGGTGGTGAAGGCCGGACCTCGGGCGGTCGCACGCCGGTCACGCCGTGGGGCAAGGACACCAAGGGTACCCGCACCCGCAAGAACAAGGCCACGGACAAGTTCATCATCCGTAGCCGTCACGTGAAGAAGGCTCGCTAAAGATGGCCCGCTCCTCCTGGAAAGGCCCGTTCGTCGACGGGTATCTGCTCAAGAAGGCCGACGCCGTTTCGACGTCGGGCCGCAAGGACGTGATCAAGACCTGGTCGCGCCGCTCCACCATCCTGCCGCAGTTCGTGGGCCTGACGTTCGGCGTCCACAACGGTCAAAAGCACGTCCCCGTGCACGTCAACGAGGACATGGTCGGCATGAAGCTGGGCGAGTTCGCCCCGACCCGCAACTTCCCCGGCCACGCCGCGGACAAGAAGGCGAAGCGGAAGTAAGATGGCCCAGACCAAGAACCCCCGCCGCGTCGGACAGACCGAGGCCCGCGCCAAGCTGGTCAACGTCCGCATCAGCCCGCAGAAGCTGAACCTGGTGGCCGCGTCTATCCGCGGCCTGCCGGTGCAGAAAGCTCTCAACGAGCTGGAGTTCAGCCGCAAGCGCATCGCGACCGACGTGAGGAAGGTGCTCTACAGCGCCGTTTCGAACGCCGAGAACAACCACAACCTCGACATCGACAACCTGGTCGTCGCCGAGGCCTTTGTGGGTAAGAACCTGGTGATGAAGCGTTTCGCGAGCCGCGCTCGTGGTCGTTCGTCGCGTATCCTGAAACCGTTCAGCGAGATCACCATCGTGGTCCGCGAAGCCGGCGAGGCCGCCTGATGGGTCAGAAAATCAATCCGATCGGTTTCCGCCTCGGCGTGAACCGGACCTGGGACAGCCGCTGGTTCGCCGACGGCGCAAACTACGCGCGCCTGCTGCACCAGGACATCAAGCTGCGCACCTGGCTGAAAGAGCGCCTGAACGCCGCCGGCGTGTCGCGCATCATCATCGAGCGTCCGCACAAGAAGTGCCGCGTGACGATCTACGCCGCCCGTCCAGGCGTCGTGATTGGCAAGAAGGGCGCCGACATCGAGAAGCTGCGCAAGGACATCGCGGCCCAGACCGAGGGCGAGGTTCACCTGAACATCGTCGAAGTCCGCAAGCCCGAGACCGACGCCCAGCTGATCGCCGAGAACATCGCTCAGCAGCTGGAGCGCCGCATCGCCTTCCGTCGCGCCATGAAGCGCGCGATGCAGTCGGCCATGCGTCTGGGCGCCAAGGGCGTGCGGATCAACGTATCGGGCCGTCTTGGCGGCGCGGAAATCGCGCGGATGGAGTGGTATCGCGAAGGTCGCGTGCCGCTGCACACGCTGCGCGCCGACATCGACTACGGCTTCATCGAGGCCAAGACGACCTACGGCATCATCGGTGTGAAGGTCTGGGTGTTCAAAGGTGAAGTGCTCGAGCACGACCCGATGGCCCAGGACAAGCGCTGGGCCGCCGAGGCCGCCGGCCCGTCTTCCAACGAAGGCCGCGAACGCGGCCCGCGCCGCGACGACCGCGGCGGCCGTCGTGGCCGTGAGGGCTAAGGACCATGCTGCAGCCTAAGAAAACCAAGTACCGCAAGGCCTTCAAGGGCCGGATCCACGGCTCCGCCAAGGGCGGCTTCTCGCTGAACTTCGGCTCCTACGGGCTGAAGACGCTGGAGCCGGAACGCATCACAGCGCGTCAGATCGAGGCGGCCCGCCGCGCGATCACCCGCCAGATGAAGCGTCAGGGCCGCGTCTGGATCCGCGTGTTCCCCGACCTGCCGGTCACCGGCAAGCCGGCGGAAGTCCGGATGGGCAAGGGCAAGGGCGCCGTGGACCACTGGGCCGCGCGCTGCCACCCGGGCCGCATCCTGTTCGAAATCGACGGCGTGGCCGACGACATCGCCCGTGAGGCGCTGCGTCTCGGCGCCGCCAAGCTGCCCGTGCGCACCAAGGTGGTCACCCGCCTTGACGCCGGCGTGGCGCATACGGAGGCCGCTGCCTGATGACCAAGATCGCCGATCTTCGCTCCCAGACGACGGACCAGCTGGGCGACCAGCTGCTGTCGCTCAAGAAGGAGCAGTTCAACTTGCGTTTCCAGGCGGCCACCGGCCAGCTGGAAAAGACGCACCGCGTTTCGGAAGTCCGCAAGGACATCGCCCGGATCTCCACGCTGATGCGTGAAAAGAAGGCCTCGTAAGGAACCCCCATGCCCAAACGTATTCTCGAAGGCGTGGTCGTGTCCGACAAGGGCGACAAGACCGTGGTCGTCAAGGTCGAGCGCACCCTGCTGCACCCGGTCCTGAAGAAGACCGTCCGCCTGTCCAAGAAGTATCATGCCCACGACGAGACGAACGCCCTCAAGGAAGGCGACGTCGCCCGCATCGTCGAGTGCGCCCCCAAGTCCAAGCTGAAGCGGTGGGAAGTCCTCACCCCTTCGGCTTCGTAACCGGAAGGATCTGAACAATGATCCAGATGCAAACTAACCTGGACGTGGCCGACAATTCGGGCGCTCGCCGGGTCATGTGCATCAAGGTGCTGGGCGGCGCGAAGCGTCGCTACGCCTCGGTCGGCGACACCATCGTCGCCTCCGTCAAGGAAGCCATCCCGCGCGGCCGTGTGAAGAAGGGCGACGTCGTTCGCGCCATCGTCGTTCGCACCGCCAAGGACATCCAGCGCAAGGACGGATCGGTGATCCGTTTCGACCGTTCGGCCGCCGTGATCGTCAACAAGCAGAACGAGCCGGTCGGCACCCGCATCTTCGGGCCGGTTCCGCGCGAGCTGCGCGCCAAGAACCACATGAAGATCATCTCGCTCGCTCCGGAGGTCCTGTAACCATGGCCGCCAAGATCAAGAAGGGCGACCGCGTCGTCGTCCTGACCGGCAAGGACAAGGGCCGTACCGGCGAAGTTGCCAAGGTGCTCCCCACCGAGAACCGCGTCGTCGTGACCGGGATCAACATGGTCCAGCGTCACACCCGTCCGTCCCAGGGTGACCCCCAGGGCGGCATCAAGAACAAGGAAGCCTCGCTTCACCTGTCGAACGTCGCGATCGCCGACGCCAACGGCAAGGCGACCCGCGTCGGCTTCCGCATGGACGGCGAAAAGAAGGTTCGTTTCGCCAAGACCACGGGAGACGTCATCTGATGGCGACCGAAAAGTACACACCGCGTCTGAAGGACGAGTACAACAGCCGCATCAAGGGCGTGATGACCGAGAAATTCGGTTACACCAACCCGATGCAAACGCCCAAGCTCGAGAAGATCGTGCTGAACATGGGCATTGGCGAAGCCGTGGCGGACTCCAAGAAGGCGAACGCCGCCCTCAAGGACCTGACCCAGATCGCCGGCCAGAAGGCTGTGCCGACCAAGGCCCGTAACTCCATCGCCGGCTTCAAGCTGCGCGAAGGTATGGTCGTGGGCGGCAAGGTCACGCTGCGCGGCGACCAGATGTACGAGTTCCTGGACCGTCTGATCACGATCGCCCTGCCGCGCGTAAAGGACTTCCGGGGCCTGAAGCCGACGTCGTTCGACGGTCGCGGCAACTACGCCATGGGTCTGAAGGAGCACATCGTGTTCCCGGAGATCAACTACGACCAGATCGACCAGATGTGGGGCATGGACATCATCGTCTGCACCACGGCCAAGACCGATGACGAGGCGCGCGCGCTTCTCACCGAGTTCAAGTTCCCGTTCGTGAAGAACTGAGCGGGAAGGGAAAAGTACAATGGCTAAGAAAAGCGCCGTAAACCGCAACGAAATGGTCAAGGCCAAGGTTGCGCAGTATGCCGCAAAGCGCGCCGCCCTGAAGGCGACCGCGAACGACGAGAGCCTGCCTCTGGAAGAGCGTTTCGACGCTCGCCTGAAGCTGGCTGAACTGCCGCGCAACTCCGCGGCCGTCCGTATCCGCAACCGCTGCGAGGTGACGGGTCGCCCGCGCGCCTTCTACCGCAAGCTCAAGATGAGCCGTATCGCCCTGCGTGAGCTCGGCAACCTGGGTCAGATCCCGGGCCTGACCAAGTCCAGCTGGTAAGGGGAGCGACAGACATGATGATCAACGATCCCCTGAGCGACATGATCGCTCGCATGAAGAACGCGGCCATGCGCAAGCGTTCCAAGGTCCTGACACCGGCCTCGCGCCTGCGCCAGCGCGTCCTCGACGTGCTGCAGGACGAGGGCTACATCCGTGGCTACAACCTAGTCCAGAACCCGGGCGAGTTCCCGCAGTTCGAGATCGAGCTCAAGTACTTTGACGGCCAGCCGGTGATCGCCGAGATCGCTCGCGTGTCGAAGCCGGGCCGTCGTGTCTATTCGGCGATCGGCGACCTGAAGCCGGTCAAGAATGGCCTCGGCATCTCGATCCTGTCGACCTCCAAGGGCGTCATGTCCGACGCCGCAGCCCGCGACGCCAACGTCGGCGGCGAAGTCCTCTGCAGGGTCTACTAAGATGTCCCGTATCGGAAAACGTCCCATCGCCGTGCCGAAGGGCGTGACTGTCACGCTCGACGGCCAGACCATCACCGTCAAGGGTCCGAAGGGCGAACGCTCCTGGACCGTCGCCGAGGAAGTCGAGCCCAAGCTCGCGGACGGCGAGCTGACCTTCGACATCCGCCAGGACAACCAGCGCTCGCGCGCCATGTGGGGCCTGTCGCGCACCCTGATCGATAACATAGTCACGGGCGTCACGACGGGCTTCGAGCGTTCGCTCGAACTGGTCGGCGTGGGTTATCGCGCCGCTATGAAGGGCAACGACCTGTCGCTGCAGCTGGGCTTCTCGCACGAGGTCGACATCAAGGCTCCGGCCGGGGTGACATTCGCCGTGCCGAAGCAGACCGAGATCAAGATCTCGGGCCCGGACAAGCAGGTCGTCGGCGAGCTCGCCGCCAACATCCGCAAGCTGCGTCCGCCGGAGCCCTACAAGGGCAAGGGCGTCCGCTATGCCGGCGAAAAGGTCCGCCGCAAGGAAGGCAAGAAGAAGTAAGCCATGGCCACGACCCTCAAGGAAAACGCCAAGCGTCGCGCCGAGCGCACCCGTCGCCGCCTCAAGGCGGTGGCGAATGGCCGCCTGCGCCTGTCGGTCCATCGTTCGGACAAGAACATCTCGGCCCAGGTCATCGACGACGCCAAGGGCGTCACCGTGGCTTCGGCCTCGTCGCTGGAAGGCGACAAGGCGGGCGTCACCAAGGGCTCCAACGTCGAGGCCGCTGCCGCGATCGGCAAGCTGGTCGCCCAGCGCGCCATCGAAAAGGGCGTCAAGGACGTGGTCTTCGACCGCGGCGGCTACATCTATCACGGTCGGGTGAAGGCGCTGGCGGATGCCGCGCGTGAAGCCGGCCTGAACTTCTAAGGACCGACAGATGGCCCAAGCACCCCAGCGCGGCGGCGGACAAGGCGGCAACGACCGCAATCGCCGCGATAACCGCAACTCCAACGCTCCTGCCGCCGACGGTCCGGATTCGGACATCGTCGAAAAGCTGGTGCATATCAACCGTGTCGCTGCCACCGTGAAGGGCGGCCGCCGGTTCTCGTTCGCGGCTCTGATGGTCGTCGGCGACGGCAAGGGCCGCGTCGGATTCGGTCACGGCAAGGCGCGCGAAGTGCCTGAAGCCATCCGCAAGGCGACCGAGGAAGCCAAGAAGACCATGATCCGGGTCCCGCTGCGCGAGAACCGCACCCTGCACCACGACGGCGCTGGCCGTTGGGGCGCCGGCAAGATCATGATGCGCGCGGCCCCTCCGGGCACCGGCGTCATCGCCGGCGGTCCGATGCGTGCCGTGCTGGAAACCTTGGGCGTCCAGGATGTGGTGGCCAAGTCGACCGGCTCGTCCAACCCCTACAACATGATCCGCGCGACCTTCGAGGCCCTGAAGGTTCAGTCCTCGCCGCGTCAGGTCGCCTCCAAGCGTGGCAAGAAGGTCGCCGACCTGATGGGCCGCCGCAACGATGGCGCCTCGGCTGTCGAGGCCGCGCCTGAAGCCGTGGAGGCTTGAAGCACATGGCCAACAAAGAACAAGCGACCCTGACTGTGCGTCAGACCGGCAGCCCGATCCGCCGCAAGTCGGACCAGCGGGCCACCCTGGTGGGCCTGGGCCTGAACCGGCTGGGCCGGGAAAAGACGCTGGAAGACACTCCGGCTGTCCGCGGCATGATCGCCAAGGTCGCCCACCTGACCGAGATCGTCGAGAAGTAGGCAGTAGGTCTCAGGCATTAGGCAGTAGGGAAGTTCGTTTTCTACGGCCTACTGCCTAGTGCCTATTGTCTAATCAAATCAGCCGAGTCTGGCACAGCCAGGCGCTAGAACCCGAAAGGATCAGGCACATGAAACTGAACGAAATCCGCGACAACGAAGGCGCCCACAAGAAGCGCATGCGCGTCGGCCGTGGCCCGGGCTCGGGCAAGGGCAAGACCGCCGGTCGCGGCGTAAAAGGACAGAAGTCCCGTTCGGGCGTCGCCATCGGCGGCTTCGAGGGTGGCCAAATGCCGCTCTACATGCGCATGCCCAAGCGCGGCTTCAACAATCCCAACGCCCTGAAGCTGGCCGAGGTCAACTTGTGGCGTTTGCAGGACGCCGTTGACGGCAAGAAGCTGGACATCAAGAACGAGATCAACGGAGACGCCCTGGTGGCCGCCGGCGTGATCCGCCGCACAAAAGACGGCGTTCGTCTGCTGGGCACCGGCGAGGTCAAGGCCAAGCTTAACCTGGTCGTCTGGTCGGCGTCCGCCGGTGCCAAGAAGGCCATCGAGGCGGCTGGCGGTTCGGTCGTCGAGCAGCGGATCGAAGCGGAAGCCAAGGCGGCCGCCCGCGTCGAGAAGCGTAACGCAGCCAAGGGCAAGGCCCCCGCTCCCAAGGCGCCGAGGGGCGACGCCAACAAGATCTCGGCCCGCGCGGCGCGGACGTCCGCAAAGGCCTAACAACAAAGCGTGGGGGGCGGTCTCGCTATGAGGCCGCCCTTCGCCTATCTGGACGAAGGCGTCGGATTCGAGTGATCGCGCCGCGTTCTGATCAGTCGGGGTAACGACACATGGCTTCGGCCGCCGAACAACTCGCAGCGAATATGAACATGGGCTCGTTCGCCAAGGCGACCGAGCTGCACAAGCGTCTGCTGTTCACCTTGATGGCGCTCCTGGTCTATCGCCTGGGCACCTATATTCCGATCCCGGGCATCAACTCCCAGGCCTTCCTGCAGTTTTTCCAGGATCCGGATGGCCAGCGCGGCGTGCTGGACATGGTCAACATGTTCTCTGGCGGCGCCGTCGAGCGGATGGCCGTCTTCGCCCTGAACGTGATGCCCTACATCTCGGCCTCGATCATCGTCCAGCTCATGGGCTCGGTGTATCCGCCGTGGGAGAAGCTGAAGAAGGAAGGCGGCGAGAGCGGCAGGAAGCAGCTGAACCAGTACACCCGCTACCTGACGGTCGCGCTGGCCCTGGCGCAGTCGTTCGGCATCGCCATCGGCCTAAACGTCCAGCCAGGCCTGGTCGACGAACCCGGCCTGTTCTTCATCGTCACCACAGTCGTCAGCCTGACAGGCGGCACCATGTTCCTGATGTGGCTGGGCGAGCAGGTGACGGCGCGCGGCGTCGGCAATGGCATCTCCTTGATCATCTTCGCCGGCATCGTCGCCCTCCTGCCCAGCGCGACGGCGCGTTTGCTCGGCCTGGCCCAACAGGGTCAGATGTCGGTCTTCATGCTGCTGTTCATCGCCGTTCTGGCGATCGCGCTGGTCGTCTTCATCGTCTTCATGGAGCGCGCCCAGCGTCGCTTGCTGATCCAGTATCCCAAGCGCCAGGAAGGCAACCGCATGGCGGGCGGGGAGCGCAGCTTCCTGCCGCTGAAGGTGAACACCGCCGGGGTCATCCCGCCGATCTTCGCCTCCTCGCTGCTGCTCCTGCCGACCACGGTCGCCCAGATGACGGCTACAGCCGATCTGCCGGGCTGGATGGACTGGCTGCCTTTCGTCACGGGTCAGCTGCAGCAGGGACAGCCGCTGTTCATTGGTTTGTACGGCGCGCTCATCGTCTTTTTCTGCTTCTTCTACACCTCGATCACCTTCAACCCCGAGGATACGGCCGAGAACCTGCGCAAGTACGGCGGCTTCCTGCCGGGCATCCGTCCGGGCAAGCGCACCGCCGAGTATCTCGACTATGTCTTGACGCGCCTGACGGTCATCGGCGCGGCCTATATCACCGCGGTCTGTCTGCTGCCCGAGTTCATGGTCAATCAGATGGGTGGCATCTACTTCGGCGGCACCTCGATCCTGATCGTCGTCTCGGTGACGATGGACACGGTGGCGCAGATCCAGTCGCAGCTTCTGGCCCACCAGTACGAAGGCCTCATCAAGAAGGCCAAGCTTCGCGGTCGCGGCGGCCGGGGCGCGCCCGCGCCCGTGCGTCGCTGATCACCCGAGCTCTGTTTCAGTGGGCTATCGCGCCTCGCGCGACTTGAGCCCAAAGCCCGGGGAGGGGCATCGAGCATGAACCTGATCCTGTTCGGGCCCCCCGCGGCCGGCAAGGGCACGCAGGCCAAGCGGCTGGTCGAACAGCGCGGCATGGTCCAGCTGTCCACGGGCGACATGCTGCGCGAGGCCATCGCTTCGGGCTCCAAGCTGGGTCTCGAATGCCAGGCGATCATGTCGCGTGGCGAACTTGTCTCTGACGCCATCGTCATCGCCCTGATCGAGGCCCGGTTGAAGGAGGCCGAGGATGCGGGCGGTGCCATCTTCGACGGCTTCCCACGCACTGTGCCCCAGGCCGAGGCGCTGGACGCCATGCTGGCCAAGCTTGGCAAGAAGATCGACCGCGTCGTCCGCCTGAAAGTCGACGACGCAGCCCTGATGGAGCGGATCGCCAAACGTTTCGCCGATCAGGGCCGGTCCGACGACAATCCGGACAGCTTCAAGGTCCGGCTGGACGCCTACAACCGCAACACCGCACCGCTGTTGCCCTACTATGGCGACAAGGGCCTGCTGACCGAAGTCGACGGCATGCGCTCGATCGAGGCCGTGGCCGTGGACATCGACGCGGCGCTGGACGGCAGGGCCGGCTGACCGCTCGGAACAGCGTGACCGTTTCGGCCGTTTCCCACCTGTATCGGGAGGCGGCGTGAGCATAGATGATCCAGCCAGACGCAAGGCCCGCTATGGCCGTTACGGCATCATCGGCGGCGTAGTTCTGGCGCATGTCGGGCTGTTCGCGCTTCTGGGCCTGATCGGCGCGCCGCCCGCGCCGCCAGCCATGCTGGCGCCGATCTCGGTCGAACTGTTCGAGCTGCCCGCTCCGCCGCCTCCGCCACCACCGCCCGATCCTCAGCCCGCCGCCGAGGCCGGCGGCGGGGCTCCGGTCGCCGCATCGCGCGTCAACCGTCCGCCCGACCCGCCGCGTGTCCGGCCCGAGCTGCCCGTGGCCCCGCCCGCGCTGGCCCCGGAGCCGACTCTGGTCGTCGGGGCCTCGGACAAGGCCGGACCCGATCCTAGCCTCGGCCAGGGCGGGCAGGGCACCGGCACGGGCTCCGGGACCGGCGAGGGCGACGGACCGGGCTCCGGCTCCGGGCCCCAGATCCTGCGCGGGGCGTCTAACGACGAAATCCTTGCCTTCGTTCCGCCTGAGGCCAGGCGGCGACGTATTCCCGGCCGCGCCTCGGTCAACTGCGTGATCCGCCCCGATACTCGGCTGGAGGCCTGCCGCGTCGTCGAAGAGACCCCGGTCGGCCAGGGTTTCGGCGATGCCGCGATCCGCGTCGCCGAGACCCATTTCCGCTTCCGCCCCCCGACCACGGCCGCCGGCCGCGTCGTCGAGGGCTTCCGCGTCACCGTGTTTGTCCAGTTCGGACGGCAGGGCTGAAGCGCCGTTTGACCTGAGCGCGCGAACCCTCCCAAATGCTCAGGGTTTCAGGCAAGGGGCGTGATCATGGTTCGGATCGGCACGGCGGCGACGGCGCTTGCCCTGGTTCTGGCGCTCGGAGCGCCCGCAGCCGCCTCTGCCCAGGCGGCTCAGGCTTCCTACAGCCAGACCATCGCGGGCCTGACTCGCCAGGAAGGCCTGCTGCCCCTTTTCGTCGACCAGGCCGGCGGCAAGGTGCTGATGCAGCTGCCAGCCCCCGCTGCGGACGGCGTGCTCTCCCGCGTTATTCATCATACAGCGCTCAGGACGGGCGTCGGCTCTGCGGTCACGGGGCTGGACCGCGCCCAGATCGGCCCGACCAACATCCTGGCCTTCCGCCGCATCGGCCGGCGCGTCATCGCCGAGTTCGAGAACCCTCGCTACCGCGCCAGCCAGGGCTCGCCCGAGGAACAGGCCGCCGCCCGCGACGCCTTCGTCGGCTCTTCGGTCTGGTCGGGTGAAGTGGTCGCCACCGCGCCCGACGGCTCGGTCCTGATCGACATCTCCAGCTTCGTCACTCGTGACGCCCATGGTATCGCTCCGTCTCTGGGGCGCTCGGGGCAAGGCACACTGCGCCCGGTCGCCGACTTGACCTTGATCGACCCGGCCCAGGCCCGCGCCTTCCCGGACAACGTCGAGCTGGAAGCCCGGCTGACCTTCAGCGTCGACAGCCCCGGCCGTGTCCTTAACCAGATCGCGCCCGACAGCCGCGTGGCCACCTTCACCGTGCGCCACAGCTTCATTCGGCTACCCGACGACGGCTATCAGCCGCGCGCCTACGACCCCCGCACAGGGGCGCTCTCGACTGTCATCACCGACTTCTCGGCTCCGCTGGACGAGCCGATCGTAAGCCGCGTGGCAAACCGCTTCCGCCTGGTGAAGACCGATCCGACCGCCGCTCGCTCGACGGTCGTGGAGCCCATCGTCTTCTACGTCGACCGTGCTGCGCCCGAGCCTATCCGCACGGCGCTGGTCGAGGGCGCCCAATGGTGGGCGGAGGCGTTCGAGCGCGCCGGCTACATAGACGCCTACCGCGTCGAGGTCCTGCCCGAGGGCGTCGATCCACTGGATGCCCGTTACAACGTCATCAACTGGGTCAACCGCGCGACGCGCAGCTGGTCCTATGGCCAGAGCGTGGTGGACCCGCGCACGGGCGAGATCGTCAAGGGCAGCGTGCTGCTCGGCAGCCTGCGCGTGCGTCAGGACATGCTGATCTTCGAGGGCCTGGTCGGTGCCGACCAGACCGGAACCGGCGGCCCGAATGATCCGCAAGAGGTGGCTCTGGCCCGCATCCGGCAGTTGTCGGCCCACGAGGTCGGCCACGCCATCGGCCTGCTCCACAACTTCGCCGCCTCCACCCAGGACCGCGCCTCGGTCATGGACTATCCCGTGCCGCTGATCCGTGTGGACGGGGATCAGCTGGACTTCTCGGACGCCTATGATGTCGGGGTCGGCGAATGGGACCGCTTCGCCGTCGACTGGCTCTATACCGACGCCGATCCGGCGGAGTTGGAGCGCCGGGCCAGGGAAGGGGCCGCGCGCTTGCGGTTCGTTTCGGACGGCGATGCCCGCGTCGGCGGAGACGCCCAGCCCTGGGGCAGCCTGTGGGACAATGGCTCCGATCCGGTCGAGGAGTTGGGCCACCTGATGCGGGTGCGCCGCATCGCGCTCGACCGCTTCGGTCTCGCGGCTCTGCCGGAGGGCTATGCGGTCAACGACCTGCGCCGGCGCATTGTGCCCATCTACCTGTTCCACCGCTACCAGGTGGATGCGACGGCCAAGCTGGTCGGCGGTCTCGACTACGGCTATCCGATCACGGGCGACGGCCGGGAGATGGCCCAGGCTGTTCCGGCCGACCAGCAGCGCGCCGCGCTTCGCGCGCTCATGACCACGCTCGACCCTGCTGAACTGGACCTGCCCGAGCCCTTGCTGGCGCTTCTGGCCGCCCAGCAATCCGGCGACAGCGATCCCCAGCACGAGGCCGAGCTTTTTGCCACGCGTCAGGGCCAGCTGTTCGACCCGGGCAGCGCCGCTGAGGCCGCCGCCGACACCACGCTGAACGCGCTACTCGCGCCCCGTCGCGTCGAGCGCCTCGCCGACATCGAACGCCGCGATCCCTCCGCTCTGGGTCTGACCGAGACCATCGACACCTTGATCTCCACGGCCTTCCGCCCCGCCGCCGGGCGTCTGGCCGAACCTGCGCGGCGAGTGCAGGCGCGGACGGTCCTCACGCTTGCGGGACTGCTTCGTTCCGACGCGGTTTCAGCCACAACGGCCGCCGTCGTCGAAGACCGGCTGAACGACCTTTCGGAACGGCTGGAGGACTCGCGCGCTTCAGACGCCATCCAGCGCGCCCATGACCACTTCCTGGCGGAGTTGATCTCCGACCCCGAACGATTGGACCAGCTGCTGGAAGCCAACCGCATCGAGACGCCCACGCCGCCCGGCAGCCCGATCGGCGCCGAGGCCTGCTGGCACTGCGAGCCGTCAACGGGCGTTGACGGAACCTGAATCACCTGTATAAGGCGCGCTTCCCGCGAAGGGCGCCACGCTCCTGGTCTGTTGACCGGAGCGTTTATTGCGTCCGGAAACGCGTATCTGGAGAGCTTCGTGGCCCGTATCGCTGGCGTCAACATCCCGACCAACAAGCGCGTCGAAATCGCGCTGCAGTACATCCATGGCATCGGACCCAAGTCCGCCAAGGAAATCACCGAAAAGGTCGGCATCGAGGCCTCGCGCCGCGTGAACCAACTGACCGACGCAGAGGTCCTGCAGATCCGCGAGACGATCGACAAGGATCACACGGTCGAGGGCGACCTGCGCCGCGAGACGTCGATGAACATCAAGCGTCTGATGGATCTGGCCTGCTACCGGGGCCTGCGTCACCGCAAGGGCCTGCCGGTCCGCGGTCAGCGCACCCACACCAACGCCCGCACCCGCAAGGGCCCCGCCAAGCCGATCGCCGGCAAGAAGAAGTAAGACAGACACATGGCCAAGGAACCGGGTCGCGTAAAAAAGCGCGAGCGCAAGAACATCACCTCGGGCGTCGCCCACGTGAACGCGTCCTTCAACAACACCATGATCACGATCACCGATGCCCAGGGCAACGCGATCTCGTGGTCGTCGGCCGGACACATGGGCTTCAAGGGGTCGCGTAAGTCGACGCCCTACGCCGCCCAGATGGCCGCTGAGGATGCCGGCAAGAAGGCCGCCGAGCACGGCGTCCGCACCCTGGAGGTCAACGTCTCGGGTCCGGGTTCCGGCCGCGAGTCGGCTCTGCGCGCTCTCCAGGCCGTGGGCATGACCATCACCACCATCCGTGACGTCACTCCGATGCCGCACAACGGCTGCCGTCCGCCCAAGCGTCGCCGCGTCTAAGCGCCGCCTGCAAGACCGCCGTCGAACTCATTCTCCGCCGGTCCTGCCTCTCCTGACGAGGTGAGGGGGACCGGCGACACTCGTTAGGGACACCTATGATCGAACGTAACTGGCAAGAGCTGATCCGTCCCGAGAAGCCGCAGATCGAGCTGGGTTCCGACGCGCAACGCAAGGCGCGTCTGGTGGCCGAGCCTCTGGAGCGCGGCTTTGGTGTGACGCTCGGCAACGCCCTGCGGCGTGTGCTGCTGTCGTCGCTGCAAGGCGCGGCCGTGACCGCCATCCAGATCGACGGCGTGGTGCACGAATTCTCGTCGCTGGAAGGCGTGCGCGAGGACGTCGTCGACATCGTGCTGAACATCAAGCAGCTGGCGCTGCGCATGCATGCCGAGGGCCCCAAGCGCATGACGCTGCGCGCCACCGGCCCTGGCCCGGTCACCGCTGGCCAGATCGACGCCCCGGCCGACATCGAGGTCCTGAACCCCGACCACGTGCTCTGCACCCTGGACGACGGTGCCTCGGTCCGCATGGAACTGACCGTCCAGAACGGCAAGGGCTATGTGGCCTCCGAGTTCAACCGCCCGGAAGACGCTCCGATCGGTCTGATCGCCGTCGACGCCCTGTACTCGCCGGTCAAGCGCGTCGCCTATCGGGTCGAGCCGACCCGTCAGGGCCAGTCGCTGGACTACGACAAGCTGGTTCTGGAAGTTGAAACCAACGGTGCCGTGTCGCCTGTGGACGCGGTGGCCTATGCCTCGCGCATTCTCCAGGACCAGCTGCAGATCTTCATCACCTTCGAAGAGCCCAAGAAGGCCGTCGAGGCCACCGAAGGCAAGCCGGACCTGCCGTTCAACCCGGCCCTGCTGAAGAAGGTCGACGAGCTGGAACTGTCGGTCCGCTCGGCCAACTGCCTGAAGAACGACAACATCGTCTACATCGGCGACCTGATCCAGAAGACCGAGGGCGAGATGCTTCGCACCCCGAACTTCGGCCGCAAGTCGCTGAACGAGATCAAGGAAGTGCTGACCTCCATGGGTCTGTCGCTCGGCATGGACGTGCCGAACTGGCCCCCGGAGAATATCGAAGACCTGGCCAAGAAGTTCGACGACCAGATCTAGTTTCAACCCTCCGCCCAAGGCCTTCGGGTCACGGAGCGGTTAGAATGACAAGCCCAAGGTCCGCATCCTTCGTCCTCGAGGGACCGGAAACCGGGGTTGAGTAGGAGAGACCCCGATGCGCCACGGCGCCGCCTATCGCAAGCTCGGCCGTACGGTCAGCCACCGCCAGGCCATGTTCGCCAACATGGCCGCCTCGCTGATCAAGCACGAGCAGATCACGACGACCCTGCCCAAGGCCAAGGAGCTGCGGCCCTTCGTCGAGAAGCTGGTCACGCTCGGCAAGCGCGGCGATCTGCACGCGCGTCGTCAGGCTATCAGCGCCGTGCGCGACGTGACCCAGGTCGGCAAGCTGTTCGAGACGATCGGCCCGCGCTATGCTGACCGCAACGGCGGCTACATCCGCATCATGAAGGCGGGCTATCGCCACGGCGACAACGCCCCGATGGCCGTGATCGAGTTCGTCGATCGCGACACCTCGGCCAAGGGGTTGGACTCCGGTCCGGTCATGTCTTTCGAGGGCGACGACGAGGCCTGAGCCTCGCTGCGCAAACAATGATCAAGGGCGATCCGGGCGACCGGGTCGCCCTTTTCGTTTGGCCGCTAAGCCATGCGACGTCAGGATCGACCGATGACCGACCTCGTCCTCTACAGCCACCCCTTCTCCTCCTACTGCCAGAAGGCCATCGTCGCCTTCTACGAGAAGGCCCTGCCGTTCGAGCACCGGAACCTGGAACAGCCCGGAGCGATGGACGAGCTGAAGGCGCTGTGGCCCTTCGGCCAGTTCCCGATCCTGAAAGAGGGGGACCGCATCTTCGCCGAGACCTCCATCATCATCGAGCGACTTGACCAGATCGCGCCGGCGACGCCCCTGATCCCGGCCGACCCCGAGGCGGCGCTGGAGGTCCGCTTCATGGACCGCGTGTTCGACAACCACCTTCAGGCCAATCAGCAACGCATCATCTACAACGCCCTGCGCCCTGCGGCCGACCGTGACCCGATCGCCGACGCCGAGGCCCGCGCGAAGCTGGAGGCCTCCTACGCTTGGCTGGACGGTGTGATGGCCTCCCGCACCTGGGCGGCGGGCGAGATGTTCAGCCTGGCCGACTGCGGCGCCGCCTCCGGCCTGCTCTATGCCCACTGGACCCATCCGATCCCGGAGCGGTTCGAGCAGCTGTGGGCCTATCGCCGGCGGCTGCTCGCGCGGCCCAGCTACGTTCGCGCGCTGGACGAGGCCCGGCCCTACCGCGGCTACTTCCCACTGGGCGCGCCGGACGAGGACTGAGGCCTATTCCTTGGACAGGTCCTGCCGGTTGAACCAAACCAGGGCGGCGACCAGGGGAACCACCGTCCAGACCGTAAGGCCCGCGATCCCCTTCCAGGCAAGACCGTCCGGCGCTGAGGCCGCGTCTGGGCCACCCAGCAGCAGGGTCCTGAGCGCGTCGTGCGACAGGCCGGGGATCAGCAGGTGGGCCTGCAGGTCGCCCGGGGTCCAGGCCAGCAGGGGCATGGCCTGCATCAGGAAGAACTGGCCGATCGCCAGCACCATCGGCACGAACAGGGCCGCGAGCAGGGACCGGGTCATGACGGCGGCCAATAGACCGATCATGGTGAACTGCATCACTCTCGCCACCGTCACGGCGATCAGCCCCGCCAACTGGCCAGGCCGTTCGTCGGCGAAGGTGAAGGTCAGAGGCCGCTCGAAGACGGCACCCTTGATCAGTTCGCCGATCATGCCGAACACGAGCCAGGTCAACAGGGCGGCCAGAACGACGCCGAACACCAGGGCCACCTTGCCGACCACCAGGTTGATCCGGGTGTTCCTCGCGCTGGTCAGCCGCCAGGTTTCCCAGCGATAGTCGCCGGCATAGATGATGGCCGCCCCGATCAGGACGAACAGCATCACGATGGGGTTGGCGAAATCGCTCGCCTGGGACAGGAGGCCCTGACCCAGGTCCAGCGTCCCCGACAGTGCCATCGCCCCGCCTTCGGCCGTCAGCTCGGGCGGCAGGGCCTCGGCCATCTCGGCCATACGGGCCTTGGTGAAGAACTGCACCGCCGTGCCGATGGCGAGGAACAGCACCGGCACGAACAGAATCGACCAGAACACCGCCATGCGGTTGCGGGTGAAGCGATAGGTCTCGGAGCGGATCGCGTCAGCCAGCATGGATGGTCTCCGGCGTCTGGACCGATCCGGTCTCGGTCATGAACACGCTTTCCAGGTCGGCGCCGACCCAGCGGGCCTCGTCGACGTCGACGCCGGCTTCGATCAGGGCGCGCAGCAGGGCAGGGGCCTCCGGGCGGGGCAGGGCGGCGATGACCGCGTCGCCTTCCAAAGAGCCAGAGGCGTTCGGCAGGGCCGCCAGCACTTCCAGCGTCCTGGAGATCGGCGTCACCGAAAGACGCAACCGCTCGCCCGCTGAGGTCAGGTCGCTGACCGCGCCTTCGCGCACCAGTCGGCCCTTGTTCAGAATGGCCACGCGGTCACAGACGCGTTGAACTTCCAGCAGTTGGTGGCTGGCAAGGATCACAGTGATGCCGTCGCGCTCGGCCAGCGACCGGATCAGGGCCCGCATCTCCTGGATGCCGGGGGGGTCCATGCCGCTTGTGGGCTCATCCAGAATGACCAGCTCCGGCTCGGTGATCAAGGCGGCGGCCACGCCCAGCCTTTGCAGCATGCCGACGGAGAATCCGCGCACCCGGCGATCCGCGGCTTCGGCCAGTCCCACCCGCTCCAGCCAGCCGGAGACGCGCGCGTCGTCGGCCTTGAGCCCATGCGCGGCCGAAAGCCATTCCAGCACCTGCCGCGCCGTCATGAAGGGCGGAAAGCGTGGCGTCTCGATCATGGAGCCCATGCGGCGAGAGGATGTGACATCACCGACCGCCCCGCCCATCACAGAGGCCTCGCCCGCCGTCGGCCGGATCAGGCCAAGCAGGATGCGGAACAGCGTCGACTTGCCCGCCCCATTGGGCCCCAGCACGCCATAGACCCCGCCCCGCGGGATACTGAGGCTGAGCCCGTCCAGCGCCCGCACCGACCCATAGGTCTTGGTCAGGCCGCGCGTTTCGATCACCGAGGTCATGGACAGACCTTGTCTCGGGCAGAGCGCGGCCACAAGCGGGCTTGGATTAAGCTTTCGCAACATGAGGACCGTCGCGCCCCTCGCCGGCCACCGGGCCGGAAACCGATGGCGAATCCTGTTCCCATGTAAAGCGTGCTTTGCTAGGCCTGTGCCGAGTGGCCATTGAGGAACGCGCATGGATGCCTTGACGCTAGACGGCGTGAGCAAGCGGTACGGCGGTTTCCAGGCCGTGCGTGACCTCAGCTTTTCGGTCCGCAAAGGCGCGATCTGCGGCTTCCTGGGGCCCAATGGCGCGGGCAAGACCTCGACCATCCGCATGATCCTGGGCCTTCAACCCGCGACGACCGGGACCATTTCGATCCTGGGTGCGCCGGACGGCCGCATGGTCCGCGACCGGATCGGCTTCCTCCCGGAAGAGCGCGGCCTGTACAAGAAGATGACCCCGATCGACGCCATCGCCTTCTTCGGCTCGCTGAAGGGCCTGCCGACCGGCGAAGGGCGCAAGCGCGCCAGGGACATGCTGGAGGCCCAGGGCCTCGGCGCCTCGCGCAACAAGAAGATGAAGGAGCTGTCCAAGGGGATGGCTCAGAAGGTCCAGCTGATAGCCTCGGTCGTGCATCGCCCCGAGTTCGTGATCCTGGACGAGCCGTTCAGTGGTCTCGACCCGGTCAATCAGCAGGGGCTGGAGACGGTGATCCGCGACCTGGCGGCGAACGGGGCGACGGTGCTGTTCTCGACCCACGTCATGCAGCACGCCGAGCGTCTGTGCGACCAGGTCGTGCTGGTCGCGCGGGGCAGGAAGGCCTTCGACGGCACCGTGGCCGAGGCGCGGGCGACCAGTCGGCGTTTTCTGGATCTAGAAGGTGCCATCGCGGTCGACCAGGCCGCCGCCCTGCCGGGCGTGACGGGCGTGGAGGTCGTCTCTGAACAGGACGGCGTTCGCACCCTGAAGGCCGCCCTGGCGCAGGGCGCGCCGGGCCAGGAGGCCCTGAAAGCCGCCTTCCTGAACGGGCTGGACGTGCGTCGCTTCGAGCTCAAGGAGCCGACCCTGCACGACGCCTTCATCGACCTGACCGGCGATCATCCCGACCAGGACCAGAGTGTCGCCCGGACTGACATCCAGACGGAGGCCGCGCGATGAACCGCATTCTTCTGATCGCTCGCCGCGAGTTCATGGCCTACGCCCGCACGGTCGGCTTCTGGCTGTCGCTGCTGGCCTTTCCGCTGTTCGCGGTGCTGGGCGGCGCCATTCCGCTTCTGATGGACAATGCCGACCCGGTCCGCGCCGTCGTCCTGATCGAGGAGGGTCCGCAGGCACAAGGGTTGGCGGCTGCGGTCCAGGGCCGCCTGGCGGATGAGGCCGAGCGCGTGGCCGAACGGGCGCGGGAGGCGGCAGCCGAGGCCGCAGAAAAGGCAGGGGCCCCTCCGGGCGCGGCGGAAGGGGCGATCGCCCAGCTGTCGCGCCAAAGGATGCGCATCGTCGACACGCCCGCTGATCTGGCCGCCGCCGTGCCGGGCGAGGCGAGGGACACGCTCGTCCGCCGCTACCTGACGGACGAGACACCCGAGGACCAGCGTCTGGACGCCGTCGTCTTCCTAGATCGCGCCGCCGAGGGGCCGTCGGCTCGGGTCTGGGCGGCGCGGGCCACCGACGACACGGTCGAGGACTTCGTGCGCGCGGCCCTGCGCGACGCCAACCGCGACGCTGTCCTGACCCAGGCCGGCATCGATCCGGCCGTGGTCGAGGCGACCGATCGCTTCCGGCCGGAGGTGACGCTGTTCTCGCCGCGTTCGGCCGATGGCGGCGAGGTGTCGTTCCGCGACCGCCTGCCGGGCATCATCGGCCTCGCCTTCAGCTTCCTGCTCTGGTCGCTGATCATCACCGGGGCCTCCATCCTGCTGAACAGCGTGATGGAGGAGAAGTCGAACAAGATCCTGGAGGTTCTGCTGTCCTCGGCCTCGCCGACCGAAATCCTGACCGGCAAGGTGCTGGGCGTGGCCATGCTGACCGTGTCGGTCCTGCTGGTCTGGGGTGGGATCGGGGCGGTCGGCCTGGCGCTGTCGGTGCCCGAGACGGCGCTGGACATCTGGGACGTGCTGACGACCGACGGGCTGATCTTCTACTTCCTGGCCTACATCGTGGGAGGCTACCTGATGTACGCGGTGCTGTTCGCGGCCATCGGCGCCTTCTGCGAGACGCCACGCGACGCCCAGACCCTGATGGGGCCTATCATGATGGTGCTGGTGATCCCGATCCTGCTGGTCCAGTTCGCCCTGGTAAATCCGGACGCCCCAATGGTGCGGTTCGCCTCGTGGGTGCCCTTCTTCACGCCCTTCCTGATGGCCGCGCGGGCGCCGTCTGGCCCGCCGCCGATCGAGATCATCGGTACGATGGCCGGCATGTTCGCCGTCGCCCTGCTGATGGTCTGGCTGGCTGGCCGGGCTTTCCGGGCGGGTGCCCTGTCGGACGTGAAGCTGAGCTGGAAGACCTTCGGCCAGGCCATCGCGGGCGGGGGGCGCTGATCGCCTCGCCGGCGGCGACGGTCAGAGCGAGCGGAACCAGCGCTCCAGCAAAATAGCCTCGGCGCGGCGCGCGGCGGTGCGTTCGGCGGCTTCGGCGTCGACGCCCCAGCGTCTTTCCTGAAAGGCTTCGTCGAGGCGCGATAGCTCGAAGGCGGCCTCGCCGGTCAGGGCTCCGCGTTGGAGGGCCAGGCCGAGGATGGCGCTGCCCAGCAACGGCACCGCCATGGCCAGACCGGACAGGGCGAAATCGTCGAGACTGAGCGCCAGGTCGCGGACGCAGGCCATGGCCTCGGGCGATTGTTCGCGGTGAATGATACCTTCGGTGGGTTCCAGCACGACGCCCAAGTCCTGGGCCGCCCAGTCGCGCCAGGGCGTCCATTCGCGCGCCTGGTGCTCGACCAGGGAGGCGGGGGTTTCGGCCAGATAGCAGACGAGGTCGGACCCGGCATAGGCGGCGATCTCCTCGGCCACCGCCTCCCGCGCCTGGGACACCCGGTCGATGGCGGTGGCGGCGAGGCGCGTGCCGGGCATGGTGCCTGGCTCGATGAATTCCCCTTGGGCCGACCATTCGTCGGCGACCAGGCGGGCCAGCGCCGCGCTGGGTAGGGCATAGGTGGCGCCGGCCGGGGTCTTGGGTGTCCGACCGTCAAGCAGCACAACGTGCCGACCGTCGCGCGCTTCGACCGTGACGTCCGTCCAGAACCGCTTCAGCCGCTCTTCGGACTCGCGAAAGCCCTTCCGCGCGGCGACGTTGGGATCGAGGTTTGGGATATGGCTCATGCGAAGGCTCTCGCCGCGAAACGATCCAGCGAGGTTTCCAGATCGCCGAAGTCGACGGCCACGTGGGGCGCGCCCGCCGCGATCTGCTCCTCGGGCGTATGAAATCCCCAGGCGACCCCCTGGGGTCGGACGCCGGCGTTGACGGCCATGGCGATGTCGTGGGCGGTGTCGCCGATCATGATCGCGCGGTCCGGCTCACACGCCGCCGCCGACAAGGCCGCCCGCAGCATGGCCGGATCGGGCTTGCCGGGCCCGTCCTCGGCGCAGTGCGTGGAGACGAACAGTTCGGCCCAGCCCTCGCGGGCCAGATTTCGCGCCACGCCGCGCCGGTTCTGGCCGGTCGCCAGCGACAGTCGCCAGCCGTCGCGGTGCAGGCGGCGCAGAAGCTCGAAGGCTCCCGGATACAGCGGCTCCTCATGCCCCGCCTCGAACATCCGGTTGAAGCTGGCGCGAAAGGCGTCGGTGAACCGCTCCAACTCCTCCGGCGTCAGGCCGGGCTCCAGCACCTGGAGCGCATGCGGCAAAGACAGGCCCACGATCTGGCGGACGCGGTCGTACTCCGGCTCCGGCAGGCCGAGCGCGCGCGCGGCCTCGGTCGCGGCCTGCAGGATCGAGGCGCGGCTGTCGACCAGGGTGCCGTCGATATCGAAGATGGCGAGGGGTCTCATCGCATGCGCCTGACGCCCGCGAAGGGGTCGGTGTCGGCCTCGCCTTCGTCGAAACCGAAATGCTGGAAGCCGGCGCGCATCTCCGGGCTCAGCGGCGCCTCCACGACCAAGGTGCCGCCGGAGGGGTGGTCGAGCTCGATCCGCCGGGCGTGGAGCTGGAGCTTCAGCGGCCCGCTGAGCTCGGTCGAGGCGGCGTCGCCGTATTTTGGGTCGCCGAGGATGGGATGGCCGATCGCCTTCATGTGGGCCCGCAACTGGTGCGTCCGCCCGGTGAAGGGCCTCAGCGCGATCCACGACGCGCGTTGGCCCGCGTGGCTGATCACGGCGAAGGCGGTTTCGGCGGGTTCGGCCCCGTTCTCCTTGGCGTCGGCGGGACGCATGATCTCATAGTCGTTGATGCCGGTCTTTTTCAGCGGCAGGTCGATCTGGCCGGCGTTCGGCTTGGGCAGACCGATGACGAGGGCCCAGTAGGTCTTCTTGGCCTGACGCCGCGCGAAGGCCCCCGCTAGCCGCTTGGCCGCCTCCGGGCCCTTGCCGAGCAGGAGAACGCCCGAGGTGTCGCGGTCCAGCCGGTGGACCAGACGAGGCCGGTCCATGCCCTCGCCCCAGGCCGACAAGAGGCGATCGACGTGGCGCGTCGTCTTCGTTCCGCCCTGGACCGCCAGGCCCCACGGCTTGTTCAAGGCGATGACGAGGTCGTCCTCATAGATCACCATGGACTTCGCGAAAGCGATGTCGGCGGGCGTCAGGGCCATGTGCTCGCCCGGCGCGCGGACGATGGCGTCGGGAATCGGCGGCACCCGCACGGCGGCGCCGGCGGTCAGGCGGCCCTCCGGCTTGATCCGGGCCCCGTCGACGCGGATCTGGCCCGAGCGGGCCATCTTCTGCACCTGGATGTTCGACAGATGCGGCCAGCGCCTGCGGAACCACCGATCCAGCCGGATGCCGTCCTCGGCCTCGGCGACATACAGGGTCTGGACCTCGCGGACCTTGGGGGCCTCTTCGCTCACAGGTCCGCTCCAAACGCGCGGCGGGCGATCATCAGGCCGAGGAACAGGGCCCCGACCGCCAGGACCACCGACACGCCGACATATCCCGCCGCCAGCCCGAGCTGCCGCCGCTCGATCATCAGCATCGTCTCCAGCGAGAAGGCCGAAAAGGTCGTGAACCCGCCCAGCACGCCGACGGCGGCGAACAGGCGGACCGTCTCCCCACCCTGACCGCGTTGGGCCAGCCATCCGACCAGCAGACCCATCAGCAGCCCGCCGACCACGTTCACCGACAGCGTCGCCCACGGCCAGGCCGCGCCGGGGGCCAAGCGCGCGAACGCCAGCCCCGCGCCATATCGGGCCATGCTGCCCAGCGCTCCGCCCAGGCCGACGATCAGGAGACGTTCCATTCCGGGCGGCTTATAACGCCGATTGCGGCGAAGCGAAGGGAGGGGCGCATGCACGATCTCGGATTGGCCATCATCCATCATGTGCTGGTCTTCGGTCTCGCGATCATGTTGGCGATGGAGCTGGCCTATCTGAGGGCCGACCCCGTGCCGGTGACGCGGCTGGCGCGGCTGGACGCAGGCTATGGCGGCGTGGCGGTGCTGGTGCTGATCGTGGGGGTCGTGCGAGTGATCTGGGGGGCCAAGGGTTGGGTCGCCTATGAGGGCAATCCCTGGTTCTGGGCCAAGATCGCGACCTTCACCGTGATCGGCCTGATCTCCATCCTGCCGACGATCCGCTTCATCCGCTGGAGCCGCGCGCTCAAGGCGGACGCGGGGTTCCGACCATCGTCGACCGAGGTGGCCCGGGCGGCGTCGTGGGTCCGGATCGAGGTGCTGCTGCTCTTCCCCCTGGTGGGTTTCGCGGCAGCGATGGCCAGATACTGATATCCAGGTGTCGGAAACTTCACTTGCCGACCTTCAGGGTTAACGGCGATATCCGTCTTCGCTTTCGGCGCGAAGGGCATCGGAAGCTTGGCCGGATCGGTTTAGGGTGAACGCATGTCGCAACAGGACCAGCCGCCCCCCTCCGCGCTTCCTCCCGTCCTGTCCCCCGTTGAGGCGGAACCGGCGGGGACGGAGACGCGCGCCGATCGCGCGGCGCCGCCGCCCATTCCCAGTTCGCGGCCGGAGCCGACGACCGCTCAGCAGGGCATCCTGCGACCGATTCAGGAGAGCGACTACTTCACGCTCGATCCTGAGGCGATCGCCGTCATCTCGGCCAATATCGACCGCTATTTCAATCAGGCGCTGGACATCTTCCCGTTCTGGGAGACCGAGAACAAGCCTGACCGCTTCCACGTCCTCTACACCCGCCAGATCGAGGAACGCTTCCCCGCCGACGCCGACATCCGGGGCCGCATCTTCGGCTACGGGCGGCGCGTGTTCGACGCCCTGCGCGTCCATGTCCTGACCAAGCGGCTGACCCAGGGCCTCGCCCTCATCGGCTTCGCGGCCATGGCCATCCTGGGCCCCACCCTGTTTGCGGAGTGGACGGGCGGCCAGCCTCAGGGGCTGGGTCTGGCGGTCCTGGGCATGCTGATCACGGCGGGCCTGTTCTACGGCGTCTCGGCCATTCTGTTCGTCCAGTACCGGTTCCGGCTGGAGAACGATTCCTACGAGCTGTCGCGCGAGATCGTGCAGAGGACCCGCGAGCTGCAGAACCTGTTCACCAACGCGCGGGCCCTGTCGGATCAGGCCGAGACCACCTATGCCACCGACGGCAAGGGCTGGGGCCAGAGGGCGCTGTTCCTGACGCGGCTCGTCCTGTGGCTGGGCGCCCGCATGGAGCACCTGGAGAAGTATGCCCAGCTCGAGCTGTGGCGCGTGCGGCGCGAGCGCTACTGGATGCGCTGGGTCGGACGGATCACCGCGCCGCTGGTTCTGGTCGTCTGGCTGGCGGTCTTCGCCTTCTGGCCGGCCCCGGCGGGCAATGAGGTCGGCTTCCGCATCCTGCAGGGCGCGGCCCTGCTGATGGGGCTGATCGTCTCGTGGCTGTCCTACTACCGCTGGCAGACGCCGACCGGGGCGGTGAAGGACAAGCTGGGGCTGGACGGCTGGGTCCGCTATGCCTCGCTGGATCTGGACAACACCATCGGCGACCAGGTGCGGCGCGACAAGGAACGGCTCGTCGAGTACCGGGCGCTCACCCGCGGCCGCTGAAGCCTGATCGATCGCGATCCTGAATCAGGTGCCAGAGGACAGCGCCGCACGAACCTCCCGTGCGTCATAGGCCTCGCCTTGATCCGGTGCGGCGCCGCGCCCCAGGCGCACCTCCAGCACGGTGGAGGTCGGCGACGGCGCGGTGATGTTCAGCCCGACGCCCACGCCCGTGCTGGACCCGGAATAGCGATAGCCGCCATACCGCCCGGAGCTGGAGCCGAACCCCACCGACACGCTGGGCCGGACCCCGCCGGCGCTGTCAGGACGGCCGTCGATGTAGCGCTGCGTCACCTCGAACCAGTCATAGCCCTGTTCCAGCGCCAGTTCGGCCGCGCGCAGCAGGGCCAGGTCCGCCACCGGCCCGGGCGCCCCGATGCCGTTATAGGTCACGCGGTATCGGTCGCTCTCGATCCTCTGCTCGGAAAAGCCCTGCCCACCCGGTCCGCGCTGCGGGCCATAGGGCGCGAGGCTGGCGCAGGCCCCCAGCGACAGGGCGGCGGTGATGGCGATAGCGGCGCGGATCATGGGCGGTTTCCTCTTTCTCAGCATCAAGCGCGGCAGGGCAGGGGGCGTTCCCGAACCGCATCGCGACATCGACGACCTCGACGGATAACGCTCCCTATCACTTTCCGGTTTGGAAAATTACCACTTTCCAACACGGAAAGTCATGCTACACTTTCTGTATTGGAAAGAGAGGACATGCCGTGACCCAGGACCCCACCCCTCAGGAGGCCCTTGAGGCCATTCGTACCATCCGCGCCGATCTGGGCCAGCGGATGATCTATCCTCTGGGCTCACGGGTCATCCACGCGACTCTGATGGCCGGTCTGGTCGCCGTCTTCGCCGCCCCGGCCCAGGTGGCCTTTGTGATCGCGATCCTCGTGGTCCTGGCGACCATCGCGGTCGTGCGGCGCGACCGGGTCCGTTTGGGCTGGCAGGCGGGCGTGGGACTGTCTCGCGGCGCCCAGGCCGTCGGTCTGGGACTTGGCCTGGCGATGATGGCCCTGACCGCCCTGGCGATGTCCCCGCGTCTGTTCGACGGCCCGGTCTGGGCTGGTCCGCTCGCCGTCGTGCTGGCCTGGCTTGTGGCCTTTCAGGCGTGTGACCTCTGGATGCGGGCCTACCGCCGCGAAGCCGTGGCGCGGGACCAGTGACGCCGCCTCAGTTCGATGCCGTCATCCATGCTGCGGGTCGGCTGCAGATCTGCGCCCTGCTGTCTGGCGTGGATCAGGCCGAGTTCGCGCTCGTGCGCGATGCGATCAAGGTGTCGGATTCGGTGCTGTCCAAACACCTGAAACAGCTGGAGGAGGCGGGCTACGTTCGGCTGACTAAGGCGGCGGAAAACGGTCGCCAGCGCACTTGGCTGGGCCTGACTGCGGCGGGACGCACGGCCTTCGCCGCCCATGTCGCCGAGCTTCAGCGGCTGGCCCAGGGGATCGGGCTGCGTCCAGACGGATCGGCCCGCGAGGGCTGAGCGCGGCCCATCATCTTGCCACCGTCCGCCGGTCTCCCTAAGCCTCGGGCCCAGGGAGACCCGCATGCAAGCCATTCTCGAACAGCTCGAAGCCCGCCGCGCCGCCGCCAAGCTGGGGGGAGGGGAGGCCCGCATCGCCGCCCAGCACGCCAAGGGCAAGCTGACCGCGCGGGAACGCATCGAGGTCCTGCTCGACGAGGGCAGTTTCGAAGAGACCGACATGTTCGTGGAGCATCGCTCCCACCAGTTCGGCATGGAGAAACAGCGCGTCCCCGGCGACGGCGTCGTCACCGGCCGGGGCACCATCGGCGGCCGTCTGGTCTACGTCTTCTCCAAGGATTTCACGGTCTTCGGCGGGTCTCTTTCGGGCGCGCACGCGGCCAAGATCGTCAAGCTGATGGGCATGGCGCTCACCAACGGTGCCCCCATCATCGGCCTGTATGACGCCGGCGGCGCCCGCATCCAGGAGGGGGTCGAGAGCCTGGCGGGCTACGCCGACATCTTCCTCCAGAACACGCTCGCCAGCGGCGTCATCCCCCAGATCAGCGTCATCATGGGCCCGTGCGCGGGCGGCGACGTCTATTCGCCCGCCATCACCGACTTCATCTTCATGGTGAAGGACACCTCCTACATGTACGTGACCGGCCCGGACGTGGTGAAGACGGTCACCAACGAGGTGGTCAGCCACGAGGACCTGGGCGGGGCCCGCGTCCATGCGGGCAAGTCCGGCGTCGCCGACGGGGCGTTCGAGAACGACATCGAGGCCCTGATGGAGGTCCGCCGCCTGATCGGCTTCCTGCCGCTCTCCAACCGCGAAAAGCCCCCCGTCCGCGACAGCTACGACGACCCCGAGCGCGACGAGGCCAGCCTGGACACCCTCGTCCCCGCCAATCCGAACCAGCCCTATGACATCAAGGAGCTGATCCTGAAGACGGTCGACGAGGCCGACTTCTTCGAGATCGGGGCGGATTTCGCCAGGAACATCGTCTGCGGCTTCGGCCGTCTGGACGGCCAGCCCGTCGGCATCGTCGCCAACCAGCCCCAGGTGCTGGCGGGCGTTCTCGACATCGACAGTTCGCGAAAGGCCGCCCGTTTCGTCCGCTTCTGCGACGCCTTCGGCATTCCGCTGGTGACCTTCGTCGACGTGCCCGGCTTCATGCCCGGCACGCGCCAGGAGTACGGCGGTCTGATCAAGCACGGCGCCAAGCTGCTGTTCGCCTATGCCGAGGCCACGGTGCCCAAGCTGACCGTCATCACGAGGAAGGCCTATGGCGGCGCCTATGACGTCATGAGCTCCAAACACCTGCGCGGCGACGTGAACTACGCCTGGCCGTCGGCCGAGATCGCCGTCATGGGCGCCAAGGGCGCGGTCGAGATCATCTTCCGGAAGGATGCCGGCGACCCCGAGGCCCTCGCGGCGCGCGAGGCCGAGTACAAGGAACGCTTCGCCAACCCATTCGTGGCGGCGGGCCTGGGCTATATCGACGACGTGATCATGCCGCACGGGACGCGGCGCCGCCTGATCAAGGCGCTACGGACGCTGAAGGGGAAGATGCAGACGAACCCGTGGAAGAAACACGATAATATTCCGTTGTGAGTTGCGACGCTGTCGTTTCTACTACCTAAGGGGTCCGAGAGCAGGCCCCGCTGGGGGTGGCGATGCTTCGAGAGCAAGAGCAGAACGTAAAGATAATCCGAGACGAGGCTGCTAAAGCCTCGGAGCGACTCGGTGTGATAATCAACTGGTCAAAGGTGAGCCCGAGACATACGAATCTCTGGTCGCTGGGAGATATCCCCGGACAGGCATACTCGTACGCGGAGGCTTTGATTGAAGCGAGCCGCGTATCCGAAGCAGTCGCGTCCATACCGCCATCGAGAATGGGTCTTGCGTCTAATTCTGCGACGAGCGCCCTCCTGAGTGCTGTTAAGGGCCTTCGCCAGTCCGTCGTTCAGCTGGATAGCCAACTTGGGAGCGCCAACAAGACTGAGGGTGGATTTTTAATAACAAAAGACTATATCTTCACTAGTAGATCTGGCGAGCAAATCGCTGACGTTGGTCAGCTAGCGTCAGCCTGTGTGAACAGCGCCGAAGCAGTGAAATCTGCACTTCCGCAGTTCATTGTGTATCCAAAGCACGATGCAAAAATCGGAAAGACAGAGATTTCAGATAACGCAATACTAAGGCAGGCTATAGTAGCGGGTGGTGAAAAGCTAAAAGAAACTCTACGTGAGGCTGAATCTGCTCTGGTCGCTGCTCGCTCGTCTAGAGACGCCGCTGCTGAAAGTGCGAGCCAAGCCTGTGAACGAAAAGACGAAGTTTCGGGTTCGACTAGTGAAACGCTTCGCATAATAGAGGAGGCGCGAACCGCCGTCGATCAAGTTCACTCCCATGCCGAAGGAGTTAAGGTGGCGATTGATTCTGTCGTAGACGAGATCGCTAAACTTAAGGATGAGGCGCTTGAAATCAAGTCTGATGCTGACACGTTCCAGTCGGAGTTGTCAGGTGCAAGGCTAAAGTTGGAAGGGGTGTTGGCCCGAGCCGAGGAGAAATTTTTAGACCAGTCAAAGTATGTCGAGAAGGTCGAGGAGCTTATTGGCAAGGCAACGGATATGCTAAGCCAAGCAACGATTGCCGGTCTGGCGAAGGCGTTCGACGACGAAAGGAAGGATCTAGATCGTAGAATGAAAGGTGCTATGGCCGGGTTCGGTGTAGGGATCGGCTTGATATTTCTAGTCACAGCTATGCTCGCCGCTTATGTTTTTCGGATCGAAGTCGGTGAGAGTGTTCTTGGCATCCCTAGTAACGAGGCTACTGTTACGCTGTCCGGGTTTTTAGCTAGATCCATCATACTCCTGGGGCCGGTCTGGTTGGCCCTCTTTTCTGCGCGTAGGTATCGAAATCTGTTCGATCTTCGCCAGCAGTATAGCCACAAGTATAATATGGCCTTCTCGGTGAACGGATTTCAAACACAGGCGCCGGAGTACAAGGAGCAAATCGCCTACTGGGTATTCCAGACTATTGGTGCCAATCCAGTTTCCACGAAGTCAGAAGCTGGTGGTATGGACGAGCATCCCATGGACGGCATAAAAAACCTCCTTCAATCAGTCGTGGATAGAGTGCCATTCCCTCAGAAACCCGACTGACCAACCTGCTCTTCCTCTGCTCCCGCAACCGCCTCCGCTCGCCGACGGCCGAGCGGGTGTTCGCCGACGGGCCGGGAGTGGAGACGGCGTCGGCGGGGCTGGCACTTCCTTTCTCCCTCCCCTTTATGGGGAGGGACGGCGGACCCCGGGCTTGACCCGGGGGGAGCCAGGGTGGGGTCCGAAAGGGACAGCGCACTCCGCACGCACGCACCCCACCCGCGCTCGCTGATGCTCGCGATCCCTCCCCATGAAGGGGAGGGAGAGAAACGCGCTTTTTTCTTCAATCATCCAACGACACCCGGATTCCGCCAACGAACCCAACGCCCGTCGCGATTGAGACGGCCTGAACGCGCCCGCATTGGATCACGTGATACCCTCGCCCCCGGTTCCGTCGCTTGGGAAGGGCGCAAGGCCTTGCGAGCTTGTCGCGGCGGAAGCGGTTGGAGCGGGGGCTCCGGGTCCGTTTGCCAGAGGCACAGCCTCCGGAGCATCGGATATCGGGGTGGTTCGCGCGGTCTGCGGACCGCGCGGCGATAAGGTCATGGGCAGAAAACCCGTGACGTTCAGGGGATCGGCTTTCGCAAGCACGCCGACCTTCCCGCCGGAGGCGTCAGTAGCGGCAAGGCTCTAACAGGGCCGTTGGTCCCCGGTCCGTCGCGTCCAAGCGACGCGGGGCCGTCCGCTTCCGATCAGACCAGCCGCGCGGAGCAGTCAGCGTTCGCCGAAACACAAACCCATACGGTCTCCGGGCGAAGGCCCGGCTGCTCCGCCCGCCCTTCCCATCCCGTTCACAGCGGAAGAGCGATGCGGCGTGTCCGTTACCCCAGCGCCTCCAGACACGCCGTCTTCTTGGCCTCCAGAGCCGGGTCCGTGACGGTCTCCACCGCCGGCTTCAGCAGTCCGGTCGTGCGCGCGTCGCCCGCGCACACCACCGCCGGCGAAAGCCTCTGGCGCGCGACCTCCAGCACCCGTAGCGTCGCCGCCGGATCGGTCGCCAGCGCCGCCTTCAGCGCCAGGTCCAGCTCCTCGGCCCGCTCGCCCGTCGCGCCGGGCTCCAGGGCCGCTGCCACGTTCAGCCAGGCGGGGTCGGCCGAGGCGATGCCGGCCAGCACCGTCGTCCAGCGCGAGCCCGGCGTCCCGGGCTCCAGCCCGACGATCGCGCCCTCCGGCCCGTTCAGTCCGACCAGCTGGGTCGTCTCGTCCGGCGTCACTGCCTGCCCGCCCGCCCAGGCGATCCGCACGCCCTCGGCGAAGCCCTGGGTCGCCTCAGGGATCGTGGCGGGCGCGGCGGGCTCAGGCTCGGCCTGGGAGCAGGCGGCGAGGGCGGCAAGGGCGATCAGGGGCAGTCGGCGAATCATCATGGGTCTCCGCGAACGAAACATCGGACACGCCGCCCTTGCCGCGCGTCGCCGGCGCGCACTATCTCGGAATCATGACACCGACCCTCTACGGCATCCCCAACTGCGACACGGTCAAGAAGGCCCGGACCTGGCTGGATCAGCACGGCCGCGCCTATGCGTTTCACGACGTCAAGAAGGTCGGCATCGACCGCGCGACGCTGGAGGGCTGGGTCGATACCCACGGCTGGGAGACGGTGCTGAACCGCGCCGGCACCACCTTCCGCGCCCTGCCGGAGGCCGACCGCGCCGATCTGACCGCCGACAAGGCGATCGCCCTGATGCTGGCCCAGCCGTCCATGATCAAACGGCCGGTGCTGGATCTCGGCGACCGCACGATCGTCGGCTTCAAGCCGGAGATCTATGCGGCGGCGTTCGCCTAGCCCTCGACCTCGGTGTCGGGCCGGTCGTGGCCGTCGGCCTTCTCGGTGATCCAGGTGCCCGTCGTGTCTTCGTATTCGATCCAGGCCGTCTGGTCCGCCACCCGCTGTTCCCGGCTGGCCATCACCGCCGCTGCCTTGGCCGCATCGTGATTGGGAAAGGTCTCCGAGAAGGTGTCGCCGACCTTGTAGGCCCAGCCCCCGTCGTGCTCGACGATGCGATAGGTGACGTGGCTCATGGCGGGGCTCCAGACGGGTTTCGGAGAGAGCATCGCATTTTCTTCTCGCCCGTGCATCCATTCGACCCGTCGGCGACGACCAGGGATCGAAAGCGCGGGCGTTGGGCCGGCGCGCATACGGGGTGAGACACGATGGAAGACCTGTTCCGATCCTACTGGTGGCTGCTGTTTCCGCTTTCATGGTTCGTGTTCGGCGGCTTCTCCAGCTTCCTGAACTACCGCCGCCAGCAGGCGACGCTGAAGCTGATCGAGACCTATGCCAAGCAAGGACAACAGCCGCCCGAGGCCCTGCTCAGGGTTCTGGAACGGCCGATCGACGCCGAGACCGAGAGCCGGACCTATGGCAGTCCGTCCGGCGGCATGAATGGCAGCCTGTTCTCGCTTGTGCTCTTCACCATCCTCGCCGCCGGCTTCGGCTACGCCAGCTGGGCCGACATCTATGGCGCGGGCGACGCCTTCCTGATCGTGGCGCTCGTCATGGGGGCCGTCGCCGCCGCCACGGGGGTGACCCTCCTGTTCGGCAAGCGTTCGAAGGATTGATGCGTCGACGTGGGGGACAAGGGGATGGACGCCGCCCTGGTGGCGGCCGCATAGGCGGGGTCGGACGCCGCCTTCGCCCGGCTGGTGGCGCTTCATCAGGCTCCGCTCAGGGCCTTCCTGCGCCGGACGCTGGGCGGCTTCGATCTGGCGGACGACGTGGCGCAGGAGACCTTCGTCGCCGCCTGGAGCGCCCTGGGCCGGCTGAAGGATCCGGCCGGGTTCCGGGCCTGGCTCTATGGCATCGCCTGGAAGAAGGCACAGGACGCCCTGCGCTCGGGCCTGCGCGGCAGGGCACGGGACCGCGCCTGGCTAGAGACCGCCGAGCCGTCGGCCGGGGTCTCGCCCGAGGACCGGCTGTCGCTGGAGACCGCGATGGCGTCGCTGCCGCCCGATCAAAGGGCCTGCGTCGCCCTGTGCCTGGCCGACGGCTTTTCGCATCTCGAGGCAGCCGAGGCCTTGGGGCTTCCGCTCGGTACGGTGAAGTCCCATGTCACGCGAGGGCGGGCTCGACTGCTGTCCGCCCTGACGGGAGCGCCGCATGACGCCTGAGCAGACCGCCGAACAGACGCTGTCCGCCTTGTTCCTGGAGCAGGCCCCGCCCCCACGCGATCTGGCGTTCGAGGCTCGGGTCGCCGAGCGGATCGCGGCGCACCGGGCCGTGGCCACGGCCGCCGCCCTGCTTCCCTGGACCATCGCAGCGAGCGTTCTGCTCTGGGCGATTGGCCCCCTGGTGATGCCGATTGTCGACGGCCTGGGCCAGACCCTCGTCCCCGCCGCAGCGATCCTCGCCCTGACGGCGCTGACCGTCTGGCTCGCCACCGCGGCGGGACGCAGGCTTGCCCCAACCTAACGGATCGCGCGGAATCGTCCGGCGCTGGCCAGTTGCTGGCGCTGCGCCTCGGGCAGGGCGCGATAGGCGAGGCGACGCATCTCGATCCGACAGACAGCCGGATCGCCCAGCCGGTCCGGCGTGACGATCTCGTGGTGCTCAGCGCAGAAGGCGCGGCTGGCGGCCCGGACCCGCTGGACGAAGACGTCCTGATCGGCGGGTCGGGCGAAGTCGAGATCGCCGACGACGATGCGCATTTCGGGTTCGGTCGGCGCGATGGGGGCAGGCGCGCCTTGGGTCATCATCAAGGCGACGGCGACGCTGAGGGATATGGACATGGGAGGAACTCCAACGGATTGCGGCAGGATCGCCACTTCGTCAGAGTCGCTGGCCGGGCGCGGCGGATGCGGGCGGACGCATTAAGTTTCCTCCATTCAGCCCGAGCGTCGCCTTACGAAGAATTCACGTCCGTCCACGCATCCGCCGGGCTCCCCCGCAGCCTCTTGTGATCAGAAGGCCCGGGCATCAGGCTCTGGCCGTTCAGGAAAACGAGGGGACATCCCATGGAAGACTTCATCCCGCTGTTCGCCATCTTCGCGGTGTTCGGCACCATCACCGCCATCGTGGTCGGCCCGAGCTATCTGAAATCCAAAGAGCGCCGCGAGATGCAGGCGACGGTCCGCGCCGCCATCGACAAGGGCCAGCCCCTGCCGCCCGAGGTCATCGAGGCTCTGAGCACCGAGGCCACCAAGAACATCCCCAGCCGCACGCGCGACATTCGCCGGGGCATCATCTGGCTGGCCGTGGGTATCGGGATGGCGGCCTTCAGCTTCGTCAACGAGACCCTGGGATCGCACGGAGATGACTGGACTGACGGCCCCAACTTCGACGGCAGCCTGCTGGGCCTCTCGGCCATACCGATCACCATCGGACTGGCCTTCATCGTCCTGAGCTTCTTCAACAAGAACAAGGACTGAGCCGCGGTCGGACAGGGGGAAATCTGTCATGGCCCAGTCCCTTCTGGACAGGCACGACATTGAGCTGGCGGCCCTGGCGGCCGCCGGCGGGCGGCGCGAGTTCGGCGAGCTCGTCCGTCGCCACGGCTCGGCCGTGCGCATGCTGCTCCGCCGCATGGGCGCGCAGAGCTCCGAGGCCGACGACGTCGCCCAGGACGCCTTTCTGCAGGCCTTCGAGAAATGCGCCGAGTTCCGGGGCGAGGGCACCTTCGCCGCCTGGGTCAAGCGCATCGCCGCCCGCCTGTATCTGAAGCGCAAAGCCAAGGACGCCCGCTACATCGCCGAATTGGAGCCCGAACAGGCCGAGGTCACGGTGTCGCCCGACGCCGCCGGCCTGGTCGACCTGGACGAGGCGCTCAAGAGCCTCAGCGAGGTCGAGCGTCTCTGCGTCTCCCTGTGTCACGGCGCGGGGCTGTCTCATCCCGAGATCGCCTCGGCCATGAATCTGCCGCTTGGAACGGTGAAGTCTCATGTCAAACGTGGTCTGGATAAACTCCGCGCTCGGCTCGCGCCGGCCGGACAGCCCGTGGGGAGGGCGGCGCATGTCGTCTGACGAGTTCGATCCCATGATCGAGCGGCTGTTCAGCCGCTCGCCCCAGATGGCCGACGCCAGCCTGTTCGCCGCCGAGGTCGAGACGAAGCTTCAGTCGTCCAATCGGGTGCGGACCGTAGCTCTGACGGTGGCCGGGCTGATCGGTGGGATCATCGCCGTGCGCGAGACGACCAATGTCGACATCAGCCTCGGCGGCGGAGAGGGACCGGTCGCTGGCCGCGCCATCGGCCAAGGCCTGCAGTCGGCCAGCCTGAACGTCCAGGATATGGCGCAGTCGGGCCTGGCCCAGCTCGGCCTGTCCGACATCGCGCTTGGGTCGATGGGCGGGATGCAGCTATTCTGGATCGCCGCCGGTGCCCTGATCGCGCTCGCCGCCGCCGGCGTGATGAAGTTGTCCCAGGAGGTCTGACCATGTCGAGCCAGAAGCAGGAGGCGGTCAGACGTCTTGCCGCGCCGGACATCATGAAGCGAAAGGGCGGCGAGCCGATCGTCTGCCTGACCGCCTATGACGCTCCGACGGCCGAGCTGCTCGATCCTCACTGTGATCTTCTCCTGGTCGGCGACAGCGTCGGCATGGTCGTCCACGGCCTGCCCAATACCGTGGGCGTCACGCTCGAGATGATGATCCTGCATGGCCAGGCGGTCATGCGCGGCTCGCGCCGGGCCATGGTCGTCATCGACATGCCGTTCGGCAGCTATGAGGGCGGCAAGGAGATCGCCTACGAGAACTGCGCCCGCGTCATGAAGGAGACCGGGGCCCAGGCCGTGAAGTTGGAGAGCGGCCCGACGGTGCCCCAGACCATCGAATACCTGGTTCAGCGGGGCATTCCGGTGATGGGCCATGTGGGGCTGCGTCCCCAGGCGGTGCTGACCGAAGGGGCCTTCAAGGCCAAGGGCAAGACCGACGACGAGCGGCTGCGCGTCATCGCCGAGGCCGAGGCCACCGCCGATGCGGGCGCCTTCGCGGTCGTCGTCGAGGGCACCGCCGAACCGGTCGCCGCAGAGATCACTCGCTCGATCGACAAGCCGACCATCGGCATCGGGGCGTCGGCCGCCTGCGACGGTCAGATCCTGGTGACGCCCGACATGCTGGGTCTGTTCGACTGGACGCCGAAATTCGTCCGGCGCTACGCCGATCTGCGCGGCGAGATCGACCGTGCGGTCAAAGGTTACGCCGAAGACGTCCGCGCCCGCCGTTTTCCTGCCGAAGTCGAGACCTACTTCTCGAAAAAGCCCGTCGCGCCCTGAGCGTCCGTTGCGGGTGCGGGGTCGAACCTCTAGGGTCCGCGCCGATTTGGCTTTGCAGCGTTTTTTCGGGGCGGCGACGACGTGACGGATGTCTTTGAAGAGGTCGAGGAAGAGATTCGCTCGGAGCGGCTGAAGCGCCTTGCGCGTCAGTGGCTTCCGATCGTCGGCGGCATCCTCGCGGTCGCCCTCGTGGCGGCCCTGGCCTGGTGGGGCTGGCAATCGCTGCAGACCGGCAGAGCCCACGACGCGTCGGTGGCCTATCAGCGTGGAATGGAGGCACTCCAGTCCGGCGACAGCGCCGGGGCGGAAACCGCCTTCGCCGAAGCGGCCGAAAAGGGTAACGGCACCTACAAGGCCCTTGCCCTGCAACAGCGCGCCGGTCTGGCGTTGGCGTCGAACCGCACCGAGGACGCGATCCGGCTGTTCGACGATGCCGCCGGCGCCTCGGGCGATCCGATCCTGTCCGACCCGGCTCGGTTCAAGGCCGCTCTGCTCGTGATGGACACCGGCACGCTGGAACAAGTCGAAGAGCGTCTTCAACCCCTGACCGAGGAAGGCCGTCCCATGCGCCCCTTCGCTCAGGAAGCCTTGGCCCTGGCCCGCATTCAGCACGGCAAGCCCGCTGAGGCGCGGGAACTCCTGACCCTGCTGACGCTGGGCCAGGACGTGCCTGAACCGGTGCGCCAGCGCGCCCAGGCCGCCATCGGCCTGATCGACAGCGAGACGTCGGCCGGCGTGGCCGCCATCGTTGCCGCCCAGCAGGTGAACCCGCCCGCGCCCGTGCTGCAAGCCCCGCAGGGCGTCCAGCAGGCGCCAGTCGAGGCTCCCGCCCAGTGATGCTCAAGACCGGAGACCGGATGACCCCCGCGACGCGTTTTCTCAAGATCGCGGCCGTTGTCGGCCTCGCCGCCACCGTCGCTTCATGCGCCTCGGCGCGACGCCTGGTGCCCTTCGGCCTGGGTCAGGACGACGCCCCCCAGGCCACGGCCAGTCAGGGCGATCGGATCTCGATCCTGACGTTCGAACAGACGCTGACGCCGTCGCCCGCGCTGTCGGGGCGCGACTTCTTCGTGCCCGGCCCCACGGCGCGGACGTCCTGGGCGATGGCGGGCGGCACGGCCGAGAATCTGGTCGAGCACAGCATCGCGGCGCCGGAGTTCACGGTTGGCTGGCGTCGCGGCATTGGCCGCGGCTCCGGCCGGACGGCTCAGGTCATGGCTCCGCCTGTGGCCGCCGATGGCCGCGTCTATGTGATGGACGGCGAGTCCACGGTCACGGCCGTTGACGCGGCCTCTGGCGAGGTCGTCTGGCGGCGCAACATCAAGCCGGACGGCCGCGAGGCGTCGGGCGGCGTGGCCGTGATGGGCCTGCCGGTGCCGTTCGTCGGCTCTGGCGGCGGTCCTTTGGAGGGCGGCTTCGGCGGCGGTCTCGCGGTCGGCGGCGGACGTCTGTTCGTGGCCTCGGGATATCGCACGATGTCTGCGCTGGACGCGGCGACCGGCGAGGTCGTCTGGACACAGCCGGTTGACGTCCCCTTGCGGGGCGCGCCGACGCTGGCGGGCGCCAACCGCATCTACGTCATCGACGTGGACAATCAGATCATCGCCTTCAACACCCAGACAGGCCAGCAGGACTGGTCCTATCGCGGCATCGTCGAGCCCGCCCGCATCATGCGCGCGTCCAGCCCGGCGGTCAGCGGTGACACGGTCATCGCGCCGTTCTCTTCCGGGGAAGTCGTCGCCCTGCGCGCATCCAACGGCCAGCCCGTCTGGAACCAGGTCCTGTCGCGCACCAGCCGCACCAGCGCCCTGTCGGAGATCCGCGACATCGCCGGCCGTCCGGTCATTTCGCGCGGCTTCGTCTACGCCGTCGGTCACTCGGGCGTCATGCAGGCCATGGACATCCGCACGGGCCAACCGCGGTGGACCCTGCCGATCGCGGGCGTCAACGCCCCTCTGCCGGTCGGCGACGTGGTCTATATGGTGTCCAAGAATGGCGAACTGACGGTGGTCAATCGCGACACCGGCGCCGTCTACTGGACCCGCGACCTGAACGAAGGCCGTGTCCGCCAGGAGGGCGGGGTCTTTGGCTTCTGGGACCGGACGGTCCGGCCGGAGTGGTCGGGGCCCATTTTGGCGTCGAACCGCCTCGTGCTCGTCAACTCCGACGGCGAGGCCGTGGCCTTCGACCCGAAGACCGGTGCCCAGACCGCTTCGATTCGGCTGGGCGGCGCGGCCTATCTGGCCCCGATCGCCTACAATGGGCAGCTTTACGTACTGACCGACAACGGGGATCTCGTCAGCATTCGCTGACGACCCCAAATCACGCTAGAAGGCCGACATGGCATTGAAGGTCGCCATCGTCGGCCGCCCCAACGTGGGCAAGTCGACCCTGTTCAACCGGCTGGTGGGCAAGCGGCTGGCGCTTGTCGACAACCGTCCCGGTGTGACGCGCGACCGTCGCTATGCCGATGGCAACATCGGCGACCTCGACCTGACCTTGATCGATACGGCCGGCTACGAGGACGTCACCGACGAGAGCCTCGAAGCCCGCATGCGCGAGCAGACCGAGGCCGCCATCGAGGACGCCGACCTGATCCTGTTCATGATGGACGCGCGCGAGGGGGTGACCTCCCTGGACCGCATCTTCGCGGATCGCCTCAGGAAGCAGCACAAGCCGGTCATCATCCTGGCCAACAAGTCCGAAAGCCGGGAATCGGGCGGGGGCGTGGGCGAGGCCCATGCGCTTGGCTTTGGCGAGCCCGTCGCCATCTCCGCCGAACACGGCGAGGGCATGGCGGACTTGTATCAGGCGATCCTCGCCGCTTCCGTCGACATCTTCGTCGAAGAGGTCGACGAGCCCGACAAGCCGATCCGCATCGCCATCATTGGCCGTCCCAACGCCGGCAAGTCGACCCTGGTCAACCGGTTGATCGGCGAGGACCGTCTGCTGGTCGGCCCCGAGGCCGGCATTACCCGGGATTCGATCTCGGTCGATTGGGAGTACGAGGGCCGCAACATCCGCCTGGTCGACACGGCGGGCATGCGCAGGAAGGCCAGGGTCCAGGAGAAGCTGGAGAAGCTGTCCGTCGCCGACACCATCCGCGCCATCACCTTCGCCGAGGTCGTCGTCCTGGTCATGGACAAGGACAACGCCTTCGACGTTCAGGATCTGCAGCTTGCCGACCTGGTCGAGCGGGAGGGCCGGGCTCTGGTCTATGTCGCCGCCAAATGGGACCTCGAGGAAGAACCCCAGGCCAAACTAGCCGAGCTCAGCCGGACGGCCGAGGACAAACTGCCCCAGCTCAAGGGATCGCCCTTCGTCGCCCTGTCGGCGCACTCCGGGCGCGGCGTGGACAGGCTGATGCCGGCGATCCTCAAGGCGCACGACACCTGGTCCGTGAAGGTGAAAACCAAGGACTTGAACGACTGGCTGGCGATGGCGACGCAACGACATCCGCCGCCCGCCGTCGACGGCAAGCGCATCAAGACCAAATACATGGCCCAGACCAAGGCCAGGCCGCCGACCTTCGTCCTGTTCGCCAGCCGAGCCTCGTCTCTGCCGGACCACTACATCCGCTACCTGACCAACAGCTTGCGCGAGAGCTTTGACCTGCCCGGAGTGCCGCTGCGTCTGACGATCCGCTCGAACTCGGCCAACCCCTATGCCGAGGGCGGCGCCAAGTCGGGCCCCGAACGCTACAAGGGCGACGCCAAGACCGCGCCCCGCAAGGTCCGCAAGAAGGAGGACGAGGAATCCCGTCTTCCCGGCAAGGCGCTCGAGCAGCAGAAGACGCGCGTCGCCAAGCCTCGCGTAATCGGCGCGGTGAAGTCCAGCGCGTCCAAGAAGGCGGGGTCGTCCGTCGCCATCCAGAAGGGCGCCCGCGGCGGGGCCCGGCAGGTTAGCCGCTCGGGCCGCATCCGCACGGGCCAGAAGCACGCGCCCAAGAAGTAGGCCTCGTCCAGCCTACTCGGGAATGTCGCTGAAGTTCCCGTAGCGCCCGGTGTGGGCCAGGTTTCCGAACTTGGTCGTGTCGGAATCGAAGCTCAGCTTGACGATGCCGATGGGGCCGTGGCGCTGCTTGCCGATGACGACCTCGGCCACGCCGCGCAGCTGGTCCATCTCTTCCTGCCAGGCCAGGTGCTCGGGCGTGCCCTCGCGAGGTTCGGCCCGTTCCTTGTAGTAGCTCTCCCGGTAGACGAACATCACACAGTCAGCGTCCTGCTCGATCGAGCCGGATTCGCGCAGGTCCGACAGCTGGGGTCGCTTGTCCTCACGATTTTCAACCTGACGCGACAGCTGCGAAAGGGCGATGATCGGCACGTTCAGTTCCTTGGCAAGCGCCTTGAGTCCGCCAGTGATTTCCGAGACCTCCTGCACGCGGTTCTTCTGCCCGTTGCCCTCGCCGACCGTGACCAGCTGAAGGTAGTCGACGATGATGAGGTCCAGCCCCTGTTCGGCCCGCTTCAGACGCCGCGCCCGAGCGGCCAGCTTGGAAATCGAGAGGCCGCCGGTGGCGTCGATGTAGAGCGGGCTTTCACCGATCTCGATGGCGGCGTCGCGCACCCGGCCAAAATCGGCCGCGTCGATCTCGCCCTTTCTCAGCCGGTCTGACGATACGCCCGAGGCATCCGCCAGAATACGCATCGCCAGCTGCTCGGCGCTCATTTCCAGCGAGAAGAAGGCCACCACCCCGCCCGAGGCGGTCTTGCGTCCATCCGGCGTCGGTTCCCAACGATAGTTGCGCGCCACGTTGAAGGCGATGTTGGTCGCCAGTGCTGTCTTGCCCATCGACGGTCGGCCCGCGAGGATCAGAAGGTCGGATGGATAGAGGCCGCCCAGCTTCTGATCGAGATCGTTCAGATGGGTCGCCAGGCCCGCCAGCTTGCCGTCGCGCTGGTAGGCTTCGCCCGCCATCTGGACGGCTCCCGCGAGGGCGGCCGAGAAGCTGACGAAGCCGGAAGACGGCGCGCCGTTCTCGGCCAGCGAGTAAAGCGTCAGCTCTGCCTGCTCGATCTGTTCTATCGCCGGCGTCTCGGGATCTGGCGCATCCTTGATGATGTCGCCGCCGATGCGGATCAGGTCACGACGCAGCGCCAGATCATAGACGACGCGCGCGTAGTCCGGTGCATTTGCCCCCGGCGGTGCCCGGTCCATCAGGTCGGCCAGATACCGCAGGCCGCCGAACTCGGCGAAGGCCGGGTCCTGTTTGAACCGCTCCATCAGGATGGTCGGCTCGGCCAGCAGACCTTGGCGGATGTGGTCCTCAATCGCGTCGTAGAGCCGCTGATGGAAGGGCTCGTAGAAGTGCGATCCCTTCAGCCGATCCGACAGCCGCTCGAACACCGCATTGTCGAACATCAAGGCGCCGAGCAGCGCCTGTTCGGCCTCGAGATTGTGCGGCAGGGACGGGATCGTGACCGTGTCGGCGGAGATGGGGGCGTAGGCGTTCATCGGGTTAACGCTTAACCCTTGCACGCCCCTGCGACACTCCTGGAGGTGGTCTTCGCCGGGGATCGAATCGGGGCGGCTGTGGACCGCTGAAAAATCCCGAGACGGATCAGTTCCGGCGCGGTCTCAGGCCTCCGGGCAGGGGTAGCGCGACGCCAGCCAGGAGCGGATTCCGTCGGTCGGCGTCATTCTCTGGCGCCGGGCCTGAGGGATGGCGTTGAGATAGTCCAGCAGTTGGCGGGGGTTCATCTGGATACGCTCGGGCGGGCAGGCTGGCGGCTGGCGTCCCGCGTCGCGCGCGTCACGAACTTCCTCGCTGACCGTGGTCATGGAGGCGTTGAATTCGCGCACCAACCGCCGCGCGTCCGACCGGAACGCCGAGGTCGGGTTGAGCGGGATGCGGTTCGCCTCCGTGACGAAGGCGTCCAGCGTGCGCGTCTGGGCGAGGCACGGCGTCGATGCGAGCAGCGCCAGGCCGACGCCCGCGACGGCGATGGTCTTGATCATGGTTCATATCCCCCGAGACTTTGCGCCGTTTGATCGGTACGAGAACCCCAGGATGAGGCGAAACGGGGGCGACACTCGCCGCCCCCGATCCCGCGTCACCAGTTCAGGCTGACCCTCGCGTAGGCATATCGGCCGTTGAAGCCGAAGGGCGAGTAGAAGGGGAAACCCAGTACGCCGTTCGAGTTCAGGCCGATCGGGGTGAAATCCGGGTACTCATCGAACACATTGTCGACGCCCAGGGTCACGGCGATCCGGTCCGTGAACTGATAGCTCCCTGAAAGGTCCACGACGGTCTTGTCGCCGGTGAAGTAATCGTTGGCCGCCGTCGTGCCCGGCTGGGTCACGCTGGCGTAGTAGGTCGCCCGGGCCGATGCCGTCCAGGGACCCAGGTCCCAATCAACCGAACCTGCGACCTTGGTGTCCGGCGTCCCTTCCTCGAAGGTCAGGATGCGCTGGCGATTGAAGAGGGTGGGCGCCGGGTTGAGGACTGAGGTGCTGGTCGGAAAGCGTGTGACGTCGACCTCGTTGAAGTTGGCGGCCACGGTGAAGGCGAAATCGCCGGCGGCCTCCGTGTCCAGGCGATAGCGGGCCACGATGTCCACGCCCTGCGTCTCGGTCTCCACGCCGTTGATGAAGAAGCGCGCGGCCTGGATGCCTTGGGGATCCAGCAGACCGGCGACCTGAGGGCTGAAAGTGCGGTTGATGTTCTCCGACAGGGCGATCTGGTCTTCGATATCGATCCGGTAGGCGTCGATCGTCAGATCGAAGTCTCCGAGGCGGACGACCGCGCCGAACGCGTAGTTGGTCGAGGTCTCGGCATCGAGCGGCTCGGCCCCCAGGGTCCGCGCGATCGTGCTGGTGGCCGGGAATGTCCCGGTCTCGACCACCTGGCCGTTCTGAATGACGGACGAAGTCGCGGTGTAGAAGCTTTGTTGCAACGACGGTGCGCGGAAGCCGGTCGAGATCGAGCCCCGCAACGCAAAGTTCGGGGTGAAGTCATAGCGGGCCGAGAGCTTTCCGGTCTGATTGTCGCCGAAGTCGGAATAATCTTCCACGCGTACGGCACCCTGCACCGTCAGCTTGTCGGTCAGCGGCAGCTCGACCTCTGCGTACAGGCCGACCGCATCGCGGTCCTCGTCGACTTCGTTCGAGGGTTGAAAGCCGACGAACCCCTGGGCCCCGCCCGCCAGGGCGGTATTCCCGCCGAGCGGTCCCCGATTGTAGCTCTCCGGCTGGCCGGCAACGATCTCATAGGTCTCGCGCCGAGCCTCCAGGCCCCAGGCGAGGGTGAGGGGGCCTGAGAGGCCGAGCTCGAACTCCCGCACGAAGTCCGCGCCGAAAACGAGTTGATCGTAGATCGTCTCGCCCGAATCGAAGCTGGTCGGCGAGGCCGCGCCATAGGTCGAGTTCAGCGAGTTCTCGGTGCGGTACTCGAGCGCATTGCGGCCATAGACGAGGCTGAAGTCGGCGTCCCACCCTGCGATCACGCCGCGCAGACCCCCGGCCAGCGACAGATCCTGAGAGTTGATGGCGATCAGGGGCAGGAAGCCGTTCGGATAGATGGCCGCGACGTTGTTCACATTGTCCGACAGACGCGGGAAGGCGGCGCTTTCGCTGTCGCGATCCTGGAACCCCGCCCAGCCGTAGGCTTCCCAGTCGGCGTTCAGGGGCTTGCCCAGATTGGCGAAGAGGGTGATCTGCTCGACCTCGGGGTCGCCCAGACGCGCGGTCACCCGGCCGCCGGCCGCCGTACGGGGGTCGACATCCGAGCGGTTGGTCGGATCTCGCTGCAGATACTCGGCGGACAGGGTCAGGAAACCGTCCGAACCGAGGCCCAGTCCCTGCCAGCCGGAAACGGTCAGGGTCTGGCCGTCTTCCTCGTCGCGGCTGCCTCGCGCCGCCTCGACCTCGGTGAAGTACTGGCCGTAGGTGACGTTCAGGCCGCCGCCCGAGCGGGCCTCCTTCAGGCGCAGATTGACCACCCCGGCGATGGCGTCTGATCCGTACTGAGCCGAGGCACCGTCACGCAGAACTTCGACCCGGTTCAGCGCCCCGGTCGGGATGGCGTTGAGATCGACCGACGCTGCGCCTCGGCCGACCGAGCCGTTGACGTTGACGAGGGCAGAGGCATGCCGCCGCGTGCCGTTGACCAAAACCAGCGTCTGGTCCGGCTGTAGCCCGCGCAGGGTCGCGGGACGGATCGAGTCGGTGCCGTCCGTCACCGAGGGTCGTGGGAAGGTGAGGGACGGCACGGTCTGGGCAAGGGCGGCCGCCAGCTCCGTCGTGCCGCGGTTCTGCAGCGTTTCCGCCGAGACCACGTCGACCGGCGCGAGGGTGTCCAGCCGGGATCGATTGGCGACGCGTGTGCCCGTGACGACGATCTCGTCGATCTGGGTCGGATCGTCTTGCGGCGCGGTCTGCGCGGCGGCAGCGAGCGGGCAGGCCATCAGGGTGGTGACGGACGCGAAGCTCAGAAGAAGGGTGCGGCTGAATCTGACGGTCATGAGCAAGCCTGACAATGCTGTTGCGGGCGGGGAGGGCCCTTTGAGATTTTTTGAAGCGTCGCCTCCCGACGATACCGTCGCTGGGCGTCACTACGGGGAGCCGGTACGATCACCGACATCCGCGCCCACGATGCTGGGTAGGCCCCTGACATGGGTCAACCGGCCGGACGCGCGGTGATCCATGGGTTGTTGCAATTTTGACATGCGGCCGTGGAGGCCGAAATTGAAGAAGGGCGCGCCTTTGCGGCGCGCCCTTCAGTTTTTCTAACTGCCGAGGCAGAAGAATTGAGGTTGGCGTCAGGCTTCGGAGCCGAGGCCTTCCTGTTGGCCGGCGCCGCCTTCGACCATGTCGCGAGCCTGTTCGGCGGCCGCGTTGCGGTCTTCGTCATAGGCCGACTTGATCACGTCCTCGCCCTTGGCCTGACGCTCGGCTTCGTCGGCCGAGCGGGCGATATTGATCTTGACCGTGGCGGTGACCTCGGCGTGCAGGCGCACGACGACTTCATGAACGCCCAGGGTCTTGATCGCGGTGTTGAGCACGACTTGCGAGCGCTCGACCTTGCCGCCTTCGGCCTGGATGGCCTCGGCAACGTCACGGCCTGCGACCGAGCCGTACAGCTGGCCCGTTTCGCCCGCCTGGCGGATCATGATGTAGGACTGGCCGTCGATCTTGTCGGCAACCTTTTGCGACTCGGCCTTGTTCTTCTCGTTGCGAGCCTCGATGGCGGCGCGGTCGAGTTCGAACTTCTCCAGGTTCTTGGAGGTGGCGCGAAGGGCCTTTTCCCGCGGCAGCAGGAAGTTGCGGGCGAAGCCGTCCTTGACGGTGACGACGTCGCCGATGGCGCCGAGGTTCTCGACGCGTTCGAGCAGAACGACCTTCATCTTACTTCACCACATAAGGCAGGAGGGCCAGATAGCGGGCGCGCTTGATGGCCTTGGCCAGTTCGCGCTGCTTGATCTGGGACACGGCGGTGATGCGCGAGGGCACGATCTTGCCGCGTTCGGAAATGTAACGCTGGAGCAGCTTGACGTCCTTGTAGTCGATCTTCGGCGCGCCCTCCCCCGAGAACGGGCAGGTCTTACGGCGACGATTGAAGGGACGGCGCGGGCCGGCCGAGGCGTTGACGGGCGTGCCGGGCACGTTTGCGGAGGTGTCGGTCATGTCTCTGATCCTTCCTTACGCGGCCAGCTCGGCGTCGTCGCGGGGACCACGCTCGCGTTCGCGCTCACGCTCGCGCTCGCGACGGGCCAGGAGCGGCGACAGTTCGAGGTCCAGTTCCTCGACGCGGACGGTCAGCCAGCGCAGGACGTCCTCGTTGATCGACAGCTGACGCTCCACCTCGGCCATAGCGGCCGGCGGGCAGTCGATGGCCAGCAGGGAGTAGTGTGCCTTGCGGTTCTTCTTGACCCGGTAGGTCAGGTTGCGCAGACCCCAGTACTCGATCTTGGCGACGGAACCGCCGCCGGCCACGATCAGGTCCTTGATGGTGTCATTCAGGGCTTCGGCCTGTTGCGCGCTGATATCCTGGCGCGACATGACCGTGTGCTCGTAAAGAGCCATTCGGTAGTCTCCCTTGCTGGGCGTCGGCGCGGCTGGACCGGGTAAAGTCCGAACCACGATGGATCCTGCAACGGCGGTCGGGATGACTTCCCGAACCCTTTGGTGTTCCGCCACAGGACCGAAGCCCTGGAAAGCGGCGGCGTATAGGGGAAAAGGCGCTCTGGGGCAAGGCGAAGGCTATCGGCTGATCGATGTTTGGTTAAGCTCCGGGCGTTACGTCTGCGTGAGTCGGCTGGAGGACATAGGTGGCGGTCGCGTCTCAACGCCATATCGAGCCTTTCGAAAGCGCCACAACGCCGACGGGCGGTGCTGGCTCACTTGAGCCTTTGCTGCTCTCGGAGGTTCTCGACGCGGCTCGTATCGGGGCCTGGCAATGGAACCTCCAGACCGGCCAGCTGCGCTTGAACGCCCGCTGGGCCGAGATGCTGGGCTACACTCTGGCCGAACTTGAGCCGATCACCATCGAGACGTGCGCGCGCCTGCGCCATCCAGAGGATCAAGCCGCCGCCTTGCTCAAGGCCGAGCGGCACCTGGCAGGCCTGGAACCCTACTTCGAGGCCGAGGTTCGGATGCGGCACAAGGCGGGGCACTGGGTCTGGGTGCTCGACCGGGCACGACTGGTATCGCGGTCTGACGACGGGCGCCCTCTTCTGATGGTCGGCTCTCATGAGGACGTCACTGCGCGAAAGACGTTCGAAAGCCGTCTCGGGATGATGACGGAGCGGCTCCGCCTATGCATGGACATCGCCGGTCTGGGCGTCTGGGACAAGAACCTCGATTCCGGCGACTTCTCTTTCGACGACACCATGCGCGGCATTTACGGCCTGGACGGCGGAGCCGAGCCGATCACGAGTGACCTGGCGATGGCGCGGGTCCACCCAGAGGATCGTGCCTTGCTGCTGCGGGACGGCCGCCTTGCGCTCGAGACCGCACAACCCGTGCAGTCGCGGTTCCGGGTCGTCAGGCCCGACGGGGTGGAACGCCATGTTCACGGGCACGCCGTCGCGTCCACGGGATGCGAAGGGCGTCCGGTGCTTCTGGGCGTGAACCGGGACATCACCGATGAGGTCCATCGCAGGATGGAGCTCGAGTCCAAGCGTGTGGAGGCCGAGGCCGCGGCGGTCGCCAAGGGCCAGTTCCTGGCGACTATGAGCCATGAAATCCGAACGCCGATGAACGGCGTCATCGGTATGCTTCAGGTGCTGTGCCGCGCCGATCTTCCGCCGACGCAGAAAGAACACGCCCACATCGCTCTGCAATCCGCCAACCATTTGCGTCATATCCTTGACGACGTGCTGGACGTTTCGAGACTGGAAGCCGGCCATGTCCAGCTCGACCCGGTTGCCTTCGAGACGAGGGCGCTGGTGAACGAGGTCGCCGAGTTGTTCGGTAAGGGTGTCCTGAAGCCGGGCGTGGAGCTTGGCGTTGACATCGCCGCCTCGGTTCCCAAGGCGTTGACAGCTGATCAGAACCGACTTCGCCAGGTCCTGACCAACTTCGTCGGCAACGCGGTAAAATTCACCGAGGCCGGTCGCATCGTCGTCGAGGCCGACTACGACATCGAGCAGCAGCGCCTGAGGCTGGCGGTGCGTGACTCGGGCATCGGCGTAGCGCCCGAAGCCTGCGAGCGCTTGTTCCAACGGTTTGTTCAGGCCGACGCTTCCATGACACGCCGCTATGGCGGCACGGGACTGGGTCTGGCGATCTGTCGGCAGATCGCTGACCTGATGGGCGGCCAGGTGGGCGTCGAGAGCGAACTGGGCAAAGGCAGCTTGTTCTGGTTGGAAATTCCCGCTGCGGCGGCCGAGGAAGAAGCACGAGAGGACTGTCAGGCGGCGACCGAAGCTGGCCGGCACCTGCGCTTGCTGGTCGCGGAGGACAATGAGACCAACCAGAGGGTCATCGGGGCTCTTCTCAGCAGTTTCGGGCACAGCTTCATGATCGTGCCTGATGGCGCACAGGCGGTGGCCGCAGCGTCCAGCGGCGACTTCGACGCCATTCTGATGGACGTGCAGATGCCGGTGATGGATGGCCCGACCGCCACGCGTCGGATTCGCGCGCTCGGCGGTCGGGCCAGCATGCTCCCCATCATCGCCCTGACCGCCAACGCCATGCCAGGCCAGCGGGCGGAATACCTGGCGGCCGGCATGACGGATTACCTGTCCAAACCCCTGGACGTCGCGGCTTTGTACGAGGCCCTCGCTCGGGTTGGCTGAGATCGGGCTGCTTGCTCCGATGCGGCGCTTGGCCTACCCCTCCCGGCCTTCGATCGGCTGTAACGGACCTCACCCATGACCCTCGCCCTCCTGTTCCCCGGACAAGGCAGCCAGGCCGTCGGCATGGGGGCGGCGCTGGCTGACGCCTTCGCCAGCGCACGGGACGTGTTTGCCGAGGTGGATGAGGCTCTGGGGCAGGATCTGTCGCGGCTGATGCGCGAAGGGCCGAACGATCAGCTGACCCTGACCGAGAACGCCCAGCCGGCGCTGATGGCTGTGTCGATGGCGGTGGTTCGGGTGCTGGAACGGGACTTCGGCATCGGCGTGGATCGCGCATCCTTCGTGGCAGGTCATTCGCTTGGCGAGTATTCGGCGCTGTGCGCGACGGGCTACTTCTCGTTGCGCACCACGGCTGGGCTGCTGAAGCTGCGTGGTCAGGCGATGCAGCGCGCTGTGCCGGTCGGTCGGGGCGCGATGGCCTCCCTGATCGGGCCGAAAACCGATCTCGCCCTTGCCGAAGCGGCCGCTACGATCGGGTCGGAGGTCGGCGTCTGCGTTGTCGCCAATGACAACAACGCGGGCAACATCGTGATCTCCGGCGACAAGGCCGCCGTCGACCGGGCCATCGTTGCGGCAAAGGAGCTCGGCGCGCGGGCGATCCCATTGAACGTCTCCGCGCCGTTCCACAGCCCGCTCATGGCCCCGGCCGCCGACGAGATGGAAGCAGTTCTGGCCGAGGTCTCGGTCGAGCGGCCCTCGGTCCCGTTGGTCGCCAACGTCAGGGCTCGTCCCGTTGAGGGCGACTGGAACGACCTGAAGTGGGACATGCGCCGCCTGCTGGTCGAACAGGTCACCGGTCGGGTGCGCTGGCGCGAATCGATGGAATGGATGGCCACCGAAGGCGGCGTCACCCGCTTCGTCGAGGTCGGCGCGGGCAAGGTCCTGACCGGAATGGCCAAGCGAATCGCGCCGGACGCCGAGAGTTTGGCGTTGAGCACGCCGGAGGATATCGAGGCTTTCGCGGTATCCTTGGGTTGATCTTGACCTTGGCGGGTCAGTTAGCCTCGGCGATGATGATGTTGCGGCGCGGCTGAGGCGGAACCGGCGGGGCTGGAGGACGTGGGGCCCAGGTACTCCCCCGGGTGCAGACACGGGTGCTCAGGTTTCGAGGCAGGCGAGTGCCGGCATCCCCACACGCGGTGGAAATCTGGGCTTGGGTCAGCCCGATCGCCCGCGACAGGTCCGCGCCCCGGATGTCCGCCCGGTTCAAGGAGGCCCCCGAAAAGTTCGCCCGTGCGAAGGCGGCTCCGGACAGACGGGCACCATCCAGTTCGGCGTTGGTGAAGTTGGCGGAGCTGAAATCGCCGTTGGCCATGTTGGCGGCGTTCAGCTGGGCGTCAGAGAAGTTGGCACCGCGAGCGCTGACATTCGCCAGAGTTGTGCCGAACAGCTCGGCTCCAGCCAGGTTGGTCCGGGTCAGGACGGCGGCGTTCATATTGGCACCGACCAACTCCGCGCCGGAAAGGTTCGCTTCCGTCAGATCGGCGCGGGAGAAGACGGCCCCCTGGGCTTCGGCCCCATTCAGGAGAGCGCCGTTGAACACACTGGACGTGAAGTTCGACCCGACCAGCTCGGCACCGTGCAGATCGGCGCGGCTGAAGTCCGACGAAGAGAAGTTCGATCCGACCAGCTCTGCCCCGCGCAGGTTCGCCCCGACCAGGGTCGCCGAGACAAACGAGGCCCCGGTGAAGGCGGCGCCTGACAGGTTGCGTCCCGACAGCTCGCAGCGGTTGCACGAGCCGCCCAGCGACACCATCCGCGCCACGTCGCGGTCCTGCCACTGCAGCTGCATCTCGGCGGACGCTCCGCCGGCGGCGAACAGGGCGGCGAGCGCCGTTGCGGCGGCGAGACTTTGACGGAGTTTGATCAGAGCGTGGGTCACAATGCCTAGATGATCCCTGTCGCGCCGAAATCCCACTTAAATCGCAGTAAGGTGCAAGGGCATCAGCAGGCGGGGATGGTCAGGCGACCGGGCAGGGTGGTCGAGGCGTCGCCGCACGCCGTGTCGAGCTGTCTCTGCGTCAGGCCCGTCGCGCCCACCAGCTGAGCGCCGGAAAAGTCGGCACCGTTCAACCTCGCGCCGGAGAAGCTGGAGCCCTGGAGGTAAGCGCCCACCCAACTGGAGTTGGTCAGGTCCGCCCCATTGAAGTTCGAACTCGAGAAGACCCCGCCAAAGGCTTCGACGTCGCGCAGGTCCGCGTTGGCGAAGCGGGTGCGGTTCAGAGTCGCCAAGCTCAGGTCGGCCTGGCGGATGCGCGCGCCCGACAGATTCAGGCCGCGGGCCTCCAGCCCGGAAAAGTCTCCCTGAAACAGGTTGCACCCGGGGCAGGACGCGCCGCCGCGCACCCGCGCGATTTGTCCCGCGTTCTGGGCCTGGGCGGGGAGGGCCCCAGCGACCAGGGCGGCGATGACGAGCGGGACGAGGGACTTCATGGGCGGCTCCGGACTTTGCGTTCTCACAGCAAGAATCAAGCCGTTCAGCCCTGCTTCGACGGCGCGATCCCGCAGGCGTCGCAGACGTGCGTCCCGCCGCGCGTCTGTAGCGCGAAATCCCCGCACGCCGGGCAGGCGTCGGCATCAAGCATCAACGCAGGCTGCGGCGCGGGGTCCGACCGGCGTCCGAAGGGCAGGACGACCAGATTATCCGGTGGCGCGCCGCGGGCGAACCCGCGGGAGATGAAGTGGGACGCCGGCACCAGTTCATCGGCCTTGCCTCCGCCAAGGCCGTCCGCATCCAGGGGCTCCGCATCGGCGTTGGCCAACTCATGGCGACCCAGATACGACACGCCCAGCTCGCGGAAGATGTAATCGAGAATGGACGTCGCCGAGCCGATGGAATCGTTGCCCGTCACCCGCCCGGCGGGCTCGAACCGAGTGAAGACGAAGGCGTCGACGAACTCGTCCAGCGGCACGCCGTACTGCAGCCCGATCGAGATGGCGATGGCGAAATTGTTCATCAGGCTGCGGAAGGCGGCTCCTTCCTTGTGCATGTCGATGAAGATCTCGCCGAGCTCGCCGTCTTCGTATTCGCCGGTGTGGATGTAGACCTTGTGGCCTCCGACCGCCGCCTTCTGGATATAGCCCTTGCGACGGTCCGGGAGCTTGCGCCGTGTTCGGTCGCGCTCGACCACGCGTTCGACCACTGTCTCGACGGCCGGAGCCGGAGCAGACTCTGCAGAGCGGCGCGTCTCGGGCGGATGCAGGACAAGCACGGGATCGGCAGGCGCGGGTGTCGGGATGAGGCGGATCGGCCCCGCGCCCGAGGCGACGGCCTCGCGGATGTGTGTCTCGACCTCGGCGGCGGTCGCCGTCCAGGGCAGGATCTGGTCGCGGACCGTGGGAACCTCTCCGAAGGATGCGAGCACATCATCGAGGTCTGCAGACACTCTGACCGGATCACTCAGCAGGTCGGCGATGGAGTCGGGTCGACCCGGCCAGGCCGACAGGTCCGGGTGGCCGAAGGCATAGGCGTGCGCCGCCTCGACGGCGTCTTCAGGGGCCAGTGCGGCCAGCAGCGTCGACGGGTCGGTGGCGTCGGGGTCCAGTCCCAGAACGTCGCGGACGAAGCCGGGGTCCAGCACCGGCGGCGCGAAGGCGTCAGCCAGCCGCTCGACCGAGGCCAGGGCCCCCTCGACGGCAATGAGCTCTGCGTCGGTGAAGCCGAGGGCGCGCACCCGATCGTGATCCAGCCCCGGCGCTCCGGCGAGAGTGCGGCGGCCCAGAACCCAGCGCTCGGAATCTTCCGGATCGCCGCCCTTGGCGGCGATGGCAGCGTGGAAGGCCGGGTGCAGGAGGCACACCGTCTCTCCGCCTTCGGTCTGGACGGTCTGAACGGGCGTCAAGGCTCCAAGTCCAAGGCGCAGCGCGGTCTCCGCGTCCGGCGGGATGAAGGCGATCACGGTGTGGCGACGACCAGAGGCCCTGGCGGCGTTTCGAGCAGCCACGAGAGCCTTACTCGCCCGATCCGACAGACCGCTTTCAGTCAGCTGATTCATGCGCGCGGCGAACGTCGCGTCGATCCGCCCGCCCGCGTTCGTCCATCCAGGCGCGGGTGTCAGCGCCACCGCGAGTTCGCTGGAGGCGAGCGAGGCGTGGGCGACTGTCAGGGCGGCCAGCGCCGCTAGGTCTGGTGCTGTTTCCGGGTCACGTCCGGCGAGAAGAAAGCCCTCCAGCACGCCATCGAGCCACAGCCGGATCGGGCGTCCAGCATGACGCCGCCGCGCGGCTGCCCCGTCGGCCAAGAAGCCGCAAGCGGTCTCGATCTCCAGCGCAGTCGTCCAGACTCGGACCAGTGTTTCCAGATGGCCCACGACGTCGCCACCCAGAGCGCACAGCCCAGGCCACGACAGCACGGCCGAGGGCGCGTCGCCGCACAGCTCGAGCGCTTCGGCGGAGGCCGCATTGAAAGCCAGGGTCAGCGGTCCGGTCAGAGCGGCGCGGGCGGCGACGGTCACGGCTTCGTCCGAGACCTCCGCGTCCAGCCGAGCCAGCCGCGCCGGTGGACTCGGCTGAACGTCGGGCGCGACGAAGGTCTCCCCGACGATGGCGCGGAGAATGGCGGCGTCGTCGGCGCCGGCCTGGCGCGCGGCCCAAGCCGCGCGGGCGAGCGCTGGATTGCCGGCGGGGTCAGCGCAATCGGCTAAAGGACCATCACACCGCGCGACGGCATCAGCGACACCGTTGAGCGCTGCGCACACGCGGCTGAGCGATCCGGCCGCCAGAACCTCGCTCTGAAGGGCGCGCGAATCGGCCTCGAAGATCGCGCGGGCTGCGGCATCCTCGAGGTGGGCGTAAGCGGGGGTGGTCGGCCCCTGAGGATCGTCAGCCACGGGGTGAACCCGCGCGCCGTCGGGTCGCGACGGTCCCGGGGCGGCCAGACCCAACAACACCGACGCCGCCAGATCCTCGGCGAAGACGCGAGCGTCCTTGTCGCTGGCGAAGACGCCGATGGCGCGCCCCCAGGCAGCGAGCCGCGTCGCCCAACGGTCGATCGCGCCGTCCAGCACGGGAGACACGGGGGCCGCCGCGACGCTGAGCCTCGGCAGGTCCGCGGGCAGGGCATCGATCCAGTCCAGCCAGGCCTCGACGCAGACGTCGGTCCAGCCCGAGGGGGTGACGGTGGAGACCACGCCGTTCGGCCGCTCGATGACGCGCCGCTCAAGCCGAAGCTCACGCGTTAGATCGTGAAAGCGGGATGTGAACCTCATGCGCGGGCCTCCCGACGGCGTCATGAGTGATTCTAGGCCGCGTCGCTGTCGTGTCGCAATAGATGTGGGAGGCATTGCCCCTGTTACCCCCAAGATGTTGACTGCAGCGATAGGGACGAGCGCGCTGGACGCGACGGGGCGCGGTTTCTATGATCGCCGACGTTGGACCGGCCCTCGCCGGCGCGTTTTTCGGACGGACAAGCCCGTGCTCGGCAAGATCTTCGGTTGGACCTCAGGCGCGACGCTCGGGACCCTGTTCACCATCGCCAAGCGCGGCGAGCTGGTCGGCACGGACGAGTTCGGCAACCGGTACTACCAGTCCCGTGACAACGTCAGCTACGATGGGCGTCGTCGACGGTGGGTCGTGTACAACGGCTATGCCGAGGCCTCGAAGGTGACGCCCGACTGGCACGGCTGGCTGCACTACACCTTCGCCGAGCCGCCGACCGAGGTGCCCCTGCCACGTCGTCGGTGGGAGAAGGACCATCAGCCCAACATGACTGGCACTCCCCTGGCCTGGCGTCCGCCGGGATCGCTGGCGGCGGAGGGCGTGCGCCCGGCCGCGACCGGCGACTATGAAGCCTGGAAGCCCGAATGAGCCGGATGCGTCTGGTGACCGTCGGCGCGGCGTCCCTGACCTTGGCGGTCGCGGGCGGCGTGGTCGCGGGAGGAATGCAGGAGGCCCCGCCTCAGGATGCCGCGCCAGTCTCGGATCCGGTGGCCGAAGAAATCCGCAGACAGCTGAACCAGGAGCCCGCGCCTGCCGCGGATCCCGCGCCCGCCAACCCGGTCGCGATCGTGCCGCCATCTCCCGCCGTCGAGACCACCGCAGTCGAAGACGAGGCGGCGGTTGACGAGGAGGATGCCACGGACGAGGCGGACGAGGAGAGCGAGACCGAGGATGAGAAGGCTGAGCGTCTGACCCCCGAGACGCCGACCCCGCGGCAGCGCCGCCGCGTCGCGATCGTCGAAGCCATCGACAAGATCACGGCCGAGAGCATGCGCTTCGAGGTCGAGGTCGGCGGGCGGCCTGTGCGCTTCAACCAGTCCCTGATCTTCACCGCCCGCGCTTGCGAAGTCGCGGCCGACAACGAGCTGGTCGCCGATTCAGTCGCCTATCTTGAGGTTACGCTACAGCCTCGCGGAACCGTTCGGGGAGAGCCCCGTCAGATCTTCCGCGGGTGGATGTTCGCCTCGACGCCCGCGCTCAGCGGGCTCCAGCATCCGATCTATGACGCCTGGGTGGTCGGCTGCAAGGAATAGGCGACGGCATCTGCCCCGGTCAGAGGGCGGGTCAGGGCTGCTGCATTCGGCTCGGCCTTTAACGCCCGTTCCAGTAGCCGCAGATAGACGAACTGCGGCGTTTCGATCAGGCCAAACTGATCCAGATGCGGCGTCCGGAACTGGGCGTCCAGCAGTCGCCACCCTCCGAGCCTCAGCCGCGCCACGAGATGCACCAGCGCGACCTTTGAGGCGTCGGTCGCCCGGCTGAACATGCTTTCGCCGAAGAAGGCCCCGCCCAGTGTCACGCCATAGAGGCCGCCGAGCAGGACCTCGTCATGCCAGCATTCGATGGAATGGGCGCGTCCAAGGGCATGGAGCTCCAGATAGAGCCGCCGGATCGGCGCGTTGATCCAGGTGTCCTCCCGACCTGGCGCAGAAGCCGCGCAAGCGTCGATGACGGCTCCGAAGGCAGTATCGACCCGCAACTGGAACGGCTCGTTGCGGACGGTTCGGCGCAGTCGGGTCGGCACGTGAAACCCGTCCAGCGGTATCACGCCCCGCATCTCTGGTTCGACGAGGAAGACGCGAGGGTCGTCGCGCGCCTCGCCCATCGGGAAGACGCCGCGGGCATAGCAGGCCAGCAGGTCGGGGGCTGTGAAAGTCGCCATTCAGAGGCCCCCCGTCTGCCTATGGTCGGTCCTGTTGCCGCGCCCCTCACTTGACTGACGGCGGGTCACGGCCAAGCCTAGCGAGAGGGGAGGAAAGCCCATGGCAGAAGATGTTGCGACGCCAGGCGGGGCGCTCGCGCGGTGGCTGATCGATCTGGGATTCGATTCCACGAAGTCCTTCGAGGCGGCGCAACTGCTGGTGCAGGTCAGTCTGTCGCTGCTCGGCGGCATCATCGTCGCCATTCTCGCCTATTGGCTGATCCATTCCAATCAGATCCGTGCGGCCAGGGATGGACGCAAGATCGAACGTGCGCGTCTGCTCCATGATCTGGACCGTGAATACTTCGATCTCATGGCGCGCCGCTGTCTGGTCCGGTCGCGTCGCAAGCCGAGGGCTCGTTATGGTCAAGATGAACTCTGGAACCTCGAGTATGCCCTGACGGCCTCCGTCATCTGGTATCCCAAGATGGAGTTGACCGGAGATCAGCGAATCTATCACTCGGTCAATCACTCGCGGTTTGTGCGTATTCACGACGAGTGGATCATCGACACCCTGGTTCTGCACCATGTCGCCGCCTGGGCGCGTCGGATCGGTAACGGGGTCGAGGCCGGGATCCTGGACAAGAGGGACGTCGCCGGACTGTGGCGCAACATCTTGCCGTGGGCGCGCGACAATCGGTTGTCGTTCATGATGGACCTGTTTGGCTCGACCGCCATGACCCGGCTCGCCGCGGCGGGAACGCTCAAGCCGCGGCGTCAGACGCCGGAGGCCTATGTCAGAGCGGCCTGGCCACTGAGAGGTCTCGGCCGGCTATCGGCAGGTTTGCGCTGGCTGGTGGAGGCGAGCGCAGGGCGGCTGATCCGTTGGCTCGACGCTCAGCGAACCCTTCGGCGGCTTCCGCCTGAGACTTGGCCGGCTGACCTTGAGCCGCTGTATCGCTGCATCCATACGGTCGTGTCCCAGAGCATCATCCACGGCCACTTGGACGCCTTGGATTATGCTCATCTTATCGGCGAGACGACGGCGGACAGGCCCGACAGGCTCGACCCTCAGGTGCGCCGGACTTTGCTGCAGCCGGTCCCTTTGCGAGCGACCTAGCCCGCCCGTTTCTTGGCCCACTGTTCCAGCCAGTGGATGTCGTAGTCGCCGCTCAGGATGTCCGGCTCCTGTAACAGGCGCTGGAACAGGGGGATGGTGGTGTCGATGCCGCCGACGACCATCTCGTTCAGGCTACGCTTGAGGCGAGCGACGCACTCTGCGCGGTCGCGGCCGTGGACGATCAGTTTGCCGATCAGGCTGTCATAGTAGGGCGGGATCGAATAGCCGGCGTAGATGGCGCTATCCAGCCGGACGCCCAGACCGCCCGGGGCGTGGAAGTCGGTGACCATGCCCGGCGACGGGGCGAAGGTCTCGGAGTTTTCGGCGTTGATCCGCACCTCGATGGCGTGGCCCTCGAAGTGGATCTCTTCCTGAGTGAAGCTCAACGGCAGGCCGGCGGCGATGCGGATCTGTTCGCGCACCAGGTCGACGCCTGTGATGGCCTCGGTAACCGGATGTTCGACCTGCAGGCGGGTGTTCATCTCGATGAAGAAGAACTCGCCGTCCTCCCACAGGAACTCGATGGTGCCGACGCCCAGGTATCCGATCTTGCCGATGGCCTTGTTGACCGTCTCGCCGATCTGGATGCGTTCGGCGGCCGTGAGGGCGGGCGAGGGGGCCTCTTCCAGCACCTTCTGATGGCGGCGCTGGAGCGAGCAGTCGCGTTCGCCCAGGTGGACGACGTTGCCGTGGCTGTCGGCCACGACCTGGATCTCGATGTGGCGGGGCTTCTGTAGGTAGCGCTCCATATAGACCGCGCCGTTGCCGAAGGCGGCCTTGGCCTCGGTCTGGGCGGTCTGGACGGCCTCCACCAGGTCGTCGGCGGTCAAGGCCACCTTCATGCCACGTCCGCCGCCGCCTGCCGCCGCTTTCACGATCAGGGGAAAGCCTATTGACTTGGCGGCCTCGATCGCGGCCTCGACCGTCTCGACCTCGCCGGCCGAGCCGGGCACGCAAGGAATGCCGGCCTCGAGCGCGGTCTGTTTGGCCGTGATCTTGTCGCCCATGATCCGGATGTGCTCCGGTCGGGGCCCGATGAAGGTCATGCCGTGGGCCTCGACGATCTCGGCGAAGCGGGCGTTCTCGGACAGAAAGCCATAGCCGGGGTGGATGGCCTGGGCCCCGGTGATCTCGGCGGCGGCGATGATGGAGGGGATGTTCAGGTAGGATTTCGCGGCCGGAGCGGGGCCGATGCAGACGCTCTCGTCCGCAAGGCGCACCCACATGGCGCCGCGATCAGCCTCGGAGTGAACGGCGACGGTGGAGATGCCCATCTCCTTGCACGCCCGGTGGACGCGCAGCGCGATCTCGCCTCGGTTGGCGATCAGGACCTTGGTGAACACGGGATCAGGCCTCGAGCAGGACGAGGGGCTCGCCGAACTCGACGGGCTGGGCGTCGCCGACCAGCACCTCAACGACGACTCCGTCGCGGGGCGCGGTGATCGGGTTCATGGTCTTCATGGCCTCGACGATCAGCAGGGTCTGGCCCTTCTTCACCTTGTCGCCCGGCTGGACGAAGGGGTCGGCCTCGGGCGAGGGCTGGAGGTAAACGGTGCCGACCATCGGCGACTTCACCTCTTCGCCGGCCTTGGCGACGATCGTCGCCGGGTCCGACGGCATGGCGGCCGGGGCAGCAGCCGGCGCGGCGCCGGGAGCGGGCGCCGCTGGAGCGGGCGCCGCGGCGTAGTGCATGACCGGGGCGGCCGTGATCTCGCGCGCTACGCGGATGCGCAGTTCGCCCCGCTCGACCTCGATCTCGGTCAGAGAGGTGTCGTTCAGGATGTCGGCGAGCTGGCGCACCAGGGCCGCGTCGATGACCTCGGACGGTTCGTTGTCGAGCTTCTTGTCGGTCGCCATGGAGAGCGTCGCCTTGTGATCGGGGTTCAACGAGAGGGCCGGGCGCCGCGTTCGCGCGCCAGCCGGAGAGCGGCCTTGACCGCCAGTTCATAGGAGTGGGCACCGAAGCCCGAGACGATGCCGGTCGCCGCCAGGGAGACGTAGCTGTGGGCCCGGAAATCCTCGCGCGCCGCCGGGTTGGACAGGTGGCATTCGACCACAGGTATGCTCAGGGTCTTCAGCGCATCCAGCAGGGCGATGGAGGTGTGGCCGTAGCCCGCCGGATTGATCACGAGGGCGTTGGCCTCGGTGCGCGCCTCCTGCACCCAGTCGATCAGCTCCCCTTCACGATTCGATTGGCGAAAGACGACCGTCGCCCCCACGGCTGCCTGTTCGCAGATCGCCTGAACGTCGGCCAGGGTCTCGCGCCCATAGATGTGCGGCTCGCGCACCCCCAGTAGGTTGAGATTGGGTCCGTTCAGAACATGCAAGGTCAGCGGGTCGGACATGCGCTCGGTTGTTTGCGGCGGACTGCCGAGATCGGTCGGGCCTTTTAGCGAAGGCGTGGCGGTTATCAAACGCCATGACCTAACGTCATGTGAGGAAAAGTCCAACGCCCCGGCTCAGGGATCTGGCCTAACCGTCGCGGTTGCGGCATTGGCCAGACCGCGTGGGACACGCGGCTGCTAAGGAGGTTGGCTTGGAACGGTTGCGGGCATTCATCACCTCGCCGAGAACCGAACAGTTCGTCCTGGCCCTGATCATCATCAACGCCATCACGCTCGGCCTGGAAACCAGTCCCTGGGCCATGCGGAACTTCGGTGGCGTCCTGGTCGCGCTGGATCAAATCGTGCTCGGCATCTTCGTGGTCGAGATCGCCCTGAGGCTGATCGTTCACCGCCTCGCCTTTTTCAAGGACCCCTGGAGCCTGTTCGATTTCGCGATCGTGGCGATCGCCCTTGTGCCGGCGGCGGGGGCCTTCTCGGTGCTGCGCGCTCTGCGGATCTTGCGGGTGCTTCGGATGATCACCCTGGTGCCGTCCTTGCGACGGGTCGTCGGAGCCCTCATCAGCGCCCTGCCCGGGATGGGATCGATCACGCTGTTGCTGGGGCTCATCTTCTACGTCGCCTCCGTGATGGCGACCAAGCTTTTCGGGGCGGACTTTCCCCAGTGGTTCGGTTCGATCCTGGCCTCAGCCTATTCGCTGTTCCAGGTCATGACCCTCGAGAGCTGGTCGATGGGCATCGTGCGGCCGGTGATGGAGGTCCATCCCTATGCCTGGATGTTCTTCGTGCCCTTCATCCTGTGCACGACCTTCACCATGCTGAACCTGTTCATCGGCATCGTCGTCAACGCAATGCAGAGCGAGCATGAGGAGGAGGCAAAGGCCGAGCGGCAGAAGCTGGAGGCGGACCTTCGGCTGGCCAGCGAGGAGCGGCAGCAGGCCCATGCCGAAGACCTGGCCGACATGGTCGCCCTTCGAGCCGAGCTCGCGGAGTTGAAACAGGCCATCGGCGATCTGTCGGCCCGATTGGCCGGGCGGACTGGCTAGTGGAGGAGGGCTGCAGCGGCTAGAAGAGCCTGCCCGCAGTCCATTCCGGAGGCCTTCCGATTGCCCCGCATCGTCGTCAACGGTGATCTCCGCGACGTGTCCTCGATGACCGTCCAGGCCCTGATCGTTGAACTGGGATTCGACATCCGCAAGGTCGCGGTCGAGCGCAATCTGGCGATCGTGCCCAAGTCGCTGCACGCGGAGACGAAGCTGGCCGAGGGCGACCGGATCGAGCTGGTTCAATTCGTCGGCGGGGGCTGATTCAGCCCTCCGTTAACGCGCCGACGCCGCAGGCGTTGCCCGTCTGGACTCTGACAATATCGGGTGCACAGAGTCCAAGTCTTCTGAGTCTGTGTTAGATTCTTTATGCAGATCATTGAAATACAAGGCTTTGGTGACGCCATCTGTCCAGCGTGGTTCCGTAGCCCCATCCTAGAGCCTAGATAGATCGCATGAACGCCCCCTTCGTCCCCCCCCCGGTCGACATCGCCGCTGACACCTGGACCGTCGCCGGACGGACTTTCTCATCGCGCCTGGTCGTCGGCACGGGCAAGTACAAGGACTATGCCCAGAACGCGGCCGCCGCCGAGGCGGCCGAGGCAGAGATCGTTACCGTCGCCGTGCGGCGGGTGAATCTGTCCGATCCGTCCCAGCCGATGCTGGTCGACTATGTGAAGCCCGACCGGTTCACCTTCCTGCCCAACACCGCCGGCTGCTTCACTGGCGAAGACGCGGTGCGGACGTTGCGGCTGGCGCGCGAGGCCGGGGGCTGGGATCTGGTCAAGCTGGAGGTGCTGTCCAACACGGCGCACCTGTATCCCGACATGGTCGAGACGCTGAGGGCGCTGGACCTGCTGATCAAGGACGGCTTTCAGGTCATGGTCTACTGCACTGACGACGTCGTCATGTGCCGCAGGCTGGAAGAGGCGGGGGCGGCGGCCATCATGCCGGCGGCGGCGCCGATCGGCTCGGGCCTCGGACTGCAGAACCGCGTCAACATTCGGCTGATCGTCGAACAGGCCAAGGTGCCGGTGCTGGTCGATGCGGGCGTCGGCACGCCGTCGGACGCGACCCTGGCGATGGAGCTGGGCTGCGACGCCGTGCTCATGAACACTGCCATCGCCGAGGCCAAGGATCCGATCCTGATGGCTTCGGCCATGAAGCATGCGGTGATCGCGGGGCGGCAGGGCTATCTGGCCGGGCGCATGGCGAAACGGATGTACGCGGACCCGTCCTCGCCGCTCGCGGGCCTGATCTGACGCCAGACTTGGCGGGGCCAGCCGTTTGCCGCAGGGTACGGGGGTGGGAGACGAACGATGCGGACCAACTTCCTGGCGTTCACGGCGGCGGCTCTGTGTCTATCCGCCCCGGCGGCGGTCGCCGATGCGACCCAGGCGGCTGCTGACGCGGCGGCCAGCGCGGCTCTGATCCAGAACCCGCGTGGATGCGGCGCCGTCGGCTCGGTGCTGGATGCCCCGTCGGCGACCGACATGGTCATGGTCGATGGCTTCGGCGCGGCGACCTGGGCTGTCGATACGGCGAATCCCGAGGCCCAGGCCTGGTTCGACCATGGGATGCGGCTGCGCTGGGCGTTTGAACATAAGGAATCGGTGCGCGCCTTCCGGAAGGCCCAGGCGCTGGACCCTGAGTGTGGCATGTGCGCCTGGGGCGAGGCTTGGGCGCTGGGGCCGAACCTGAACGGCGGCGGCACCGACGACGCCTCGATGAACGAGGGCCGACGACTGGCCCAGATGGCGCGGCGAAAGGCCCGTGACGCCACGCCGGTGCAGCGCCAGATGATCGACGCCCTGATCCAGCGCTACTCCGGGTTCAAGTCCAGCCGGGAGGTTCGCTTCGCCCGGGCCATGGACCGCATCGCGCGCGCCAACCCGGATGAACCCCTGATCACGGCCGTCACCGCCGACGCCTGGATGCTGAAGGCCGAGGATTGGTGGGACGCGGAGGGCCGCGCGCTCGATCCCGGCATCACCCGGGCGATGTCGCTGCTGGAGGCCTCGCTTGAGAAGGCCCCGAACGATCCGGGCACCATCCACCTGTACATCCACCTGACCGAATGGTCGGACGACCCGCACAAGGCCATCCCTTATGGCGAGCGGCTGGCGGCGCTGGCTCCTTCCGCCAGCCATCTGGTGCACATGCCGTCGCACACCTTTTACCGGGTCGGGCGGTATCGCGACGCGATGATGTCCAACGTCAACGCCGTGGCGCTGGATCAACGCTACAATGAGCTGGCCAGCCCGCCGGGCGGCATCCCCGGCATGCCGCTGCACGCCCACAACATCCATTTCGGCATGGGTGGGGGCCTGATGGCCGGTGGGGCGGAGGAGGGGCTGCTGCTGGCCCAGCGGTTCCTGTCGACCTATGCCGACATTCCTGCCGCCAACGCCTGGCGTCAGATCATGGCCCACAACGCCTATGCGATCCACGGCCGCTTCGGCTCGACGGCGCAGATCGCGGCCCTGGCCGAGCCGTCCGAGGATCGGCCAATGCTGCGGGCCAGCTGGCGCTATGCCCGGGGCGAGGCGGCGGCTCGGGCCGGCGATGCCCGCGCCGTGCGCGTCGAGGCGGAGGCCATCCGGGCGATCCGGGACGCCGGGACCATCGGCGGCGGACGCGGCAACGACGGCAACGATTTCGTGGAGGTGTTCCAGCGGGTTTTGGAAGGCCGGGCAGCGATGATCGAGGGCAATGCGGCAGCGGCCATCGTCGCCTATGGCCGGGCGGCGGAAATCCAGGGCTCGGGCCCCGAGGGCGGTGACCCGCCGGTGATCTGGTATTCGACGCGGCGAAGCCTGGCCGCCGCCATGCTGGCCAACGGCGATGCCGCCGGCGCGAAGGCCAAGATCGAGGATCTGCTGACCGACTGGCCGATGGACCCCTACAGCCTTTGGGTCCTCGCCGAGGCCGAGACGGCGCTGGGGAATGGGGCGGCGGCGGAGCAGGCGAGGGCGCGCAGCCTGATCGAGTGGGTCGGCGGGGCCATGACGCTGGGCCTCGCCTGAGACCGGCTAGTCGACGGTGCTGCCTCGGGTTTCACCCACGCGGGCGGCCAAGGCGGCACCCATGAAACGATCCAGGTCGCCGTTCAGCACGCCGTCGGTGTCCGAGGTCTCGACCTCGGTCCGCAGGTCCTTGACCATCTGATAGGGCTGCAGGACGTAGGATCGGATCTGGTGGCCCCAACCGATGTCGGTCTTGGCGTCGGCGAGAGCCTGGGCCGCCGCCTCGCGCTTCTGCAGCTCCAGTTCGTAGAGGCGCGCCCGCAGCATTTTCCAGGCCTGTTCGCGGTTCTGGTGCTGGGAGCGTCCGGCCTGACAGGCCACGACGGTGTTGGTCGGAACGTGGGTCAGGCGAACGGCCGAGTCGGTCTTGTTGATGTGCTGACCGCCCGCGCCGGAGGCCCGGTAGGTGTCGGTGCGCACATCGGCAGGATTGATGTCGATCTCGATGGTGTCGTCCACGACTGGCGAGACGCCGATGGAGGCGAACGACGTGTGCCGCTTGGCCGCCGCGTCATAGGGGCTGATGCGGACCAGGCGGTGGACGCCCGATTCCGACTTCAGCCAGCCATAGGCGTTTGGGCCCTTGATCTGGATGGTGGCCGACTTGATGCCGGCCTGTTCGCCGGATTCCTCGGCCTCGATCTCGACCTCATAGCCGTGGGCCTTGGCCCAGCGGGTGTACATGCGCAGCAGCATGCCGGCCCAGTCGTTCGACTCGGTGCCGCCGGCGCCAGAGTTGACCTCCAGATAGGCGTCGTTTCCGTCGGCCTCGCCGGACAGTAGGGCCTCCAGCTCGGCGCGGGCGGCGCGTTCCTTGATGGCCTTCAGCTGGGCGCGCGCTTCCTCAAGGGTGGCCTCGTCGCCTTCCTCGTCGGCCATGTCGGCGAGCATCACGCCCTCTTCGAGGCCGGTCTCCATCTCCTTGACGGTGTTGATCTGGGCTTCGAGGCGCGAGCGCTCGCGGCTGACGGCCTGGGCCTCGTCGGGCCTGTCCCACAGGGTCGGGTCCTCGACCCGGGCGTTCAGCTCATCGAGCTTTCTGACGGCGACATCCCAGTCAAAGACGCCTCCTGAGCAGAGCGACGCTCTGCTCGATGTCGGCCTTCATGGCCTCGACATCCGGTCTCATCGCAAACTCCCGCGCGTTGGAGGGGCGGAGATAGAGGGGTCTGGGTGCTTAGGAAAGGGCTTAGTGAGTAGGGCTTAGGGCTTAGCAGGCAAGGAGATGTCTCCCGCGTTTGACGAAGAGGCCGCTCCCTAAGCGCTAAGCCCTACTCACTAAGCCCTGGCCCTCAGAACAATCCGTCCAGATCTTCCGCGGGTTCCTGGCGCGGGGGTTGCTGAGGCGGCGGTTGCGACGGGGCTTGTCCGGTCGCGGCGGCGGCGGCCTCCTGCTCGCGGCGGACGACCTCGTTGTAGTTCTGCGGTCCCGTCGGGACATCCGGTCCGCGAGGCCGTTCTTCCTCCTCGCGACGCCGCTCGGTGCCGGGGCGGAAGGCTTCCTCGATGCCGCGCACCGTGCGGAAGACCGCGCCGCGCGGACGGACGAAGGGACGGGCCGGCCGCTCGCGCAGGGCGTCTTCCATGAAGTCGGTGAAGATCGGAACCGCCGCCGAGGCTCCCGCCTCGCCACGGCCCAGCGAGCGGTTGTCGTCGAAGCCAACGTAGATGCCGACCACGATGTCGGTGGTGAAGCCGACGAACCAGGCCGAGCGATACTCATTGGTCGTGCCGGTCTTGCCGCCGATCCAGCGGCCGAGGCCGCGCGCGCTGGCGGCGGTGCCGCGCTGGACGGCGCCCTCCAGCATGGAACTGATCTGATAGGCCGTGATCGGATCGATGACCTGGGTCCCACGCGGCTCCAGGAAGGGCGAGGCCTGGCCTGTGAAGGCCCGTCCGCAGTCCCGGCAGCGGCGCTGGTCGGCGCGGAAGATGGTCTCGCCGTCCCGGTCCTGGACATACTCGATCAGATAGGGCTCCACCCGCCGCCCGCCGTTCACGAAGGCGGCGTAGGCCGCCGTGATGTCGAGGGCCGTCACTTCACCCGCCCCCAGCGACACAGACAGGTTGGGCTGGAGGTTGTCCGCGACGCCCATGCGCTCGGCCAGATCGACGACCTTGTCCATGCCGAGCGAGTTGGCCAGCCGCACGGTCATGACGTTGCGCGACAGCTCCAGGCCCCGCCGTAGCGTCTGGGGGCCATAGTACTGGCGACTGTAGTTCTCGGGCGTCCAGCGGCGTCCGCCCGGGCCGCCGGCAAAGCTGATCGGGCCGTCGACGACGATCGAGGCGGGCGTGAAATCGCCCTCCAGGGCGGCGGCGTATACGAACGGCTTGAACGACGATCCGGGTTGGCGCTCGGCCTGGGTCGCCCGGTTAAAGCTCGACAAAGCGAAGGAATAGCCGCCGACCATCGCCAGAACCCGGCCCGATTGCGGCTCGATCGCCACCAGCGCCCCGTTGACGTTCGGAATCTGCTTGAGGGCGAACTGGCCGCCCCGAGGCTCGACAAAGATCAGGTCCCCGCGCCGTAGCGGGCGGTTGGCGTTGGCCCAGGCCGCGTCGGCTGCGATCAGCGTGCCGGTCTCGTCATCCCGAGCCGTGCGGACGCGCACCGTGTCGCCAGACACGCTCTCTACTGCGGCAGCACGCCATTCGCGGCGTTCCGGCGGAGCCGTCTGGCGCAGCGCCAGAGCCTGCCAGCCGGGCGCGAAATCCGTTGTCCCCCACGGACCCCGCCAGCCGTGACGGCGGTCGTAGTTCTCGAGCCCGCGCATCAGGGCGTCGCGTGCCGCCGTCTGCAGCGACGGATCCAGCGTCGTGCGCATATAAAAGCCGCCGGCGTTCAGCTGCTCGCCGAAATCAGGGTTGGCGCGGGCGATGCGGCGGGCCTCTTCGACGAAGAAGTCGGCGTCCTGGTATTCCGCGCGACGCGGGGCCTCGCGGGTCGTCAGTGGCGCGGCGACGGCCGTATCGTAGGCCGCCTGGGTCAGGAACTGGTTCTCCAGCATCTCGCCCAGCACCCAGTCGCGGCGTCCCTTGGCGGCCTCGGGGTGGCGCTTGGGATGGTAGTTATTCGGCCCCTTGGGCAGGGCCGCGAGGAAGGCGGCCTCTTCGGGCGTCAGGTCCTGCAGAGACTTGCCGAAGTAGTTGAAGGCCGCCGAAGCCACGCCGTAGCTGCGGTAGCCCAGGAAGATCTCGTTCAGATAAAGCTCGAGGATTTGCTCCTTCGACAGCGTCGCCTCGAGGCGGCTGGAGAGGATCGCTTCCTTCAGCTTGCGGCCGATGGTCGATTCATTGGTGAGCAGGACGTTCTTGGCCACCTGCTGGGTGATGGTTGACCCGCCCTCCAGACGTCGCCCGGTCGCGGCGTTGAAGATGTTCTTGAACATGGCCCGGCCTAAGCCCGAGACGTCGATGCCGCCGTGCTGGAAGAAGTTGCGGTCCTCCGCCGCCAGGAAGGCCTGCACCAGGCTGGTGGGGATTTGCTCATAGGGCACATAGATGCGCCGCTCGTCGGAGAACTCGCCGATCAGGGTGCCGTCGCCGGCGTAGACCCGGGTCGCGGTGGGCGGGCGGTAATCGGCCAGCTCGGAGGCGTCGGGCAGGTCGTGCAGCAGCCAGGCGGCGTAGACGGCCACGATCAGACCCGCGAGCGCGATCGCGCCCAGCAGGGCCACGCCCGCCATCACGAACCAACGCTCGGCAACCTTCACTTCGCGGCTTCTCCGACTGACGCCCGTATCGGGTTTAGCCCGCGTCGGGTCCGCCGCAAAGGCCGGAAAACGGTCGTGGCCTCAGCCACCGGTTCCGGGCAGTCCGGCGATCATCGTTCCGCCGGCGGGCTGGCTGAAATAGCGATCGATGCCCTCGGCAACGGCGCGCATCAGACGCTGGCGGCGGCGGGTGTCGGCGAGCGCCCGCTCATCGTCCGGGTTGGTCATGAAGCCCATCTCCAGCAGCACGGCGGGCACGTCGGGCGCCAGCAGCACGGCGAAGCCAGCGTCCCGGTGGCTGCGGCGCAGCAGCGGATGATCGGCGGCTTCGATATGGGTCAGCAACACCCGGGCGAACTGGGCCGAGCGGTTCTGGGTCGCTCTCTGGGTCATGTCGAGCAGGATGCGGTCGACCGACGGATCGCGACCGGGCAGATGCAGGTCGCGGTGCCAGTCCTCGGAGCGCGTGACCTCGCGCACCGCTCGCGACGCTCCCTGTTCGGACAGGGTGTAGACCGAAGCGCCCCGCGTGGCGGGATCGGCCCCGGCATCGGCGTGCAGCGAGATGAACAGGTCCGCGTCGGCCTGCCGGGCGATTCGAACACGCTGGTTCAGGCCGACGTAAACGTTGGACTCCCGCGTCATAAGCACGCGATAGCGGCCGGTGCGATTAAGCTCGTCGCGCAGGGCGATGGCGGCGGCCAGGGTGATCTCGCTTTCGTTGCGGTCATGACCGCGGGCGCCGGGATCATGTCCGCCGTGGCCGGCGTCGATGACGATCAGCGGGCGTTCAGCGCGCCGCGCCGGAGCGCGGGCGGTCTCGCGCACCGAGGCGGTCGCGGCCCCGCCCGTCGAGGCGATGTCAATGACATAACGGTAGTGGGCCACGCCGTCGCCCGGCGGCAGCAGGAAGCGCCGTTCGATCCGCGCGGTGCGCGCCAGGCCCAGTTGCAGGCGCGAGGCCGTGCCGGAAGGGCTGACGCGCCAGTCGCGCACCAGGCCGGAACCCGCGCCATCGACGCCTCGTCCCGCGCCGACGCCCGCCAGCGTGAGGATCAGGCGGCCGTTGTCGCCCGCCTCGATCACCTCGCCGCGCGCCGAACGGTCCAGGTCGATGACCACGCGTGTTCGCGTTGCGTCACCGCCGAAGCGGACAGCGCGCACGTCGCCGGTGGTGCCCGAGGCCATGCCCTTGTCGGCCACCGCCAGCACTCCGGCCAGAATGCCGAGCGCGAGCAGGGTCATGGCCCACTCACGCGGGCCCCAGGCGGACAGGTTGAAACGTATCGGACGCGGCATTCTGACGGCGACCCACCATTATCGTTGGCCCCATCCTGACCGAAGGCGGTGAGGATGGAGTTAAGGCGGCTCCAAAAGGGCTGCGCCTTTTCATTCGCGTCCGGCATGCTTATGCTTGAAACCGTCCGCGAACGATCGCGCCCGCCCTGTGGGGTCGGCGCGGCCCCGGCGCGGCGCACGCTTCCCGCCTTTCGAGACCCCTTCGGCCCTGCCCGAGGATCGACAGAGCCGGGCCATTCCGAACCGGAGCCCTCGCCCCTGAGCGAGATCGGCTCCAGGACCGACCATAACCCATGGGCCCAACCGCCTGCGCAACCCTCCGACCGCCTGCCCGCCCTGGGCCGGTCGTCGTCATTGGCCATGGCCATGACGCCGGAGCCGCGCGCGACGTGAGCGCCTCCTACCCCATTCGGCGAGCCGCCTTCACCCCGCTCCTGCGGGTCGGCCGAGCGCGCCAGAGAGAAAGCTTCAATGTCCAAGACTATGCTGATCGATGCAGCGCACGCGGAAGAAACCCGCGTCGCCATCGTGGACGGCCGCCAGGTTGAGGAATTCGACTTCGAGTCGAAAACCAAGCGCCAGCTACGCGGCAACATCTACCTCGCCAAGGTCACCCGCGTAGAGCCCAGCCTGCAGGCCGCCTTCGTCGAGTACGGCGGCAATCGCCACGGCTTCCTGGCCTTCAACGAGATCCACCCGGACTACTACCAGATCCCGGCCGCCGACCGCGAAGCCATCATGGCCGAGGCGCATTCGGCCGAGGACGATCAGGACGACGCGGCGATCCGCGATTCGGACGACGGCGAGTCCGAAGGCGGCCTGGCCGAGGAGGAACGCCTGAAGCGCCGCCTGATGCGGCGCTACAAGATCCAGGACGTCATCAAGCGCCGGCAGATCCTGCTGGTCCAGGTCGTCAAGGACGAGCGCGGCGGCAAGGGCGCGGCCCTGACCACCTGGCTGTCGCTGGCCGGCCGCTACTGCGTGCTCATGCCTAACACCGGCAAGGGCGGCGGGATTTCCCGCAAGATCACCCAGGCCACGGACCGCAAGCGCCTGAAGGCCGCCGCCGCCGCTCTGGACGTGCCGCGCGGCATGGGCCTGATCATCCGCACAGCCGGTGCCAAGCGCACCAAGGCCGAGATCAAGCGCGACTACGAATATCTGCTGCGCCTTTGGGAGACGATCCGCGAGACGACGCTGGCCAGCCACGCTCCGTCCTTGATCTACGAGGAAGAAAATCTGGTCCGGCGCGCCGTGCGCGACATGTTCGACAAGGATTTCGACGGCATCCAGGTCGAGGGCATCGAGGGCTTCAAGGAGGCGCGCGACTTCATGCGCGTGCTCATGCCCAGCCAGGCCAAGAAGGTGCATCTGTACCAGGGCGCCAAGCCCCTGTTCGCCGCCAACGGCATCGAGGAGCTGTTGACGCAGATCCACCAGCCGGTCGTGCCGCTGAAGTCCGGCGGCTACCTGGTCATCAACCAGACCGAGGCCCTGGTCGCCATCGACGTCAACTCCGGGCGCGCCACCAAGGAACGCAACGTCGAGGCCACGGCCTTCAAGACCAACTGCGAGGCCGCCGTCGAGGCCGCCCGCCAGCTGCGCCTGCGCGACCTGGCGGGTCTGGTCGTCATCGACTTCATCGACATGGACGAGTCCAAGAACAATCGGACCGTCGAACGCATCCTGAAGGACGAGCTGTCCCGCGACAGGGCGCGCATCCAGATGGGCCGCATCTCGGGCTTCGGCCTGATGGAGATCAGCCGCCAGCGCCGTCGCCTGGGCGTGATCGAGGGGGCGACCGAGGTCTGTCCGCACTGCGCCGGGGCCGGACGGGTGCGCTCGGCCGAAAGCGCCGCCCTGATGGTGCTGCGCGCCGTCGACATCGAGGCCGGCAAGAACGGGGCGGGGTCGATCAACCTGAAGGTCTCCTCGGCCGTCGCCCTCTACATCCTGAACCACAAGCGCGATTATCTGCAGCATCTGCACAAGACGCGCGGCCTGGCCGTCGTCATCCAGATCGACGACCGTCTGGGCCAGGGCGAGAGCGCCATCGAGCGCACGGAGACCAACGAGGACTTCACCCCGCCGGAAACGACCGTCTCGCTGGCCGACCTGAACGATGATTTCGACGACGCCGCCTTCGAGGACGAAGACGATTCCGACGACGAGGACCTGTTCCTGGGCGACGAGGACGACGATGGGCTGGATCGCGAAGACTCGGACGATGACGAACCGCGCGAGCGGACCGAGCGGGCAGAACGCCCCGATGGCGATCGGGGTCGAGGTCGGGGTCGCCGCCGTCGCGGCGGACGTCGCGACGAAGAGGCCGCGCCGGTCGCGGCTGACGCGGAAGCCGCCGGCATCGCGGGCGACGATGATGACGCCGAGGGCCGCCGCCGCCGTCGCGGTCGTCGCGGCGGACGTCGCATCCGCGAGGACGGAGAGCCTGAGACCGGCTCCGCCTTCTTCTGGGTGCGCGGTCGCACGCCTTCGCTGGAAGACCCCTATGTCTGGTTCGACCCTCTGAACCCCCAGCCGCGCGGAGAGCGAGTACCTGCGGAGGCTTCAGTTGACGGCGAAGCCGACCGTCCGGCCCGGACGCCGGAAAGCGTGGACGCAGGTCTGTCCGGCGAAAAGGAGGGCGGTCGTCGCCGCCGTCGTCGCGGCCGGGGTCGTGGTCGGGATCGCTTCGACCAGGACGAAACCGGAGCCGTCGAAGGCACGGCCGATGCCGCCCCCGAGACGGACGATGCCGTCGCGATCGAAGCGGCTCCCGAGGTTCCGGCCGAGCCCCAGCGCCGCCGGGTGCGTCGCAAGTCGGCTGCGATCGCGACGCCTGTCGAGAGCGAAGCCGAGGTTGCCGAGGCGACCGTTTCGGACGAGGAGGATGAGCCGGTCGTCATGGCCGTGCCTGAGCCCGAACCCGTCCTGGCCGCCGTTTCCGAGCCCGAGCCTGAGCCTGAGGTGGCCCCGGAGCCGGAAATCGTTGCCGCAGTGGAGCCAGAACCGGCTCCAGCCGCGCCGCGCCTGACCGAGATCATCGCCAACGATCCGGCGCAGATCACCGCACCCCCGCCCAAGCCCAAGCGTGGATGGTGGCGTCTCTGATCAATCCGCACTAGCTTGGGGCGATGAGGCGGGGGCGCCTGTCTTAGGAGTTCGCCATGGTCGGGCTGACCCGTCTCGCCTTTCGATCCCTGTCCGGGCTGATCGCTGCCGCTGCCCTGGTCGTGGCGGCTACGCCCGCGGCGGCCCAGTCGACGATCCGGGACACCGAGATCGAGGGCATAATCCGGGAATGGTCCGACCCCGTCTTCGTGGCGATGGGTCTTGATCCCGCCGAGGTGGAGGTTCTGCTGGTCGCCGACAACGACCTGAACGCCTTCGCCACGCGTGGCCGCATCATGGGGATCAACACCGGCCTGATCTTGCGGACCGAGACCCCGGGCCAGCTTCTGGGCGTGATCGCCCACGAAGCGGGTCACATCAAGAACCGACACACCCTGCGTGACGGGGCCTCCGCCGCCGGAATGCAGCCCTTCCTGATGTCGATGGCGCTCGGGGCGCTCGCGGTTCTGGCCGGCGAGCCCGGAGCCGGAGCCGCCCTGCTGGGCTCCGGGCAGTATTTCGGCACGCTCGGCGCGCTGCGGTATCTGCAGGGCCAGGAGGGCGAGGCCGACATCACCGCCGCGCGCGGTCTGGAGGCCGCCGGCGAGTCCGGGCGTGGCCTCGTGGAGTTCTTCGAGAATTTCCGCAGCCAGGAGGTCTTCTCGGACGCGCGCCGGTTCCCCTATTTCCGAAGCCACCCCCTCTCTGGCCAGCGCATCGAAGCCCTGCGCCGTCCGGTCGAGGCGATGTCGAACTACAATCGCGTCGACAGCCCCGAGCGGCTGGCCCAGCACGCGCTGATCCGGGCCAAGATCCAGGCCTTCATGAACCCGCCGACCCAGACGCTGCGGACCTATCTGGACACCGACACCTCATTTCCGGCGCGCTACGCCCGCGCGATCGCCTGGTACCGGGACGGTCAGACCCAGCGAGCGCTGGACGCCACCGACGCCCTGATCGCCGAGGATGAGGACAACCCCTATCTGTGGGAACTGAAGGGCCAGATCCTGTTCGAGGAGGGCCGTCCAGCCGAGGCCATCGCCGCCCATCGTCGCTCGGTCGAGCTGCTGCCCGAGGCCCCGCTGCTGCGCGTCAACCTCGCTCACGCCCTGATCGAGACCAACGATCCAGCCCAACTCGACGATGCGATCGACAATCTGAAGCTGGCGGCGGCGCGCGAGCCCGACAACACCCTGGCCTGGCGTCTGCTGTCCCAGGCCTATTCCAGCCAGGGCAAGGAAGGCGAGGCGCGCCTCGCGTCCGCCGAGTTCTATTTCGCCGCCGGAGGCCAGCAACAGGCGACCCAGTTCGCGCTCCGCGCCCGCGAGCTGCTGCCCAGGGGGTCGATCGAATGGCGTCGCGCGATGGACATCGTGCTGGCGTCAGGAGCGACCATGGACGACATCGATGATCTGGATCGCCGACAGGAACGTCAGCGCGGGACGGTCATCGCTCCGCCCGGCGCCTGATCCATCGCTCCTTCAGAGACCCGCATGACCGACGAACCGTCCTCGCCGATCCCGCCCGCGCGCGATCCTCTGGCCTTCTTCGGCTCGGGACGAGGCGGCGCGCTGGCCGTCGCCATCTCGGTCGTCGCCCTGGGTCTCGCCATCGCGCCCTATGTGACCGGGGGCGGGTTCGGAGAAAGGGTCCGCGCCTATCTGATCGCCAATCCCCAGGTGCTGGACGAGGCCGTTCAGGCGCGCCAGCAGGTCGAGGAGACCAAGCGCGTCGAGACCATCAACGCCAGCGTGGCCGCCAATGCCGCCCTCCTGGCCCCTGATCCGCGCGATCCGGCGGTCGGTCCGGCGGATGCGAAAGTGACCGTGATCGAATTCTTCGATTACCGCTGCCCCGGCTGCAAGGCGGTGTCCGAGGAGTACCTCGCTCTGATCCGGGCCCATCCGGACGTGCGCTTCGTCTTTAAGGAGTGGCCGATCCTGGATCGCGGCGACGACACCGCTTCCAACTACGCCGCCCGGGCCGCCCTGGCCGCCCACGCCCAGGGCCGTTATCTGCCGGTTCATCAGGCCCTGATGGCCGAGCCCGCGCTCGATGTCGCCGCCGTCGACCGCATTCTGACGGAGAATGGCGTGGATCTGGCGCGCGCACGGGCCGTGATCGCTTCACCGGAGATCGACGACCTGATCGCTGACATTCACGCGGCGGGACAGACGCTGGGCCTGGTCGGCACACCGACTTTCCTGATCAACGGCCGCACGACCGCCACCATCAACCCTGTCGAGGTTTCGGCGGCGATCGAGGCGGCGAAGCGAAGCTGAGGACGATCAGATCGTCTTCATCTCGATGGTCTGGGGCGTCGCCGCCGTCGGCGAGGCCGATGGCACCGGAGACGGGGTCGGGGCCTCGACCGGCGAAGGGCGCTGCGCGGGGGCGACCGGGGTCGGAGCGTCACGACGGCTCTGCAGGACGCGGCCCTGGAAATAGGCCCCGATGTCGATCGACAGCTGCTCGGCGGTGATGTCGCCGTCGACATAGGCGGTCGAGACCAGCTTGACCTGCTTGCCGGCGACGGCCCCGACGACACGGCCGCGAACCTCGAGATAGTCGGCGGTGACGTTGCCTTCGATGGCGCCGGTCTCGCCGACGATCAGGCGGCCGACACGGACGTCGCCCTTGACCGCGCCATCGACCTGGAGGTCACCGGCGCCGGAGACGTTGCCTTCGAACTGCAGGTCCGAAGACAGGGTCGAGAGGCCGCGCGAGGAGGCGATGGAGGGGGCGGGAGTGGTCGGCGTCGGCGCACGGGCGGCGCTGGGCGACGGCAGATCCGGCAGGGGCGGGATCGGCGCGGCGTTCGACGGACGGTCGGGCGTGGCGGCGGGTTTGGCTTTATTGAACAAGGGTGTCTCCGGCTCTCATGAAGCGGGCGGGATTTTGCGGACGTCCATCCATCCACACTTCGTAGTGCAGATGGACGCCGGTCGAACGACCGGTGGACCCCATGGCACCGATCCTTTGGGACAGGCCGACGCGCTGGCCTGTCCGGACGGCGATGGAGTTCATATGGGCGTAGCGGGTCTTGAAGCCTCGACCGTGGTCTATCTCAACGGTGTTGCCATAGCCTGAACGAACGCCGGCGAAAGACACGATTCCGGGAGCGGTGCTGTAGATCGGCGTGTTCAGGGGGGCAGCGAAGTCCTGGCCCTGATGCACGGCGGGACGGCCGTTGAAGGGATCGAAGCGGACGCCGAAGCTGGATGTGGTGCGCGCGTTGGTGGGGCGGTCGAAGGGCAGGGCCTCGGCGGCGTCCGCCAGGCGGCGCATCTCGGTCAGGTTGTCGGCGGCGTGGCGGATGCGGACGGCGAAGGGCTCGTCGACATCGAGGATCGTCGCCAGCGCCTTGGCGTCGCTGGCCTCCACGAGGGGGCCGCCCAGGGCCGAGCCGGTCGGGGCATAGGCCGCTGGGTTCAGCCCCGCCAGGCGGAAAGCGAGGCGCAGGCGCTCGGCGCGAGATTGGGCGAAGTCGCCGGCGCGCTCGATCAGCCGTTCCTGATCCATGCGAACCGCGACGATGCGCTGGACTGGCGAGGCGGCACCCTCGGGCGGGGCAGGGGTGGGGGCCATGACGGTCTCGGCACCGTCGACGCCCCGGAACATGCCCATGACGTTGGTGAGGGCGGCGTGGCGTCGCTCGACCATCTGGGCCATCTCGTCGAGGCTGCCGGTCGTGGTCGACATGCGGATGACGGCGGTCTCGAGCCGCGCCTGGAGATCGGCGTTCATGCGTTCGGAGGCGGCGCGGGCGCGGGCGATCTCGTCATCGGCCCGGCTCGTCATGGCCATGTTGAACAGGAAGCCGCCCGAGGCGATCAAGGTCCAGGCCGCCCCGATGACGGCGACGCCCGCCATCGTCATCTGCCGACCCGGCGTCAGAACATATCCGCGCGTCTCGCCGTTCTGGCGCAGATAAACGTGTCGTTCCGGAAACCAGCGGTCGATCAAAGAACGTCTGATCGTTCCCTGTTCTTCTACCATGTGAACACGCCCCCATGCACAGTGACGCTTATCCGTGAACTGTTGCCTCGCGGCAATGCCGTTTACGCAATCTTAACCACGTTGATCGCCGTTCTCGCGCCCTACGAATCTATCGCGGCCAGAATTTCGCCTGACGGGCGATCCGTTACATCTGTGGGTTTCTGGAAGTGGACTATAGAAACCGTCCGCGACCGGATCAGCTCGGCTTCAGAGCGCCTGAGCGGCGGCCAGAACCTCTTCGGCGTGACCCTTGACCGAGACCTTGCGCCAGACGCGGCGGACGACGCCCGCGCCATCGATCAGGAAGGTGGCGCGCTCGATACCCATGTAGGTTTTGCCGTACATGCTCTTCTCGACCCAGACGCCGTAGGCTTCGGTGACGCCGGTCTCCTCGTCCGAGGCCAGGGTGACCTTGAGGTCGTATTTGGCCTTGAACTTGTCGAGCTTCTTCACCGGGTCCTTGGACACGCCGACGACGGTGACCCCGGCCTGGGCGAAGGCGTCGGCGTGGGCGGTGAAGTCCTTGGCCTCATTGGTGCAGCCGGGCGTGTCGGCCTTGGGGTAGAAGTAGAGGACGGTCGGGCCCGACAGGGTCGCCCGGCCGCCACCGTCGGCGGGCATGTCGAACGCGGGGGCCTTGGAGCCTTCGGTGATCTCGATCATGGCAAGTTCTCTCAGATCGGCTTGACGAGCAGCAGCTTCTTCTTGCCGGCGGCGAGCTTGAGCACGCCGTCGGCGTTGATGTCGGACGCCTCGATAAGCCGAGCGCCGTCCGCGATCGCCTCGTCATTCAGTCGCAGGCCGCCGCCCTGGGCGAGGCGACGGGCCTCGCCGTTGGACGCCGTAAGCCCTGCGCGGGTGGCGACAGCGGCGATCATGGCGCCGATCACTTCCGACGACGGCAGTTCGACGGTCGGCAGGTCCCCAGACACGGCCCCGCGCTCGAAGGCGGCCTCGGCGCCCTCGCGAGCGGAGCGGGCGGCGTCCGCGCCATGCAGCATGGTCGTGGCGGCGTCGGCGAGCGCCTTCTTGGCCTCATTGATCTCCGCGCCTTGCAGGGCCTCGTAGCGGGCGATCTCGTCCAGCGGCAGGTCGGTGAACAGGCGCATGAAACGGCCGACGTCGGCGTCCTCGGCGTTCCGCCAGAACTGCCAGTAGTCGAAGGGCGAGAGCTGGTCGGCGTTCAGCCACACGGCGCCCTGCGCCGTCTTGCCCATCTTGCCGCCTGACGACGTGGTCAAGAGCGGCGTGGTCAGGCCGAAGGCGGCCTTCTGGTCCACGCGGCGGACCAGGTCGACGCCCGAGACGATGTTGCCCCACTGATCCGAGCCGCCCATCTGCAGCGTCACGCCCAGCTTTCGGTTCAGCTCCAGGAAGTCCACCGACTGCATGAGCATGTAGTTGAACTCGAGGAAGGTCATCGGCTGCTCGCGTTCCAGCCGCAGCTTGACCGAGTCGAAGGCCAGCATGCGGTTGACCGTGAACTGGGTGCCGAAGTCGCGCAGGAACTGGATGTAGCCGTAGGTCGACAGCCAGTCGTCGTTGTTGACCATGACGGCATCGCTCGGGCCGTCGCCGAAGGTCAGGAACTTCGAGAAGACCTGCTTGATGCTGTCCAGGTTCGACTGGATGGTTTCATCGGTCAGCTGGGGGCGCGAGGCGTCCTTGCCGGTCGGGTCGCCGACCTTGGTCGTGCCGCCGCCCATCAGGACGATCGGACGGTGACCGGCCTGCTGGAGGCGGCGCAACATCATGATCTGGATCAGGCTGCCGACGTGGAGCGACGGCGCGGTCGCGTCGAAGCCGATGTAGGCCGAGATCACCTGCGAGTGGGCAGCCGCGTCCAGATCCGCCGGATGGGTGATCTGGTGGATGTAGCCGCGGGCCTGGAGGGTCTTGAGGAAGTCGGATTGGAAGGCGGTTTCGGTCATGTCAGGGCGGCTTCGCGGTCGGGGAAGCGGGGCCTGTAGCACGGACCGGAGCGGCGTCGAAGGCGAAGGGGGCCGTTCGGTTGGAGTCTCCGAAAACAGACTCCACTTTCTCCAATCCGGGGGGTGTGGATGCCGTTGTCGGCGCGGGAGCCGGGGACGGGGAGGGGGTAGATGGCTGTGATGGAGCGGGTTCGCCCTGTTCGCGGCAGAGCCGTTGCAGCGCCTGATGAACGCGCATCCAGCGCGCGGCGTCGACCGGGACGTCCCGGTCGATGGCATCGCAGAGACGACGCCAGGCGACATCGAGCGCGGTCCAGGGATCATAGGCGACGGTGGCGTCCATGACGTCCACGATATCTCTGCGATACGTCAGAATCGGTCGTAGGCCCAGACCATGGGCTTGGCGGGGGCGTGCGGGGCCGTGTAGCACCGGAGGGACCATGGTCGTGGAAACCGGCCGCATTTGTCCGTCCTCTCTTTCGTCATTCCGGGCGACGGGAGCCAAACGACCAGAGACCCGGAACCCAGCGGCGCCGGAGCGAAGCGCAGGCGAAATGCGTCAACCGACCTCTGCGTGACAGCTTCGCGCTCTCGCGCGCCGCCGGGTTCCGGGTCTACGCTTCGCTTCGCCCGGAATGACGAAAGAATAGAGTCGTGGCTCAGCGATCGGTTGACCTAACCCCTCACCCAGGGTGTCCAGCGTTTTGCGTGGGCCGGGTCACGGCCACGGTGAAGATGTTCGAGGAGCGGATTCGGCTGAGCTTCGAGATCGAAGGTGACATCGGGAGCTTGGTCATCCCGTCGCGATCTCAGCCGGAGCGCGCCGATGAGCTTTGGCGATCGACGTGTGTAGAAATGTTCGTTGCCACCCCCGGCGGGGGGTATCGCGAGTTCAATTTCTCGCCTTCAGGCCGCTGGGCCGCCTATGACTTCCTGAGCTATCGCGATGGCATGATCGACGCCGACACATCCCCGCCAGAGATCGCCGTCCGCCAAACGGACGAACGACTGACCATCGACGTCGACGTTGATCGCATGCGAGGCAAAGTGGCCTTGGCTGCCATCTTCGAAGATCGGAGCCACGCGCTCAGCTATTGGGCGCTGGCCCACCCATCCGCTAAGCCCGACTTCCATCATCCCGATAGCTTCGTCCTGGACCTGCCATGAACTTCGGCATCGACCGTCTGCTCGCCGATCCCGCCTTGCTGGACCAGTTGAAGGGGCGGCGCGTGGCGTTGCTGGCGCATCCGGCGTCGGTGACGGCGGACCTGACCCATTCCATCGACGCCCTGATCGCGGCCGGCGTGACGATCAGCGCCGCCTTCGGGCCCCAGCACGGGATGAAGGGCGATCTGCAGGACAATATGATGGAGAGCCCGGACGAGACCGATCCGGTCCACGGTTTTCCGGTGTTCAGCCTGTATGGCGAAGTGCGGCGGCCGACGGGGCAGATGCTGTCGACCTTCGACGTCATCCTGGTGGACCTGCAGGACCTGGGGTGCCGCATCTACACCTTCGTGACGACGCTGCTTTATGTGCTTGAGGCGGCGGCCGAGACGGGCAAGACCGTCTGGGTGCTGGATCGGCCCAACCCGGCCGGACGGCCGGTCGAGGGGCTGACGCTGAGGCCCGGTTTCGAGAGCTTCGTCGGGGCTGGCCCCATGCCGATGCGGCACGGCCTGACCATGGGCGAGATGGGTCGCTGGTTCATCGATCACTTCCGCCTCGACGTCGATTACCGGGTCATCGAGATCGAGGGCTATGACCCTGAGGCCGCGCCGGGCTTCGGCTGGCCGCTGGGGCAGCGGGAATGGATCAACCCCAGCCCCAACGCGCCGAACCTGTCGATGGCGCGCTGCTATGCAGGAACGGTCATGCTGGAGGGCGCGACTCTGTCGGAGGGGCGCGGCACGACCCGGCCGCTGGAGCTGTTCGGGGCACCCGACATCGACGCGCGGGCGGTGATCGCCGAGATGCACAGGCTCGCGCCGGATTGGCTGGGCGGATGCGTGCTGAGGGACATGTGGTTCCAGCCGACCTTCCACAAACACGTCGGCCAGCTGTGCTCCGGCGTGCACATTCATGTAGAAGGGCCGCGCTACGGCCACCACGCCTTCCGGCCCTGGAGGTTGCAGGCGCTGGGGTTCAAGGCGATCCGCCGGCTCTATCCGGACTACGACCTGTGGCGCGATTTCCCGTATGAGTATGCCTTCGACCGCCTTCCGATCGACACGATCAACGGCGGGCCGGGTCTGCGGGAGTGGGTCGACGACGCCGAGGCAGCGCCGAGCGATCTGGACGCCCTGACCCGGCCGGACGAGACGGCGTGGGACGAACTGCGACGGCCTCTCTTGATCTATTGATCAGGCGGGCTCGGCCTCGAGCCGCTTGTCCAGATAGGCGCCGACGCGGGTTTCGACCGCCGGGAGGTGGTCCTGCCAGAAGTGGCTGGCGCCCTCTTCCAGTTCATAGTCGATGACGATGCCCTTCTGGGTGCGCAGCTTGTTGACCACGCGCTCGACCTCGATCGGGGGGACGATGGTGTCGGCCGTGCCGTGCAGGAACAAACCCGATGCCGGGCAGGGGGCCAGGAAGCTGAAGTCGTACATGTTCGACGGCGGGGAGACCGAGATGAAGCCGTCCGTCTCCGGCCGGCGCATCAAGAGCTGCATGCCGATGTAGGCGCCGAACTGATAGCCGGCGACCCAGGTCTGGGTGGCGGCGGGGTTGTTGGACTGGAGCCAGTCCAGCGCCGTGGCCGCGTCGGCCAGCTCGCCGATGCCGGAATCGAACTCGCCCTGGGACTTGCCCACGCCGCGCGAGTTGTAGCGCAGGGTGGCGAAGCCGCGCTTTACGAACAACTGGTACAGGGTGACCGCCACCGGATTGTTCATGTGCCCGCCCGCCTTGGGGTGGGGGTGCAGGATCAGGGCGATGGGGGCGTTCGGGCGCTTGCCGGGGGAGTAGCGACCTTCGATGCGACCGGAGGCGCCGGGCAGGATGACTTCAGGCATAGGGCTCTGGAATCCGTTCAACTGTCATTTCGAGGCCCCGAAATACTTGACCGCTGGAGTAGGACTTTCTAAGTCCAACCTGCGCCGGGCTGCCTCGCGAAGCGGCGGGTCATAGCACAGGACCCCGAAAAGGCGCGCGATTTTTGCGAAGGCGACGATGCGACTGTCGACCAAGGGACGATACGCCGTGATGGCGATGGCCGACCTGGCCCGACACGGCCGCGCCGAGGGCGGACAGGCGCGGGCGGTGTCGCTGGCCGAAATCGCCACGCGGCAAGAGATTTCATTGAGTTATCTGGAACAGCTCTTCGCTCGCCTGCGTAAGAGCGGGCTGGTTCAGAGCGTGCGCGGACCGGGCGGCGGCTATCGTCTGGCCAAGACGGCGGGAGAGACGGCGGTGGCCGAGATCGTGCTGGCGGTCGACGAGCCGATCCGGGCGACGCGGTGCGCGGCCCATTCCTCGCCGCGCGGCTGCATGATGGCTGGCGAGCGCTGCATCACCCACAATCTGTGGGAAGACCTGGGCGACGAGATCCATCGCTATCTGTCCAGCGTGTCGTTGGAGGACGTGATCCTGAACCGGACGCGCCGCGCGCCGGTGACAAGCGATGTCCAGACGGCGGTTGGGGTGGCGGCATGAGCGCCGTTTATCTGGATTACAACGCCTCGGCCCTGGTGCGGCCCGAGGTGCAGGCGGCTATGGTTGAGGCGCTGGCGGACAACGGTAATCCGTCGGCGGTGCATGCGGCCGGACGGCGGGCGCGGGCGCGGGTCGAGACAGCCAGGGCGCGGGTCGCCGATCTGGTTGGGGCGGATGCGCAGTCGGTCGTCTTTTCGTCCGGCGGCACGGAATCCAACGCCCAGGCGATTGCCAGCGCGATCGCGGCCGGTTGCGAGCGGCTGATCGTCTGCGCCTCCGAACACCCGTGCGTCGTCGAGGCGGCCAAGGCCTCGGGCAAGCCGGTCAAGGTTCTGCCGATCGACGGGCGGGGCGTGATCGATCTGGGCAAGCTGTCCGAGCTGTTGCGCGCACCGGGCAAGGCCGTGGTGGCGATCCATCATGCGAACAACGAGAGCGGCGTGATCCAGCCGATCCGCGAGGCCGCCACCCTGGTGCGCGAAGCCGGGGGCTGGCTGCACGTCGACGCCATCCAGTCGGCGGGCAAGATCCCGGTGTCGATGGCGGCGCTGAAGGCCGACACCCTGACCCTGTCGGCGCACAAGCTGGGCGGCCCGCAGGGCGTGGGCGCCCTGGTGCTGGGCGAAGGCCGGTCGGCGGTCCAGATCGTGCGCGGGGCCGGGCAGGAGCGGGGCCTGCGCGCCGGGACCGAAAACGTACCGGGCATCCACGGCTTCGGCGTCGCGGCCGACTGCGCGGCGCGGGACCGGACGACGGCCGAGGCCCATGCCGCCTGGCGTGATGAGGCAGAAGCCGTCGTCGAGGCGGCGGGGGCTGTCATCCTCGGCAAAGGCGCGCCGCGTCTGCCCAACACCCTGTTCCTGTCCGTGCCCGATTGGGAGAGCCCGCAGGCCCTGATCGTCCTGGATCTGGAAGGGGTCATGGTCTCGGCCGGCAGCGCCTGTTCGTCGGGCAAGACCAAGCCCAGCCGTACGATCGTGGCCATGGGTCGGATGGACCTGGCGACCGGGGGCGTGCGCGTCTCGGGCGGTTGGGGCACGACGAAAGACGATTGGTCACGCTTCGCATCAGCGTGGACGCGCGCATATCAGAACCGCCGCGCCCGTCAGTCCGCGCGCACGAAGGAAGTCGCCTAAACCATGGCCGCCGTTCAGGAAACCATCGACGCCGTCGCCGCTCTCGAGAAGTACGAGCACGGCTTCACCTCGGACATCGAGACCGAATACGCCCCGCGCGGGCTGAACGCCGACATCGTGCGCTTCATCTCCGAGAAGAAGGGCGAGCCGGAGTGGATGCTGGAATGGCGCCTGGCCGCCTATGAGCGCTGGCTGGCGATGGAGGAGCCGACCTGGTCGTCGGTGAAATACACGCCGGTCGATTACCAGGAGCTGTTCTACTACGCCGCGCCCAAGAAGAAAGACGGGCCGAAGTCACTGGACGAGGTCGATCCGGAAATCCTGGAAATCTACAAGAAGCTGGGCATCCCGCTGAAGGAGCAGGAGGTGCTGGCCGGGGTCGAGGGCGCGCCGCGCTATGCCGTGGACGCCGTGTTCGACAGCGTCAGCGTGGTCACCACCTTCAAGGCTGAACTGGCCAAGGTCGGCGTTATTTTCATGCCTATTTCCGAGGCCTTGCGCGAACATCCTGAGCTGGTGCGGCAATATCTGGGGTCGGTGGTGCCGGTCTCGGACAACTATTTCGCGGCCCTGAACAGCGCGGTCTTTTCCGACGGGTCGTTCGTCTACATCCCGCCGGGCGTGAAGTGCCCGATGGAGCTGTCGACCTATTTCCGCATCAATGCGAGCCAGACCGGCCAGTTCGAGCGGACCCTGATCATCGCCGACAAGGGCAGCTACGTTTCGTACCTTGAGGGCTGCACGGCGCCGATGCGCGACGAGAACCAGCTGCATGCGGCCGTGGTCGAGCTGGTGGCGCTGGACGACGCCGAGATCAAATATTCGACGGTCCAGAACTGGTACCCCGGCGACGCCGAGGGCAAGGGCGGCATCTACAACTTCGTCACCAAGCGCGCCGACTGCCGGGGCGATCGGTCCAAGGTCAGCTGGACCCAGGTCGAGACCGGCTCGGCGGTGACGTGGAAGTATCCGTCGTGCGTCCTGCGCGGCGAGGAGAGCTCGGGCGAGTTCTATTCTATCGCCATCACCAACGGGCATCAGCAGGCCGACACCGGCACCAAGATGATCCATCTGGGCAAGAACTCGAAGAGCCGGATCATCGCCAAGGCGGTCTCGGCCGGGAAATCGGATTCGACCTATCGCGGCCTGGTCTCGGTGCATCCCAAGGCGACGGGGGTGCGCAACTTCACCCAGTGCGACAGCCTTCTGATCGGCGGCGACTGTGGCTCGCACACCGTGCCCTATATCGAGGCCCGCAACGGCTCGGCCCAGCTGGAGCACGAGGCGACGACGACACGCCTGTCCGACGACCAGCTGTTCTACGCCCAGCAACGCGGCCTGTCGCAGGAGGAGGCCGTGGCCCTGCTGGTCAACGGCTTCGTCCGCGACGTCATGCAGAAGCTGCCGATGGAGTTCGCCGTCGAGGCGCAGAAGCTGGTGGCCATCTCGCTTGAGGGGAGCGTGGGGTGACTCCTAGCCTTTCCCTGATCGGCGAAAATCTTCGGAAGGAACTCGACACCTTTCAGGCACCGGTCCATCCGAAAGGCACCATTGGTGGCCCTTTAGACTCTGAATGGATTGTCCAGGCCATCGAGGAACTTAAGGGGTCGCTCGTGGCACCCTACATGTCCTCTGTGTCTGTCAATGAGTATGAACAAGCTGACAGTTCGCCGCGAGACGTTGTAATCGTTGCCGACTTCGGTGCTGGCTGGCTACTTGCTTACGATCCAGACCCTGACGGCGACTACGACATGGTTCGTCAGGTCAATGGTCGAATGTTTCTTTATCAGCTACGCGGCGACGCTGTTGGCTCCTATCTGTCGCGCTAGGACACGATGCTCTCCATATCCAACCTCCACGTTTCTGTCGGCGACAAGCCGATCCTCAAGGGGCTGACGCTCGACGTTCCGGCGGGCGAGGTGCACGCCATCATGGGGCCTAACGGGGCGGGCAAGTCGACGCTGGGCTACGCCCTGTCGGGGCGGCCGGGATACGAGTCCGTGGAGGGCTCGGTCGAATGGCGGGGGGAGAGCCTGCTCGACCTCGATCCGGCGGCGAGGGCGGCCAAGGGCGTCTTCCTGTCGTTCCAGTATCCGATCGAGATCCCCGGCGTGCCGGCCCTGACCTTCGTGCGCACGGCGTTGAACGCCCAGAAGCGGGCGCGGGGCGAAGAGGAGGTGTCGGCGCCGGCTTTCCTGAAACAGGTCAAGGCGGCGTCCCAAGCGCTGAAGATGGACTTCGAGATGCTGAAGCGGCCGCTCAATGTCGGCTTCTCCGGCGGCGAGAAGAAGCGGATGGAGATCCTGCAGATGGCCCTTCTGGAGCCGTCGCTGCTGATCCTCGACGAGACGGATTCAGGGCTCGACATCGACGCCCTGCGGATCGTGTCGGAGGGGGTCAACGCCCTGCGCAGCCCAGACCGGGCGATGCTGGTGATCACCCACTATCAGCGGCTGCTGGACTATATCAAACCGGACCAGGTGCATGTGCTGGCCGCCGGGCGGATCGTGGCCTCGGGCGGCCCGGAGCTGGCGCATCAGCTGGAGGCGGAAGGGTACGACAAGTACCTGCCGCAGGCGGCGTGAGCACGGCCGTCGATCTCCGCGATCCCTCGACCTTCCCGTCGCGGCGGGTCGAGGCGTGGAAGTACACCGACCTCGCCCGAGTGCTGCGCGAGACGCCGCCGCCGTCGCCAGTCGTCGAGATCGCTACGGGCGGGCCCTTCGCGGACCTTGGCGGCGAGGAGATCGCCTTCGCCAATGGCCGGGCGGTGGGGGCCGACGCCTTCGTCGCCTCGGGCGAGCAGACGCTGCGGCTGAGGTTCGTGTCGGATGCCACGGGCACGGGGCACAGCGCTTCGGTGCGGATCGCGGTCAAGCCGGGGGCGAAGCTGACGCTGCTCGAAAGTCAGGAAGGCGCGGGCGCAGGATACGTGGCCAACTATCGGATCGATCTGGATGTTCCGGCCGGGGCCGAGGTGACGCGGGTCGTTCTGATCGACGAACCGGCGGACGCGATTTCGGTCGCGGTCGCGAATGTGAAGACGGCCCCGCGCGCGGTCTATCGCCAGACGACGATCACCGCCGGCGCTAAACTACAGCGTCAGGAGACCCATCTGGCCCATGGCGGCGAAGGCACGGACGTGACCCTGGACGGCCTCTACGCCCTGTCCGGCGAGCGCCACGTCGACCTGACCAGCGTCGTCCGTCACGGCGGTTTGAACGGGATCACCTCCCAGCTGACCAAGGGGGTCGTGCGCAACACGGCGCGCGGCGTGTTTCAAGGCAAGATCGTGGTCGAGCGCGGGGCGGACGGCACAGACGCGCGGATGGGCCACCATGCCTTGATCCTGGGCGAACGGGCCGAGGTGGACGCCAAGCCGGAGCTGGAAATCTATGCCGACGACGTGCAGTGCGCCCACGGCAACACGGTCGGCAATCTGGACGAGAGCGCCCTGTTCTACATGCAGCAGCGCGGCCTTCCGGCGGACGAGGCGCGGGCCCTGCTGACGCAGGCGTTTCTGTTCGAGGTGGTCGACCGGATCGCACATGAGGGCGCGAGAGAGGTGGTGAGGTCATGGCTGACGGCGCGCCTCTAGCCCGCTTCGACCCTTACGCCGCGCGGGCTCAGTTCCCGATCCTGTCGCGGACGGTGAACGGCAAGCCGCTGGTCTATCTGGACTCGGCCGCCTCGGCGCAGAAGCCGCGCGCGGTGATCGACGCCCTGACGGCGGCGATGGAGGGCAGCTATGCCAACGTCCATCGTGGCCTGCACACCCTGGCCAATGAGACGACCGAGGCGTTCGAGCAGGCGAGGGAGACCGTCGCCCGGTTCCTGAACGCCGAGAGCCCGGACCAGATCGTCTGGACCAAGGGCGGGACAGAGGCGTTCAACCTGGTCGCGGCGGGGCTGGCCCAGAGCCTGAAGCCCGGCGACGAGATCATCACAACCCAGATGGAGCACCACGCCAACATCGTGCCCTGGGCCATGCTGAGGGACCGGTTCGGCGTCGTGCTCAAATGGGCCCCCGTGCTGGACGACGGATCGCTGGACATGGCGGTGTTGGCCGATCTGATCGGGCCCCGCACCAGGCTGGTCGCGGTAACCCATATGTCCAACGTGCTGGGCACGGTGAATGATGTGCGGGCGGTCGCCGATCTGGCCCATGCGGTCGGTGCGCTGGTGCTGGTCGATGGGTGCCAGGGGGCTGTGCATTGCGCGCCCGACTTGCAGGCGCTGGACTGCGACTTCTACGTCTTCACCGGCCACAAGCTGTATGGCCCGACCGGCATCGGCGGGATGTACGGCAAGCGCGCGGCGCTGGAGGCCCTGCCGCCGTATCAGGGCGGGGGCGAGATGATCGCCACCGTCACCGAGGACGCGGTGACCTATGCCGACATTCCGCACCGGTTCGAGGCGGGGACGCCGCCGATCCTGGAGGCGATCGGCCTGGGGGCGGCGCTGGAATGGTTCATGAGCTTCGATCGGCAGGCGATCGCGGCCCATGAGATGGCGGTCCATGACCACGCCGTGGCGCGGCTGTCGGGCCTGAACTGGCTGAGGATCATCGGCGAGGCACCCGGCAAGGGAGCGATCCTGACCTTCACGGTCGAGGGGGCCCATGCCCATGATGTGGCGCAGGTGATGGACCGGTATGGCGTGGCCGTGCGGGCCGGGTTGCACTGCGCCGAGCCCCTGTCGCGCCGTTTCGGCATCACGTCGAGCGCGCGGGCCAGCTTCGCCCTATATAACACTGTGGAAGATGCGGACGCCTTCGCGGACGCCCTCATCAAGGCTCGGGAATTCTTCGTGTGAGCGAGACCAGCGAAAAGATCACCACCAGCGAGACCTTCGCCGAGACCTGGGCGGAGCCGCAGGCGGCTGCCATGGATCAGGCCGAGATCGACCGGCTGACCGACGACCTGATCGCGGCGCTGAAGACCGTGTTCGACCCCGAAATCCCGGTCGACGTCTATGAGCTGGGCCTGATCTACAAGGTCGACCTGTCCGACGACCGCGACGTGCTGATCGACATGACCCTGACGGCGCCCGGCTGTCCGGTGGCGGGCGAGATGCCCGGCTGGATCGAGGACGCGGTCAAGAAGGTCGAGGGCGTGCGCTCGGCCCGCGCCAACCTGGTGTTCGAGCCGCCGTGGGATCCGTCCAAGATGAGCGATGAGGCCAGGCTTGCCCTGAACATGTTCTGATGACCGATCTTCAGACCACATCCCGGCCTCGCAGGCCCCGCCCCAAGGTCGTGACCCTGACCGAGGCGGCCGCCGCGCGCGTGCGCGAGATCATGGAGACGGCGGACAAGCCCTATGTCGCCCTGCGCGTCGGGGTTAAGAACGGCGGATGCGCGGGTCAGGAGTACACCTTCGCCTATGCCGAACAGGTCGAGCCCACGGACGAGGTGGTCGAGGACAAGGGTGTGTCCATCCTGATCGAGCCCAAGGCGATCCTGTTCCTGATCGGGTCTGAGATCGACTACGAGACCACCAAGCTGGCCTCCAAGTTCGTATTCAGAAATCCGAACCAGACCGACGCCTGCGGCTGCGGCGAGAGCGTCACCATCATCCCGGCCTCGGCGCTCGAGACCGACTGAGCGCGATCAACCCTCGGGCTAGGCGCGACTGGCGGCGAGGGCACGCGCCGCCTCGTCGGGGGCCAGCACGCGGACGTTGGGGACGAGGGGACCACCACGCGCCTCGGCGATCAGCTCGGCGGTCTTGTCCTCCACGACGGCTTCCAGGCGCGCGAGGAATTCTTCCTTGCCCAGGCCGGTGGGAATGGGATCGAGAAACTCCAGCGTCGCCGTGCCGGGATGCTTCTCGTAGGACTCCTGTGGCCAGAACAGGCCGAGGTTCGAGGCGAGGGGGACCACCGGCATGTCGAAGTCGCGGTACATGTGCCAGACGCCGGAGCGATACCGGAACTTCTCGCCGATCTTGGCCAGATTGCCCTCGGGATAGATCAGGATGCGGCGGCCTTCGCGGTGGGCGGTCGCGCCGCTCTGCTTGAGAGAGTCGCGCGCTTCGCGGCCGCCGCAGTTGTTGACCACGATCGCGCCCAGCTTGCGCAGCACCGTTCCCAACAGGGGGAACTTTTCCAGATGGTCGCCGGTGACGAAGGCCAGATCGTCGAACTGATCGTAGGTGGCGAAGCCGTCGCCCCAGCTCTGGTGCTTGGAGGCGATGATGAAGGCCCCGGGCGGCAGACGCTCGCGGCCGCGCACCTCGATGCGGATGCCGGCCAGAACGCGCATGGCCTGCACCATGCGGCGAACATAGGCGCGGATGACGGCGGCGGTCGCGTCCCGGCCCGGGATCAGGGCGGCGAAGGCGGCGGTCAGGCCGTAGCCGATGGACAAGCCCCAATAGGCGACGGCGAAAGCGAAACTGCGCATGACCTCAGCTTAGCAGGCAGCGTGTGAAGGTCGACCGTCCAGCGCATGTACCGCCGGGGTTCGTCAGGCGGCCTGTTCGAGCCGTTCGCCATTGGTGACCTGGTTTCGGCCGTTGCGCTTGGAAGCATAGAGGGCTGCATCGGCGCGATCCAGGAGTTCGGAGGCCGTCTCGCCCTTTTGGCGCTGGGCGAGACCGGCGGAGATCGTCACCGCGCCCAGCTCGTCGTTGGTCGAACGACGACGGAGCGAGCGGGCACCGATTTCGGTCCGGATGGCGTTGAGCGCGGCCTCGACCACAGCCGCGGATTCGCCCGGGAAGATCACCGCGAACTCCTCTCCCCCAAATCGGGCTGCCACACGGGGAGATCTGGACACTCGGCCGATCACGCTGGCGACATAGCGAAGGACCTGATCGCCTGTCTGATGGCCCCAGGTGTCGTTGAACCGCTTGAAATGATCGATGTCGAGCACGGCCAAGGTCATGGGCTGGCGCTTCTGGTCGGCCTCGTCGCAGGCGCGCAGCAATTCTTCGTCGAAGGCCTTGCGGTTCGCCAGGTTGGTCAGGGCGTCCGTCATGGCGTCGCGCCGGACCTGTTCCAGATGCTCGCGCAAGCGCGCCACCTCCTTGGTCGAGGTCGCCAGTCGTTGCTCGAGCGTGGCGTTCTCCGCCTGCACCTGTGTCGTGGCCTTGGTCAGCTTGGAGACCACGCCGAGTAGGGCTGTGGGCTCAGACGCCCCCTCCAGCTGGGTGGAGGCTCCGGCCAGGGTCTGGCCATACGCGGCCTGGGACTGCTGGGCCTTGGCGATGGCCTCGGAAACCGTGAACAGCTCCCGGTTCAGGACGGCGCCCGCGTCGCGAATCTCTTCGGACAACCGTCCGCGTGGCAAGTATTCTGCCGCCAGCATTTCGGACGTGCCTTCGGTGAAGGCCGTGCCGTCGGCGAGAAGCCGCTTCATCTCTGTGCCGAGGGGCCCGTCGGGCTCGCCGAGATAGTGCAGCCAGAGTTCGAAGTTCAGCGGGGTCGGCCAGACGCCAGCGGCTTCCAGTTCTTCAATGGCTCGCCGGGCCAAGGCGTAGGCTTCGGGCCCACGAAGGCTGGTCTGGACCTGGGCTGTCATGCTGCTCCTTCGCGGCGCGTTCGGCTGCCGCCACTCTCGGGAGCACAGTTATCCAAGTTTCCGTAATACAGGGTTAAGGGCGGCGACCCGTTCTCGCACAGGTAGTGTCAGGCCTTCAGCGCGACCGAGCGGCGAAGAAAGGCCGGGACATCTGATCCGAACCCCGTGCCCTCGCGAGCCGCCGGCGCGTCGCGGTCGGTGCGGCCGCCCGGCCGGCGGTCAGCCTGACGCAGGTGCGGCTCGCTGGCGGAGCGAGGCTCGGACGAGGCGGCGGCGACCACTGCAGGAGCGACCGCAGGCTCACAGGCAGGGGCGGCCGCGGATGCTGGAGCAGCGACGTCTGTCTCGACGCGGCTGGAGCGACGGCTGCGCGAGCGGCGCGGCGCGGCCTCGGTTTCATCGGTCGGGACATCGGCGGCGACGGAGGTCTTCTCGGCGACGGGCTTGGACGCCGGACGCGGGCGACGCGGCCCACCGAGGTCGGACCAGTCGATGTCGAGCGCCAGCTCCTCAGGCTCCATCTTGATCAGCTTCATCACCTTGTCGAGCGACTTGTCGTCGGCCGGGGTGACGATCATGAAGGCTTGGCCCAGCTTGCCGGCGCGGCCGGTCCGGCCGATGCGGTGCACGTAGTCGTCCGCGTGGTGAGACACGTCATAGTTGAAGACGTGGCTGACGTCAGGAATGTCGAGGCCGCGCGCGGCGACGTCTGAGGCGACCAGAAGTTTCAGCTCGCCGGAGCGGAAGGCCGCCAGCGTCTTCATGCGCAGCGATTGGTCCAGATCGCCGTGGATCGGCGCGGCGTCGAAGCCGTGCTGCTTGAGCGATTTGGCGACGACGTCGACCTCGGATTTCCGATTGCAGAAGACGATGCCGTTCTTGACGTCCTCGCGACCGACGAGCGCGCGGAGCGCAGCGCGCTTGGCCTTCGGGTCGGATGAGGGGATGCGGACCAGGTACTGGGTGATGGTCTCGGCGGTCATGGCGGGCCGCGAGGCCTCGATCCGCGTCGGATCCTTGAGGAACTGGGTCGTCAGGCGGGTGATCTCGGGCGGCATGGTCGCCGAGAAGAACAGTGTCTGACGCTTCGGCGGGGTCAATTTGAAGATGCGCTCGATGTCGGGAATGAAGCCCATGTCGAGCATGCGGTCGGCTTCGTCGACGACCATCAGCTCCACGCCCGTCAGCAGCATCTTGCCGCGCTCGAACAGGTCGATCAGTCGGCCCGGCGTGGCGATCAGCACGTCCACGCCCTTGTTCAATGCCGCGACCTGGTCGCCCATCGACACGCCGCCGATCAGCAGCACCCAGCTCAGCTTGGTGCCCTTGGCGTATTTGCGGAACTGTTCGGCGACCTGATCCGCGAGCTCGCGGGTCGGGGCCAGCACGAGGGCGCGGGGCATGCGCGCGCGCGCTCTGCCCGTGGACAAGCGCTCGATCAGCGGCAGGGTGAAGGCGGCGGTCTTGCCTGTGCCGGTCTGGGCGATGCCTAGAACGTCGCGGCCGGCCAGCGCGACCGGAATGGCCTGGGCCTGGATGGGGGTAGCGATGGTGTAGCCCGTGTCGATCACGGCCTGGAGCGTGGTGGGCGAGAGGCCCAGCTGGGAGAATTCGGTCATGCGTCCTTGCGACGAAAGCTGAGAGCGCGATGGGCACCTCGGCGGGAGAGGGAGCCGACCATCGACGATCGGCGGGGATATGCGCGGAACCGCCCGTGTCGCTGGGCGTGCGGGCGGCGCGTATCGCCAGTCCTGCTCCGTACGCGCTGCCTATACGGAAATCCCCACGCTAGAGTCAAGTATTCCATCGGTCCACCGGGTTGCGCGATCGTAAACGATCGTTAAGGATTGAAGTTGGGAGATGGCTGTCGGGGGTAAGGCATGAGGGTCTCGCGTCGTGTTCTGGCGTTGGCGAGCGTTCTGGCGTTGTCGTGCGCGGGACTGCCGTCGGCGGCAAACGCCGAGATCGAACAGGCGTTCGGCAACACCCTGGTGTCGCACTATCCCGACGGCGGTTGGGTGCGGCACTGGTTCAATCCGGATGGCAGCTACACCGCGCGCTTTTCCAGCGGCCGCACCATCACTGCGCGCTGGCGCGTGGAGGGCGACCGAATCTGCCTGAACAACATCACACCCGCGATGATGATGATCTCGCGCTTCTGCTCGCCGATGGTCACGGCCGGGGTCGGTGAGACCTGGGTCTCGCGCGATCCGCTGGGGCGGCGCGTGACGAACGTGCTTCAGCGGGGGCGATAGCGTCGTTCCACGTCACCCGAGCATGCTCCTTCCCCACTTAGCAGCTCCAGCGATGCAGATTGCCCTTTGACGAGGGTCCCGATCGCGGCCCCCGGTCCATGTTTATAGGTCAGCAGACACCAGCGAGTTACGGCCTCGCGGCGTCTTGAGTTCATCCGGTTGCCAGCCGATGCTGGATCAACTAGCTTTTCCGGTATCGCAGAATGTTGCCGCAAGGGGGGCCAGTGTTTGTTCGCTGGTTCGCAGACGATTTGTTTCAACGTGATTTCAATACTATAAACCTGAGCAAGGCCGTGTTCGAAGATATCTATATCCAGGATGATCCGAGGGCCTATTTTTCTACTCTTGGCGGCCTGGATTACATGATCCCGGATGTCGCCGAACCGGTCGTCCGACAGATTCTCGCGGCGTGGTCGGAGACAGCGGGGCGCGATCCTACCGTTCTGGACGTCGGTTGTTCCTATGGCATCAATGCCGCCGTGAACCGCTATCCTCTCGGCGTCAGCGATCTGCGCCATCGATACTCCCGCCGCGAGATCATGGGACTGACCTCCCCTGAGACTATGTCCCTGGATCGGGCTTATTTCGCCGGATGGCCTGAGATCAGCCGATCCCGCTTCCTCGGTCTGGATGTGTCCGGGCCCGCCGTCAGATACGCGTGCGCTGTTGGGCTGATTGATCAGGGCGTCGTGGCCAATCTGGAAGAGAAACCCTTGAGCCCTGAGGACGCATGCATCCTCGGTCAGGCGGATGTGATTCTGTCTACAGGTGCCGTCGGCTATGTGACGGAGAAGACGTTCGCGCCGCTGGTCGACGCTGCGGCGACGCCGCCATGGGTGATCTCTTTCGTCCTGAGGATGTTCCCGTTCGATGCCCTCGAGGCGGCCTTTGCTGAAAGAGGTATGGTGACCGAGCGGCTAAGCGGAGCCACTTTCGTCCAGAGGCGGTTTCGCGACGCCGAGGAGTTCGAGAAGACCCTCGCGGCCGTTGAGGACCGCGGGCTGGATACTGCGGGACTGGAGGCGGACGGGTTGCTGCAGGCCGAGTTGTTCCTGTCCCGCCCGGAAGCCGATGCCTCGCGGCAACCGCGGGATCAGGTCGTCACGGTCGCCAGTGGCCGCAACCGAGCTTCCAGCGCGCGCTATGTCATGGTCGAGACGCCCAGTGGCACGAAGGTCGGCTTGGAGGCCTGATCGCGCTCGGTCGGTCAGACGTCCAGTTCCGCCATCGCGAAGCGCGCGTTGTCCTGGATGAAGCGGAAGCGGGCGTCGGCCTTCTTGCCCATGAGCCGCTCGACCAGATCCTCTATGTCTTCCTCGGACGACGGCAGGGTGACGCGGGCCAGGGTGCGCTTCTTCGGATCCATGGTGGTTTCCTTGAGCTGGGAGGCCATCATTTCGCCGAGACCCTTGAACCGGCCCAGCTCGACCTTCTTGCCCTTGAAGACCGTGGCCATCAGCTCCTCACGGTGCGCCTCGTCGCGCGCGTATTCCGACAGCGGCCCGGCCTGGAGGCGATAGAGCGGCGGCAGGGCCATGAATAGTCGGCCCTGGCGGATCACCTCGGGCATGGAGCGATAGAAGAAGGTAATCAGGAGCGCCGCGATATGTGCCCCGTCCACGTCGGCGTCGGTCATGATGACGATCCGCTCATAGCGCAGGGCCTCGATATCGAAGCGCGGGCCGGGCGTGACACCGAGCGCCAGTGTCAGGTCGTTCAGCTCGATGTTCTGACGGAGCTTGTCGGCCGTGGCCGATGCGACGTTCAGGATCTTGCCGCGCAGGGGCAGGATGGCCTGGGTGGCGCGATCGCGCGCCTGTTTCGCAGATCCGCCGGCCGAGTCGCCCTCGACGATGAACAGTTCGGTCCCGTCCGCAGACTGCCGCGTGCAGTCCGCCAACTTTCCGGGCAGTCGCAGTTTCTTGGTCGCGGCGGCGCGCTGGACTTCCTTGTCCTTGCGTCGACGCAGACGATCTTCGGCGCGCTCGATGATGAAGCCCAGAAGGACGTTCGCCTGTTTCGGGTTCTCGGTCAGCCAGTGGTCCAGCGGGTCGCGGATCAGGGCCTCGACGATCTTCTGGCCGTCGGGCGAGGACAGACGGTCCTTGGTCTGGCCTTGGAACTCGGGATTGCGGATGAAGACGCTGATCAGGGCGCCGGCGTTGGCGATGACGTCCTCGGCCGTGATCTGGGCGGCGCGCTTCTCGTTGGTCAGCTCGCCATAGGCCTTCAGCCCCTTGACCAGGGCGGCCCGGAAGCCGGCCTCGTGGGTGCCACCGTCGGGCGTCGAGACGGTGTTGCAGTAGGACTGGACGAAGCTGTCGGCGTCGCCGAAGCCGATGGGCGACCAGGTCACGGCCCATTCCACGGCCCCGGTCTCGCCTTTGCGCTCCACGCGGCCGGAGAAGGTCGGGGTGACGGTCTCCATCTCGCCGATGCGTTCGGCCAGCGCATCGGCCAGACCGTTGGGGAAGTGGAAGGTGGCCTCGGTCGGGGTGTGGTCTGTGATCCGCTCGGCCGCGCAGGTCCAGCGGATCTCGACGCCCCGGAACAGATAGGCCTTGGATCGCGCCATGCGGAACAGGCGGGCGGGCTTGAACGCCGCGCCGACGCCGAAGATTTCGTGGTCCGGATGGAAGCGGATCAGGGTGCCGCGCTTCTTGGACGGGCCGACCTGCTGGATTGGGACCAGCGGCAGGCCCCGGCTGAACGACTGCTTCCACTCGAAGCCGTCTCGCCAGACCGTGACGTCCAGCTTGTCCGACAGGGCGTTGACGACCGAGACCCCCACGCCGTGCAGGCCGCCGGAGGTCTCATAGGCCTTGCCCGAGAACTTGCCGCCCGAGTGCAGCACGGTCATCACGACCTCGAGCGCGGACTTGCCCGGATGCTTGGGGTGGGGGTCGACGGGGATGCCGCGTCCGTCGTCGCGGACCGACAGCACGCCTTCGGCGTCCAGGTCGACGGTGATCAGCTTAGCATGCTTGGCCACCGCCTCGTCCATGGCGTTGTCCAGGACTTCGGCGAACAGGTGATGCAGCGCCCGCTCGTCGGTGCCGCCGATGTACATGCCGGGACGCTTGCGAACGGGCTCCAGACCCTCCAGCACCTCGATCGATGAGGCGGAGTAGCCGCCGGTGGGCGCAGCAGCAATCGGAGCGGGGGCGGGGGCCGTCGCCTGGGGCTTCAGGGCCGGTTCGGGCGCAGGGGCGGGGGCCGCAGGCTTGGGTGCCTCGGGCATGTCATCGAATAGGGACGGGACGGAGGCGGCGGGCATGGCCTGAGTGTGCGGCGATTCGGGGAGCCGTCTGGTAGGCCCCTGATACCTGCCGGGCAAGGGGCGCGCGCACGGCCACGGGCTCGGCCGCCAGAGCGCGGGCGAGAATGGCCAGCAGGAGGGTCCACGGGAGGTTGGCGTGGCTGAGCAGCACGCTCTCGGATAGGCTGAGCAGCAGGAAGACGCCGAGGTAGCCGACGCCCCAGTAGCCTTCGCGCGCGCCGGCTCCCGGGATGCGGATGAGCGTGGCTGCAAGTGCCAGCAGAACCACGCCGCCGGTCAGGATGGCGCCCGGCCAGCCCAGCTGGATCAGCAGGTCGATCCAGCCATTGTGCGCCGACGGCACAGGCCACTGGGTTTCCAGCCGGATGAACTCGGCGGGCACGGAATCGATGCCCCAATAGGCGGAGTAGCCGAAACCGGTCCACGGACGCTCGGCCACGTCGCGCATCAGGGCGGCCCAGATGTCGGTGCGGCCGGTCAGGGACGGATCCTTGCCGAGCGCGACCAGCACCGTCTCCGGGTCGGTGATGAAGATGTAGCCGCCGACCGCGCTCAGCACCACGCCGAACCATAGGGCCACGATGGAGAAAGCCGCGCCGCCCCGGTGCATGGCCCACAGGCCGCCGATAGCTCCGGTCCCCAGAATGAGGCACAGAAGGGAGGTCTTGGACTGGGTCGCCAGCGTTAGGAGCGTCGCCACGACTAGGGTGATCGCGGGCAGCAGGCGGCGGGGGTCGCCTGACGCCAGGCAGGCGGCGGCGGCGACCGCTCCGGCGGACATGACCAGGCCCATCTGGTTCTTCTCGTACCAGAGGCCGCGCCACAGGCCGGCGTTCTCGGCCTGGTGGATGCCGATGGTCGGGTTGACCGCGATCATCACCAGACTGCCCAGCCCCATGCCGAGCACGCACAGCATGACCAGGCGCGGCAGGTGCGGCCCCCGGAAGACGACGCCCAGATAGACGGCGAAGGCCGAGGAGATGGCCATGGCGATGACCCGCCTCTGGGTCACCTCCGGATCGATCGACCACCATTTGGAGGCGAAGGCGTGCAGCACCAGCACGCCCAGCATGATCCACACCGGCCAGGCCCGGATCATGGCGGGCAGGCGATAGAGGATCAGCCCGGCGATGACCGCATAGACCGGCAGCCAGACCAGCCGCAGGATCGGTGTCTCCTCCTGCGTCGGCGCGAACACCGGGCCGATCAGGGCCTGGGTCAGCATAAAGACGACGAACCCCGCCAGCACCTGCTCCCAGACGGGGGGCGCGGGCTCGGTCGGCGGTGGAACGGGGAGGGCGGGGCGCACGGGGAGAGGGTGCGCGGCAGGCGCTAAGGAATCCTTAGCTATCCGCTTCTGAGGCGGTTCGGTCTTGGCGGGAATGGAAGAAGCGGACCACGAACAGGTCGTTCGGCCGGATGACGTAGCAGATCACATACCCGTCCCGGCCGAAGTCGACGGTCTTCTCCCGCCAGCCGCGTTCGGTCTCGTTGCCGAGGTGCGGGAAGTCTTGAAGGAGGTCGAACGCTCTGAGGATCGCGTCCAGTGCCTGCTACGCCGAGCGAGGCGATCGTACCGCCAGCCAGTCGATCTGCGCGTCGAGGTCTCGGGGCGCCTGCTCCGAGAGGGTGAGGATCACGACCGCTCGGCGAGCTTCCGTTCCATCCGGGCGACGAGTTCTGGCCGCACCTCGCTCCAGGGCTGGCCTTCTTCCTGGAGGTCGTAGTTCGAGGCGTGGTCTCCGAAGAGACCGTCCGGCGCTGCCAAGGCCTCAGTGATGACCTGTGCGGCGAGAACCTCAGGTGCGATGCCGACCGCTTTCGCGCGCGCCTCGATTTTGGCGGGGGTGTAAGCATCGAGTTTCAGCGTCAGGTTGCCGTCAGCCATGCAAGAAACCTACATCAGCTGACATGCGACGTGAACCGGGTCCTTCAATCCTGTTGATCTAGCCGTTCCAGACGACCCAAGCGCGGTCGTGCGTCGGCGGCCGACGCCATCCGCGTGAACTGCCGCTGATTCTCAATGACACAGTCGTCCTGCATCCAGACGTCGATCTGCGATCGCCGACGTTCAGCGCCATAAGGTCAGCGCAGGTTAAGTACGTCGAATCCGCTGTCGCCCGGATGTTGCCGAAGAACCAAATAGCGGCTGCCTCCGCTAACGCCGATCTGTAGCGCCCAAAGGGTCGTCTCACCGGCTGACGTCGGAGTCGACGACAGGCGTATCATCCAAGCGTGGCTCTCAAAGGCCTGCCTCGCCGCATCCGCCTCAGAGGCTTGTCCAAAGATGAGCGCGCAGTGGATCACGCCGTAGTTGTCGAGGCGCCAGTATTCGTCGTTTTCGGGGAATTCATCTTCGCTGTATCGCCATACTCCCGTCGGAAACGGCACTACGCATCCGAACAACTCGTTGTCCACAAAGGCGCGAGGATACAGTTCAGAAGGTGGTTCTACATACGTCCACAACGGCCGATCCGATCGGATAGTCTGAGCGGACACACCCCCAGTAGCGGCTAGTAAAGCAATGCATAGAGACAGTCCGAGAGCATACTTCATTGGGCGCGCTCCACGAACGTGTCGATCACGCGCTTCTCGCCGGCCTTCTCGAACTCCACCGTCAGCTTGTTGCCTTCGATCACCCGCACGGTGCCGTAGCCGAACTTCTGGTGAAACACGCGCTCGCCCTTCTTCCAGCCGCCGCCCGCGCTCGGGTCGGCGGTGGCGATGAGGCGGCCGTCGCCTTCGATCAGGGTCTGGCGGGCGGGGCGGGCGGCGGGGGCCTTGGAGGCGGCGAAGGATTGGGCGCGCTGCCAGCCGGGCGAGGTGTAGCCGGCCCCGAAGGAGGGGGCCTCGTCCCAGCGGGACTTGGCTTCCTTCATGCCGGCGGAGGCACCATAGTAGCCCGTATCGCTCTGCGCCTCCACGTGGTCGATGGGCAGTTCGTCGACGAAACGGCTGGGCAGTTGGCTGGTCCAGCGGCCGTAGACGAGGCGGTTGGCGGCGAACGAGATGCGCGCGTCCTGTTTGGCCCGCGTCACGCCGACATAGGCGAGGCGGCGTTCCTCCTCCAGGCCCTTTTCGCCCTTTTCGTCGATGCTGCGCTGGCTGGGGAAGACGCCCTCTTCCCAGCCGGGCAGGAAGACGAGCGGGAACTCCAGCCCCTTGGCGCCGTGCAGCGTCATGATCTGCACCGCGTCCGACGACGGGCTGCGATCCAGGTCCATGACCAGGGAGACGTGCTCGAGGTAGGCCCCTAGCGTCTCGAACGACTGCATCGCCTGGGTCAGTTCCTTGAGGTTGTCGAGCCGCGCCGGGCCGGTGGCGCGGTCGGCCTTCTGCATGTCGACGTAGCCGCTCTCCTCCAGCACCGTCTCGGTCAGGAGCCAGTGGCGGGTGTCGGACGCCAGGGTCCGCCAGCGGTCGAGGTCGCGCACGAAGGTGGACAAGGCTGTCCGGGTGCGGGCCTGGAGTTCGTCCGAGGTGATCAACTCGCGCACCGCCGTCATGGCGGAGACGCCGCGATGCCGGGCGATCTGCAGGATCTTCTGAACGCTGGTGTCACCGATCCCGCGCTTGGGCACATTGACGATGCGCTCGAAGGCCAGGTCGTCGTCCTCGGACTGGATCAGGCGGAGGTAGGCGTGGGCGTCGCGGATTTCGGCCCGTTCGAAGAAGCGCGGGCCGCCGATGACGACATAGGGGATGGCCAGGAGCACGAACCGCTCTTCAAAGGCCCGCATCTGGAAGGAGGCGCGGACCAGGACGGCCATGTCCTTGTAGGCCATGCCCGCGCGCCGCGCGGTTTCGATCTCGTCGGCGATCAGGCGGCTTTCGGCCTCGCCGTCCCAGACGCCGCGCACACGGACCTTGTCGCCGGTCTGGTCCTCGGTCCACAGGGTCTTGCCGAGCCGGTCGCGGTTAGCCGCGATCAGGCCGGACGCCGCGCCCAGGATGTGCCGCGTCGAGCGGTAGTTCCGCTCCAGCTTGACGATCTTGGCACCCCGAAAGTCCCGCTCGAAGCGCAGGATGTTGTCGACCTCGGCGCCGCGCCAGCCGTAGATCGACTGGTCGTCGTCGCCGACGCAGCAAACGTTGCCGGTCGAAGAGGTCAGCAGCCGCAGCCATAGATACTGGGCGACGTTGGTGTCCTGATACTCGTCGACCAGGATGTAGCGGAAGCGGCGGCGGTATTCCTCCGCCAGATCCGCGTGTTTCGACAGGATCGTCAGGTTGTGCAGCAGCAGGTCGCCGAAATCGCAGGCGTTCAGGGTGGCCAGTCGCGACTGGTAGGCGGCGTACAGGCTCTGACCCTTGCCGTTGGCGAAATCCTCGCCCGGCGGCAGCTTCTCCGGGGTCCAGCCCCGGTTCTTCCAGTGATCGATCAGGCTGGCCAGCGACTTGGGTGTCCACCGCTTGGTGTCGATGTTGGCGGCTTCCATCAGCTGTTTCAGCAGCCGCTCCTGATCGTCGGTGTCTAGGATAGTGAAGCTGGATTTCAGCCCGACCAGTTCGGCGTGGCGACGCAGGATCTGGGCGGCGACAGAGTGGAAGGTGCCGAGCCAGCGCAGACCCTCGGCCGACGGGCCGATCAGATGGGTGATGCGTTCGCGCATCTCGCGCGCCGCCTTGTTGGTGAAGGTGACGACCAGCAGCTCCCACGGGCGGGCCCTGCCGGTGGCCAGAATGTGGGCCAGACGGGTGGTCAGGACGCGGGTCTTGCCGGTGCCGGCCCCGGCCAGCACCAGCACCGGCCCTTCGGTCGCCTCGACGGCGGCGCGCTGTTCAGGATTGAGGCCGGCCAGATAGTCCGGCGCGTCCTGCCCCACGCCCCCGGGGCCCCGTGATCGGGCCAGGTCGGAGATGCGCGGGGCGGGCAGGGTCGCGTCGGTCAAGTGGGCAAACTCAATGGGTGAGGAATCGAGAACATAAGGGGCACGTCGACCAAAGTCAGGCCCCGGTCTTCGGTCCCGCCGGAACCCGCAAGCGTGACCGGTGTTCTTGCCGCACAGGGATTAAACCTGAGAGGAAGAGAATTCATGGCCGATAACACCAACTCCGGCGGCGGCAATGCAGGCCTGGCCTTCATTGTCGGCGGCGTGGTCGTCGTTCTGGCGATCATCGCCTACTTCGTGTTCGCGGGCGGAGGCATGACGCCCGAGACCAAGGAGGTCAACGTCGACGTGAACCTGCCGGAAGTGGCCGCTCCCAGCGTACCGGGAAGCTGACCCATGACCGATCCGAACACCCCTCCGCCCGAGCGCGTCATGGTTGAGCCGACCCACACCACCGTCAACGTCCAGCCTGAGAAGAGTGGCGGAGGCGGGGGCGTGATGGCCTTTCTGGTAATCGGTCTGTTGGTCGTCGTCGCGATCATCGCCTTCGTGCTGCTGAACGGAGAAGGCAATCCGATCGAGGACGCGGCCGACACCAATGTCGCCGTCGATATCAATCTGCCGGACCTGCCAGACGCGCCGACCCTGCCCGAGGCCCCCAGCCTGCCGCAGGTCGAGCCGCCCAGCGTGCCGGGACCGGCCCCGGCGGAATGATCCGTCCGTCTTGAACGACAAAAGCCCGTCCGGCGCAGGCCAGACGGGCTTTTTCATGGACGATGAGGCGAAAGCCCTAGCTGCGGTCGCCGAACACGGAGGCAGCGGTCGGCTCGGCGGTGCGGCGTTCGCGCTCTTCCGGCACGAATTCCGGCTCGGTAGGCTCTTCGGCGATGGCTTCCAGAGCCGCGCCGCCCTTCTTGGCGTCGTCGCGGTTCTTCTTCTCGGCGGCCTTCAGGACCAGGTCGTCCAGGGCCAACTGGCCGACCAGACCAAGCGTCACCGGATCGACCGGTTTGATGTTGGGGCTGTTCCAGTGGGTGCGGTTGCGCACGCTTTCGATCGTGGCCTTGGTGGTGCCCAGGAGCTTGGCGATCTGAGCGTCGGTGACTTCCGGGTGGTTCTTGACGAACCACATGATGGCGTCGGGGCGGTCCTGTCGGCGCGAGACGGGCGTGTACTTGGGCGCAGGCTTGGACGACTTCATCAGCTCGGCGTGGCGGCTGACGATGGCCTTCATGCGATAGGTTTCGTCAGCCTGGGCCTTGTCGAGCTCTTCGCGGGCGAGCTGGCCGCCGGTGATGGGATCGACGCCACGGATGTCGCGCGCCACGTCGCCGTCTGCGATGCCGCGAACCTCCAACGGGTGGAGGCCGCAGAAATTAGCGATCTGCTCGAACGTCAGCGAGGTGTTGTCCACCAGCCAGACGGCGGTCGCCTTGGGCATGAGGATGTCGGTCATGGGCGTAGGTCCCGGCTGAGAGGCCCGGTTCTCCCGGGCGCTGGATACGACGGCGCCCGACCTTTCGGCCGGGCGCGGATGATGCGGATATAGGCGCATTCCGCTGAAAAGGGAATGTCATCCGTGGCGATGTCGGTGGCTGGGCAATCGCGGCGACCCGCAGGCTGCGCCCGAGCGCTCGAACCGAGCGAGGCTGAACACGCGGGCTTGCCCTCGATGTGATATCCATCGGTTCGGTAGCCGAGCCGCTGATCTGTACAGCTAAGGTTCATCTGGACTGCCCGATTATCGGATCAATCCGTGCAACGGCGCGGCTCTCAGAGGAGGTTTCCATGTCTTTCAGCAGTCTATCCGCACTCGCAGCCCTCGCCCTGCTGGCCCCGGCTCAGGAGTATGCCCCCTACCAGGACGGCCCCCAGCGTGGCGCGCCGCGCGGTAGCTATGCCCAGACCTGCACGGGCAGCTATGTCAACCAGGGGCGGTTGTATGCCGACTGCCAGGACACGCGCGGCCGGGTCCGTTCCACCTCGATCGAATTGGCGCGGTGTTCGTCCAGTGACATCGCGAATGATAATGGGCTCCTGGTTTGTTCCGGGGTTCGCGGCAGTTACGAGAACAACGGAAATGGCGGCGGTTGGGGTGGTGGCAACAACGGCGGCGGTTGGGGCGGAGGCAACAATGGCGGCGGCTGGGGGGGCGGTGGCTGGGGAGGCAACGGCGGCGGCCGTAACGCCATCACCGTCTATGTCGACGCGGACTTCCGGGGAAGCTCGGACACGCTTCGTGGCGAGATCCGCGACCTCGCTCGGACAGGCTTCAACGATCGCATCAGCTCGATGCAGATGAACGGCAGCTGGGAAGCCTGCACCGATGCCAACTTCCGGGGTCAGTGCCGGGTGTTCACTGGAAGCGTCCGCAACCTGGCCTACACAGGCATGAACGACCGCATCTCCTCCCTGCGCCCGGTGCGCGGCGGCGGTCGCTGGTAAGCCTCAGATTCTCAGCACGATCTTGCCGACATGCTCGCCCGCCTCCAGCCGGAGGTGGGCGTCAGCGGCCTGATCCAGGGGGAAGGACGCGTCGATCGGCGGGCGGACGAAGCCGGCCTGCACCCAGGGCCAGACGATCCGCTCGACCGCCTCGGCCAACCGCGCCTTTTCGTCCGCGCTTCGGCGACGCAAGGTCGACCCGGTCAGAATTGCTCGCTTCACCATCAGCTGGAGCAGGTCGATCTCGGCGAGAGACCCACCCTGGGTGGCGATGACCACCCAACGTCCGCCCGGCTTGAGCACCCTCTGATTGATCCCGGCATAGGTCGCCCCGACCATATCGAGGATGACGTCCGCTCCGCCCGCCCCGGCGATGCGATCCGCCAGGTCTCCACCCGAGGCGTCGAGACTGACGTCCGCGCCCAGCGCAAGAGCGGCCTGGGCCTTGGCCGCCGAGCGCGATGTGGCGATCACCCGGGCCCCGTGGGCCTTGGCCATCTGAATGGCGGTGACGCCGATCCCCGACGTGGCTCCGTGAACCAGCAAGCATTGGCCGGGTTCCAGGGCTCCGGCTTCAAAGACGTTGGCGAAGACCGTGAACACCGTCTCGGGCAGAGCGGCCGCAGTCGCGAAGTCCATTCCTGTCGGGACCGGCAGGGCATGACGCGCGTCGACCACGGCGAAATCGGCGTAGCCACCCCCGCCCAGCAGGGCGCAGACGCGATCACCCAAGCGCCAGCGTTTCACGCCTGGTCCGATCTGGTCGACCTCTCCCGCCACTTCCAGGCCAAGGATTTCGGAGGCTCCGGGCGGGGGAGGGTACAGGCCCTGGCGTTGCAGCAAGTCCGGGCGGTTCACGCCCGCAGCCTTCACTCTGATACGAATCTCACCAGCGCCAGCCGCCGGGTCGGGGCGGTTGCCGAGCCGGAGCGCCTGCGCTGGGCCCATGCCGCCTTCGATCTCAATCACGCGCATGGGGACTCCAAAGCCTTGCAATCGTCCGTGTCCGGGCGCGTAACTAGAGGACCGGCGGTTTCGGGCCAAGGAGGCGACGATGACGTTCGAGGACCTGGAGCCGCGCCCGCAGCGGGGCGCGAACCTGGCGGCCCTGCCTCGTGAGGATCTCGATCTCTACTCGGTCGAGGAGCTGAACGAACGCATTTCTGCGCTTCAGACAGAGATCGAGCGATCGAAAGCGGCGATCGCAGCAAAGGCTGCGAAGAAGTCCGCCGCGGACGCGCTCTTCAACTTCAGCCGCTGACGGTTTCGCATGAGATCATTCCGTGGCATGGCCGTTGCAGGCTGGAGGGGCGCGGCGCCAATCCGGCCCGATCAGGCAGCGGGCCTTCCGTGTCGACATGTTGCGGTTTGAGTTGATGGCGAGCGAAGACCTCGAAGCCCCCAAGGGCCCGCGTCCCGGCGAGATTCTGGACTTCGCCCGTTCGGAGCTGTTCGAGCGCACATTCCAGGAAGGCATGGACCTGGTCGAAGAGACGGCCTCGTACCTGGATGGGGACGGACGGAGAGAATCCAAGCTGCTGTCCCGCGCGGCGGCCCTCGCCTATGCCGGCGAGAGCATGAAGCTCACGACACGGCTGATGCAGGTGGCGTCGTGGCTGCTGGTCCAGCGGGCCGTGCGCGAAGGCGATATGACGCCGGAGGCCGCCGCGGACAGTCGGTATCGTCTGATCGAGCGCAAGACACCGGCCGAGCCGACACACGCCGAAATCCCGATCTCGCTGGTCGAATATCTCGTTCGGGCCGAAAAGCTTTACGATCGCGTCGTCTATCTGGACCGGCGCATGTATCTGGACGCCTCGGCCGAGCCCGAGGCGAACCCGGTTTTGAGCCAGCTTGATCGCCTGGAAGCCGCCTTTCGCGTTTGAGGCCTAGGGGCCGACGTCGTTGGCGTCCACACGACCGTCAGCGACCACCTCCGGCAGGTTGACGGCGATGCCCAAGGCTTCGGCGAGCACGCGGTCTCGGCGGTAGACATCCTCACGGAACGCCACCCGGCCCTGGCCGTCGACGAAGGCCGTCCAGTAGAGTAGGCGCACGCCGATCTCGCGACCGGTCTGGATGCGCCGGGTGCGGCGCGACGCCTGGGCGGCGTCGAACTGATCCAGCAGGCTCGGATCTGGCGACAGCAAGAGCCGCGCAAACTCGACCGCGTTCTGAACCCGCACACAGCCATGCGAACGCTGACGCATGGACAGGTTGAAGGCACCCTTCGACGGGGTGTCGTGGAGGAAGATGGCGTAGCTGTCCTGCAGTTCGAACTTCACATAGCCCAGCGCGGCGTTGGGACCCGCGCGCTGGATGACCGTGCCGTTCTGAATGTACATGTTCTGGCTGGCCAGATAGGCGGGGCCGCGCGGCAGGATCTCGCGACGGGCGATGCCGGCCGGGACATACCAGGGCGGATTGGCGACCACGGAAGCGAAGGGCTTTTCCAGGCTCGGTGTCTGGGTCGCAGGGGCGCCGACGACGACCCGGTTGGAGTGAACGGGCCGACCGTCCTTCCAGTAGACCATGATGGCGGCTGCGGTGTTGACCTCGATCCGTTCGGGATTGAGGTCGCGCTTGAGCCAGCGCCGACGTTCCAGGTTCAACGCGATCTGGCGGGCGCGGTCTTCAGGACGGGCACCGAGGGAGGCCTGGGTCCCCGGGCCGATGCGGCCGTCGGCGGCGAGTCCGTGGCGGACCTGAAAGCCCTGGACGGCCTGCTGCAACTCGGGCCCGTAGACGAGGCCTTCGGATGTCAGCCGTGCGCCCGCTTCGGCGGTCAGGTCGCCCTCTGCCACCAGGCGGGCGATGATGAGGGGGACGCGGTTGTCGCTCGAGCCTGGTTCGAGCGTTCCGGGGCGCACTGGGAAGACCGGCCAGCCGCCTTGGGCGATCAAACGACGATAGCGGATGTAGCCGGCCGACAGGTTGTTGTAGCCGATGTCGGACGGGGCGAGGCCCTCATACCATTCCACAAGACGGCTCTGCGCCAGGGCGTCGTTGAGGCCGAGCGGCACGTCGACGACGTTCTTTTGCATCTCCCACAGCTCTTCGACCGTCTCGGGACGGACGGCCCCGAAGGCCAGCACGCGGGCGTACTTCAGGGCGGCGGCCGTGGTGCGGAGCTCGGCGCTGTCGGGATCGGCGGCGAGGCCCACGAAATCGAAGTAATCCGATTTCGACAGGCCGTGGCGCTCGGCGCGATTGGAGGCCTCGTTCAGTCGGCGCAGCCGGTCCACGTTCCACACGGGGCGCCATGCGTTCAGCTCGTAGAAGGCTCGTGCGTCGGCCTGCTCGGCGGTCGGCAGGCGGCTGATCTGGGCGTTGAGGGCTGCGAAGTACGGGCTGTCACTGGTGGACGGCTGAGGCGCATAGGCGGTCTGCGCCAGCGCAGGCGTGGACATGGCCGCCGCTGCGGCACCTAGGGTCAGTTCACGTCTGTTCATTCTCGCATCGCCTTGGTCCGACGCCCCGTGGAACACGGCGTTTACGCCCCCAGGGTCCGACGGCTTCATGTTATCGACGTTCCCGCCAAACAAAAAGCGCCGGTCGCGAGACCGGCGCCATTCGTGACGTCGCGGCTACAGTCGCCCGCAGCCTACTTCTTGATGAAGCCGCCGAACTTGTTGTTGAAGCGCGAAACGCGGCCGCCGCGGTCCATCAACTGCTGATTGCCACCGGTCCAGGCCGGGTGGGTCGACGGGTCGATGTCGAGGTTCAGCACGTCGCCTTCCTTGCCGTAGGTCGAGCGGGTCTTGTAGCTCGTCCCGTCGGTCAGGGTGACGGTGATGAAGTGATAGTCCGGGTGGGTGTCGGGCTTCATGGTGGCGGTATCCGGTCTCTGCGCGGTGACGATGCCGACCGTCGATGCGCGAAAATGAGAAATCCCGCCGGAAAGCCCGACGGGAACGAGCGGCGGCGTTTACACCGGGGCGCCATCCGGGGCAAGAGGCGCGGCCGATGACCCACACCGCCGCGCCGAACCCTGATTCTACCTCCGCATCGGCGTCCGCCCCAGGTCGTCCCGGCGCTGGGGCCGTGCTGGCCGACCAGATCGGTGAGGCCGGCCAGAGACGGGGGCGCAGCCGGGATGTGCGGCCTCTGCTGAGGCTCGCGCCCTTTCTCGTCCGGCATCGCATGGATGCCTTCATTGCCCTGTTCTGGCTTCTGGGATCGACCGCCGCTTCGCTCGGGCTCACGGCGACGGCGCGGGGGGCCATAGACCATGGTTTCGAGAACGGGGGGCGAGACATCGACCGCTGGTTCCTGTTCCTCGGAGCCAACGCCGTGGTTCTGGGGATCGCCACGGCGGTCCGGTATTTCTATGTCACCAAGACCGGCGAACGGGTCATCGCCGACCTTCGCAAGTCGCTTTTCGAGCGCGTGCTGACGCTGGATCCGTCCTTCTTCGCGCGGATGCGGACCGGGGAGGTGCTGAGCCGGCTCACCACCGACATCGCGCTTGTGGAGACTCTGTTAACGACGGCGGTGTCGTTCGCTCTCCGCAATGTGCTCACCCTGATCGGCGGCGTCCTGCTGCTGTTCATCGTCAGTCCGAAACTGACCGGTCTGGTCCTGCTGACCGCGCCTCTGCTGATCGGGCCGGTCTTCTTGTTCGGCCGCCAGGTTCGCAAACTGACGGTGAAATCTCAGGACCGTTTCGCCAATGCCGTCGGATTCGCGGGCGAAAGCGTGGACGCGATTGAAACGGTGCAGGCCTTCGGTCGGGTGGCCAGCGCAGCCAGTCGCTTCGCAGCCGTGGTCGAAGAGGCGTTTGGTGTCTCGCTCGTTCGAATACATGCCCGGGCCTGGATGACGGCGCTCGTCATCGTCGTGACCTTCGGCGGGATCACCTTCGTGCTCTGGCTGGGGGCCCAGGACGTGGCGGCGGGGATCATGACGCCGGGCGCTCTGCTGCAGTTCGTGCTGCTGTCGGTGTTCACGGCGGGGGCCGTCGGGGCGCTCGGGGAAAGCTGGGGCGATGTGCAGAAGGCGTCCGGCGCCATGGAGCGGATCGACGAACTGATGCGGGCGGTCCCGGCCATCGCCGCGCCGGAGAGGCCGTTGCCGTTGCCGTCGCCCCCGGAGGGTCGGGTGGCGATGGCCGGGGTGCGCTTCGCCTATCCGGGGCGTCCCGATCTTCCTGCCCTGAAAGGCTTCGACCTGACCGTCAGGCCGGGTGAAACGGTGGCCCTCGTCGGTCCGTCAGGGGCGGGCAAGTCCACCGTGTTTCGGCTGCTGCTGCGCTTCTATGACCCACAGGCCGGTTCGGTCAGCGTTGACGGCGTCGACGTGAAGGCGGCCGATCCGGTCGAGGTGCGATCCCGCTTCGCCTGGGTCTCGCAAGAGGCACCGCTGTTCTCCGGCTCCGCCCTGGAGAACATCCGCTTCGGCCGGGAAGCCGCCAGCGAGGCCGACGTTCGACAGGCCGCCGAGGAGGCGCAGGCGCTAGGCTTCGTCGAAGCCCTTCCCGAGGGGTTCGACACGCCGTTGGGCGAACGTGGCAAGAGCCTTTCCGGTGGCCAGAGGCAGAGGCTTGCCATCGCCCGGGCTCTCGTTCGTGACGCGCCGATCCTGCTGCTGGACGAGGCGACCAGCGCCCTGGACGCCGAGAACGAAGCTCTGGTGCAGGCGGCTCTGGACCAGGCCATGGAGGCGCGCACGACCCTGGTCATCGCGCACCGATTGGCGACCGTGCTGCGCGCCGACCGGATCGTCGTCATGGAAAACGGAGTCGCAGTCGAGGAGGGGACCCACCACGAGCTTGTCGCCAAGGGTGGGCTTTACGCGCGACTGGCGGATCTGCAGTTCCGCGAAACCTGAACCGGGGTTTCAGGGACGTGCGGGGCGGGCCGCGACGGCGAGGGCCGGGTGGTCCGTGAACACGGCGTCCACGCCGAGCCGGTAGAAGCGGTTCAGCCAGCCCGCCATGTCGCCGGTTCCGGTATTCTCGCCACCCCTGAACTCGACCGGCAGGAAGACGTCCTCGGCGCGGAAGGTCCAGACCACGACTTTGAGCCCGGCGGCGTGGGCGTCAGCGACCAGGGCCGTCGCCAGGGGGGCCGCGCCTGACGCGTCTCGAGGGTAGATCAGACCGGTCTCCACCCCGATCGCGTCGGCATAGGTCGCGATCTCGGCCAGTCCCTTGGGGCGAGCCATCTCGACATAGGTCAGGCCAGGCCGGTCGAACGGGCCGCCCATCGGCGACATCAGCTGGAGAAGCGGCGCATCGGTCGACTGGTCCAAAGACCGCAGAACATCGACCTCGAAAGACTGGATCATGACGGGGCTGTCGGCGGCCATAAGGTCGTTGGCGGTCAGCGCGTCAATCAGAGGCGGCTCCATAGGCAAGCCGATCGAGGCGAAGTGGGTGGGGTGTTTCAGCTCGGGCGCGACGCCGATGGTTCGACCCGTCCGCCGGGACCCGACCCGGGCGATGTCGACAACCTCCTCGAACGTCAGGATCGGTTCCTGTCCGTCGAAGACGGCGCTGGCGGGGCGAAGGGCGGGCAGGCGCTCGCGGGCGCGCAGGGTCCGCAGCTCGGCCAGGGTGAAGTCCTCGGTGAACCAGCCTGTCACGGCGCGCCCGTCGATGGTCCGGGTCGTCCTGCGTTCAGCGAACTCGGGCCGGGCCGCCACGTCGGTCGTCTCTGATATCTCGTTCTCGTGTCGCACCACCAGATGGCCGTCGCTGGACATCACCAGGTCGGGCTCGATGAAATCCGCGCCTTCGTCGATGGCAAGATCATAGGCGGCGCGCGTGTGCTCCGGTCGGTCTCCCGACGCGCCGCGATGGGCGATGACGAGCGGATGCGGCATGACTTGTGCGGCCACCGGACTGGCGAGGAGCAAGGCGACGAGGATGAACCGGATCATCCCGCCAGGGTAGGGCGGGGCGGTGACGCGGTGGTGACGGCTCAGGCCGCCTGGAGGACCTTGCGCAGCTGCGGGTGCAGCTCCGTGTTCGCCGCCAGGATGGTCGCGCCCGTCTTGGGATCGCCGTCGTTGTCGATGGTGGTGACCTGACCGCCGGCCTCGGTGACGAACAGGATGCCGGCCGCCACGTCCCAGGGCTTCAGATTGCGCTCGAAATAGGCGTCGTAGCGACCACAGGCGACCCAGGCGAAGTCCAGCGCCGCCGAGCCCAGTCGGCGGATGCCCGCGACGCGCTGGCCGACGGCGTGGATGTCCTTGATGGCCTGAGCGTGGCCCGTCTTGCCGATGAAGGGCAGTCCGGTGGCGATCAGGCTGTCGGCCAGGTCCCGCCGGCCCGCGACGCGGATGCGCTGATCGTTCAGATAGGCGCCCTTGCCCTTCTCGGCCCAGAACAGCTCGTTCATCACGGGGTTGTAGGTGACGCCGGCCACGATCTCTGAGCTGCCGTCCGGCGCGAACCGTTGCAGGCCGACCGTGATCGCGAAATGCGGCATGGCGTGCATGAAGTTGGTGGTGCCGTCGATGGGGTCGACGATCCAGGTGTGGGACTTGTCTGTCCCCTCCATCAGGCCGCGTTCCTCCCCCAGAAAGCCGTAGCCGGGACGGGCCTTCATCAGCAGTTCGTAGAGCGTGTCCTCGGCCTTTATGTCGGCGGCCGTGACGAAGTCGCCGGGGCCTTTGCGCGACACCTGCAGGTTCGCGACCTCGCCGAAGTCGCGCAGCATCGGACGCGCCGTCTTGCGGACGGCATCGATCATAACGGAGACGAGAGCGGAGGCGAGGGCCAAGTGAGGTTCTAGGTTCTAGGGGTTAGGTTCTAGGGGCGATTGCGGGACGATGGCTCTGGCTCTCCCTAGAACCTAGAACCTGAAACCTGAAACCTTAAACCTAATCCGCGCGACGGACGTATTCGCCGGTGGCGGTATCGACCACGATGCGCTCGCCGGCCGACATGTACGGCGGGATCATGATGCGCACGCCGTTGTCGGCGAGGGCGGGCTTGTAGGACGAGGAGGCCGTCTGGCCCTTCACGGTCGGCTCGGTCTCGGCGACGGTCAGAGTGACCTGATCGGGCAGCGACAATCCGATCGGACGTTCTTCGTGCATCTCGATGACGACCTTCATGCCATCCTGAAGGTAGGGGATCGAGTCCTCGCCGACCCAGTCCTTCTGCAGCTCGATTTGCTCGTAGGTGGTGTCGTCCATGAAGACGAGGGCGTCGCCCTGCTCGTAGAGGAAGGAGAAATCCTTCTGTTCCAGCGTGACGCGCTCGACCTTGTCTTCGGAGCGGAAGCGTTCGTTGAGCTTGTTGCCGGTCTCCAGGTTCTTGGCCTCGACGTTGGCGAAGGCGCCGCCCTTGCCGGGCTTGACGTGGCTGGCCTTGGTCACGACCCAGAGGCCGCCGTTGTGCTGGAGCACCATGCCGGGCTTGATGGTGTTGCCGTTGATTTTCGCCATGTGGGGATCGCTGGAGCTGGGGCGCGGCCACGACGGCTCGCACGAATTCGGGCGCGATCCCTAGAGGAAGCCGCCCGGCAGGGCAAGGCGCGCGCAGGTTGGTGGCCATCGCTGACCGTGCCGCAGCTCGCTGGTCATTTGCGATCAGTGAACCGTTGCCGTGGCCTCATCAGCCTTGCGGTCGACCCTGTTGGCCAGACGCACGCCGGTCCCGGTCGGGGACGCGAGCTTGCCGGCCTTGGGATCCAGCTTCCGGGCTTCATGGGCGAAGGCGGCGGCGAGGCCGGCAGAGGTCATGGCCGCCGCGATCTGCATGCCGCGGCTGGCGGGGCGAATAGCGATCCAGACCGCGCTGATCGCCTGGGCCCCGGCCCACAGGATCATGGCCGAGGTGCGTTCCGGCCGAGCAGGGGCGTTCCAGACGCGAACCGCCGACAGGGTCGTGGCCGAGAAGACAGCGGGCAGAACCAGGCTGAAGGTGCCGCGCGGACGGTCCGTGATCGGGGCGGCCCCTTCACGGACTTGGGCGAGGGTGCGGCGTCGCGGGCCAATCGCGCCGCTGGCGACCGCCGTGGCCAGCAGGGCGAAGCCGACTGTCACGGCGACCCCCAGCGCGACGTGGCGGATGTCGCGCTCATCGGCGTTCAGGAAATCCGTGGCGGCGTCTCGAATGTCGTCCAGCCGGTCGTCGATATCGCGCATGGCCACTCCTTCCCAAATCGGAATGGCCTTAAGGCGACGCGGTTCCGGCTCAGCCGCCGGTGGCGCTGTTGTCCGTCGCGATCTCGGTCATGGCGGACTGCAGATAGTTCTGCTCGCCCAGCTGTTCGATCAACTTGAACTGGGCCTCGAGGAAGTCGATGTGCTCTTCGGTGTCGGACAGGATCTCCATCAGGATCTGGCGGCTGACGAAATCCGACGAGGCCTCGCACTGGGCGATCGCCGCCAGCTGGGCGGTGCGACCGTCGATCTCGAGCTGCAGATCGGCCCCAAGGCATTCGATGCAGCTCTCGCCGATCTTCAGCTTGTGCAGGTCCTGCATGTTGGGCAGGCCGTCGAGGAACAGGATGCGCTTGATCAGCTTGTCAGCGTGCTTCATCTCGCCGATCGATTCGTCATAGACGATCTGGCCGAGGTGCTTGAGGCCCCAGCTCTCAAACATGCGAGCGTGCAGGAAGTACTGGTTGACCGCCGTCAGTTCGTTGGTCAGCACCTCGTTGAGGGTGCGGATGATCGCGGGATCGCCCTTCATGGCCGTCGGCTCCTGAGTGAATCGTTCGGCGTCGAGAGCGCCTGTGAGGGGGTCATAACACAGGGAAATGCGCCCGTGGGCTGTTGCGAGTTCTTATCACGACATTGATATTGCGAATGATTTTTGGGCTCACCTGGACCGCGCCCCGTCTGGACCAGGCTGGGTCTATTCGGCGGCCAAGGCGAAAGCCTGACGGCTGTCGTCGATCATCTGACGCATTTCGCAGACGCACTTCGCGCACTGAGCCGAACAGCCATTGCGGTCGAAGACATCGCGCGGACGGCTCGCCCCGGCCTCGATGGCGAGGGCGACATCCCGTTGGCGAAGGCCGTTGCAGTTGCAGACGTACACGCGGGTGCTCAAACACTCAGTTGCGACTGGTTCTCCATAGCATGAACTAAAAGGATTGCAACGCATTCTCATTCGCCAGGTTGACGGCGAGGCGGCGGCGTCGCACCAGCGGCAGATGCGCGTCCCGGACTGTCAGCTCTATCTCATCACTCCGCCTTCGCTCCCGGATCTCGAGGGATTCGCCGTCTGTCTGGAGCAGGCGCTCGACGCCGGTCCGGTCGCCGCCCTGCAAATCCGGCTGAAGCCGGCCGAGGACGAGACGATCGCGGCCGCGGTACGCCGCCTGGCGCCCGTTGCCCAGTCGCGGGGCGTGGCGGTGATTCTCAATGATCGGCCAGACCTGGCGGCCGCGCTCGGCTGCGACGGGGTGCATGTGGGCCAGTCGGATGCCGCGGTGGCCTCCGCGCGCAGGATCATGGGGCGCGACGCCATGATCGGCGTGACCTGCCACGACAGCCGGCATCTCGCGATGGAGGTGGCCGAGGCGGGGGCCGACTATGTCGCGTTTGGGGCCTTCTTTCCGACGACGACCAAGGAGACCAGCCATCGACCGGACCCGGAGATCCTGACCATTTGGCAGGAGGTGATGGAGTTGCCCTGCGTCGCTATCGGCGGGATCACCGTCCAGAACGCTGCGGTCCTGGTCGAGGCTGGCGCTGACTTCCTGGCCGTCAGCCAGGGGGTCTGGGGCCATCCCCATGGGCCCGCGGCCGCTGTGGCGGAGTTCACCACGCTGCTGACGGCGCGGCCCTAGCTTCAGAGGATGTTAGGAAGCCCGTGCTTAAGCATGAGGATCGCACTTCTCCCCCGAGTGTCCCCCGGATGCCCAACAGTCGAGCCCTGATCGAAACGGATCTCGACGTTTCCGTCGGCACCAGCCCTGCGCGCCAACGGATCACCACGGCGAGGACGCTGTTCAGCGACCCGCTGGTCCCCATGATGACGGTGGTGGGCGTTCTGCTCCTGACCGTGCTGGCGATCTCGACCGCGCGGACCGCCGGCCTGGTCGCCGCCCTGTGGGCCGCCAACGCTCTGGCCGTCGTCGTCTGGCTGCGGAGCGGGCGGGGATGGAGCTATGATCTCTGCTTTGGCGGGCTGATCGCAGTAGGGGTTCTTTCTGGACAGTTTCTCGCGGGCAACCCTCCAGACGTCGCGGTCATGTTCACCACCGCGAACATGGTCGAGATCGTCTCGGCCGTGTTCCTGGCCCGGCGCTTCGCGCCCACGCTGAACCTCGCCAGCGTGGAGGGGGCCTGCCGGTTCATTCTCTCCGTCGCGTTCATCGCGCCGATCGGCGGAGGCATCGTCGGGGCGCTTGGGCTGGTCTTGCTGACCGGAGCCGAGTTCCTGATCTCCTTCCAGACCTGGTGGTTCGGGCATGCTCTCGGGCTTGCCGTGGTCGGGCCGTTCATCCTGGCCCTAGAGAAGCAGCCGCTCCGACAACTTTTGTCGCCGTGGCGCATCGCGGAGACCTTTGTCCTTTTCGGGGTCCTGATCGCGGTGTGCGTCGCGGTCTACTTCGTGGTCACGTTGCCGGTGGGATTCGCGATGATCCCGATCCTGATCCTGATCGCAGCGCGCCTGAGGGTGGTCGGCGTCACGGCGGGATTGGTGGTCATGTCCATCTGCGCCATCGCCGGGCTGATGGCCGGTACGGGCCCCTGGCAATGGGCGGAAGGCAACCTGGCCGAGAAGGCTTTGCTGATGCAGCTGACCCTGTTGTTCGGATACGTCCCGATCGTGCTGGTGGCCTCGCTGCTGGAAGAGCGGGATCGTCTGTCGGAACGGGCCAAGGCGGGTCAGCTCCGGGCCGAACGGGCCTCGGAGGCCAAGTCGCGGCTACTGGCCAATGTCGCGCATGAGATCAAGAGCCCGATCGGCGGCGTCATCGGCATCGGCGATCTCTGGTCTTCCGGCCAGCTGGGACCTGTGACCGAGACGCAGAAGGAAATGGCGCAGATGCTGGTCAAGACGGCGCGCCAGGTCGAGACGCTGTCGCATGATCTGCTGGACGTCGCCCGCGCCGAGTCGGGCGCGATCAAGGTCGAGCTGCGGCCGACCGACGTGTCGGGGCTGCTGGATGACGTCTGCCGCGCCACGGCGCTGCGGTCGGATGCGGCGCGGATGAAGATGACGGTCGTGGCCGAGGGTGATGGCCTGGTCGCCCTGGCCGACTCCCAGCGGCTGGCTCAGGTGATCGACAATCTGGCCAGCAACGCGGTGAAGTACGCCGCGAGCGGCGGGTCGCTGACATTCCGCGCCAGTCGCATCTATGACGGCGTCCGCATCGAGGTGATCGACCAGGGCCCGGGCTTGTCGCCGGAGAAGCAGGCCCAGCTGTTCGAACCCTTCAATCGCCTTGGGCTGGAACGATCGGCTGTGGAGGGACACGGTATTGGCCTGGCTTTGGCCAAGCGGCTGGTGGAGCTCCAGGGCGGGTCGATCGGGGTGCAGTCGGCTCCGGGTGAAGGTGCCACCTTCTGGATCGAGCTCCCGGGCGCCTGAGCCATTTAATCATCAAAAGATGAATTGTTGCGGCGTCTCGTCACGCGCCGTCGTTGGCGTTGGACTTTCCGGGGCTGAAGGCGCAAGACCCTACCGCCCCTAGGGTCATTGGATGGCGCCCGTGGACTTCGACGCCCTGCTGCTTTCGCGACTTCAGTTCGCCTTCACTGTGGCGTTCCACATTCTGTTTCCCGCCTTCACCATTGGGCTGGCGGCCTATCTGGCTGTGCTCGAGGGACTTTGGCTCTGGACCAAGCGAGAGGCATTCAAGACCCTCTATCTCTTCTGGGTGAAGATCTTCGCGCTCAGCTTCGGCATGGGCGTCGTGTCCGGCGTGGTGCTCAGCTACCAGTTCGGCACCAACTGGTCAGAGTTCATCCGTCTGACCGGCGGCGTGCTCGGGCCGCTGCTCGCCTATGAGGTTCTGACGGCCTTCTTTCTGGAAGCGTCGTTCCTGGGCGTCATGCTGTTCGGCTGGAAGAAGGTCGGGCCCAAGCTCCACTTCCTGTCGACCTGCCTGGTGGCCATTGGTACCACCGTCTCCGCCTTCTGGATCCTGTCGGCCAACAGCTGGATGCAGACCCCGCAGGGTCATCAGATCCTGGCCGACGGCACCTTCGTCGCCGTCGACTGGATGCAGGTGATCTTCAACCCCAGCTTCCCCTCGCGACTGGCGCACATGCTGCTGGCCGCCTTCCTGACGACGGGTCTGGTGGTCGGCGCGGTCTCGGCCTTCCATCTGCTTAAGGAACGGGCCAAGGGCGTGGAGACCTCAGGCTGGAGCGAGAGCCGCATCGCGCTGGTCATGGCTATCGGTCTCGTCGCGGTGTTGGCTCCGCTGCAACTGGTTGTCGGCCACTGGTCCGGAGAGGTGACCCACAAGTACCAGCCCTCCAAGACCGCGGCGCTCGAAGGCTATTGGGAAACCCGCGCTGACCAGCCGCTGCATCTTTTCGGCATCCCGGATCGCGACGCGCAGAAGAACCATTTCCAGATCTCCATCCCGGGCCTCGGCAACGTGGTCCAAAACCTGCCGCGCGATGAGGTCATCCAGGGTCTGGACGCCTGGCCGAAGGAAGATCAGCCGCCGCCCTTCATTCCCTTCTTCGGCTTCCGCATCATGGTCGGGCTGGGCCTGCTGATGATCGGCCTCGGAGGCTGGGGCGCATGGTTACTGTGGCGTCGCAAGGTCTTCGAAAGCCCTTGGTTCCTGCGATTCTGCGTGGCGATGGGCCCGTCGGGCTTCATCGCGGTCCTGGCGGGCTGGATGGTGACGGAGGTCGGACGCCAGCCCTGGGTCGTCTATGGCGTACTCAAGACCCGCGACGCCGTCTCGCCGGTGATCGCCAGCCAGGTCGCGACCTCGCTGCTGGTCTATATCATCGTCTATTCGATCGTCTTTACCGCCGGCGCGATCTTCATCCTGCGCCTGATGAAGGAGGGGCCGATCGCCGCCCGGGTGGACCACGAGCCTCGCTCGCAACGTCCGCCCGGAACGCCGTTGGCCAAGGCTCCGGAGGACACCACGCCCGGCGACGACGACGACACGCCGGACGGACCCAACGGCCTGAGGGGAGCCACATGATGAACCTCGATCTTCCGCTGATCTGGGCCGGTCTGATCGCTGTCGCCGTGCTCCTCTATGTGCTGCTCGACGGCTTCGACCTCGGCATCGGCATCCTGTTTCCCTTCGCGTCCTCCAAGGAGGAGCGCGACGTGATGATGAACACGGTCGCCCCTGTCTGGGATGGCAACGAAACCTGGCTGGTGCTGGGAGGAGGGGGGCTGCTGGCGGCCTTCCCGCTCGCCTATTCGGTCGTGATGCCGGCCTTCTACCTGCCGATCCTACTGATGTTGGCCGGGCTGATCCTGAGAGGCGTAGCGTTTGAGTTCCGCTTCCGGGCCAACAACCGGGGTCGCCGCTTTTGGACCCAGATGTTCGCCGGCGGTTCGATCCTGACGACGGTGGCGCAGGGCTTCGTGCTGGGTGGCTTCATACAGGGCGTGACGGTCCGGAACGACCGCTTCGCCGGCGGCCAGTTCGACTGGTTCACGCCCTATACCCTGCTCGTCTCAGCGGGCCTGCTGGCCGGCTACGCCCTGCTCGGCGGGGCCTGGCTGATGCTGAAAACCAAGGACAATCTGCATGGCGACGCCATGCGCTGGACCGCGTGGAGCGCCCTGGCCACGGCGATCCTGCTCGCGGCGGTCAGCGTGGCGACGCTGTTGGTGCATCCGCGCGTCGCGGCGCGGTGGGGGTTTGATCTCGGCGATGGGTTTTCTCTGGAGCTGGCGATACTGCTGCCGCTTCTGCCGATCCCGTTGCTCGGACTGGCCGGGCTGGGCCTCGTCTGGGTGATGTCGCGCAAAGGGTCCCACGGCTGGCCTTTTGTCGGGGCCTTGCTGGTGTTCCTGTCGGGCTATCTGGGTCTGGCCGTTGGGTTCGCGCCCTACATCGTGCCCTATGCCCTGGACTTCCGGCAGGCCGCGGCGCCCGACAATGCGCTGGGACTGATGCTGGTCGGGACGGCGGTGATCCTGCCGATGATCCTGGCCTATACCGCCTGGGTCTACTGGGTGTTCCGAGGCAAGATCGACGAGGAGGCCGGCTATCATCATTGAGCCCGTCCCCCCGCCGGAGCCGGGCGAGAACGCCGGCCCGCTCTGGAAGAAGCTTTTGTGGTTCGTCGGCCTGTGCGTGGCGGGCGTCACCGTCGTGGCGGCGGTCGCCTACACGCTGCGGAGCTTGCCGTTCATGGGCTGAAGCGCGATGGTCGCCTCCATGTCCAGCGTCTTGATCCTTTCCGCCCTCGCCGCGCTCCAGACGACGGCCCCGTCGCAGCAGAGCCAGGCGAGCGATCTGACCCGCATGCTCAATGGCGCGCCGCCGTCGGCGGTGGCCGTTCCGACGACGACGCGACCTGCGGCGACCGCTCCCGCGTCCGCTCCGACGGGTGCGAGCCGCCCGCCGTCGACCGTCACGACGCCGTCGCCGACAACGACGACGCCGTCCGCCCCGAGCGCCGTCCGCCCGGGCGCCGTTCCGGCCGCATCGAGCGAGCGGACGCTGCCGCCCGCGACGACGGTCCCGGCACCGTCTGGGACGGCCGCGCCCGCGCCGCCCAACACGACGCCTTCAAGCCGTCCCGTCGCGCCGGTCGCAGCGCCGTCCGGGCCGCCTGCCGTCCCGGCCGCGCCGGCGACCGAGACGGGCGGGGCGGTCGAGGCGGCCCCCGCGGTCGAGCCCGTGGAGCCGCCCCCGCCGCCGATGACCGTCCTGACGCCCATGGCCATCGCCGCCCTGCCGTTCTCGGTCGAACTGCCGGCGGGCGTGTTGGTGACGACGGGACGGCCAGGGCCGAACTTCACAGTCTGGACCATCCGGCGCGGTGAGCGGTCATTGGTGATGATCTATGCCGGGCCGGGTTCGCAGTTTCCGATCTACTCCGGCGAAATGGTGGAGGCGGGCGGACGGACGTCCATCGTGACGACGGAGGAGGGGCGGCGCGTGGCGCTCGAGCACCTGTTCACGCGGACCGCCGCGCCGCAGGAAATCCATGCCTGGATCACCAGCGTCGAGGGCCAGGACCGACTGCTGGCCGAGCGGATCGCCCAGAGCATCGATCCCCGCTAGGGGCCGAGGCGCTCAGGCGTTGATCCAGCCGTTGCGGCGGCCGAAGGCAAGAACGAGGTCGGGCCAGACGGCGGCGGGCTTGCCGGCGATCAGGCGGACGCCGAAGCCATGGCCGCCTTCCTGGAACAGGTGGGCCTCGGTCGTCACGGCGGTGGCGCGCAGGGTGGCCAGTAGCATCAGGCTGTTCTCGGGCGGGACGCTGGTGTCGTCCAAGGTGTGGATCAGAACGGTCGGAGCGACACCGGTCCAGTCCATGCGGTCCAGCGACCATCGGGTGATGGCCTCGGCCGAGGGCGAAGGGCCCAGCAGGCGCTGGCGAGAGCCGGCATGGGCATGCGGGTCCGCCATCATGGCGACCGGATAGAGCAGGACGTTCAGGTCAGGCCGGAACGAGGCCCCGTCCGCGTCGTCCACCGGAGCATAGGTCGCGTCGGGTCGGGCAGCGAGCAGGCCGGCGAGATGGCCACCGGCCGAGGCCCCGAGGCTGGCGATGCGGGCGGGATCGACGTCGAACTCGGGCGCGCGATGGCGGATCAGGCGCAGCGCCCGCTGGGCGTCCTGAAGCGGGGCGTTCGGCCCAGCGGCCCAGTCGTCGGCGGGCAGGCGATAGCGCAGGACGAAACAAGTCACGCCGGATGCGGCGAAGACCCGGGCGACGTCCAGCCCCTCCTTGTCGACCACGGCCCAACGATAGCCGCCACCCGGGATCAGCAGCAGCGCCGATCCGTTCGGGCGGTCGGGCCGCAGGACGGTCAGGATCGGGTCGGTCGTGTACTGGGCGTATCGGTCGCGATAGGCCGGGTCGGTCGAGCGCTCCGGCACGACGGGGGTGACGGTGACGGTCTCGCCGCCGGGCGCGCCGAATGGCCAGAGGCGGATCGTCTCGGTGGGATCGGGCGGCGCCACACCGGAAGACGGGCGAGCGAGCGGGGGCGAGGCGGCGGCGAACGCGCCGGCCCCGATCAGGCTGCGCCGATCCAGTCTCACGCCATCTCGACCGCGAGCGCCACGGCCTCGCCGCCGCCGATGCACAGGGAGGCCACGCCCTTCTTGCCGCCGCGCGCCTGCAGCGCCGACAGAAGCGTGGTCAGAACCCGCGCGCCAGAAGCGCCGATGGGATGGCCCAGAGCGGTGGCCCCGCCGTTCACGTTGAGCTTGGCGTGGTCGATGCCGAGTTCCTGCATGGCGATCATGGCGACGACGGCGAAGGCCTCGTTGACCTCCCACAGATCGACGTCTTCGACCGACCACCCGGCTTTCTTCAGGGCTTTCTGCATGGCCGGCACCGGGGCGGTCGTGAACAGGCCGGGCTCATGGGCGTGGGCGGCATGCGACACCACGCGGGCGACGATGGGCAGGTTCAGCGCCCTGGCCACGCTCTCGCGTGTCATGACGAGGGCGGCGGCGCCGTCGGAGATCGAGCTGGCGTTGGCGGCGGTGATGGTCCCGTCCTTGGCGAAGGCCGGCTTCAGCGTCGGAATCTTGTCGGGGTTGGCCTTGCCGGGCTGTTCGTCCTCGCTGACCGTCACCGTGCCCTTGCGGTCGGTGACCTCCACCGGGACGATCTCGGCCTTGAAGGCCCCCGAGGCGATGGCGTTTCGGGCGCGGCTCAGGCTTTCGATCGCATAGGCGTCCTGGGCCTCGCGGGTGAACTGGTACTGGCCCGCCGCGTCCTCGGCGAAGGCCCCCATCAGCTTGCCCGGGGTGTAGGCGTCCTCCAGCCCGTCCATGTACATGCTGTCGACGATGACGTCGTGACCGATGCGGGCACCGCCGCGGTGCTTGGTCATCAGATACGGCGCGCCGGTCATGCTCTCCATGCCCCCGGCGACGATGATGTCGGCCGATCCGGCGGCCAGGCTGTCGGCGGCCATCATCACGGCCTGCAGGCCCGAGCCGCACATCTTATTGACCGTCGTGGCCTCGACATGCTGGCCGAGCCCCGCCCTGATGGCGGCCTGGCGCGCCGGGGCCTGGCCGAGGCCAGCAGGGAGGACGCAGCCCATGACGATCTGCTCGACCTTGTCAGCGGCGACGCCCGCCCGCTCCACCGCCGCCCGCACCGCCGTGGCGCCCAGCTCAGTCGCCTTGACGCCTGCCAGGGCGCCCTGGAAGCCGCCCATCGGCGTGCGGGCGAAGGAGACGATGACGACGGGATCGGACATGGAGGTTCTCGCGGGTGATCCTGGCGGATGTAGCGAGGGCGGCGGCGGAATGCGAGGGGAGTGGCGGGTGTTCGGAGCGACGGGGGGTGTAACGGCGTCGTGGTGAGTGTGCGGTCACGGGCCCGCCTCTGGTGCCCCGGGTCAGGTCCGGGGCGCCGTCTCCGCCCAGGGGGCGGAGAGCTGGTGCGACGCAGGCATGCGTCATCGGTCTTCCGCTGTGAACGGGGTGGG